>Ga0247830_10001205_pt1 | contig 10549 bp, 8 predicted proteins | sample 12C_Control_Day5_FD_207766 | JGI IMG/M metagenome (GOLD analysis project Ga0247830, IMG submission 207766) | Soil microbial communities from agricultural site in Penn Yan, New York, United States - 12C_Control_Day5 | ecosystem: Environmental > Terrestrial > Soil > Agricultural land | place: USA...
CCTGGTCGGTCGCCGGCGTCGCGTGCGGGCCGGTCGTCGCGGGTGGTCACCATGCCGGGAGTCTAGCCTCGTGCGCTCCACGGAGGGCGAGCGGATGACGCGAGGGGATCGCGATCAACCGCAGTCGCGTCCGCCCCAGGGTCCCCACCCGATGTCGTGCGCCATGCGGATCGATACGACGGTGTTCGTGCGGCCGCTCAGGATGCGTTTCGGCATGTCCCATGCCCGGCGGGTGTAGGTGTCGTAGTTGCCGTTCCAGTAGTTCACATGCTGCTGGAAGAGTCCCTTGTTCATGCCGTCGCCGGATTCTGCCCACGGCAACAGCCCGCTCTCCCGCTTGGCGATGCACAGGGCGACGGCGACGCCGCCGGGGACGTCCCACTTCCCGACCGCGCAATTGATCTGGTCGCGGGAGTGCTGGCGCACCGTTACGTCCTCCTCACGATGGAAGGCGCACGGCCCAGGCGAGTGCTGGGCGGAAGCGGCGGGAGCGATCGCGAAGACGAGGGCCGTGGCAAGCGTCGTCCCGATCGTGCGGGCGGTCTTGGTCGTCGCTCTTCCGATCATCTGTCTCGTCCCCCCGGGGTCGAGTGGGTACGGCGAACGTCGCCGGCGGGTGGGAAGAAGGGGGATGGTGCCGACGACGGCACGCAGGAACCCTAGCATCGGGTCACCGGGAGCGTCGACCACCGACGCTCAGAGGTCCACGCGACCGCCCGCTCGCCAGTAAACGCCGCCCTCCCGGTCGAGGAACCCCTCGTCGACCAGGTATCGCCGCAGCGACGCGTAGTCGTTGAAGAAGCGGCCGACGATCACGTTGATCTCCTTCTCGTCGTAGTGGCGGCCCGGCTCGAGCTCGAGCGCGATGCGCTCGAGCACGATGCGGCGCTTCGACTCCTTCGCCGGGATCTCGGTGAGGCGTCCGTTGCGGAAGAACGTACGCAGCACACTCTCCTCGTCGTCGGTCGCGGCGCCGAGGGCGAGGCCGGCAACGCGCGGCGGCCCCACCTGCCCGGCCGCCCACCGAAGGGTCTCGGGGTCGAGCCGGTACGTGAGCCGGTCGTCGTTCACGCGCACGATCCCGGTCGCGGTGAGGCGATTCAGGTGTTTGTGGGCCCTCGCGACCGTGATGCCGGCAGCGGCCGCCAGCTGGTCGGCCGCCTTGTCCCCGCCGGCCAGCATGCCGGCGATCGCCAGACGCTGGGGGTCGGCGAGCGCACGCAGGATCTCGTCGGGGGTCTCGGCCATGTCGGTCTCCTTGCATACCATGGCCCGGTGCAGCTCACCGATCCGCAGCGCCGTACCCTCGAGGGCCTGATCGGCACCGGCGATCGCCCGACGTTCCCCGCCGACCTCCCGCAGCGGCTGCGTGACCGCATCGAGGGCGCTGCCCGCGAGCTCGAGCTGGCCGAACCCCTGTGGCTCGGCAAGGAGAAGCTCAACCAGCACCAGCGATGCGAGGGCCTGTTCCGGTCTGTGCTCGCCGGAGAGGCGCCGCCGTTCGCGCACTCGGTGCGCAGCGCCCACGGCGTGCTGCTCCACAAGGCGATCGAGGTTGAGGTCGGCGCTCGCGACGGCATGGACCCACACGAGATCGCGCAGGTCGCCATCGGGCGCGTGCTCGAGCGCGAGGAACGGTTCGGCGAGTACTGGCGTGAGCTTTCGGTCTCCGAACAGGACGACGCGCTGATGGAGGTTGCGCGGCGGGTGACGCTCTTCCAGGGGTCGTTCCCACCGTTGAAGCCGCTGCGGCGCGAGCTCTCACCGATCAGCGAGCTGCGGGTGCGGGCAGAGCTGCTCGGCGGCGACCTCGTCCTCTCGGGGCAGATCGATCTCGTGCTCGGCGTGCCCGACCGGCTGGAGCCGAACCGCGCGACGCGGCTCGTCGTCGACCTGAAGACCGGGTCCGCCTATCCCGAGTTCGCCGAGGACATGCGCTTCTACGCGCTCGTGATGACGCTGCGGTTCGGGGTGCCTCCCTACCGCGCGGCGTCGCTCTTCCTCGAGAGCGGAACCTGGCAGGCCGAGGACGTCACCGAAGAGCTCCTGCAGCACGCCGCCGACCGAGCGATCGCCGCGGCACGGGCCGCGGCGGCCCTGTCGAACGGCCGCGAGCCCGCCCTCACCCCGGGCGTGTACTGCTCGTGGTGCCCGCAAGCGGCCACGTGCGCGGTCGCCGAGCTTCCGCCCGCGGTCTGACCGGGGGCCCTGACCGCACGTCGGCCCTCGTCGCCGTCGATAACATGCGGGCCTGTCGTCCGACGCGTGGAAGGTGTGAGATCTGATGGGCAAGGAGCTGTACGAGATCGGGGAGATCCCGCCGGTCGGTGAGGTGCCGAAGCAGATGCACGCGCAGCTCGTGCGGCCGGATCGCTTCGGCGATCCGACGACGGCGATCCTCGACGAGGTCGTCGACGTGCCCGAGCTCGGGCCGCACGACGCGCTCGTGATGGTCATGGCCTCGGGTGTGAACTTCAACAACGTCTGGGCGGCGTGGGGCAAGCCGATCGATGTCACGAAGGGGCAAGCACGCTTCGGGGAGCCGACCGACTTCCATATCGTGGGCTCCGACGCTGCCGGCGTCGTCTACGCCGTGGGCGACCAGGTCACGAACGTCGAGGTCGGTGACCGGGTCGTGGTGCACGCCGGGCAGTGGGACCTCGACGACCCCTGGGTGAAGACCGGGCGCGACCCGGGCCTCGCCGCCTCGTTCCGCGTGTGGGGTTACGAGACGTGCTGGGGCGGCACCGCGCAGTTCTGCAAGGTGCAGGCCCACCAGTGCCTGCCGAAGGCCGACTTCCTCACATGGGAGGAGGCCGCGACCCCCACACTCACGGGCGCGACCGCCTACCGCATGCTCTTCGGCTGGCCGCCGCACACCGTCGAGCCGGGCGACGCGGTGCTCGTCTGGGGCGCGAGCGGCGGGCTCGGCTCGCTCGCGGTGCAGCTCGTCGCGATTGCCGGCGGGCGGGCGATCGCGGTGGTGAGCAGCGAGGAGAAGGGCGAGTTCGCGAAGCAGCTCGGCGCGGTCGGGTACATCAACCGCAAGGACTTCGACCACTGGGGCATCCCGCCGCACTCGAGCAGCCCCGAGTGGAAGACGTGGTTCGACGGGGCGAAGGCGTTCGGCAAGGCGATCTGGGACGTGCTCGGCGAGCGGGTGAGTCCGCGCATCGTGTTCGAGCACCCGGGCGAGGACACGATCCCGACGTCGATCTTCGTGGCCGACCGAGGCGGCATGGTCGTGATCTGCGCCGGCACCTCGGGCTACGACACGTTGGTCGACGTGCGCTACCTGTGGTTCCTGCAGAAGCGCTACCAGGGCTCGCACCTGTTCAACGACGAGCAGGCCGCGGCATTCAACGACCTGGTGCGCGACGGCAAGATCCAGACCACGCTCGGCAAGGTCTTCACGTACGAGGAGACCGGACTCGCGCACCAGCTGATGGGCGAGGGCAGGCTTCCCGAGGGCAACGTCACCGTGCTCGTGAACGCCCCGGAGGAAGGCCTCACCGACCTGCCGTAGGGCGCGAGCGGTCAGCGTTCCTGCACGAGCTCGACGAGCACGCCGCCTATCGAGCTCGGGTGCACGAACGCGATCAGCGTGTCGCGCGACCCCGGGCGGGGATGCTCGTCGATCAGCTGGGCGCCCGCATCGCGCAGGTGATCGAGCGCGGCCGCGACGTCGTCGACCCGGTAGGCGATGTGATGCAGGCCCGGGCCACGCGAGATGAGCGATCGTCCGACCGGCGTGTCGGGGCCAAGGGCGCCGAGCAGCTGCACGTACGACGAGCCCACGGCGAACAGCACCTCCTCGACGCCCTGGTCCTCGACGCGCTCGCGGTGCGAGGGCTCGACGCCGAGCAGGCGCCGGTACTCGTCGACGGCGGACTCGAGGTCGGACACGGCGATGCCGACGTGGTCGATGTCGGTGAGCTCGATCGTCACGGCCGATGCCCGTCGTCGGTCCGACCGAGCGGGGGTTGCATGCGCGCGATCAGATCGTGGGCCTCGGTCACGTGGTAGGCCGAAAGGGTGAGCGCTCGCGCCACGGCGGACACGCCGAGGGCACGCAGGTCGGGCTCCGGCTTCCTGCCGGTCGCCGGCGTCGGAGAGGGACCCAGCACGTAGAACTCGACGAGCTCCAGGAACTGCACCAACGACGGCACCAGTCCGCCCCGCTCGTACGCGTAGATCGTCTGTCGCGACGCGGGACACCCCTGCGCGCCCGCGGCGGTCTCCGCCGATCGGAACCCGGCGGCCCGACGCACCTCCCGCAGCAGGGCGCCGATCACCGCCCGATCGTCGTCGCTGATAGGCGGATGCTTCTTACGGGCCACGAGCTGCACTGTAACGGCTTCGGTCGTGGGACCCGGGTCCGATGCCACGACCTGCGATGGGCCTTCTGGGCCGAAGGACCGATGTCCGGGGGAGGCCGCCCGGCGTAGGGTTGACCCCTCGGACGTGTCACCGAGGGGGAACCGAGCCCACGCGAGCGTGAGGAGCTGCCCGTGTCGAACAAGGAACCGGCTGACGCCACGGCCCTGCTGGAAGGGTCGATGCTCCTCCAGAAGGGCCGCGCCGACGTCTTCCGTCAGCGAGAGCGCACGAAACTCAAGCGGATCGTGCGCGCGATCGTCGTCGTCTTCCTCGTGGACTGGTACCTGTTCCGCCGCTACTCGAGCGGCAACCCGCTCACCTTGCCGTCGCTGCCCGACGAGTGGATCTTCCTGGCGTTCCCGCTGCTGATCTTGATCCCGGTGATGATCATGGTGGCCCTGCCCCTGATCAACGGGAAGTCACCGCACATCACGGTCTACCCCGAGCAGGTGGAAGCCGGCCTCACCGACATCAAGGGCCTCGACACCCAGGTCGACGAGGTCGTGCGCTCGCTCGACGTCTTCCTCGGCTACGCCACGTTCAAGGACGAGCTCGGTGGCACGCCCCGGCGGGGCATCCTCTTCGAGGGGCCGCCCGGCACGGGGAAGACGTACTTGGCCAAGGCGATGGCGAAACAGGCGGGCGTGCCGTTCCTGTTCATCTCCGCGCCGGCGTTCCAGTCGATGTGGCAGGGCATGACCGCCTACCGCATCCGCTCGTTCTTCAAGGCCTTGCGCAAGGCCGCGCGCAAGGAAGGGGGCGCGATCGGGTTCATCGAGGAGATCGACGCGATCGGTATGGCGCGCGGCGCCGTCAGCAAGGCGGCGCCCGACGGCGGGGGCACGGCGCGGACCACCGAGGCGTTCATGGGCGGGGGTGACGGCGGCTCGATGGTGAACGAGCTCCTGATCCAGTTGCAGTCGTTCGACCAGCCGCCGCTGCGCAAGCGGCTGCGGGCCCGCATGATCGGCTGGGTCAACGCGTACCTGCCGAGCGACCGGCAGCTCACCCCGATCAAGTCCGAGTACCACAACATCCTGTTGATCGCCGCGACGAACCGCGGCGACTCGCTCGACCCGGCGCTCGTGCGGCCGGGCCGGTTCGACCGCCGCCTCTACTTCGACGTGCCGACGAAGCAGGGGCGGCTCGACCTGATCGACTACTTCCTCGATCGCAAGCGCCACCACCAGCAGCTCGACGATCGCTCGATGCGCGAACGCATCGCCTACGAGACGTTCGGCTACACGCCCGTGATGATCGAGCACCTCTTCGACGAGGGGTTGCTGGTGGCGCTGCGCGAGGGCCGGCGCGACATGAATTTCGACGACGTGCTCGAGGCGAAGTTCACCGAGGAGGTGGGCCTGAAGCAGCCGGTCGTCTACACCGAGCAGGATCGCGAGGCCGTCGCCACCCACGAGGCGGGTCACGCGACGGTCGCCCACTTCGTCGGGCAGAACCGACGTCTCGAGGTGCTCTCGATCATCAAGCGCCGGGCGTCGCTGGGGCTGCTCGCCCACGGCGACTCCGAGGAGCGCTTCACGCGCACCCGCTCCGAGATCGAGGCGGGCATCGCGATCGCCCTGGGCGGTCTGGTGGCCGAGGAGCTCTGCATCGGCGACACCGGTACCGGTCCGGCGGCCGACCTGGCCCACGCCACGACCCTCGCAGCCAGCATGGTGGGGTCCTTCGGCATGGCGGGTTCGCTGATCTCGTTCGACGCGATCACCGACGGGCCGATCGGCGGCCCGAACCTCGTCGGCAAGGTGCTCGCCGACAAGGAAGGCCGCCAGCGGGTCGAGGACATCCTCGAGCAGCAGCGCCAACGCGTGCGCGAGGTGCTGGAGCTGAACGCCGACGTGCACGCCGCCCTGCGCGACGCCCTCATCGCCCGGGACGAGCTCGTTCGCGACGAGATCCTCGAGGTGATCGAGAAGGCGCTCGCGACGCGTCCCTGACCGCTCCGCTCGCAACCGTGCGGGTGCGGTCGGAGGCTACACTCATCGCATGACGACGTCGGTCATCGTGGCGGGTGCCCGCACGCCCATCGGGCGGTTCAACGGCTCTCTGGCCGGGCTGCGCGCTGTCGACCTCGGCGCGATCGCGATCCGGGAGGCGCTCGCACGGGCCGGCGTCTCGCCGGATGCTGTCGAGTACACGATCATGGGCCACGTGCTCCAGGCCGGGCAGGGGCAGATCACCGCCCGGCAGGCGGCGATCGCGGCGGGCATCCCGATCGAGATCCCGGCAGTCACGATCAACAAGGTCTGCCTGTCGGGGACGTCGGCGGTCGCGATGGCCGATCAGATGATCCGGGCAGGTGAGCTCGAGGTCGCGATCGCCGGGGGCATGGAATCGATGACGAACGCCCCGTTCGCGCTCCCCAAGGCTCGTGCCGGGGCTCGACTGGGACATTCCCCGATGCTCGACACGATGATCCACGACGGCCTGTGGTGTGCGTTCGACGATCGGCACATGGGGGAGGGCACCGACGCGATCAACGCGGAGCTCGGCATCGGTCGCGAGGAGCAGGACTCGTGGGCGGCTCGATCCCACGCCCGAGCCGACGATGCCTGGGAAGCGGGACGGCTGACCGAGGAGGTCGTCGCCGTCCAGGTTCCGCAGCGCCGCGGCGACCCCGTGCGGTTCGACCGTGACGAGGGCATCCGCGCCGACACGACCCCCGAAGCCCTCGCCGGGCTGCGGGCAGCGTTCACCGACGACGGCACGGTGACGGCGGGCAACGCGTCGCAGATCTCCGACGGTGCGGCGGCCCTCGTCGTGATGAGCGATCAGCGCGCAGAGCAGCTCGGGCTCGACCCGATCGCGGAGATCGTCGCGTTCGGGATGTCGGCCGATCGGTACGCGTCGTTACAGACCGTGCCCGCCCTCGCGCTCGAGAAGGCGCTCAAGAAGGCCGGGCTCGTAGCTTCCGACCTCGAGGTCGTCGAGGTGAACGAGGCGTTCGCGGCGGTGGCGCTGCACGCCAGTCGCATGCTCGACGTCGACGAGTCGATCGTGAACGTGAACGGGGGTGCCGTGGCGCTCGGCCACCCGATCGGGGCCAGCGGGGCACGCCTCGTGCTGACGGCCGCGATGGAGATGCGCCGGCGCGGGGTCGACCTCGGGGCCGTGGCGATCTGCGGCGGCGGCGGTCAGGGCGACGCCCTGGTGCTGCGCCGGCGCTGAACCAACGCGATCCGAAGGCTCACTGCCGAAACGACCGCCGGGGCGCCCCCTCGCCGCCCCGCCGATCCGTCGGGAGCTCAGTCCTCGGCCGTGGAGAGCCGGTGCAGCTCCTGCACCAGCTCCGAACCGGCCTCGCTGGAGCTGGGCTCGACCGCGTCGACGACGATGTGCAGCGCCTCGGGCGTGGTCTCCGTCACCGGGCGGGTCTCGGCCACGGGCCGCTCCGAACCGGCGCCATCGGGCAGGAACACCTTGAACGACGATCCGCCGTTCTCGCGGCTCTCCACCGTCGCCCAGCCGCCCTGTACCTCGGCGAAGCGAGTGACCAGTGGGCTGAGCGACGCATCGGACGAGGGCTCGGGGTCTTCCACCGTAATGACGGCGCCGCCGTCCGCCGCGGTGACACGGACCGTGATCGCCTTCTTCGGGGGCGTGCGGTCGCCAGAGGTCCGCAACATGCCCGCCAGGATCTGCTCGGTGCGCAGCTGATCGATCGCGACCACGACGCGTTCGGTCTCGACCAGCAGCTCGTGGTCCGCATCGATGCCCGACTCCTCGACCACCCGCCGCACGAGGGGCTCCAGGTCGGTCCGTCGCACGGTGAGCTCCACTTCGCCCCGCACGAGACGATCCGCATCGGCGAGGTCGGCGACGGTGTGCTCGAGGCGACGGGTGTGGACGGTGAGCTGACGCACCAGCTGGGCCTGTTCCTTCCCGTCCTTCTTGTGCTTGAGGATCTGGGTGATGCCGAGGATCCTGGTCAGCGACTTGCGCGCGTCGTTCGAGAGTTCCTTCACGAACGGCGAGGTCGCGCGGCGGTCCTCGATCGGCGTGCCATCGCCGGCGTTGGCCGCTGCCGCGACGACCTCGGTCGCGCCATCGCCCTGCTCGGCATCCTCGCCCCGCAGGTGACGCATGGCCGCCGCCATCTGCTGCTGACGCAGCTCGCTCTCGGTCTCATCGAGCTTCGTCGTCGCGATGTCGACCTGGCGTTCCAGCGCGTGCACCCGCTCCTCGGCGGCGATCAGCTTCTCGGTCTGGCCGGCGAGGCGTTCCTGGGTCACACGCAGGATCTCGTCGATGTCGGCGCGGCCTTCGGAGTCCGCGAGCTCGAGCTGCCGGCGTGCCTCGATCTCCTGGAGGCGCCGGTTCAGGTCCGCGTTCTCCTGTGAGGCGGCCTCCAGCTCCGCGGTCAGCCGCTCGCGGCGCGAGAGGGCGTCGGAGGACTGCCCCTCCACCTGCTGCAGCCGCTCGGTCGCCTGCTGCAGCGCCTCGGACTGCGAGGAGAGCTGGGCAACGGTCGTGTCGAGCTCGGCACGCGCGATCGTGAGCTCGCTGGCGAGCCGGGTCGCCTCGGCGTGGGCGGTGGAGATCTCTTCCTCGGCATTGGCGAACCGGCTCGTCCGCGCCTCGAGCTCGCGTTCGGCGTCGTCGATCCGTTGGTCCGCAGCATCCTCGGCGACGGCGATCCGCTGCGCGATGTCGGCATCCTTCGCCGCGAGCTCCTCGACATGGCGCGCTTCCAGGCGGGACAGCTCGGCCTGGAACTCCTCTCGGGTCGCGCGGACCTTCGCTTCGAGGTCGACCTCCCGCTCGACGAGCTCGGCGCGGTGCGAAGCTGAGACGCTCTGGAGCTCGGCCTTGACCGTACGCAGCTCATCCTGGAGCATCGCCGCACGCTGCTCCTCTGCCCGCAGCGCTCGAACTTCCGCCCGGAGATCGTCGAGCTCGCGCGCCTTCGAACTCAGCTCGGCCTGAGAGCTCACCGAGCTCTCGCGAGCCTGCGACGCTTCCATGTGGATCGAGTCGAGCTCCGCCTGCAGCTTCCGGGCGCGGTCGGCCTGCGGACGCAGCGTCTCCAGCTCTCGGCGGATCAAGGTGAGCTGCGTCTGGGCCCCTTCGAGCTCGGCGCGGAGCCCGATCGTCTCCTGCTCGGCGGCGTCGAGGCGCTCGTCGACGTTGCCGTCGGCGACGGGAGGTCGTTGCGCCAGACGTCGGTTCATCTCGTCGAGCTCCGCCTGCGTCGTCTGCGCCTGGCGCTCGAACAGGCGAGCTCGGTCCTCCAGCTCCCGCGAACGCTCATCGAGGGCACGGGCGCGCTCGTCCGCGCTTCGCGCGTGGTCCTCGAGCATCGCCGCACGCTGCTCCGCCTGCATCGCCCGCTCCTCGTAGGTGGGATCGCTGGTGGATGCCGTGGCCTCTCGAAGGCGGTTCTGCGCCACCTGGAGTTCGTCGAGGGTCTTGCGGTACTGGTCTTGGAGCACTCCTAGGCGCTCCTCGGCGGCGCGTGCCCGGTCCTCGGCCATGCGCCGGGCGTCGCCCTCCTCCTTCATGCCTTGCGCCGGCACCGCGACGGGCCGTGTCCCCGAGGGCCTCATGGCCGGCGAGATCACGCCCTGCTGGTCGACGCGGGGAAGATCGGCCTCGTCGGGGCGGCGCACGATCCACACGACCAGCCCGATCGCGAAGAGGAGCACGAGACCGCTGAACAGCGCCATCGTCCTCCACGGGGCCCCTGCCGCCTCGACCGGATCGGCGGAGGTCGTCAGCTCCACGGTCGTGGGCTCGCCGACGCCGGACTCGAAACGCAGCGGCAGCATCACGGAGACGGTGCCGTCGGAGACCCGCGTCTGCGGGGCGCCCCGGAGGGCCTCGCGGATGCGGTCGCGTTCTCCGTCGAGCTGATTGCCGATGCGGCCTTCCTCGGTCGCGTACAGGATCTCGGCGGTCGGCGACCATAAGGTCACGGTGTCGAAGTCGCTGGGGTCGATCACGACGCTGCCGAGCTGTTCGCTCAGCACGTCCGCGCGAGCATCGGCGGCGACGCCGTCGACATCGTCGGGGCGGAACACCAGACTGAGCGAGCCGTCGGCGATCGCCTTGGCCTGCGTCACGGTGTCCTCGAGCGCGGCGCTGCGAGCGCGCGCCCCCATCACGAGGGAGCCGGCCACCCCCGTGAGCAGCAGCACGGCGAGGCTGATCG
>Ga0247830_10001207_pt1 | contig 10545 bp, 13 predicted proteins | sample 12C_Control_Day5_FD_207766 | JGI IMG/M metagenome (GOLD analysis project Ga0247830, IMG submission 207766) | Soil microbial communities from agricultural site in Penn Yan, New York, United States - 12C_Control_Day5 | ecosystem: Environmental > Terrestrial > Soil > Agricultural land | place...
CGGCCCAGGCGCGCCGCCACCTCGATGCCGTACGGCGACGCCCGCCGGGCGCCGACGAGCGCGACCGCCTCGCCCGCGTCGAGCGCGCGCCGGTCGCCGCCGAGGTGCAGGACCGCGGGCGGATCCTCGAGCTCGCGCACGCGCGCCGGGTAGCCGGGCGCGCACAGGCAGACGGCCTCGAGGTCCGCCTCGGCGATCCGCCGGCGCTCGGCGGTCGCGTCGAAGCGGGCGTACCGGCGCGCCGCCAGCCGCGAGCCGTCGAGGTCGAGGAGCACATCGTCGGGCTGCGCGAGCAGACGCCGCGGCGGGCCGGCGTCGCGCCACGCGACCTCGATGTGCCCGGCCAGGCCCGCGACCAGGTCGGTCCGGCGCAGGCAGTCGTCACACGCGGCAACCGCCATCACACCGCGGCCACCATCGCGGCGTGGTCGATGCGCAGCGCCGCGGCCTCCTCGACGTGCTCGGTCTCCACGCGGTCGCTGCCGGCGAGGTCCGCGACCGTGCGGGCGACGCGGAGCACCCGGCCGTGGCCGCGGGCGCTCAGCCCCTCGCGGTCGTGGAGGGCGCCGAGCGTGCGGAGGGCCTCGGGAGTGGCGGCGGCGAGGTCGCGCAGCAGGCCGGCGGGCAGCTGGGCGTTGCAGGTCAGCCCTACGGGCGCCAGGCGATGGGCCTGGCGCTCACGGGCGGCGACGACGCGCTCGCGGACCTCGCGCGATGACGGTCCGGGCTCGGAGTCGAGCGCGGCGGCCGACGGGCGGCCGACCGGGACGGAGAGATCGATCCGGTCGAGCAGGGGCCCGCTCAGCCGCCGGCGGTGCCGCGCGAGATCGGCCGCCGTGCAACGGCAGGCGTCGCCCCCGCCGCCGCACGGGCACGGGTTGGTGGCCGCGACCAGCATCAACCGCGTCGGGAACGCGACGACCCGCTGGCCGCGGACGATCACGACCCGGCCGTCCTCGAGCGGCTGGCGCATCGCCTCGAGGCTCGAGCGCGAGAACTCGGAGAGCTCGTCGAGGAAGAGGACGCCGCAGTGGGCGAGGGTCGCCTCGCCTGGCGCCGGCGGGGAGCCGCCGCCGACGAGGCCGGAGGCGGAGATCGTGTGGTGCGGCGACCGGAACGGCCGCGTGGACACCAGGCCGCCGCCCGCGTGCAGGCCCGCGACGGAATGGACGCGCGTGACCTCCAGCGCCTCGGTGGGATCGAGCGGCGGCAGGATCGTGACCAGCCGGCGGGCGAGCATGGTCTTGCCGGTGCCCGGCGGGCCATGGAGGAGCAGGTTGTGCCCGCCGGCGGCGGCGGTCTCGAGCGCCGGGATGAGCGCGTTGTGACCCCGGACGTCGGAGAGGTCGATCTCCGGGATCGGACCGGCCGAGCCGGGCGCCGGCTCGCTGGCCGGCGGCGGGTCGGCCGGCGGCTCGGCGCCGCGGAGGACCGCCACCGCGTGCGGCAGGCTCACCACCCCGAGCACGGACACGCCGGGGACGAGCGCCGCCTCGCGCGCGCGGGCGACCGGGACCACGAGTCGCGCGAGCCCGTGGCGGCGCGCGCCCTCGGCCGTCGCGAGGACGCCGCGCACCGGCGCGACGCTGCCGCTGAGCGACAGCTCGCCCACGACGGCGCAGCTCGTAAGCGTCCCCGCGGCGAGCTGCTCGCTGGCGGCCAGCACGGCGAGGGCGAGCGGGAGGTCGAAGCCCGGTCCGATCTTGCGCAGGTACGCGGGCGCGAGGTTGATCGTGATGCGCTTGAGCGGGAACTCGAAGCCGGAGTTCACGAGGGCGGCGCGGACCCGCTCGCGCGCCTCCCTCACGGCGATGTCGGCGAGCCCGACGACGGTGAATGCCGGCAGGCCCGGGCGGACGTCGGCCTCGACCCACACGCGGCGGCTCTCCACGCCGACGATCGTGAAGCTGGCGACGCGGGCCAGCACTCAGAACGCCGCCTCGATGTGGTCGAGCGAGACGAGCGCGCCGCGGGCGTCGACGACCACGCCGATCGCGTCGAACCGCAGCTCGGCCCAGTAGGGACGCTCTGTGGTCTCGGCCAGCCACGCCGAGGCCATCCGGCGCACCTGGGCGCGCTTTGCGGGATCCAACGTGTCCCACGGGTGGCCGGATCCCGCGCGCCGGGTCTTGACCTCGCAGAAGACGATCGTGTCCTCCGCCGCGGCGACGAGGTCGAGCTCCCCCCATCGTGTCCGGTGGCGGCGGGCGAGCACGCGGTAGCCGAGTCGTTCGAGGTGCTCGGCCGCGAGCCGCTCGCCGAGCCGGCCGAGCTGGTGGCGCAGGTCCGTGTTCATGTGGGCCGGGACGCTAGGTCCGGGCCCAGAACGGATCACCGCGCGAGTGTCAAGGCTTCGTGTCGTGGGCGGCGCGGAAGTGCACGGGCGCCGGGGGTGGCGAGCAAACGTTCACTCCTGGACAACGTTTGCTACCCACCCCCCTGGCGGGCCGGGCTACAGCGCCAGCTGCTGGTAGGCCATCGACTGGAACGACAGCCGATGGAGCGGCGAGACCCCGAGGCGCTCGATGGCGGCGCGGTGCTCGGGGGTCGAGTAGCCGACGTGGACGCCGAAGTCCCAGCCGGGGTAGCGCTCCTCCATCCGGTGCATGAAGCGGTCGCGTGTGACCTTGGCGATGACCGAGGCGGCCGCGATGGAGGCGCTCGTGGCGTCGCCGCCGACGACCGGCCGCTGCTCGAAGCCGGTGGCCGGCACCGGGAAGCCGTCCGACAGGCAGATGCAGCCCTCGCGGCCGACGCGGGCCAGCACGTCGCTCAACGCTGCGAGGTTGGTGTTGTGGAGGCCGCGCTCGTCGATCCCGCGCACGCAGCGCGACGTCACCGCCACGGCGGTCGCCGCGCGCAACACGCGCGGGAACAACTCCTCGCGGGCCTCCGCGGTGTGCTGCTTTGAGTCGTTGAGCTGCGTCAGCGAGCGCAGGTCGGACAGCGACAGGCGCTCGTAGTCGAACAGGACCGCGGCGGCGACGAGCGGGCCGGCGAGGCAGCCGCGGCCCGCCTCGTCGGCGCCGGCCACGAAGCGGTGCCCGAGCGCGCGGTCGAACGCGAAGAGGCGCCGGCCGGTCCGGCGGCGGGCGGCGGCGGCACGGGCGGCCTTGCGGGCGCGCCCGCCGCCCTTGGTGGCGGAGGCCTCATCGGCGGACGCGGCGCCGTTCGCGGCGGCGGCCTCGTCGGCCGGAGCGGCGCCATTCGGTGAGACGGCGCCGTTCGCGGAGGCGGCACGGTCGGCCGGAGCGGCGCCGTTCACAGAGGCAGCGCCGTCGGCAGGCTCGCCGCGGTGGGCGTAGGACGGGTCGGTCACGCCGGCGGCACCCGCCGGGCCGCTAGAGGAGGCCGATCCGGTTGGGTGGCCAATAGGTGGCGAAGGCCTTGCCGATGACCCATTTCTCGGGAACGGGTCCCCAGAAGCGGCTGTCGTCGGAGGAGCCACGGTTGTCGCCCATCATGAAGTAGTGGCCGGGCGGAATGGTGACCGTCCTCGCAAAGGTACAGCCGTCACCGCCTCCGCAGGGCTCGGCGAACGGCTCGTTCTGGCGCTTCCCGTTGAGGATCACGTGGCCGTCGCGGATGCTCAGGCGGTCGCCCGGACCGGCGACGACGCGCTTGATGAAGTTGACGTCGGCCTTCTGGGGCGTGGGCTTGTCGCAGACCTGGCCGGGCTGGGGCTCGCCGCCGCCGCACATGTTGTCGCGCTCGGCGCCGACGGGCGGATGGAAGACGATGACGTCGCCGACGTTCGGATGCGAGAAGCGCTCGCCGATGCGGTTGACGAGCACGCGCTGGTTGATCTCGAGCGTCGGCACCATGGATTCGCTCGGGATCCGGTACGGCTTGACGAGGAACGCCTGGATGCCGAGCGCGAGTCCGAGCGCGACGCCGACGATGATGACTAGCTCGAGGAGCGAGCCGCCGGCTGTCGAGCCGCGGTCCACCCGCGTTACTTCTCGGCTTGGTCGGCGGCGGGATCGGGGTCCGTGGCGGGAGCCTCGCCGGCGTCGGCGTCCGCGGCGGCCGCGCCGGTGTCGGCGGCCTCGGCGGTCGCGCCGCCGTCCGCGCCCTCGGCCTCGAGCGCCTGCGCGTCGACGGCGTCGCCGGGTACCTCGGCGTCGGACGCGGCAGCGGCCTCGGCCGCGGGATCGTGCAGCAGGCCCGCCTCGACGCGCTCCTCCGGACCGGTGTAGCGGCGCTCGCGCACGCGGGCGCGCTTGCCCACCCTGCCGCGGAGGTAGTAGAGCTTCGCGCGCCGGACGTCACCGCGGGCGGCGACCTCGATGCGCTCGATCTTCGGCGAGTGGACCGGGAACGTCCGCTCCACGCCGACGCCGAAGGACTGCTTGCGGACGGTGAAGGTCTCGCGAACCCCCTCGCCCTGGCGCTTGATGACGACGCCCTCGAAGACCTGCGTCCGGCGACGGGTGCCCTCGACGACCTGGAAGTGGACACGGAGGCGATCGCCGGCGGCAAAGCGAGGGATGCGGCGCAGCTGGCTGCGCTCGAGGCTGTCGATCACGGTGCTCATGGCGAGAAAAAACCGCGTCGCCGATTGCGGTACGGGCGATCGCGGGCGGCCTATGGTAGCGGACCTCCTGGGCCACGGGCCCGGTCCCGGCTCTGCTGCAGGCGCCATTGCCGGATCCGCTCGTGGTGGCCGCTGAGCAGCACGTCGGGGACCCCGTGACCGCGCCACGACGCCGGGCGGGTGTAGTGCGGATACTCGGGCCCGCCCTCGAGCGCGGCGCTGAAGGACTCCTCGGCCGCCGACTCGTCCTTGCCGAGCGTGCCGGGCAGCTTGCGGAGCACCGCATCGCAGACGACCATCGCGGCCGGCTCGCCCCCGGACAGCACGTAGCGCCCGATCGAGAGCTGCTCGGTCGCCAGATGCTCGAGCACGCGCTCGTCGAAGCCCTCGTAGCGCCCGCACAGCAGCGTGATGTCGTCCTCCTCCGCCAGCTCGGAGACGAGCGCGTCGTCGAGGAGCCGACCGCCCGGCGTGAGCGCGATGACGCGCCGGTCCAGGCCGACCGGGTCCGTCCCGTAGCGGGCGCGCAGGGCCGTCTCGACGACGTCGACCCGTAGCACCATCCCGGCCCCGCCGCCGAACGGGGTGTCGTCGACCTGTCCCCACTTCAGCGGCGTGCTCGCGCGGTAGTCGACGCACTCGAGGGTGTGACCCAGCGCGAGCGCGTTGGCGACGTGGCGCTGGGTGCGAAACCAGTCGAACCAGGCGGGGAACAGCGTGAAGACGTCGATGTTCACCGGTCGTCACCCAGGAAGGCGAGGTCGACGTCGATCCGCCGCCCGGCGACGTCGACCGCGCGGACCGCGTCACGCACGAGCGGGACCAGCAGATCGCCGGCGCCATCACGCTCCACCTCGAGCACGTCCACGGACGGCAGCGTCAGCATGCGCCGCACGACGCCCACCGGCGCGTCGCCGTCCACGACCGCGCAGCCCTCGAGCTCGTGCGCCCAGTACTCGTCCTCGTCGAGCGCCGGCAGCGCCTCCCGCGGGACGAGCAGCGGCTGCCCGCGGAGCGCCTCCGCGGCGTCGCGGCCCGCGACGTCCTCGAGCCGGACGATCGGTCGCGCATCGGTCCCGGCGCGCCGCGCGATCAGCCGCGCGCGCCCCGAGACCTCGACCGCCGCGCCCACCGTGAGGAGGCGGGCGTCGGCGCGCGTCACGTAGAAGGAGCCGTCCAGCCCGTGCGGCCGGCCGACACGGCCGACCTCGACCGGCGCCTCACTCGACGATGTCGAGGAGGACGCGGCGGTTGTCCTTGACCGCGGCGGCCTTGATGAGCGTGCGGAGGGCCTGGGCGGTCCGTCCCCCGCGCCCGATGATCTTGCCGTAGTCATCGTCGGCGACCGAGAGCTCGAGCACGAGCGTACCGTCGTCCTCCTCGAACTCCTCCACGCGCACCCGGTCGGGACTGTCGACGAGCGCCTTGGCGAGGAACTCGAGGAGCTCGCGCACGACGCCTAGCGGCCGATGCCCTGCGTCTTGAGGAGCTTGCGGACGGTCTCGGAGGGAACGGCGCCGCGGTCGAGCCAGAGGCGCACGCGCTCTTCGTCGACCGCGATGACCGACGGGTTCGGCTGCGGGTTGTAGCGGCCGAGCGTCTCGATGAAGCGACCGTCACGCGGCGAGCGCCGGTCGGCGACGACGATGCGCCACTGGGCGTCCTTCTTCCCGCCGACGCGGGTGAGTCGCATGGAGACGGACATGACGGCGCGGCAGGATAGCGCAGCGGTTACCGCTGGCGCATGAGCTGGCCGAGGTCGGGCATGCGGCCCGACTGCAGCCCCTTCATCAGCCGGCGCATCTCGCCGAACTGCTTGACGAGCTGATTGACCTGCTGGACGGTCGTGCCCGAGCCCTTGGCGATGCGCAGCCGCCTCGAGCCCTTGATCGACTCCGGGTGGCGGCGCTCCCAGGGCGTCATCGAGAGGATCATCGCCTCGATGCGGTCGAACTCCTTCTCGTCGACCTGCATCTTCGAGAGCTGGTGGCCCGCGAGGCCGGGGATCATCCCGAGGAGCGACGTCAGCGGCCCCATGCGGCGGATCTTGCGCAGCTGGTCGAGGAAGTCCTCGAGCGTGAACTGGTTCTTGCGCAGCTTGCGCTCGAGGTCGCGCGCCTCGTCCTCGCCGGTCGCCTGCTCGGCCTTCTCGATGAACGAGAGCACGTCGCCCATCCCGAGGATGCGCTGGGCCATGCGGTCGGGGTGGAAGCGCTCGAAGTCGCCGAGCTTCTCGCCGGTGGAGGCGAACATGATCGGCTTGCCGGTGACGGCCTTGACCGACAGCGCGGCGCCGCCGCGGGCGTCGCCGTCGAGCTTGGTGAGTACCACGCCGTCGAAGTCGGCCACCTCGGCGAACTGCTCGGCGACGTTCACGGCGTCCTGGCCGGTCATCGCGTCGACCACCAGCAGGACCGCGTGCGGGCGGACCGCCTTCTTGATGTTGGCGAGCTCGGCCATCAGCGCCTGGTCGATGTGGAGGCGACCGCTGGTGTCGACGATGAGGACGTCCTTGCCGTCGCGGGCGGCCTGGTCGCGGGCCCAGCGGGCGATGTCGACCGGGTCGCGGTCCGTGCCCTGCTCGTAGACGGTCGCGCCGGCCTGGCCGGCGACCTTGACGAGCTGCTCGACGGCGGCGGGCCGGTAGACGTCGCACGCCGCGACGGCGACCGCGGAGCCGTGCTGCTCGCGCAGGTAGCGGGCGAGCTTCGCGGTCGCGGTGGTCTTGCCGGAGCCCTGCAGGCCGGCCATGAGGATCACGGTCGGCGGGCGCGAGGCGAAGCCGAGCCCGGCCGACGCGCCGCCCATCAGGGCGGTCAGCTCCTCGTTGACGATCTTGACGACCTGCTGGCCGGGGTTCAGCTGCCGCGAGACCTCGACCCCGGCGCAGCGCTCCTTGACCGCCTTCGTGAAGGTCTTGACGACCTTGAAGTTGACGTCGGCCTCGAGCAGGGCGAGGCGGATCTCGCGCAGGGCCGCGTCGATGTCGGCGTCGGTCAGCGCGCCGCGCTGGCGAACGCCGGCGAGCGTGTCCTGCAGCTTCTCGGAGAGGGAGTCGAACAACTCGTCACACAATCTAGCCGGGGCTGCTCCCCGGGCCGGTCCGGCTAGCCCCCGTGCGGCGAGGCGTCGTTGCCCGGTCCCAGATGCCTCGGTGGCGGCGCACCGGGCACCGCGCCCTCGGCCTCCTCCGCGGCGTCGCGCGCGGCCTGTGCGGCCTCCTTGGCGTCGGCCGCCGCCTTGGCGTCGATCTCGTCCTGCTGGTGACGCGCCGGCTTCGGGCGCGGCTTCGGCGGGCCCTGCTGGTTGCTGCCGAGCCCGCCGAGCGCACCGCCGAGGTTGGCGAGCGCCGTGGAGAACTCCGAGGGGATCACGAAGATCTTGTTGGCCTCGCCCTGCGCGAGCTGCGGGAGCATCTGCAGGTACTGGTAGGAGAGCAGCTCCTGATCGGGCGCCCCCTCGTGGATGGCGCGGAACACGGTTTCGATCGCCTTGGACTCGCCCTCGGCGCGCAGGATGGCCGCGGTGCGCGCGCCCTCGGCGGTGAGCACCGCCGCCTGCTTCTCGCCCTCCGCCGTGAGGATCTGGGACTGCTTGACGCCCTCGGCGGTGAGGATCGCGGCGCGGCGATCGCGCTCGGCGCGCATCTGCTTCTCCATCGCCTCCTGCACGGTGCGGGGCGGCTCGACCGACTTGAGCTCGACCCGGTTGACGCGGATCCCCCACTTGCCGGTCGCCTCGTCGAGCACGAGGCGCAGCTGCGAGTTGATCTGGTCGCGGCTCGTCAGCGTCTCCTCGAGCGTCAGCCCGCCGATCACGTTGCGCAACGTGGTCACGGTGAGCTGCTCGATCGCCTGCAGCGGGTTCGCGACCTCGTAGGTCGCGGCCTTGGGGTCGGTGACCGTGAAGTAGATGACGGTGTCGATCCCCACCACCAGGTTGTCCTCGGTGATCACCGGCTGCGGCGGGAAGGAGACGACCTGCTCGCGCAGGTCGATCAGCGGCTTGACGCGGTCGACGAACGGGACGACCAGCGCGAGCCCCGGGTCGAGCGTGCGCTGGAAACGGCCGAGGCGCTCCACGATCCCCGCTTTGGCCTGGGGCACGATGCGGATCCCCATGGCCGCCACGAAGAACACGAAGATGGCCAGCACGACGAGCGCGATCACTCCCGCGGTCATGTCGATCCCCTACCTCTCACAACTCGCTCACGAGCGCCGTGGCGCCCCGGATCTCCATCACGTGCACCCGCCGGCCGGACTCGATGACCTCGTCCTCGTCGTAGGCGCGCGCGGTCCAGACGTCCCCGTCGATCCGCACCGTCCCCGCGTCCCCGGAGATCCGCTCGACGACGGTCGCCGGCTTGCCGACCAGGGCGGCGGTGCCCGTGCGCAGTCGCGCGGGCGTGCGCAGGTGCGCGCGTGCGATGGGACGCAGCGCGACCAGCAGCAGCACGGAGACCACGAGGAATGACGCCAGGCTGATCACGCTGCCGGCACCGACCGCGCTGAGGAGGGCCGCCACCAGCGCCCCGCCCGCGAACGGCGCGAGGAAGAACCCGGTGGTGAGGATCTCGCCCACTCCCAGGATCGCCGCCGCAATCAGCCACAGCACCCAAGCATCCATGTTTCTCCCAGCGTACTGACGGATCGGTGTGGACCAACCCGCTCGATCGGGCGGGCCGCCGCGCTCGAGATCGGCGAAGCCGATCTCGCAAGGTCGGCGAAGCCGACCCCCTCAGGTCAGCAGCGCGCGGGCGAACTCGTCGGGGTCGAACGGGCGCAGGTCCTCGAGCGACTCGCCGATGCCGATCAGCTTGACCGGGATGCCCAGCTCGTTGGCGATCGCCAGTGCGATCCCGCCCTTCGCCGTGCCGTCGAGCTTGGTCAGCACGATCCCCGTCACGCCGACGGCCTCGCCGAACAGCTTGGCCTGCCGGACCCCGTTCTGGCCGGTGGTGGCGTCCACCGTCATCAGCGTCTCGTGCGGCGCCTCGGGCATCTGCTTGCCGATCACCCGGCGGACCTTGGTCAGCTCGTCCATGAGGTTGTGCTGCGTGTGCAGGCGGCCGGCGGTGTCGATGATGATCACGTCGGCGCCGCGCTCGCGGCCGCGGGCGATCGCCTCGAAGGCGACCGAGCCGGGGTCCGAGCCCTCGGGGCCCTTGATCACCTCCACGCCGGCGCGCTCGCCCCAGCGCTCGAGCTGCTCGACGGCGGCGGCGCGGAACGTGTCCGCCGCACCGATCACCACGCTGCGCCCCAGCGTCTGGCGCAGGTGCCAGGCGAGCTTGCCGATCGTGGTCGTCTTGCCGGTGCCGTTGACGCCGACGACGAGGATGACGGTCGGGTCGGGGCGGATGTCGATCGTGTCGTCGCCGGTGCGGGCGAGCTCGGCGAGCAGCTCGGACAGGCGGCGCGTGAGCTCCTCGCCGCCGGAGACGGTCCCGGCCTCCGCCTCCTGCTCGAGGCGCTCGACGACCTCGGCGGTGGTGCGCGCGCCGACGTCGGCATAGATCAGCGCCTCCTCGAGGCGCTCCCAGGTCTCCTCGTCGAGGTCGCCCTGGAACAGCGTCGCCTGGACCTCGGCGGAGAGCGCCTCGCGCGTCTTGCGCATGTTGTCGCGCAGGCGGCGGAAGAAGCCGCGGCGCTCCTCGCTGCGCTCCTCGGACTGCGGCACGGGCACGACGCCGTCGGTGAGGAAGAGCTCGGTCCAGTCGCGGGCCATCGGGCGCCGGAGGATAGCCGCGGGCGGCGGCGCCGCCGGCGCGGTCAGGCCGCGGCCGAGCGGGCCGGCAGCCGGCGCGAGACGACCTTCGAGACGCCGTTGCCCGCCATCGAGACGCCGTACAGGCAGTCGGCCGCCTCCATCGTGCGCTTCTGGTGGGTGACGACGATGAACTGCGCGCGGTCCGAGAAGCGGCCGAGCAGCGTGAGGAAGCGGTCGATGTTGATGTCGTCGAGGGCGGCCTCGACCTCGTCGAGGATGTAGAACGGGCACGGCTTCGC
>Ga0247830_10001209_pt1 | contig 10538 bp, 9 predicted proteins | sample 12C_Control_Day5_FD_207766 | JGI IMG/M metagenome (GOLD analysis project Ga0247830, IMG submission 207766) | Soil microbial communities from agricultural site in Penn Yan, New York, United States - 12C_Control_Day5 | ecosystem: Environmental > Terrestrial > Soil > Agricultural land | place: USA...
GCGTTGATCGACGCCGTCAAGCGTCGTCTTGAGGATCCCGGGGTAGCTGCCGGCTTCGATCCGCTGCTTCAGGCCGTCTCCCTTGGGGCCTCCGGCGATGTTCACGAGCGTGGGCAACCAGTCGAGCGAGGCGAAGATCTCGCTCTTCACCGTACCCGGCTTGATGACGCCCGGCCAGCGGATGACCATCGGCGCGCGCATGCCGCCTTCCCAGGTGGTCATCTTCGAGCCCTTGAACGGTGTGGTGCCGCCGTCGGGGAAAGTGAAGGTCTCGGCGCCGTTGTCGGTGGTGAAGACCACGATCGTGTTGTCGAGCTGGCCCATATCCTGCAGCTTCTTCAGCACATAGCCGATGTTGTCGTCCATCTGCTTCATGCCGGCTTCGTTGACGCCCCAGTCCTTGCCGCCGGGCTCACCGACCATCGCCATGTATTTGTCCGACAGCACGGTCGTGACGTGCATGCGGGCCGGGTTGTACCAGACGAAAAACGGCTTGTTGGTCTTCTTGGGGTCGTTGCGGTCGAGGAAGTCGATCACCTTCGCCGAAATCTCCTCGTCCACACCCTTCGAGCGCTCCAGAGTCAACGGGCCCTGGTCCTGGCAGGTCTGATTTTTCGCCGTGCCATCGGAGGATTTGCACCACATGACTGGGCGCGGCGGTGTCAGGCAGATCGTCGTCTTCGGATCCACTGCGCCGGGGACCTCGGGAAGGCCGGGGATCGGCGTGTTCTTGCACGGCGGCGCGACAGTCTGCAGGGTCGGGGTCTTGTTGATGTCCGGGAAGCTCACCCCCTGCATCGCATCCAGGTGGTACAGATAGCCCCAGAACTCGTGGAAGCCGTGGGCCGTCGGCAGCGAGTCGGTGTGGTCGCCCAGGTGGTTCTTGCCGAACTCGCCGGTGTTGTAGCCGAGATCGCGCAGAAACCAGGCGAGCGCCGGCGTCCCGGGCCGCAGGTAGGACGGGCTGCCGGGCAGCTGCGGCGGGATCATGCCCGTGCGCAACGGGGTCATGCCGGTGAAGAAGGCGTTGCGCCCCGAGGTGCAGCTCGCCTCGGCGTAGTAGTGCATGAACATCGCGCCCTCGGTCGCGATGCGGTCGATGTTGGGCGTCTCGCCGACCATCAGGCCGCGATGGTAGATGCTCGGTTGCATCCAGCCGATGTCGTCGCCCATGATGAAGAGGATGTTGGGCTTCGACTGCGCCAGGGCCGGCGCCGCCGTCGCCATCGTGCAGAACAGCGTGAGCAGAACGAGCCAAACGGTTCGTGAGCGACTCATCTTTCTCTCCTCCTTGTAGTAACCCAACTGCAGTGGAATGCTATGCGCTCACCGGCTCACACCGGCTTCGCCGCGCCCTTGGTCCACGCCGAGAGACGCTCGGCCGCCAGCTTCGACCAGGCCTTCATCACGTTCTCGGCGTCGCCCCACTCCCACTGCGCGGCGGTCGAGATATTGCCGCCGCCGATGCGACGGTCCACGCCCGCCGCCAGAACTTGGCCGGTCAGGGAGTCGGTGAGCTTGAACTCGGCTTGCACACCGCCGACGAAGGGATAGGAGCCGGTTATGCCGCGCTTGATCGTGGCCAATATGCGGGCCTGAGGAATCACCATCGTGATGGTCCGGAGGACGGGCGTGGCCGCGGAGACGTCGATGAGGGCCACCTGCAGCTGCATGACGTCGGGGCCGTCCTGGTCAGAAACCTGGAACTGCTTGGTCATGTCCTGCTCGAGGGTGGCGTAGAGAAAGTTCGTGAGTCTGTGCTGGTCCTCCACCGAGACTTTCGATTTCTCGTCGTCCCAGTACGTGACCGGCTGGATCATGAGCTTCTTGTACTTGGCCCAGTCGACCGCCGGATTGGTGTAGAGCCACGCAATCTGCTGCCCCGGGGCACCGGTCTTGAGCTGCGAGCACACCGGCCCGAGGAATCCGCACTTGATGTCCGCCTGCGCCACCTTCGCCTCTTGGGTCGTGGTACACGCCGCGAGCATCGCCGCGCCGGCGCCCACTACGAGAAAGCTCCAACAACGCTTGCTAATCATGACCCTCTCCTTTCGCAGCGGAGCCCATGAGCGTGGCCAGACGCTCGAGCCCTTCACGCGTGACGATGGTGTCCACCCAGATCTCGGGCCGGCGGCTGGCCAGTTCCATGACGGCCACGAGCTTTCGGCGATCTTCGGAGCGCAGGTAGCGCTCCAGGTCGTCGGCGCCGGCCCACTCCTGCACCAGCGCCAGCACATCGGGATCTTCCACGTCCTCGTAGACATGGCAGGCGAGGCAGCCCGCCCGGACTCGGGTCGGCTCGAGCAGGCCTCGGAGAATGCGCTGGACCTCGGCGCGTCTGCCTGGTGCCGTCTGCATGCGAAGCCCCCACGCAATCATGGCGACCGAGCAGATGGCAGGATTCGTACCGGCTCTCAGCGGCCTCGAGCGTATCCGACGGCCGAAGGACAACCGCGCGATGCGGCGGCGCTTTTGGCCAACGGCGCTGGCGGTGGGCGGGTGGTTCATCGTGCGGTCACCCCCGAGATATCGGGTCTCCCCCGAAATATCGGGGGGCCAAAGGCGTGAGAGCTCAACGCTTGATGCCCAGCTTGATGATCCGGGACTCGAGGGTCGAGGGCTTCAGGCCCAGGCGCTGGGCGGCGCCGCCGTCACCCCGGATCCGCCACCGGACCTCGTCGAGCACCGCGGTAATGTGACGACGGTCGATGGCCTCCAGGGTCATCTGGGCGGGGCTCTCTCGATCCGGAGCTGCCGTCGGCAGCTCGACGTGGAGGATCGGGCCGGGGCTCAGGATGATGGCCCGCTCGATCACGTTACGGAGCTCGCGCACGTTGCCCGGCCACGTGTGGCGCTGCAGCGCCTCCATCGTGCGCCTGGGAATCTGCTCGAAGGTCTTGCCCTGCGCCGGCGCGAGCTCGCGCACGAAGGCCCACACCAACAGCGGGACGTCCTCGAGGCGCGCCCGCAGTGGGGGCGTGACGATCGGGAAGACGTTCAGACGGTAGTAGAGATCCTCACGGAACTTGCCGGCGCGGACCATTCCGGCCAGATCGCGGTTGGTGGCGGCGATCACCCGGACGTCAGCCCGGATCGTCCTGGAGCTCCCCAGCCGCTCGAACTCGCCGCGCTCCAGGACGTGCAGCAGCTTGGCTTGCAGCTCGAGCGGCAGCTCGCCGATCTCGTCGAGGAAGATCGTGGAACCATCTGCGAGCTCGAAGCGCCCCATCTGCTTGGCCAGCGCTCCCGTGTAGGCGCCCCTCTCGCGGCCGAACAGCTCCGCTTCGATCAGGGTGGGCGGCAGCGCGGCGCAGTTCAGCCGCACCATCGTCCGGCTCCGACGCGTGCTCAAGGCATGGATTGTCCGGGCTATCAGCTCCTTGCCCGTCCCCGTCTCACCGAGGAGGAGCACCGCGGCATCGGCGGGCGCCGCCTGCTCCGCTTGCACGAGCGCCTTCTTGATGGCGGCGCTCTCTCCCACGATGCCGACGCTCACGCGGGTCGCGACGTCGATCTGCTTGCGGAGGTACAGGTTCTCTTCCTCGAGCTGTGCCTTCAGGCCTCGGATCTCGGCCAGCGCAGTCTCGAGAGCTACGGCCTGGTTCCGGCGAGCGACGGCATTCAAGAAGACTTCGCCGAGCAGGCGAAGCCGGGGAATGAGGTCAGGCGACCATTGCCGTTCGCGTCGAAAGCAGCCTACGGCCAGCGCGGCAGTCGGCCGCCCGGACAGCTTCAGAGGAATCGTCAGGTTGGACCGGAGCCCCATCGCGGCGCAGTAGGCCTTCTCGGCCGCCGCTTCTTCCGGAAGCTCCTCGGGCAGTCGCGAGTAGGCGAGCGTCTCGCCCTGCAGCAGCTTCTCCAGGTACCAGGGCGTTTCCGCGTTCACCAGCTTTCGCACGTCGCGACGCACGTCGTTGCGAATGCTTTCTTGGGCCCACTGATGTGTGAAGGTCAGTTCGCTGCCGTCCTCGGAGAACTCCATGAGCGAGGAGCGATCCACGTCCAGCGCCTGCACGATCAGCCGCAGGCCCTGCTCGATCTCCTGGTCCACCTCGAAGGGCGCCAGACTGACGAAGCGGGCGGAGAGGTCGGCCAAAAGGCGCTCGAACGCCAGCCCCTCGCGCACGAACGAATCGGGCACTCTGTCGTCCACCGATCCCCTCCGCAGGAGTGTGTCTCACAACTGCGCCGTAATGATCGAGTGGACCTTGGTCGTATGAACCACATACTTTTAGGCAACTTCGAGCCACGGTGGGGGTGTACGGGCCCCGGTCCGACCTGTCAGCACACCCGACAGGTCGGGGCCGACGGCGCGCTTGGCTTAGCGCGTGATGCCGAGCTTGCGGATGCGCGACTCCAGTGTGGAGGGCTTGAGACCGAGGCGCTGAGCCGCGCCGTCCTCACCGCGGATCCGCCAGCGGACCTCGTCCAGCACCGCGGCGATGTGCTGTCGCTGGACCGCCTCCAGGGTCATCTCGGTCGGGGTTGACTGATCGGCTGAAGTCGGGAGCTCGACGCTCAGTGTGCCGCCGGGACTGAGGATGACCGCGCGCTCGACCACGTTCCGCAGCTCGCGCACGTTGCCGGGCCACGCGTAGCGTGCCAGGGCTTCCATCGTGCGCCTGCCGATCTGTTCGAAGGTCTTGCCCTGCGCCGCAGCGAATTCGCGAACGAAGGCCCACACCAGCAGCGGGACGTCGCCGTGGCGTGCCCGGAGTGGCGGCACCGTGATCGGAAAGACGTTCAGGCGATAGAAGAGATCCTCCCGGAACTTCCCGTCGCGGACCATCGCGGCCAGATCGCGATTGGTGGCGGCGATGACCCGAGCATCGACGCGGATCGTCCGGGGGCCGCCCAGGCGCTCGAACTCGCCCCGCTCCAGGACGTGCAGGAGCTTGGCCTGCAGCTCGAGCGACAGATCGCCGATCTCGTCCAGGAAAATCGTGGAGCCGTCGGCGACCTCGAATCGCCCGACCTGCCTGGCCAGGGCTCCCGTGTACGCACCACGCTCGCGCCCGAACAGCTCGGCCTCGATCAGGGTGGGCGGCAACGCGGCGCAGTTCACCTGCACCATCAGCCGGTCCCGGCGGGCGCTCGCGCCATGAATCGTCCGCGCCATCAGCTCCTTGCCCGTCCCCGTCTCGCCGAGGAGAAGCACCGTTGCATCCGTATCGGCCACCTGCGCGGCCCGGGCCAGGACCTCCTTGATCGCCGCGCTCTGCCCGACGATGCCCCCACGCGCTCGCGCGGTGGCGTCGATCTCCTTCCGGAGGTAGCGGTTCTCCTCCTCGAGCCGGCCCTTCAGCCACCGCACCTCGGCCAGAGCCCGTTCGACGCTCATCGCCTGGTTCCGGCGCACGAGCGCGTTGGAGAACACCTCCCCCAGCAGGCGGAGTCGCGGGATGAATTCGGCCGGCCACACCCGTTCACGTCGAAAGCAGCCGATCGCCAGCGCGGCCATGGGTCGACCGGCCACTCTCAACGGAATCGTCAGATTGGATCGAAGGCCGGTGCTGGCGCAGTAAGCCTTCTCGGGCCCCGCCTCGTCGGGCAATTCCTCGGGCATTCTCGAGTAGGCAACCGTCTCACCGCGAAGCAGCGTCCTCGTGTACCAGGACGTGGCCTCGTTCACATCGCGGGGCGGATCACGGGGGATACCGTCTCTCGCCCACTGGTGGGTGGTGATGAGCTCCTTGCCGTCCTCGGAGACCTCCAGCAGGCTCGAGCGGTCCACGTTCATGGCCTCCACGATCTTCCGGAGGCTCTGCTCGATTTCCTGATCGACCTTGGCGGGCGCCAGGTTGACGAATTGCGCGGAGAGGCCGGCCAGTAGACGTTCGAACGACAGGCTGTCGGGCGTGACTGGTTCGGGCGGCGCCTCCGGCGTGCACACGGCCCTAGTTACGGGAGCCCAGCTCCTGCCGCACGCGGCGCAGTTCCTGCCGGAAGGCCTCGGCGTCGGGGGCATTCGCGTGAGCGTTCAGGTAGCGCTCCCACTCGACCGCGCCTTCCCACAGCCGGCCGGCCTTCACCAGCACGGTGCCGCGATCGCGCACGTGCATCGGCGTCTCGGCGTCCACCAGCAGCAGCCGGTCGATGACGCACAGCGCGCGGCCCCAGTCGGACTGACGCGCGTAGATCGTCTTGAGGTTGCGCAGCATGCGCACGACGATCTGGCGCTTGGTGGTCGGCGTCCAGTGGGCCTCCTCGAGCTTGACCGGCCGGCCCACCGCCCGCGCGGCGATCTCGGCGGCCGCCTGGGGAGTGAGGACCGCACCGCCGTTGAAGGGATCGAAGAGCACCGAGCGGCCGCCGGCGGCTGCGCTCACGATGAAGTGGCCGGGAAGCCCGACGCCGGCGATGGCCAGGCCCACGCGGCGACCGACCTCGATCGTGAGCACGGAGAGCGTGATCGGGATGCCGAGCTTGCGGACGAGAACGTCGTTGAGACAGGAGTTGCGCGGATCGTAGTACGCATCCGCGTTGCCCTTGAAGCCTTCCTCCTCGAAGAGGAATCGTCGCAAACGGTCGAGCGCCGCGGCGCTCTCCCCGCGGCGGGCCGGTCCGATCCGGGCGGCGAGCGCGTCCAGCCGCTCCAGCTCGCGCGCCTCGTCGAGATCCGGGTACTCGATCCGCGCCACCGCCAGCGCGGCGCGGCTCAGATCGAGCGCGGCGTCCGAGCCCCGCAAGAGCTCCTCGAACGCGCGCAGCGTGGGGTCCACGGCTCAGCAGCCCGGCGCGTGGTGAATCCCGACCGTGGCCAGCGCCTTCTGCTGCAGCTCCTCCGCGAGCGCAAGCGTGCGGCGGGCCGCCGCGGTCGCCACTGCCTGGGCGTCGGCCGAGACGGCGAAGCGGAGCAGCAGCCGCCGGCCCAGCTCGTGGTGATACCGCTCGTCGGGCTCGATCGTGTCCCGATAGAGCGCCGCGGTCTCGCGATCGCCCACGCGCTCGCAGAACTCGATGAACTGCCGGTTCTTCACCACCGCGATGGCCTCGCGGGTGAACTGTCCGGCCGCCACGCGCTCGACGGTGGTCGACAGCGTGTCGAGATAGCGAAAGAGCGGGCCCCAGCCGCCGGCCAGCGGATCGATCGTGGTCGTGTCGATGCCCAGCTGGCGCAGGCGCTCGGCGATCAGCCGGTAGTGCTTGGCCTCGTCGCCGACCTGACGGGCCAGCGCGAGCTTGACCTCGACGTCGTCGCTGGTGACCAGCCATCGCGCGGCGATCTCGGTGGCCTCGATTTCGTTGCGCAGCGCGACCTTCAGGAGGTTGGGGACGTTGAGGGGGCCCTGGATCTCGGGCTTGAGCGTGGCGTCGGGATCGAGCCCGCGCAGGAGCACCTGGTTGTCGGCGTCGAGCTTGGCGACGAACTCCTCGGCCGTCACGCCGCCACTCCGTCACGCAGCAGCGTCGGCAGCTCCTGCGTGAGCGTTTCCTTGGTGACCACCCGCCCGCACTGCGCGTGCCACGGTTGCGTCTGGCGCGCCGCCACGTGGGTCGTGAAGCCGAGCACGGGCGGCGACCCGGCAGCCGCCACGGCCTCGAACACCTGAGCGTAGTCGAAGCCGCCGGTCAGGTCGAGCAGGACGAAGTGCGGGCGGCTGGTCAGCGCCTTGGCCAGATCCTCGGGCGTGCGAGCGAATTCCAGCGGCACACCGGCCAGGCGAGCGGTCTCGCGGATGCGGGCAACGAAGAACAGATCGCGGACGACGGCGACGACCCGCGATCCCTCGCTAGTCATTCTGTTCGCGGATCCCCAGCCAGTGCTTGTTCCACTCGGCGATGTGGCTGAGGGTCCGCAGATCACTCATGCGGTCGAGGTAGACGATGCCCTTGAGGTGGTCGGTCTCGTGCTGGATGACCCGCGCGAAGAAGTCCTTGGCGATCAGATCGACCGGGTTGCCCTCCCGGTCGTAGCACTGCAGCCGCACCGCGGTGACCCGCGGCACCATCCCGCGCATGTCGGGGACCGACAGGCAGCCTTCCCAGCCTTCTTCCATCTCTTCGGTCAGCGGCGTGACCACCGGGTTGATGACCACTGTCAGGGGGATGCCTGCGGCATCGGGATAGCGGGGGTTGGCATCGACCTCGATGACCGCGATCTGCAGCGTCTGGTGGACCTGGGTGGCGGCGAGGCCGGCCCCGTCGTACTCGCGCATGGTCTCGACCATGTCGTCGATGAGCTGCTGGATGGGGGCCGAGCGGATCTCGGCAACTGGGACGGGACGGGCCTGCTCCCGCAAGACCGGGTGGCCGAGCCGGGCGACTTTCAGGATAGCCATGACGCTCGAAATTGTAGCACGCGGGTCACGGCCTACTTCTTGTCCTCGACCCGGCCGACCTTGCGCACGCCGGCGGCCAAACGCCGGGCATCGGCGTCGAAGAACTGCTGGAATTCCTGGCCCTGTTTGAAGACGATCGGCGTCTCGAGCTTGTCCATCGCTGCCTTGAACTCGGGCTCGGCCACAGCCGCGCGCGTGGCCTCCCGCAGCTTGGCCAGCACCGGCTCCGGCGTGCCCTTGGGCGCGAACAGCCCGGCCCAGATGTAGAACTCCGCCTCCGGGTAGCCCAGCTCCCTGAAGGTCGGGACTTCCGGCAGCGCGGCCACGCGTTTGTCGCCCCAGCCCGCCAGGGCGCGCAGCTTGCCGGACTTGATGTGCGGGAGCACGACGGCCGGACCGGAGGCCAGGGCGTCGACGTGGCCACCCAGGATCGCCGTCAGGGCCGGCCCGGCCCCGGCCGCGGGGATGTGGCGCAGCTTGATGCCGGCGGCGTGCGAGAGCAGCTCCATGGCCATGTGCAGCGTGCCGTAGATGCCCGACGACGAGTACGAGATCTGGCCGGGGCGCTTCTTGGCGTCCTCGATGAACTCCTTGGCCGTCTTCCACGGGCTCTCGGCGCGCACGACCAGGATCGTGGGATCGGCGGAGATCAGCGCGATCGGCGCAAACTGGTCCACCGTGAAGGCTGGCTGGCGATCGAAGATCTTGTCCGCCTCCGGGATGATCGAGATGGAGGACAGCGCCAGCAGCAGCGTGTAGCCGTCGGGCTTGCTCGTGGCCACGAACTGCATGCCCACGGCGCCGGCCGCGCCCGTCTTGTTCACCACGCCGACCGGGTTCTTCAGCACCTTCTCCATCGCCGCCGCCACCGGCCGCGCCGTCAGGTCGGCCACCCCGCCCGGCGGGAACGGCGCCACCAGGGTGATCGGCCGTGAGGGATAGGGCTCCTGCGCCGCCGCCACCAGCGGCAGGGACAGAGCCACGACGACGGCGAGTGCGACGAGCCCACGATGTCTCATGGAGCCTCTTCTCCCTTCTCGGCCATCGCCAGGCGCGCACGCCAGTCCAGCCGCCGGCCAAGGAACGTGTAGAGGTTCATCAGGACGAGCACGGCGCCGACCGCCAGCAACACGACGGCGATCGGGCGCGTGAGGAAGATCATATACGAGCCGTCCGACATGGCGAGTGACTGGCGCATGCTGAGCTCGATCAGCGGGGCCAGCACCACCCCCAGGACGATCGGCGCGGTCTCGAAGTCCAGCTTGCGCAGCACCCAGCCGAGCACGCCCATGAGCAGCATGATCCACACGTCCACCACGCTGCCGTTGACCGCGTAGACGCCGAGGATCGAGAACACGAGGATGGCCGGGTAGAGATAAGGGTACGGTACGCGCAGGATGTTCACGAACAGCCCGACCAGGGGCAAGTTCAGGACGAGCAACACCACGTTGCCCACGTACATCGAGGCGATGAAGCCCCAGAACAGCGCGGGTTGCTGCTGGATCAAGAGCGGTCCCGGCGACACGCCGTGCACCATCATGGCGGCCAGCATCACGGCGGGGATCGGGCCCGAGGGCACGCCGAGCGCCAGCATCGGCACCATCGCCCCGGAGGTCGCGGCGTTGTTGGCCGACTCCGGCCCCGCCACCCCGGCGACCGCACCGTGGCCGAACTGCTCGGGGTGCCGCGAGACTCGCTTCTCCACCGCGTAGGAGACGAAGCTCGAGATGATGTGGGCCGAGCCGGGCAGAATGCCGACCAGGAAGCCCAGCACGGTGCCGCGTCCGATCGGCGCGATGGACTCGCGCCACTCCTGCCGCGAGGGCAGCAGCTCGCGCAGCCGCGGCTTGATCACCTTCGGCGCCGTCGGCTGGCCGGCCGTCGCCAGGATCTCGGCGACCCCGAAGAGCCCGACGGCAACCGGCACCACGCCGAGGCCGTCGCCGAGCTCGACGACACCGTAGGCGAATCGGAAGTACCCGCTCATCTGATCGATGCCAACCATGCCCAGTAAAAGGCCGAACGCCGCCATGGCCAGCGACTTCAGCATCGACCCCGAGCTCATGTAGGCCAGCACGAGGAGGCCGAGCAGAAGCAGCGCCAGATGCTCCGGCGGACCGAAGCGCAGGGCGAAGTCGGCCAGTGGCGGAGCCAGGAGCATCAGGCCCACCACGCTGGCGGTGCCGGCGATGTAGGAGCCGACCGCGGCGATTGCCAGCGCCGCCCCTGCCCTGCCATTGCGCGCCATGGCGTAGC
>Ga0247830_10001210_pt1 | contig 10537 bp, 8 predicted proteins | sample 12C_Control_Day5_FD_207766 | JGI IMG/M metagenome (GOLD analysis project Ga0247830, IMG submission 207766) | Soil microbial communities from agricultural site in Penn Yan, New York, United States - 12C_Control_Day5 | ecosystem: Environmental > Terrestrial > Soil > Agricultural land | place: USA...
CCATGATGGCATGGTCGGGGCGCCGCTGGCGCAGGTCTTGAAATCGTCGGCGCGCGCGGCTTCGGCGCACAACAGCAACAGGGCCGCGGCAAGGACGATGCGGGGCATTCAATCCCTCCACCCATGGCCAGACGCCGCGACTAATGCCCCTCGCGAAACCAGGTGATGGCCATCATGCCGAGCAACAGCGCAAGCGCCAGGAAGCCGGTGAACAGCGGGAAGAGGCGCACGCCTTGCACGTGATAGGCGTCGCGCTTGTGCAAGCCGAGCCAATCGGCGCCATGCATGACATGACCGCCGCGTACCATGACGAGGCGCGGCAATGGCGATGCATCGGCTTGGTCGCGCCCGAGCCAGAAGCTCCCGCCGCCGGTCTCGTTGAGGAGAGGAGAAAGCGCCGCGTCGGTCGCCGTCACGGCGGACAGCTCCTTGGCGTTGGCGTTGCCGACGGTGACCACGCTCGCAAGCTTGCCGGAGGAGATGCGGTACACACCCTGTTCGCCGGCGGTCATCGACTTCCGCCACAGTCCCGGCTCGGCCTTGTCGAGGGTGACGGTCTCCTCCTTGCCCGATGGCGCCGTCACCGTCACCGGCTCGATCGTGTCCTTGATCGAGCGGCGCTCGAGGTTAAGCGTCTGGCCCCGGCTCGTCGCCTTGAGCATCTCCTCTTCGAGGTCGGGCTCTTTCATCAGCCAGTGCGCCAGCCGGCGCAAAAGGTCGGTGTATGGGCCGCCGCCCTCATAGCCGCGCGCCCAGAGCCAAATATGATCGGAGAGGAGCAGTGCCACGCGACCCTGGCCGCGTTCGCCGAGAACGAGGAGCGGCTTGCCTTCCGCACCCTTCATCAGCACCTCGGCGTCGCGCGGGTCGACATCGACCACACGGAACCAGCGGCCCCACGAGGGCTGGTCGCCCTTGGCGCCGGCCAGATCGCGCGTCACCGGGTGCTTCTGCCCGAGATCGGTAAGCGTCGGCTTGAAGGGCTCCTCCACCACGCGACCTGAAGGCACGGCGGGAAGCACCTCACCAAGCGGCGTGCGGTAGAGGCTCAACGGCGAGGCGTAGTCGTCACCGGCCGAGACGAGCACCGCGCCGCCGCGTTCGACATAGTGAGCGACGTTCTCGAGATAGAGCAGGGGCAGCACGCCGCGGCGCTGGTAACGGTCGAAGATGATCAGGTCGAACTGATCGAGCTTCTCCTGGAACAGCTCCCGCGTCGGGAAGGCGATCAGCGACAGCTGGTTGATCGGCGTGCCGTCCTGCTTCTCCGGCGGGCGCAGGATGGTAAAATGCACGAGGTCGACGGCGGCGTCGGATTTGAGCATGTTGCGCCAGGTGCGCTCGCCGGCATGGGGCTCGCCGGACACCAAGAGCACGCGCATGTTCTCGCGCACGCCTTCCACGGTCAGCACCGCGCGGTTGTTCACGGTGGTAAGCTCGCCGGGCGCGGCTTCAGCCTCGATCTCCACGATGTTCGGCCCGGCGTGGTCGACCTTGACCGGGATGTCGACCTTCTCGCCGATGCGCACGGTTTGCGTGCTCGGGGGCTCGCCCTGCCGGGTGACGGTCAGCTTCACGGACTTGGCATCGCCAGGCGTGGTCTCGGTGATCTTGACCTCGACAGGTTGCTCGCCGCCCACTAGGCCGAAGCGCGGCGCGCGCAAGACTTCGAGCCTGCGGTCGAATTCGCCTGGCTTGCCGGTGATCAGCGCATGCACCGGCGCATCGAAACCAAGCGCCGCGGCATTTCCGGGCACGTCATGGACATTGCCGTCGGTGAGCATGATCACGCCGGCGAGCCGGTCGGGCGGCACGTCGGCCAGGCCCTTGGCGAGGTCGGTAAAGAGCATGGTGCCGTCGCGGTCGCCGTCGCCGGCGGTCGATGCGGAATGGATCCAGCGGACGTCGAGATTGGGAAAGACCTTCAGCCGGTCTTCGAGATCCTTGCGGATCGCGTCGGTGCGCGGATCGCGGCCGGCAATGGTCTGGCTCTGAGTGTCGTCGACGACGACGGCGAGCACGTCGTTGAGCGGCTCGCGGTCCTCCTGCTTCAAATGCGGATTGGCGATGGCGAGCAGCAGCATCGCATAAGCGAGCGCGCGCAACAGCGCGCCGCGCCGTGCGCGCCACAAGAGAAGTGCGAACAGCACCACGCCAAACGCGGCCAGAGCCCAGATCACCGGCCAGGACACGAAGGGGAGGAATTCGATCGACCAGCGCATGACTGTCCTACTGACCCAAACGCTCGAGCAGGGCGGGCAAGTGCACCTGGTCGGCCTTGTAGTTGCCGGTGAGCGCGTACATCACGAGATTGACCCCGGCGCGAAAGGCCATTTCGCGCTGCACCTCGCCTCCAGGCACGGTGGCATAGAGCGGACGGTTGCCGTCATCGAGCGCCCAGGCGCTGGCGAGGTCGTTTGAGGTAACGACGATCGAGCTCACCCCGTCGGTGCGGCGGGAGCGCTCCGAACGGTCGGCCTCGTTCTCCGGCTCGGCCTCGACCCAAAGCGTGCCCCCGTCCCAGCGGCCGGGGAAGTCGCGCATCAGGTAAAACGACTTGGTGAGCACGTGGTCTTCCGGCACCGGCTCGAGCGGCGGCACGTCGAGTTGGCCGATCAGCCTGGTCAGCGCCTTGCTCTGCGTGGCGCTGCCGGGAAGCGCACGTTCCTGGTCGCGGGTGTCGAAAATGATGAAGCCGCCTTGCTTCATGAAGGCGTCGACCTTGGCGAGCGTCGCGTCGGAGAGCGGCTCGGCGTCCTCGCGCACCGGCCAGTACAGAACCGGGAAGAAGGCGAGCTCGTCCTTGTCGATGTCGACGCCCATGGGCTCCGCCGGCTCGAGAGCGGTCCGCGCGGTCAGCACCTTGCTAAGCCCGGCAAGGCCCTGACGGCTTACCTCGTCGATCTGGGCATCGCCGGTCATCACATAAGCGAGGTGGGTCTTGAGCGAGGCCTTCATCGCGAAATCGTCGGCGCTCGTCGCCGGCTGTTGTGTTTCGGCCTTCGCCGGCGACTGCGGCAGCGGAAGCAAGGCAAGGCCGAGCAGCACGGCGGCGGCTACCGCCCCGCGACGACGGAAGCCAAGGCCGAGGCTCATGAGCAGCACGACGAGAACATCGAGCGCGAAGAGCGCCAACACGGCGAGATAGAGCCACGACTCAAGAGCCACAGGCTTGCGCATGACGTAGCCGCTCACCTTGCCCGCGCCCTCGATGGGCTTGAGCGGGGTGAGCACGGTCTTGGCGGTGATGACATTGAAGGCGCGCGTGGCGCCCGAGGAGCCATAATAGCCCGGCGGGTGCTCAGGGCTCGGCTGCGCAGTGTCGATCTGATCCGGCGAGATGGGAGCCGCCCGCGCCGGAGGCGAGCTCAGCTGGCCGTAGCCGTCGAGAGTCTGGATCGGCGGCAACGCGCTCGCGGATACGAGGTTTGCGCTCGCGCTTTTGGCCGCCCCAGTCCCCGCCTGCGCTTGATCACCTGAGCCCAGATCGACTTTGCTCGGGCCCATGTTGACGGTGCGTCGGAGCATTTCGACGAACAGCCCTGACAGGGGCAGGTTCGACCAATCGGAATTTGCGGTCACGTGGAACAGCACGATCCAACCCTCAGCGTTACGCGATGCGGTGACGAGGGGCGTGCCGTCGGCGAGCCTCGCCCACACTTGCGCCTCGGTGGCGACGGTGGGATCGGCCAGCACCTGGCGGTTCACTTCGACGTCCTCCGGCACGGCGAGCCCGCGGAAGGGGCTGGAGGGCTCAAAGGAGGCGAGCGGCTGCGGCGTGCTCCAGGAGAGAGAGCCGCCAAGCGACCGGCCGCCGCGGCGGAGCGCGACAGGCAGAAGCTCATCGCCGCCTTGCTCAAGACGCGGGCCGGCAAAGCGGATGAGCACGCCGCCGGCTTTGAGCCAGCGCTCGAGCTCTTCCTCGGTGCCTGGGACGAGCTTGCCAATATCGGCGAGCACGATGGTCGACACCTTGTCGTCGATCAGCTCATGCACGCCGGTGGAAACATTTCCCTCGGCCGGCGCGACCACGTCGGCGTAAGGCGATAGCGCCCGCTGCACATAATAGAGCGGAGAGAGCAGGGGCTGCGCGGCCTCCCGGGATTCGCCGGAGATGATGCCGACCCGGTGCCACTCCGAGCGCGCATCGAGCAGATAGACGGCGCCGGCGGAGTGCTCGCCGCCAATCTCGATGCGGGCGACCTGGTTGCGGATCTCAAGCGGGAGGTCGAAATGCGCCTTGGTCTCGCGCGCGCCTCGCGGCAGCGTGAAGGATACTTCGCCGAGCGGCTCGCCCCGGCCGGTGACGGCCCTGACCAGCCCGGCGCGCGGGCCTTCGGCTCCGCTCGAGATCCGGGCAGTGAGCCCGCTTCGCTCGCCGGCGGTCTGGTCCAGCGCGAGCGGCGCATCGTCTCGCTCAGGGCGGAGCATCACGACGCTGCCCGCTGAGCCGGCAAGCTTGGCCAGGCTGTCAGCAAAGGACAGGCCCTCGCCATAGTCGAGACCGTCGGAAAGCCACACGACGCTATAGTCCGTCTTGCCGCCAAGCTCGCGTTTGAGCGTCTCGGCGAGCGCCTTGCGGTCAGGCGCGTAGGGCTGAGGCGCGAGTCCGGCAGCGCGCTCGCGCGCCTGCTCGGCGGCGATCGGCCCGATGAGCGGGTCGCCGGGCGCGGACGGCGCCAGCACCACGGTTCGGCCGTCGCGCATGGCGCGGTCTATCGCCGCGTCGATCACCTCGTGCCGCTCCGGCCAATGGGCGGCAGAAGCCCAGCCATTGTCGACCACGAGCAAGAGCGGACCGGTTCCGGCAAAGCTCTCGCGGTCTGGGTTCAGCACCGGGCGGGCAAGCGCAAGCACGATGAGCGCCGCAAGCAACATGCGGAGCGCCGTGATCCACCAGGGGCTGTGCGCCGGGGTCTCCTCGGTCGATTTGAGGTCCTTCAACAGCCGCGTCGGCGGGAATACCACATGCTGCGGCGTCGGCGGCGTCAGCCGCAACAGCCACCAGATCGCGGGAAGAGCCGCGAGCCCGAGCAGCATCCAGGGCTGCAGGAAGCCGATGGCGCCGAAGGCCATCATGATTGCGACCTCGGCTCAGTTGCGCCGGCAGCGAGAGGTGTCGACGGACGAAAGCGGTAATCGCGCTCAAGGCCGGCCAGGCGATTATGGATGGCGAGCACCACCTCCTCGGCCGGCCTGTCGGTATGGTGGAGAAGGAACGACCAGCTTAAGCGCTTTGCCTCGGCGACAAGGGCATTGCGATGGCTGTTGAGCCGCTCCTGATAGCGTTCGCGCAAATTTTCCGCGCGTCCGGCGATCACGCGGTCCCGGCCTTCGCTTGCGGAGAATTCGGTGCGGCCCTCGTAAGGGAGTGTCTCTTCGGCGGGATCGAGGATTTGCACGAGATGACCGCGCACGCCTTGTGCCGCGATCGCCTCGATGCGCTTGGCCGTATCCTCCACGGGCTCGAGGAAATCGCTGAACAAGAGACATTCGGAGAAGCGGCTCAGTCTTGCCGGCGGCGGCAGGCTCGTCGCCTTGTTCGCATCCCCGACCAGAACCTCGGCGACCCGGCGCGAAGCGTTGCGGCCGGTATATGGCCTGCTGCCGAGCACGCCGACGCGCTCGCCGGCACGGGCGAGAAGCTCGCTAAGGGCAAGCGACAGCACCACGGCGCGGCTTTCCTTGGTGGTGTTCGACAGCCGCGAGCGAAACCTCATCGAGGGCGAGAGGTCGACCCAAAGCCAGACCGTGTGCGCCGCCTCCCATTCGCGCTCGCGCACGAAGAGATGATCCGAGCTCCCAGACCGCCGCCAATCGATGCCGGCGCGGGAGTCGTTGTAGTCGAAATGGCGAAACTGCCAGAAGGTCTCGCCGGGTCCGGCACGCCTGCGGCCGTGGCTGCCATGGGTGACGGTATGGGCGACCCGTTGCGCCTCGATAAGTAGCGCCGGCATGCGCGCAGCTAGCGCATGGGCCTCCGGCTCCTCGGCCGGAAACGGATGAAGTGCTTTCGCCTCGCGTTTGGCCAAGCTCGGATTACCCCAGCGGCTTGACGAGCTTCGCCACCAGGTCGCTCATCTGCAAACCTTCGGCGCGGGCGGCGAAGGTGAGCGCCATGCGGTGCTTGAGCACGGGCTCGGCCAGCTCGATCACGTCGTCAATGGAGGGGGCAAGCCGCCCGTCGATCATCGCCTTGGCGCGAACCGCGAGCATCAGGGCTTGGCTGGCACGAGGGCCGGGTCCCCAGGCGATCATGTCCTCGAATTCCTGATCGATGCCGGTGCCGGGGCGGGCCGAGCGCACGAGCTTGAGAATGGCGTCGACCACCTGATCGCCAACGGGGAGCTGACGCACCAGGCGCTGCGCCATCATCAGCTCATCGGCCGAAAGGATCGTCTTCAGCGAACGGTCCTCGAGGCCGGTGGTGGCGAACAGCATGCGCCGCTCTGCCGCCTCATCGGGATAGGAGACGTCGATCTGCAACAGGAAGCGGTCGAGCTGAGCTTCGGGGAGGGGATAGGTTCCCTCCTGCTCAAGCGGGTTCTGGGTCGCAAGCACATGGAAGGGCCGCGGCACGTCATGGCGCACGCCGGCAACGGTCACATGATGCTCCTGCATGGCCTGCAACAGCGCAGACTGCGTCTTCGGGCTCGCCCGGTTGATCTCGTCGGCCATCAATAGCTGGGTGAACACCGGACCCTTGACGAAGCGGAAGCTGCGGCGGCCGCCGGTGCCTTCCTCCAGCACCTCCGACCCAACGATGTCGGACGGCATCAGGTCAGGGGTGAACTGGATACGCTTGTTCTGGATCCCGAGCACCGCGCCGAGCGTTTCCACGAGGCTCGTCTTGGCGAGGCCGGGAACGCCGATGAGGAGGGCATGGCCGCCGGACAGGAGCGTGATGAGCGCAAGTTCGATGACGCGATCCTGGCCGAAAATGGTGGAGGCCGTGGTGTCGCGCACGTCCTGAATCTTGGCGCCGATTTCGTCGATGCGCTCTAGAAGCTGGGTTTCCGTGGAAGCAAGTGTGGTCATGGGCTCGCTTTGGCTCGAAATGGTCAGGAAGGGGAACTATAGGCCGAAAGGCCGTGGGGAGAGGAATACTTTGGGTTAAAAATTGGTCACAATAGTGTTTCGTCTTCCGCTGGCGTTTGCCACGCCAGGTTGACAGGTAGGTAGGAGGCGGGGAGCGACCGCTCAAGATGGCAAGACGAGACGAAAAGAGCGTTCTCCTCGCCCTAGGCGAGACCCCCGCCAAACCCATGCCCGCAGGACGCCGGGTCCCCCAAGACTGCGGGGACATCGGGCTCAAGATCGGGCGCGATGGGACCTGGTATTATCGCGAAAGCGCCATCGGGCGTAAGCCGCTGGTCAAGCTCTTTGCCTCGGTGCTGAGACAAGAAAAGGAAGGCCGCTATTATCTCGTGACGCCGGCCGAAAAGGTTCTAATACACGTCGAGGACGCCCCCTTTCTCGCCGTGGGGATGACCATCGAGGGCAGCGACGAGAAGCAGCGGCTCCGCTTCCGCACAAATCTCGACGATGAGGTCGAGGCTGGGCCAGATCATCCCTTGAGCTTTCGCCCTGAGAAGAACGGAAGCTTCACCCCCTTCGTGCTGGTGCGCAACAAGTTGAAGGCACGACTCACGCGGCCGGTCTATTATGAGCTGGTCGCTGCCGCCGCGACCGAAGGCAAAGGCGGAAAGCGCGGGCTCGGAGTGTGGAGCGGGGGGGCCTTCTTCCCCTTTCCGGGGCCCAAGCCCTAGGGCGCTTCAGCGACACGAGCGTCGCTCGCTTTATGATGGCTCCGCCGCTATTGTGCGGGACCGTTCCTGAGCAAGGCATGATTCCCGATGCTTCGCATCGCCCTGATCGACATCTTCATGTTCTCCCTGCCATTTCTGATCTATGGCGCTTATATGCTTGCCGCGAAGGGAGCGGCGCCGGCAGATGTGTGGCAGGAGGCGCCGGTGCTCTGGCTGCTCGCGGCGGGATGCGGACTTTTGCTGATCACCATGGCGACGTTGATCCAGTTTTCGGGTGGCAAGCCCGGTGGCATCTATCACCCGGCGACCATCGAGGATGGGGTCATCAAACCCGGCGAAATCGACTGACGGCTCACGCCCCGATGATCGCGCATGATCGTGAGTGCCGCTCCGAGGCTCCCTCGCTTGCAGACGCAGAGTGGCTGAAGCGCCGGGAAACGAGCGCCGTGTTCGACGCGCTTCATGGCGACAGCCTCGAGACGCGGGCTGTGGGTGGAGCCGTGCGCAATGCGCTGCTCAGGCTTCCCGTCACTGAGATCGATCTCGCCACCACGGCAGAGCCGGAGCAGGTGATGGCGCTTGCTGAGCGGGCCGGGCTCAAGGCGTTGCCTACCGGGATCGATCACGGCACGGTCACCGTCATCGCCAACGGCTTGTCATTCGAGGTCACCACGCTCAGGCGTGACGTCGCGACCTTCGGCCGCCACGCCAAGATTGCCTACACGACCTCATGGGAAGACGACGCGAAGCGCCGCGACTTCACCCTCAATGCGCTTTATGCCGATCGGGAGGGCACCGTGTTCGATCCGCTCGGCGGCTATGACGATCTTGCCGCGGGGAGGGTGCGCTTCATCGGCGACGCCGATGCGCGCATCAAGGAAGACTTCTTGCGCATTCTCCGCTTTTTCCGCTTCCACGCTTATTACGGCAAGGGCGAGATGGATGCGGCCGGGCTCAAGGCGGCGGTGAAGCTGCGCGCCGGGCTCGAGCAACTCTCGGCCGAGCGGATTGCCGGCGAGCTGCGGCGCATCCTGACGGCGCCGCAGGCAGCGCGCGCGGTCGAGAGGCTTTACGACTATGGTCTTCTCACCGGCGTGCTTGGCGGCGTGCCGCGGCTTGGCCGGTTTGAGAGACTGGTTGCCGTCGAGGCGGCGAACGGATTGGCGCCCGACGCAGGCCTGAGGCTCGCGGCGTTGGCGATCTTCGTCGAGGAGGATGTGACGCGCCTCGCCCTGCGTTTGCGACTCTCCAATGCCGAGCAGGCGGTGCAGGCGCTTGGGGCTCGGGACGGCGCGATCGCGGGCTTGCCGAATGAGGGTGCCGCGAAATCGTGCCTCTATCGCCTCGGACCGAGCTACCGGTTCGCCCTGCTGCTTGCCTGGGCGGACTCAGGCGCCTCTCCCGACGATGCGGCCTGGCGGAGCGCGCTCACGCTGCCCGAGCGATGGCAGGCTCCATCCTTCCCACTCGGCGGCAATGACGTCATGGCGCTTGGCCAGCTCAAAGGCCCTGAGATCGGCGAGCTGCTGGAGGTGCTGGAGCAGGATTGGATCGGCTCCGGCTTTAGGCTCGACCGCGATGAGCTTCTCGCCAAGGCCCGCGCGCTTATTGCCGGCGCTAGCTAGAGGCGCTCGATCAGGGCCGTGGCTGCGGCCGGAGCGCGCAGCTTGCCTTCGTGGATGAAGTAGATGAACACGTCGCGGGGGTGAGGCTTGGAGGCTCCGGTTTCTGCAAGCAGCGGCAGGTCAGCGGCAGCGTTGCCTTTCGCCCAGGTCTTGGCGCGGCCGGCCCAGGCGTCGAGTTCGCTAAGGGGATAAGCGGCGGCGAGCGCGTCATCGCCTCTTTGCAGCCGCGCATAGACGACGTCTGCGGTGAGGTCGGCGATATTCGGCCAGCCCTCGGCGTCGACATAGGCTATGGTAACGCCACAGTCGCGCGCGAGCTCGGCGAAACGCGGGGTGGCGAAGCTCGCGTGGCGGACCTCGACGACGTGGTTGAGCTTCTGTCCATCGAGCTCGTGCGGCAGCAGATCGAGGAACCTGCCGAAGTCGTCCTCGTCGAAGTGCTTGAAGGGTGCGAACTGCCAGAGGATTGGTCCAAGCCTGTCGCCGAGCTCGGCCAGCCCCGACTTGAAAAAGCGGGTGATGAAACTCCCGGTTTCGGAAAGCACCTTCTGCTGGGTGACGATGCGCGGACCTTTGACGGAGAAAACGAAACCGTCAGGCGCGGTCGCCCCCCAAATGCGGAAGCTCTTCGGGCTTTGCAGGCGATAATGGGTGGCGTTGATCTCGATCGAAGTGAGCTTGCTCGTGGCGTAGGAAAGCTCGTCCGCCTGTTTAAGACCCTTCGGATAGAAAACGCCGCGCCACGGCGCATAGCTCCAGCCGCCGATACCAACGCGGATAGAACCTGAACTGACTGCGGGCTTTCTCGGCATGCATCCACTCCATGTCATGCCCGCAAAGGCGGGCATCCGGTAAACCCTGACCTTGGCGTTTACTGGATTGCCCGGTCAAGCCGGGCAATGACAATGAGTAATTTGATGGGCGGGGACCAAAAGAAAAGGGCCGCACCCCTTGGGCACGGCCCTTCGTTTACCATCGAACGCAACAGGGACTGACTAGAAGTCCATGCCGCCCATGCCGCCACCGCCGGGCATCGCCGGAGCGGACTGCTTCTTCGGCCTCTCGGCAACCATGGCCTCGGTGGTGATGAGGAGGCCTGCCACGGACGCGGCATCCTGCAGCGCGGTGCGCACGACCTTGGCC
>Ga0247830_10001211_pt1 | contig 10534 bp, 8 predicted proteins | sample 12C_Control_Day5_FD_207766 | JGI IMG/M metagenome (GOLD analysis project Ga0247830, IMG submission 207766) | Soil microbial communities from agricultural site in Penn Yan, New York, United States - 12C_Control_Day5 | ecosystem: Environmental > Terrestrial > Soil > Agricultural land | place: USA...
TCGGCGAGAAAGTGGGCATGGCCCAGCACACCCGGCACCAGGGCCGGTCCTTCGACGGGGTCGACATTGCCGTCGATCCGCTGGAAGGCACCAACTTGTGCGCCACTGGAGCCGCCAATGCGATTGCGGTGCTGGCTGCCTCCGAGCACGGCGGCTTGCTGCACGCCCCCGACCTCTACATGGAGAAGCTCGTCGTCGGTCCCAGCTCGAAGCACCTGGTGGACCTCGACGCGCCGGTGCGAGAGAACCTGCGCGCGATCGCCCGCGCTCTTGGAAGGCAGGTGGACGAACTGACGGTCGTCGTCCTGGACCGGCCGCGTCATGAGCAGCTCATCGAGCAGATCCGAGCCACAGGTGCGCGCATACGTCTCATCGGCGATGGCGATCTCTCCGCCGGCATTGCTGCTGCCGTGGCCGGAAGCGGTGTCCATGCGGTGATGGGAACGGGTGGTGCGCCCGAGGGGGTGCTGACCGCCGCGGCCATGCGCTGCCTGAACGGCGAGATCTTCGCGCGCCTCGTGGTCCAAAAGCCGGAGGACGAGGAACGCTGCCGCGCGATGGGAATCACCGACTTCACGAAGACCTACAAATCGTCGGATCTGGCCTGCGGCAAGAGCATCATCTTCGCGGCGACGGGGGTGACCGACGGCTCGTTGATGAGGGGTGTACGCTTCTTCGGCGATGGGATCCGGACCAGTTCCCTCGTCATGCAGAGCAACCCGCATCGCATCCGCTTCATCGACAGCATCCAGGTCTATCCGGGGCCCTCGGTGAAGATCAGGTTCTAACCCCACAATTCACTTGAGTTGACGATGCCATCAGCCCAGACTCCCGGTCGTTTGCGCCAGTTTCCAGCTGACCAGCCAACCGTCGGAACGACCACTTAAGTGAGCTTAAGGGGTTAGAAGGCCGAAGGCAGAAGGCAAAGGGGCAAGGCAAAGCGAACGCCTTCGAGCTTTCACCTTCTGTCTTCTTGCCGATTGCCTTCTGTCTTTCCCAGTGTCCTCTCCTCCCTTTTCCTCGCGCCGGAACGTCTACGTCGCCGCGGCCGCCAACGGGATCGGCTTCGCCGGCTTCACTATCGTGATGCCGTTCCTGCCGCTCTACATTCGCGAACTCGGGGTCGCCGACGTGGCCGACATCGCGCTGTGGACCGGGCTGACCCTGGGTGCGACGCCGGCCGTCACGGCCTTCAGTGCGCCACTCTGGGGCCGGGTGGGGGATCGCTACGGCAGCAAGGTGCTCGTCCTCCGCTCGCTCACCGCCTTCGTCCTCACCAAGGGGGCAATGGCCTTTGTCACCGCTCCGTGGCAGCTCTTCGCCCTGCGAGCCCTGCTCGGCGTCTTTGCCGGGTACGGGGCCCTCACCGTGTCGATGGCGGCGGAGTCGGTGCCGCGCGAGCAGATGGCGCGTGCCATCGGCACCGTCCAGATCGCGCAGCGCCTCGGACCCGCCATCGGGCCGGTCATCGGCGGCCTCCTGGCGCCCGTGGTGGGGCTGAGGGCCTCGTTCCTCATCGCCGCCGCTTTCTACCTGGCCGCGGTCATCCTGATTGCGGTCCTCTATACCGAACCGCGGACCAGGCAGGCGCGAACCGCGGGCCGTCCCCTTCGAGAGGTGCTGGGGCAGTTGTACCGGACACCGGGCTTCGCGATGGTCTTCCTCGTCATTCTCTGCCTGCAGCTCGTGGACCGCAGCTTCGGGCCGATCCTCCCGCTCTACGTGGAAACGCTGGGCTTCCCGGAGTCCCAGGTAGCGTTGGTGTCCGGCGTGCTGTTCTCGATCGCCGCCTTCTTCGCGGCTCTGGGCCACCACGTGGCGGAACCACTGATGCTGCGCTGGCCGGCGCGCCTGCTGATCGTCGTATCGGCGAGCGTGACGGCCGGTGCCCTGATCGTCCTCGTGCTGGTGCCATCGGTCTGGGCCTTTGCGGCGGCGCTGGCCATTTCCGGCGTGGCCATCGGCGTGGGCATGACCTCGGCGTACACCTCCGGGGGGAGGCTGCTCCCCGCCGACGCACACGCCACCGGTTTCGGCGTGATGACGACGGCGTCGCTGGTGGGGCTGGCGGTGAGCCCGATCGTGGCCGGCTTCATCAGCGGGCCCGGCCTGCGCATTGTCTTCGACGCCGATATCGCGTTGCTCGTGGTGCTCGCGGTCGTGGCGTGGCTGCGGATGTCGGCGGCCCTCAGTCGTCGGCCGTCGGCGGTTTCCGGTACTTCTGTTTCCTGATCGGCCGCTTGCTCTTGTCCTCGTGAACGCTGCCGGTCTGTCGAGGCAGCGGCGCCCGTGGCAGGCGCGGCTTCCGACGGGGGCGTGCGCGGCCAGCCATCCGAACATTGTAGCGGCGGCGGATACGTCAGCCATCTTGGTAGAATCGATTTCGCATGCAGGGACCGCGTCCCAGGAGCGGTGAGCGCGCCGCGCTCGTGGGATTGATGACGGGTGCGACCCGGCGGCTCGACGCCGAGCGCTCGATCGAAGAGCTGGAAGGGCTGGCCGAGGCGGCCGGCGCGCGCGTTGTCCTGCGGGTGCTGCAGGAGCGGCCCCGGCCCGATCCAGCCACCTTTCTGGGCAGCGGCAAGGTGGATCTGCTCACCCAGGCGGCCGATGAGGCCGACGTCGAGATCATCGTCTTCGACAACGAGCTCTCGCCCGCACAACTGCGGGAGCTCGGCGCGCGTCTTCAACGCAAGGTAGTGGATCGCACCCAACTCATCCTCGACATTTTCGCGAGACGTGCCCGTACGCGCGAGGGCAAGCTCCAGGTCGAACTGGCCCAGCTGAAATATCTGCTGCCGCGGCTGGTCGGCATGGGCACGGAGATGTCCCGGCTCGGCGGCGGCATCGGTACCCGCGGTCCCGGTGAAACCAAGCTCGAAGTGGATCGCCGGAAGATCCGCGCGCGCATTCACGGTCTCGAGCAGGAGATCGACACGGTCCGGCGCCGGCGCGCGCAGCTGCGCGATCGCCGGCACAAGACCGACGTGCCAACGGTCGCGCTCGTTGGCTACACCAATGCCGGCAAGACGACGCTCTTCAACCGCCTGACGAAGGCGGAGGCCGAAGCCTCGGACGCGTTGTTCGTGACCCTGGACCCGCTGGTGCGCCAGGTGATGCTGCCTGACCGACGGCCGCTCCTGCTGAGCGACACCGTGGGCTTCATCGACCGCCTGCCGCACACGCTGGTAGCAGCGTTTCGGGCCACGCTCGAGGAGACGGCCGACGCCGACCTGGTGCTGCACGTCATCGACGCCTCGAATTCCGAGCACGAACGGCAGGCAGCGGCCGTGAACCGCGTGCTCGAGGAAGTGGGCGCCACTACCGTGCCTCGCCTCGAGGTCTACAACAAGATCGACCGGCTGAATCCCGACGAGCAGCGACGCCTGCGCGAGGCCGATCCCTCGGCCATGCTGATCTCGGCCGCGACCGGTCGCGGGTGCGACGAGCTGCTCGACTCGGTGGCGGCACGCCTTTCGCTCGATCAGCAGCGCGTCCACGTGTCACTCGACCTCGCCCAACCCGAGCAGGGGGAGCGGCTCGGGTGGATCTACCGGCATGGCCGCGTGCACAGCCAGACGAGCGCTGGAGACCGCGTCGACATCGAGGTCGATCTGCCCCGTCGGCTCGTGGGGCAGGTGTCGAGCCTGGCGCGCGCCGCTACGAACCCGCGGAGGACCCGCCGTGCGTGAGCGGAGCCGGTGGCCGCTAGGGGTCATGCTGGCTTTGGCGCTTGGCAGTGCCTGCGCCCCACGGACGGCACCGCTGGTGGTGACCGCACCACGGCACCCGGACTTCGTCATCCCGGCCGTGCCGGAAGGCGCGACGCCTGGGCTGCGGGCGGGCATCGAGCGCGGCTGGCAGTTCCTGCAGGCCGACGACGTCCGCAACGCCGAGCGAGAGTTCGCGGCAGCGCTGAAGGCCTCGCCCCAGAGTGCCAGTGCCGAGGCTGCGCTGGGATATGTCTCGCTCGCGCGCGGCCGCGCCGACAGCGCCTTGCCGGCGTTCGATCGCGCGCTCGCTCGGGAGCCGCAGCTGGTGTCGGCGCTGGTCGGCCGCGGCTATTCGCTCGTCGACCTCAAGCGCGAGGGCGAGGCCGTTGCCAGCTTCGAGGCGGCCCTCAAGGCCGATCCGTCCCTTGTCGACCTGCAGGCGCGGGTGGACGTGATACGCTTCAGGGCGACCCAGGATCTGCTCGCCCGCGCGAAGGGGGCCACTGACGCCGGCAGGCTGGAGGATGCGAGGGCGGCCTACGAACAGGCGATTGCCGCGTCACCGGACTCGGCGTTCCTCTACCGGGAACTGGCCGCGGTGGAGCGCCGGAGTGGCGCCTCCGACCGCGCCATCGAACACCTCCGCCGCGCGCTCGAGCTCGAGCCGGCGGATGCGCGCGCGCTGGCCGCTCTTGGCGAACTGCTGGAGGAACGAGGCGACATGGTCGCCGCACTGTCGTCCTACGAGGCCGCACGGGCGGCGGACCCGGCGTCGGTCTCGACCGAGACGCTGACCCGGCTCCGCGACGGCGTCGCCGCCCTCAAGCTGCCGGCGCAGTATCGTGCGATTCCCGAGGCGGCGCGCGTCACGCGCGCCGACGTTGCGGCGCTCGTGGGTGTTCGACTCGAGACGTTGATCGCGCGCGCGGCCGCGCGGCAAGTGGTGATCACCGACGTCCGCGGCAACTGGGCGCAGCCCTGGATCACGGCGGTCGTCCGTGCCGGCATCATGGACACGCTGCCGAACTACGAGTTCGACCCCGCGACGGTCATGCGGCGCGGCGACCTCGCCCGCACGGTCTCGCGGGTGCTGGCGCTCATCGGCGGCGTGCGGCCAGGCATCTCGAAGAAATGGGACGGCGCCCCGGTGGCGATCGCCGACGTCGCGCCAAGCCATCTGAGCTACCCGGCCGTATCGGTGTCGGTGGCGTCGGGAGTCATGGGGTTGGAGGGCGGCGCCTTCGGCCTGCTCGAGCCGGTCAGCGGCGCCGAGGCAGTAGACGTCATCGGCCGGCTCGAAGTCCTCGCGCGATGACCCCCGGGCCGGTTTTCACGCTCGCCAACCAGCTGACCTTCCTGCGGATGCTGCTGATCCCGGCGTTCGTCCTGCTGACCGTCTACGGGCGGGTCGGCTGGGCTCTGTTCGTATTCCTGATTGCCGGCCTGACCGACGCGCTCGATGGCCTGATCGCGCGGCAGACGGGGCAGAAGAGCGAGCTCGGCGCCTGGCTGGACCCCGCCGCCGACAAGCTGTTGCTGGTGACGACCTTCATCGTCCTGACCCTGCCCAACATCGGCCTCGTCAACCGCATTCCGATCTGGCTGACCGTCCTCATGATCAGCCGGGACGTGGGCATCGTGCTGACCGTGGCGGTCGTCAACCTCGCCTCCGGACCGCGCACGTTCCGGCCGTCGCAGCTGGGCAAGGCGGCCACCGCCTGGTTCATCCTCACGTGCGTGGCCGTCATGTTCTACAACTGGCGGGGCGTTACTTCGGTCGTGGTGGACTTCTTCGTCTGGACGTCGCTGGCCATCACGCTGGCGTCGGGCATCGACTATGTGTGGCGCATCGGCCGCCTGCTACGGTAGTGCGGCCCAGGGCGGAGGGGGGAACCATTGATGATTGATGATTGGCGATCCGGCGATTTATCGGGTGATTGGTGATTGTGTCATTGGGCCATTCGATTGAGTAATTCGTGGCGCCGTCAATGCCGCAATCACCTAGTACGCCGTCGCAGGGGATCTGACCGGTTCACGCGGCGACATCCCGAGCACTGTGAGATGGGTAGGCGTGCCCCAGCTTGACGCGCGCCTGGCCAATGCCGAACATCCACCTCACCGCGATGTTCGCCTGGTTCCGGGCGGCGATCCACGTGTCCACTTCGGTGGTCAGCATGACGAGGTCCGGAATGCGGCGGGCCAGGCACTGAGTCGCCAGCACGCCGATCTCGATCTCGACCATGTTGAGCCAGCTGGCGTGCTTCGGCACGTAATGGAATTCCAGCTTGCGGAGTACGCGTCGCGCCTCAACCGGTGCGAACGCCTCGTAGAACGCGGCGGGTGTATGTGTGGACAGGTTGTCGAGGACGATCTGGATCCGGTCGTACCCAGCGTAGGGACCGTCGACGAGGTCGCGCATCCATCCAGCAAAATCGACCGCTGCGCGCCGTTCGGTCACCTTCGCTGCCCGCCACGGGCGATGCGCGTCGACCGCGAGGAAGACATTCGCGGTGCCAGTGCGGCGGTACTCGTAGTCCTGCCGCGCAGGGCGGCCCGGCGCTACCGGTGTGGTCGGGCGCACCTCGCCGATCAACTGGCGCGGCGACTCGTCGACACAGACCACGGCCGTGCCCGCTGAGGGCGGGTGCGTATACAAGTCCAGCACGTCCTCCATGCGGGCGACGTACTCCGCGTCAATCTTCGGCACGCACCACATCTTCTGCTGCCACGGTTTGAGGTCGTTCTCCGCCAGCCGTCGTCTGATCGTGTGCCGCGAGACGCGCGTGTGTGGCGTCAGCGCCACCACCGCGTCAGCCAGCAGCGCCAGCGTCCACCGGGCGCGTCCAGGCGGCGGGGTCGAGCATGCCGTCGCGATCAGCAGCGCTTCCTCACTCCCGGTGAGCTTTCGTTTTCCGCCCGGCCGCGGGTCCTCGGATAACGCCGCCTCGAGACTCTCCTCGACGAACCGCCGTTTCGTGCGGTAGACCGTCGACGTCCCCACCCGCACCATCGTGGCAATCGCCGCATCCGTCTCGCCGCCAGCGGCCGCCAGCAGAATCTGCGCGCGCTTCACGCGCCGGACCGCCCGGGTACCGCCGGCGACGACCCCCTCCAGCTGCTGACGCTCCCTCTCCTCCAGGTCGACGCGGTATCGTAGAGGCATCGCGGGGCCCTCCCGCGACATAGCGGATCACAGACGACACAGCATGTCGATCCCATTCACCCCGACGCAAGGTCAGTACCTGGCCTTCATCCACGCCTATACGATGCTGCACCGGCGCTCGCCGGCCGAGAGTGACTTTCAGGACTTCTTCCGCGTCACGCCGCCGACCGTCCATCGCATGATCGTGACGCTCCACGAGCGCGGGCTCATTCAGCGCCAACCTGGGCAGGCCCGAAGTATCACCTTGCTCGTTGCGCCCGAACAGCTACCGCCGCTCCAATCGATCAAGATCCCTGCGACGGGGTACTAGTCACCAATCACCCAATCGAATTTCCCAATGGCACAATCATCATTCACCCGATAGATCGCCGGATCGCCAATCATCAATCGTCAATGGTCGCCCCTTACCCTATTTGCAACTTTTGCCGGAAGTACTCGATGGTATTGTCGAGGCCCTCTTCGAGTGACACCTTCGGCTCCCACCCGAGCAGCGTGCGCGCCCGCGTGATGTCGGGCTTGCGCACCTTGGGATCGTCTTCGGGCAATGGCTTGTAGACGATCTGGCTCGTCGAGCCGGTCATCGTGATGATTTGCCTAGCGATCTGCTCGATGGTCAGCTCCTGAGGGTTGCCGATATTCACCGGGTCGTTGACCGGAGCGTGCATCAGCTTGATGATGCCGTCCACCAGGTCGCTCACGTAGCAGAAGCTGCGCGTCTGCGTGCCGTCGCCGAACACGGTCACGTCCTCGTTGCGAAGCGCCTGGGACATGAACGCGGGTACGGCCCGCCCATCCTTGACGCGCATGCGCGGGCCATAGGTGTTGAAGATCCGGACGATCTTCGTGTTCACGCCGTGATAGCGGCGATAGGCGACCGTCATCGCCTCGGCAAAGCGCTTGGCCTCGTCGTAGACCCCGCGCGGGCCGATGGGATTGACGTTACCCCAGTAACTCTCCTTCTGCGGGTGTTCGAGGGGATCGCCGTAGACCTCAGAGGTGGAGGCGATCAGGAAGGTGGCGCGCTTGGCCTTGGCCAGGCCGAGCGCCTTGTGGGTGCCGAGCGCGCCGACCTTGAGCGTCGGAATCGGCAGTTCCAGGTAGTCGATTGGGCTGGCGGGGCTGGCCCAGTGCAGGACGAAGTCGACCGGGCCCTCGACGTCGATGTACTGCGTCACGTCGTGGCGGATGAACTGAAAGTCCCGGTCACGCAGGTGGGCGATGTTGGCCAGATCGCCCGTGAGCAGGTTGTCGATGCCGACCACCGAGGCACCGCGATCGAGCAGCGCCTCGGTGAGATGAGATCCGATGAATCCAGCAGCCCCGGTGATGACGACTCTCAACGCAGATCTCCCAGCGCTACGCCGCGCATTTCACGTGTCATGGTGTGTGCTCGATTCGACGAACCCCTCAGCTCACTTGAGTGGTCGTTCCAACTGCTCGCCGATCAGATGGAGTGGGCGCATACGACCGGGAGTCTGGGCTGATGGCATCCTTAACCCAATGAATTGTGGGGTTAGGTGGCCAGGTGCCGGTGCGGGACGACCGCGCGCAGGAGCGTCATCCACATGATCTTCAGATCCAGCGACACCGACCAGTTCTCGATGTAGTAGAGGTCGTACTCGATTCGTTTTTCGAGCGAGGTGTTGCCACGCCACCCGTTCACCTGCGCCCAGCCGGTGATGCCGGCCTTCACCTTGTGCCGCAGCATGTACTGCGGAATGCGGTGCTTGAACTGCTCGACGAAGAACGGGCGCTCCGGGCGCGGGCCGACGATCGACATCTCGCCCTTGAACACATTCCAGAACTGCGGCCACTCGTCGAGGTCGTGTCGGCGCAGCCACGATCCGATCGGCGTCGCCCGGACATCCTCCTCGTCGGCCCACACCGGTCCGGTGCGCTCCTCGGCGTCGAGCGGCATGGTGCGGAACTTGTACACGGTGAATTGCTTGCCATCCAGGCCCATCCGCTCCTGGTGGTAGAACACCGGGCCGGGCGAGCCGCGCTTGATCAGCCACGCGATGATGAGGCACGGCACCATCATCAGGCTCAGAGCGCAGGCCGACACCGCCAGGTCCAGCGCCCGCTTGATGGAGGCGTTGATGCCCTGGAGCGGGATGTCGTTGAGGTTGATGACCGGGACGCCATCCAGGTCCTCGAGCCGGGCCCGCAGGGCGATGAACTGCAGCAGGTCGGGGACCACCTTGATGTCCACGCCCTCGCGGCTGGTGGATTCGACCAGATCCAGCAGCTTCATGTGCTCTTCGAGCGGAAGGGCCACGTAGAGGTGGTCGACCTTCTCGCGCAAGACGACGTCGGCGGCTTCGGTCAGCGCGCCGAGCAGGGGTAGTCCGCGGTAGCCCAGGTGATCGCCGCCGGCGCGGTCGTCGACGAAGCCGACGATCTGATAGCCCAGTTCCCGGTGCTCGATGATCCGATCGGCCACCATCCGGCCCAGGTCGCCCGCACCCGCGATCAGCACGCGGCGCAGCCCGACTCCGGCAATCCACCGCCGCTCCAGCGCTTCGCGGATGAACTTGCGGGAGAGGTACCCCAGCGCGATGTTGCAGAGCAGGAACATGCCCCAGACGAGCTGGGACACTTCGTAGACGCCGCGCTCCTTCAGGTCGTCGGGGACGTAATACGCCTGGAAGTACAGGGTCCCTACGACGCCCAGCACCACCGCGAAGATGCTGCCGACCAGGACGTTGAAGAAATCGTCGATCCGCGACCGGCCGCGGCGCAGCCGATAAAGTCCCTGCAGCTGGAAGCCGAGTGGGACGATCAGCGCGATGAAGGGGAGAACGTTGAGGTACTGCTCGAGCGGCGGATAGCCGCGCGTGACGGGAATCAGCCCAGAGTCGAAGCGAAGCACGTAGGCCAGCAGGAACGCCAGCATGCCGAGCACGGCATCGGTGGCGACGTGGAAGGCGACGAGCAGCCGATTGTGTCGCTTTACCATCGCGCGTCAGGCGGCGCCGTCATCAGCTCGTCGACGGCCCGCTCGATGCCGCGCGTGAAAGTCGCGCGCGAGAAGCGCTCCGCGTGCTGGCGGATGACGTGAGTGTCCCACGAACGGGCTGCGGCGTCGCGCAGGCTGGCGGCCAGCGCCTCGACCGAGAGATCCGGGACGAGCAGGCCGGTCACGCCCGGCAGCACAGTGTCCAGCGCGCCCCCACGACCCAGCGCCACCACGGGGCGCCCGCAGGCCTGTGCCTCGACGGGCACGATGCCGAAGTCCTCCTCGCCCGGGAGGACGGTCGCGACCGACGTGCGATACAACTCGCGGACCTCCTCGTCGGTCTTCCGCCCGACCAGCTCGATTCCCGCCCCGGCGAGCTGCTCGAGATGCGGGCGCTCCGGCCCCTCGCCCACGACCGTCAGGGCCACTCCCGCCTGGCGGGCGGCAATCATCGCGAGGTCGACGCGTTTGTAGGGCACCAGAGCAGACACGATCAGAAAGCGGGGACGGACGGGCGCCGGGTCCGGCGTGTAGAACTCGGTATCGACCGGTGGATACACGATGGTCGACTGCCGATTATAGTACAACGCGACTCTCCGCGCAACATGTTGAGAAATAGCTAGATAGCGGTGCACGCGGTGGGCCGTATCGCGGTCCCAGCGGGCCAGCCCGGCCAGGATGGGGCGCAGCAGCGCGCTT
>Ga0247830_10001212_pt1 | contig 10531 bp, 10 predicted proteins | sample 12C_Control_Day5_FD_207766 | JGI IMG/M metagenome (GOLD analysis project Ga0247830, IMG submission 207766) | Soil microbial communities from agricultural site in Penn Yan, New York, United States - 12C_Control_Day5 | ecosystem: Environmental > Terrestrial > Soil > Agricultural land | place...
CTGCTGGGCGGCGATGGCCGCGACGCCGCCCAGCAGCTCGCGCTCCCGCTCGCGGCGGCCCTCGGAACGGGCCTCGCCGCCAGGGAGCTCGTCCGCCGTGCGCCCTTCCGGGCACGCGTCGTCGACGCTGCCGTCGCCGCTGCCGCGACGCTCGCGCTCGGCGCGCTCTTCCGGCGCCTGCCCCTCCGCTAGGCCGCCCCGGGTCCGTCCGGTCCTGGTCCTAGGATCGCGGTCAACCACGGTCACGATCGATGGAGGTCGAGGTGCCCGAGACGGAGCTCGCAGAGGAACTGCTTCAGATCGAGGAGGCCGACGCCTGGTTCGAGTATCTCGAGTCGACGCGAGGCCAGAACGAGACGCGCTATCAGGAGCTCGAGCCGTGGGCCTGGGCCCGGCTCTCCCAGCGCCTGCGGGCCGTCCGCGCGCGCCGGGCACGGCTGCGCCCCGCCGCCGCCTGACCGTCCTCGACCCGGGATGTCCGCGGGCCGCCCCCGCTGATAGCCTTGCCGCAGGCAATGGCCGCCGATTTCCACACCCGACGCAGCGCGAGGCCCGCCGCCGATGCGGTCGTGCGCCCGCGCGCTCTGACACGAGAGGACACAATTCTTGCCCTGGTTCCGGATTCGAAGACGCAAAGAGGATCAACCGACGGCGGATGCCGCCGTCACCACGATCGAGGCGCCGGCTCCCTCTGAGGACCCGGCCGGCCCGGCCGACGACAGCACACAGACCGACGGCGACGCCACGCGCAAGCGGAGGCGCCGTGGGAGCCGCGGTGGGCGCGGACGACGCAAGCCGGGCGGCGCCGCGGGCGCAGGGCCCGCCGCGGACGTCGAGCCAGCGCCGGCCAAGGACGAGCCGAAGGAGGGCGGTGGCCGCGAGGGGCCGCGCAAGCGCTCCGGCGGTCAGTCCCGGCAGGGCGGCCGCGAGCGCAGGCGCCAGCCGCAGCGGCGTGCGCCGCTTCCTTCCGCGAAGCGCGAGCTTCTGATCAGCGTCGACGTGGGCGAGCAGCGCGTCGCGCTGCTCGAGGACGACCGCGTCGCCGAGGTGTACCTCGAGCGCCCGGAGCGCCGCTCGATCGCGGGGAACATCTACCTCGGCACGGTCGACAACGTGCTCCCCGGGATGGAGGCCGCGTTCGTGGAGATCGGCCTCGAGAAGAACGGCTTCCTGTACGTCGACGAGATCGTCGTGCCGGAGCTCGAGGGCAAGCGCCACGGGAAGAAGATCACCGACCTCATCCAGCGGGGCCAGCAGATCCTCGTCCAGGCCGTGAAGGACCCGATGAAGACAAAAGGGGCGCGGCTGACGACCGAGATCTCGCTCCCCGGCCGATTCCTCGTCTACGTCCCGAACGGGGAGGGGCTGGGCGTCTCGCGCCGGCTCGAGGACGCGGAGCGCCAGCGGCTCAAGGACGTCCTCAAGGAGATCGCCCCGGACGAGGGCGGCGTGATCGTCCGCACCGCCGCGGAGGGAGCCTCCCCGGACGACATCGAGCGCGACCTCGTGTTCCTGCAGCGGCTCTGGAAGACCATCCAGCAGCGCGCGAAGTCGGCCACCGCGCCCGAGCTCGTCTACCAGGAGGCGGAGCTTCCGCTGCGGATCGTCCGCGACCTCTTCGCGGGCGACTTCGTCGCGGCGCACGTCGACTCCGACCGGGCGTACAAGCGGATCGTCGGCTACCTGAAGAAGACCTCGCCGCACATGATCGACCGCGTCCACCGGGCGAAGGACAAGGAGCCGCTCTTCGAGCGCTTCGGCGTCGAGAAGGAGATCGCGTCGACCCTCGACCGCCGAGTCGATCTTCCGTCGGGCGGGTACCTCGTGTTCGACTACGCCGAGGCGTTCACGGTGATCGACGTGAACACCGGCCGGTTCGTCGGCTCGCGCTCGAAGAGCTCGACCCAGCGGCTCGAGGACACGGTGGTGAAGAACAATCTCGAGGCCGTGAAGGAGGTCGTGCGCCAGCTGCGCCTGCGCGACATCGGCGGGATCATCGTCATCGACTTCATCGACATGGCGAACCCGAAGAACCGCCAGTCGGTGGAGGACGCGCTGCGGCAGGAGCTCGAGCGCGACCGCACGAAGACCTACGTCGTCGAGATCTCCCCGCTGGGCCTCGTCGAGATGACGCGGCAGAACGTGACCGACGGGCCGCGCGAGGTGATGACGCGGAAGTGCCCGACGTGCGGCGGCGACGGCATCGTCGTCTCCGACGCGACCGTCGCGCTCGACGTCGAGCGCAAGCTGCGCACGCTCGCCGCGGCGGGCGCCGGCTCGCGGGTCCAGGCCTATCGCGTCGCGCTCAACCCGCGGACGCTGGCGCTGGTCGTCGGCCCGGGCGGCGAGCGCCTCGCCGCGCTCGAGGACGTGACGCGGCGCCGGTTCTACCTCGTGCCCGCCGAGGGGCATGCGCATGCGGACCACTTCGAACTGCTCGCCGAAGGCCGCCGCGAGGATCTCGCTCCGGCCGCGCCGGTCGAGGAGGGGGCGCAGCTCGAGGTGAAGCTCGTGGAGGTCGACCTCCACGACGGGGGCGCCGCGGTCGGTCGCGTCGACGGCTTTCCGATCGTCGTCGCGGGCGCTGCGAGCCGCGTCGGCAAGAAGGCGACCGTCGCAGTCGGCCGCGTGCTCGAGGGCCAGGCGTTCGCGACGCCCGTCGGTGGGGACGTCCCCGACGCGCCGATCACGTTCGAGAGCGAGGCCGAGAAGCCGACCCGCGCCCCGGCGAAGCGCCGTTCGGGCGATGCCAAGGCCGCTCCGGCCGAGACCGTATGGCCCGTGGAGGAGCCCGAGCCGAGCGAGCCCGACGCCGAGGCGACGGATGATGCGCCGGAGCCGGAGGTCGATGCGAAGGCGGACGGTGGCGAGGTAGCCGCGTCCGCGAAGAAGCGGACCCGACGGGGATCGCGCGGCGGCAAGCGCCGGAAGAAGCCGGCGGGTCAGACCGATGCGGACGCCGCGGACGGCGTCGAGGAGAACGACGTCGAGGCCGAGCCGGAGACGGGTCGGGCGGACGTCGCCGCCCCGGAGGCCGCGCCGCCCACGCCGCGGCCGAGAAAGCGGACGCCTCGGATCCATGTGCCGGACGCGGACGGCCGGGCCGCTCAGGAGGCGGAGGAGCAGGTCGCGGATGCCGCTCCTGCCGCACGAAACGGCGACCTCGAGGAGCCCGTCGCCGAGGACGAGCCCGGGGCCGCGGAGGCGTCAGAGAACGGCGAGGGCACCGCGCCGCCCCGGAAGCGCACGCGTCGCGGCTCGCGCGGCGGCCGGAATCGCAAGCGGAAGCCCGCTGCAGCGACGGCCGACGGCGAGGCGGGCGCCCTTGCGACCACCGAGCCCGAGCCCGAGCCCGAGCGCGAGCCGGACGTCCTTGTGACCGCCGAGCGCGAGCCGGAGGACGGGCGAGGTGAGGCCGGGCCGGCCGACACCTACGTCCCCATGTCCGAATGGATCGACGAGCTCGACGAGTAGGGCACCGCGCGCCGTTCGCTACAATCCGGCGGCTCGCGGGCGCTGCCCGCGTTTCCTCGTCCGAAGGCCCGAACCATGAGCTACGCGATCATCTCCGTCGGTGGCAAGCAGTACCGCGTCCGTGAGGGCGAGCGGCTGCTCGTGGACCGGCTCCCGCTCGAGGACGGGGCGACGTTCACGCCGTCCGTGCTCCTCGCAGGGGGTGACGGCGACGCAAGCCTCGCGCCCGGCGTCGTCGTGACGGCGAAGGTCGTGCGCCAGGCGAAGGGGCCGAAGCTCGTGATCGGGAAGTACAAGAAGCGCACCGGCTACAAGCGCCACACCGGCTTCAGGGCGTCGCTGACGCAGATCGAGATCGAATCGATCGGCGGCACGGCGAAGCGCGCCGCGAAGAAGCCCGCAGAGCCGAAGAGCGCGCCCGCCACGGAGCCCGCAAGTGGCGTGCCCGCCGGCTACGCCGACCTCACTGTCGCCCAGGTGAAGGAGGCGGCCGCGGGTTGGGACGCCGCCGCGCTCGCCGCCGCGTTGGAGTACGAGCAGTCGCACGCGAAGCGCAAGGGCGCGCTCGCCGCGCTCGAATCCGCGATCTCAGAGAAGGGCGACAGCTAATGGCACACAAGAAGGGCCTCGGCTCCTCGAAGAACGGACGCGACTCCCAGAGCAAGCGTCTCGGTGTGAAGATCTTCGCCGGCCAGGAGGTCAAGGCGGGGATGATCATCGTGCGCCAGCGCGGCACGCGGTTCCGCCCCGGCCCCGGGGTCGGAATCGGGCGCGACGACACGCTCTTCGCGCTACGAGAGGGCGTCGTGGAGTTCTCGCGGAGCGGCGACCGGCGCTCGGTCGCGGTCAACGAGTCGGCAGGCTCGTCCTAGGTTCCGGCGCGGGCCAGGCGTCCCGCGTTCGCACCAGCGGCATCGTGTTTCACGACCGCGCCCGTATCGTCGTCCGCTCCGGCAGGGGTGGGGACGGCGCGTTGGCCTTCCGTCGCGAGAAGTACGTCCCGAAGGGCGGTCCCGACGGGGGCGACGGCGGCCGGGGAGGGGATGTCGTCCTCATCGCGGACCCGGCGCTCCGGGACCTCTCCTCACTCCGCGGGCGGCCGGTCTACGCCGCGACCCGTGGCGGAAACGGGGGCGGGGGTCGTCGGCACGGCGCGGACGGCGATGACGCCGACCTCCGTGTCCCGGTCGGGACCCAGGTGCGCTCGGAAGACGGCGCTCTGGTCGCCGACCTCGCCACGTCCGGGGCGCGCGTCGTGGTCGCGACCGGCGGGTCGGGCGGCCGCGGCAATGCCCGGTTCGCCACGCCGACACGCCAGGCGCCGCGCTTCGCCGAGACCGGCCTTCCGGGCGAGGCCCGTCCGCTCGACCTGCGGCTGAAGCTCGTCGCGGACGCCGCGCTCGCCGGGCTTCCGAACGCCGGCAAGTCGTCGCTCCTGCGGCGCATCTCGAACGCGACGCCGAAGGTGGCCGACTATCCATTCACGACGGTGCAGCCGGTGCTCGGCACGGTGGAGGCGCCGGACGGCGGGCAGCTCACGGTCGTCGACGTCCCCGGGCTGATCGAGGGCGCGAGCGTGGGCGTCGGGCTCGGCTACGAGTTCCTCGCCCACCTCGAGCGGGCGCGGCTCCTCGTCCATGTGGTCGATGCGTCGGAGGGGGACGCGGACGAGCGCTTCCGCGCGATCGACCGCGAGCTCGCGCTCTACGGCGCCGGCCTCGACGAGCGCCGTCAGGTGGTCGTGCTCAACAAGTCGGACCTCTCTCCCGAGCCGGCGCGATTCACCGTGGAGGACGACAGGATCGTCGCCGTGCACCGGGTGTCGTGCGCCACCGGCGAGGGGATCCGGGAGCTGGAGCGCTCGCTCTTCGTCCTGTGCCCGGCGACCGCCGAGCCCGAGGCGCCCGACGACGACGAGCTACCGGAGTTCCTCGAGTACCGCCCGGTGCCACGTGCACGGCGGGCGTTTCGCATCCTCCGCACCGACCGCGGCTACCGCGTCGTCGGCACGCCTCCGGACGAGGACGAGCTCGAGGAGGCGCTCCGGGACGCCGGCGTGCGCAAGGGTGCGCTCGTGGAGATCGGCGACGAGGAGCTCGAGTGGCAGCCGTGAACGGCGGGCTCGGGTCACGGTGAACGTCGGCGTCCTCGGCGGTGCGTTCGACCCGCCGCACCTCGGCCACGTCGAGCTCGCCCGGGACGGGATCGAGCGGTTCGCACTCGACCGGCTGCTCGTGCGTGTGGTGGAGGAGCCCGGTCACAAGGAGGTGTCGACGCCGGCCTCGACACGGCTCGAGCTCGCCCGCCTCGCGTTCGCGCCGGTCCGGGAGGCGGACGTCTCGCTCGATCCGTTTGCGCGGACCGTCGACTCGCTCGAGGCGCTCGCCCTTCCCGCGCCGGTGTTCCTCGTCGGTGCGGACGAGTTCGCGTCCTTCCTGACCTGGAAGAAGCCGGAGCGCGTGCTCGAGCTGGCCAGGCTCGGAGTCGCGACGCGGCCGGGCGTCGACCGTGCGCGGCTCGACGCCGTCCTGGCGGCTCTCGCCCACCCCGAGCGCGTCACGTTCTTCCCGATCGACCCGCTGCCCATTTCGTCCGCGGAGATCCGCGAACGTCTCGGGGCGGGGGAGCCGGTCGATGGGTTGATGCCGCTCGAGGTCGCCGCGGAGGTCGCTCGCCTCGGCCTGTACGGCCGCGTTGAAACGGCGGAGGGCGGGGGTATGCTTGAAGAGGAACCGACCGAACGGACGTCACCGACCTGACATCTCTCGAACACGCACGTCGCATCGCCGCGCTCTGCGAGGAGAAGCTGGCGACGGACGTGACGATCCTCGACATGCGAGCGGTGTGCGACTACACCGACTTCTTCGTGCTGGCGACGGGCAAGAACCCGCGGCAGACGCACGCGATCCACCAGGAGGTGCTGGGTCGCCTCAAGGGCGAGCAGCGGCTGCTGCCGCGCTCGACGAGCGGCCTCCCCGAGGCGACCTGGATCGTGGACGACTACCTCGACGTCGTCCTCCACGTCTTCACGCCGGAGACCCGCGAGCACTACCGCCTCGAGGACCTCTGGAACGACGTGCCCAAGCTCGAAGCAGTGGCGAGCGCCTGACCAACCGCATCGCGCTCGATGGCGCTCGGCAGCGGCTAGGATTCAGCCCTCCAGGGGCCGTAGCTCAGCTGGGAGAGCGTCGCGCTGGCAGCGCGAAGGCCACGGGTTCGAGTCCCGTCGGCTCCATCTCGTCGTGACGCATCGGAGGCGTATCTGATGGTCGTCCGTTGGTTCGGCCAGTCGGCATTCCTGCTCTCGGGCTCGAAGAGCGTCCTGATCGACCCGTTCGGCGACGTCGGCGCCCGCGTTGCCGAGCGCGGGCTGACGTTCCGTCACCCACCGGTCACGGGCGTGGAGGCAGACCTGCTGCTCGTCACCCACGAGCACGGAGACCACAACGCCGTGGAGGCCGCCGACGGCTCGGCGGTGGTGATCCGGTCGACGGCGGGGACGCACGACTCACCGATCGGCGACGTCGTTGCGGTTGCATCCGAGCACGACGACCGTGCAGGCACGCAGCGAGGGCCGAACGCGATCTTCTGCTTCACGCTCGACGGCCGCCGCGTCTGCCATCTCGGGGACTTCGGCCAGCACGCGCTTCGCCCCGAGCAGCGGGAGGCAATCGGCGAGGTCGACCTCCTCTTCGTGCCGGTGGGCGGCGGCCCGACGATCGGCGGCGCGGAGGCGGCCGCGCTCGTGCACGAGCTGAGCCCCCGCGTCGCGGTCCCGATGCACTACGGGAACGAGGCGGTCGACTTCCTCGATCCGCCGGACGCCTTCCTCGACGCGCTGGACGCCTGGGTCGACCGCCGTGAGTCGAGCGAGGCCGATCTCGACGAGCTGCTCGAGGCGGAGGGCGAGACGGTCGTGCTCCTGCTCGCGCCGCCCGTCGCCTGAGACCGCGACGGCGGGCGTGCCTCCGCCGCCCCGGGTCCGGCACGATGGGTGAGATGCCGTCCGACGGGCACCCGGGGCTCGAGCGGCTCGAGCGGCGACTCGGGCCACGGACGCGGGGTCGCCCGGCCGCGATCGCGCTCGGAGCCGTGCTCGGGCTCGCCGGCGTGGGGCTCGGCCTGGTCCTCCACATCGTCACCTCCGGAGCTTCGTACGCCCAGCTCGTCGGCGCCGTCGCGCTCGCCATGGTGCTGGGCGGCGTGTCCGCCGCCGTCGCGGCGACCGTCGTCGGCTGGGGCGTGGGTGCGTTCCTCCTCGAGAACCCCGACTGGCAGCCCGTCTTCGTCGACCGGGACGAGTTCCTGCGGTGGTCGACGTCACTCCTCGCCGCGGTGGTCGTCGTCGGCGTGGGCCTGACCATGCGCCGCGGCCACGAGCGCGCGGCAGTGGCGGCGGTCGAGGCCGAGCGCTCGCGTCGGCGCCTCGAGGCGATCCAGGAGCTCACGGCGAGCCTTTCGGCCGCAGTCCGGCCGGCCGACGTCGCCGAAGCGCTCGCCGGCGGTGTCGTGGAGGCGCTCGGTGCAAGCCGCGGCTCGTTCGGCCTCATAGACGGCGCCGACCTCGTCGTCGTGGAGTCCGGAGACGGCACAGGGCGAGCCCCGGCGGCCTCCGTGCGGATGCCGCTCGGGGCGCGGACGCCGCTCGCCGCGGCCGCGCGGCAGGGTCACGTCGTCTGGGTCGAGCGGCGCGCCGAGCTCGTGCGCGCCTTCCCCGACTCGCCCACCCGCGACGCCGCCAGCGTCCTCGCGGTCCCGGTCCGTCGCGCCGCCGACGTGATCGGCGCGATGGCCTTCGCGTTCCGCGAGCCGGGCGCCGTCACGCTCGAGCGACGTGCGGTCGCGACGCTCGCAGCCGAGCTCGGCGGGCAGGCGCTCGAACGCGCGCGGCTCTACGAGCTCGAGCGCTTCGAGGCCGAGCGCACCGGCCGCCTGCAGTCGCTCACCGCAGCGCTCGCGGAGAGCCTCGTGCCCGCGGACGTCGCGGCGATCGTCCGCGAGCAGGGGATCGGCACGGCGGGGGCGGACGCGGTCGCGATCCACCTCGTCTCGGAGAGCGGCGAGGCGCTCGAGCTCGAGGGGGCGAGCGGCGTCGACGCGACCGGGCTCGAGCCCCTCGCCCGCCTGCCGCTCGAGCGGAACGGCGCCGTCGCGACCGCGTTCTCGCGCGGACGGGCGTCGTTCCATCCGACCCTCGGGACACTCGCGCCGGACGACCCGCTCAACGCGAGCGCGGAAGCAGAGGGGCTCCGCTCCGTTGCCTTGTTCCCGCTCGGGGTGTCACGACGCGTCCACGGCGTCCTCCTGCTCGGCTGGCGAACGGCGCAGGCGCTCGAGCCAGTCGACCGCGCGTTCGCCGGGACCTTCGCGAGCCAGTGCGGCCAGGCCCTCGACCGCGCGATCCGCTACGAGAGCGAGCGGACGATCGCCGAGACGCTTCAGCAGAGCGTGCTCCCGCAGGCGCTGCCCGAGGTCGAAGGCGTGACCTTTGCCGCTCGCTACCTGCCGGGCGAGTCCGGGGTCGACGTCGGCGGTGACTGGTACGACGCCTTCACGCTGACGGATGGCCGGATCGCGCTCGTCGTCGGCGACGTGGTGGGGAAGGGGGTCGAGGCCGCGGCCACGATGGGACAGCTGCGCAACTCGCTTCGTGCATTCGCCTCCGAGCACGAGGATCCGGCCGAGGTCGTCCGGCTGCTGAGCGGCATGGTCGAGGCGCACCTGGACGCGCCGTTCGCGACCCTCGTGTATCTCGTGCTCGACCTCCACGACCGTCGTTGCCGATACGTCGTCGCAGGGCACCCTCCGCCGCTCGTCGTCGATCCGTCGGGGTCGGCGCGCTACCTCGACGACGGACGCACGCTGCCACTCGGCGTCGACGGCGACGTGCCGCTCGAAGCGGCGGAGGCCACGCTCGAGACGGGATCGACGATCGTCCTCTACACGGACGGGCTCGTCGAGCGCCGCGACGCGCCGCTCGACGTGGGGCTCGAGCTCGTCCGGGAGACGGCGGGGTCGGTGGCGGGCGGTCCCGAGACGCTGGTCGACCATGTCCTGCGCGGGGTGTTCGATGGAACGGAGCGGTACGACGACGTCGCGATCCTCGCGGCGCGGCTCGAGCCGGTCGGCGCCGACGTGCTCGACCTGAGGCTGCCCGCCGATCGCGACGGGCTGCGGCAGATGCGCTCTCGGCTGGGCGTCTGGCTGACGCAGCTCGGCGCCGGCCCGGAGGTCCGCAACGACGTGCTCGTCGCGGCGTGGGAGGCGTGCGCCAACGCCGTGGAGCACGCACAAGGCCCGGCCATCGCCACGTTCGGTCTCCATGCAGACCGTGACGGGCAGATGCTCCGCCTGCGCGTCGCGGACACCGGCCGCTGGCGGTCTCCCGGCCCGGGCGTCGCCGAGCGCGGCCTGGGCCTCCCGCTCATGCGGGGCTTGATGGACCGCGTCGACATCGTGCACGCGGCGGGCGGGACGGTGGTCGTCCTCGAGCGGCGGCTCGACGGTGCGGAGTCGACGGGCCGATCGCGGCCGGCGCGTGTTTTCGCCGACATCCCTAGGGGTACGACACAATCATGACGACGGACATGAGCAACATCTCGACGACCCCCGAGCAACCCCCGGTCGAGGCGATCCGGCACTCGCCCGCAGTGGCGGTGCTCCTGATCCACGGCCAGGCGGATCTCCACAGCGCACCCGAGCTCCGCGAGCAGCTCCATCGGGTCATCGACGACGGCGCGTTCCACGTCGTGGTCGACCTCACGGACGCGACGTTCGTCGACTCGATGACCCTCGGCGTCCTGCTGGGAGGCGTCAAGCGGCTGCGGCCGCAAGGCGGTCAGCTGCGCGTCGTCGTGACCCAGCCCGGGCTTCGCAGGATCTTCGAGGTCACACTGCTCGACCGGGTGTTCATGCTGTTTCCGACACGCGCCGAGGCACTCGATCGGCTCTGAGCGTCGGGCCGAGCGACTCGGGGACGTTCAGGGAGAATCGGTCGTTTCGATGGTGACGATCTCGTCGAGTCCCGAGACCTCGAGCACCCGCGCCGCCGCGTGTG
>Ga0247830_10001213_pt1 | contig 10527 bp, 6 predicted proteins | sample 12C_Control_Day5_FD_207766 | JGI IMG/M metagenome (GOLD analysis project Ga0247830, IMG submission 207766) | Soil microbial communities from agricultural site in Penn Yan, New York, United States - 12C_Control_Day5 | ecosystem: Environmental > Terrestrial > Soil > Agricultural land | place: USA...
CCAGCCAAATGACAAATCCTGACAATCTGTTTCACGCATCGGCCGTATACTCCGAGGCAGATTATGCGCCCGAGATTTCCCATTCTGGTGCTCGTGACCCTGGTCACTGCCGGCGGCCTGGCCGGGTTTTCGCTGCAGGCCAACGAGGACCCTCAGGGCCGCAGCTTGGAGAACTCCCAGACCAAGACATCGTCTGCCCCTCAGGCTTCGGGCCAGAGGCAGGCCATACCGTCCCCCGCGACGCCGACCGCCCAGGCGCCTGCCCCGGTTGCCGCGCACGCCCTCGCCCTTCCCGCATCCGAACAAAACGCGCTCTTCAAGCAATATTGCGTCACCTGTCACAACGATCGCGCCAAGGCGGGCGGCCTGTCGCTTGCTAGCTTCGACGCGGCCGCCGCGACCGAGCACCCGGAAGTGGCGGAGAAGATGATCCGCAAGCTGCGCGCCGGCATGATGCCTCCGGCGGGTGCACGACGGCCCGAGAACCGGATGTTGAGCGACCTGGCCTCAGCACTCGAATCGCGCATCGACCAGGCCGCCGCGCTGAATCCGAATCCCGGCCGCCGACCGTTCCAGCGCCTGAATCGCGCCGAACACACCGCAGCAGTCCGCGATCTGCTGGACCTCGACGTCGACGTAGAAGCCTACCTCCCGCCCGACACCATCAGCGACGGCTTCGACAACGTGGCCGACGCCCAGGGCTTCTCGCCCACCGTGCTCGAGGGGTATCTGCGGGCGGCCGGCGCGATCAGCGCGCTTGCCGTGGGCGACGTGAGGGCGGCGCCGACCGAGGCCAACTACAAGGTGCCGCGCACCGCGAACCAGATGCGTCAGGTCGAGGGCGCGCCCTTCGGCACTCGCGGCGGCATCGCCGTCACCCACATCTTCCCGGCCGATGGCGAATACACGTTCCGTATGATGCTGCACTCGATCCCGACCGGGCAGCTCTTCGGCAGCAGCTTCCCGGGCGAGCAGATCGAAGTGTCGATCAACGGCATGCGCGCGGCCCTGCTCGACATCAGCACCCGGATGAGCGAGTCCGATCCCAACGGGATGAACCTGGTCACGCCGAAGATCTACGTCAAAGCCGGCCCGCAGCGCGTGGCCGCGGTGTTCATCTCCCGCTTCGACGCTCCGGTTGACGATCTGATCGCGCCGATCGAGCAGACGATGGCCGACAGCCAGATCGGTAGCGGCTTCGGCATCACCGCCCTCCCGCACCTGCGCGAGTTCGCCGTCACCGGACCGATGAAAGTCACCGGCGTCTCGGACTCCCCGAGCCGACGGCGCATTTTCAGCTGTCGGCCGACCGCGCCGGTCGAAGAGGCCGCCTGCGCCGCGGACATCGTCAAGCGGCTTGCCTCGCTGGCCTACCGAGGTCCGGTGTCCGCCGATGACGTTCGAAAGCTGATGGTGTTCTTCGAGCAGGGCCGCCAGCACGGTGACTTCGAGGAAGGGGTTCGGATGTCGCTGCAGGCGCTACTGGCCAGCCCCAAGTTCCTGTTCCGCCTCGAGGAAGTCCCACCCACGGTGCGTCCCGGCCAGAACTACCGCATCACCGAGTACGACCTGGCCTCGCGCCTGTCGTTCTTCCTGTGGGCCAGCGGACCAGACGACGAGTTGCTGAGACTGGCAGGACGCGGACAGCTGCGGCAGACGGGGGTGATCGAGAAGCAGGTGCAGCGGATGCTGAAGGACCCACGGTCCGAGGCGCTCGGCACCCGCTTCGCGTCACAGTGGTTGCGCCTCCAGGACCTGGTCAAGCTGAGCCCGGACTACCTGCAGTATCCGCAGTACGATCGCACGCTCGCCGACGCGCTCAAGCGCGAGACCGAGCTGCTGTTCGATGCCATCGTCCGCAGCGATCGCCCGGTGCTGGAGCTGCTCACGGCCGATTACACCTTCGTGAACGAGCGCGTGGCCAAGCACTATGGCCTGCCGAACGTGACGGGGCCGGAGTTCCGACGCGTGCCGTTGACCGACTCCAACCGTCGGGGGCTGCTAGGGCAGGGCAGCATCCTCGCGCTGACGTCGGTGGCGGACCGCACCTCGCCGGTGCAACGCGGCAAGTGGATCATGGAGGTGCTGCTCGGGTCGCCGCCGCCGGCGCCGCCGCCCAACGTGCCGTCGCTCGACGATTCGGTGGCCGCGGCGCAGGGTGCCAAGGTCCTGTCCGTGCGCGAGCGCATGGAGGAGCACCGCAAGAACCCGGCCTGCAACTCCTGTCACCGCGTGATCGATCCGCTCGGCCTCGCGCTGGAGAACTTCGACGTCACCGGTGCCTGGCGGATCCGTGACGGCGACGCGACGATCGACTCGAACGGCGATCTCTACGACGGGACGAAGATGCAGGGCCCGCAGGGACTGCGCGACGCGCTGCTGCGGCACGCGGACGTGTTCATGCTGAGCTTCACCGAGAGCCTCATGACCTACGGGCTGGGCCGGCGCGTCGAGTACTTCGATCTGCCGACCGTCCGCGCAATCGTTCGAGACGCGGGGAAGGCCGACTACCGCATGTCGCAGTTCATCCTGGGCGTGGTGAAGAGCCCGGCGTTCCAGATGGGACGCGCCGAGGCCGCGGAGACGACGACGGAAGCGCGGTAGAGCACGGTTGCCGGTTGCCGGTTCCGGTTCCCGGATTAGAGGAGCAGACGCGATGTTCATCACTCAGAAGCACATTTCCCGCCGCACCGCCCTGAAAGGCCTGGGCGTGACCGTGGCGCTGCCGTTCCTGGAGGCCATGGTGCCGGCCGGGGCCGCGGCGAAGGCGGCGTCGGGGAAGGTGCGCCTGGCGGCCATCGAGATGGTGCACGGCTCGGCCGGCGCCACGGCGATTGGCTCCAAGAAGTTCCTCTGGTCGCCAGAGGCGACCGGATCGGCGTTCGACCTGAGCCCGAGCAGTCTCGCGCCGCTCGAGCCGTTCCGCGAGCACCTCACGATCATCAGCAACACCGACGTCCGCAACGCCGAAGCGTTCACGCCGCCGGAGATTGGCGGAGACCATTTCCGCGCCAGCGCGGTCTTCCTCACCCAGGCCCACCCCAAGCAGACGCAGGGCTCCGACGTGCACGTGGCGACGTCGCTCGATCAGCTCTACGCGCAGAGATTCGGCCAGGACACCCCGATCCCCTCGATGCAGCTCTGCATCGAGAACGTAGACCAGGCCGGCGGCTGCGCGTACGGCTACTCGTGCGTCTACACCGACACGGTGAGCTGGGCATCGCCGACCGAGCCGCTGCCGATGGTGCGGGATCCGCGCGCGGCGTTCGACATGCTGTTTGGCGCCGGCGCCACGCCCGAACAGCGCGCCGAGCGGCGGCGGGCCGACAAGAGCATCCTCGACTGGATCACTGCGGAGGTCGCGCAATTGAAGGGCAACCTGGGTCCCGTGGACCGGGCCCGGCTGGCCGATTACCTCGATGACGTGCGCGAGATCGAGAGGCGCATCCAGCGTGTGGAAGCCAGCAACGCCAGCGGCGAACCGCGCGAGCTGCCAATGGCGCCGATGGGCGTGCCCGATGCGTTCGAGGAGCACGTCAAGCTGATGTTCGACCTGCAGGCCGTCGCCTTCGCTTCGGACATCACCCGCGTCTTCTCGTTCAAGATGGGCCGTGACGGCTCGAGCCGTGTCTATCCGGACAGCGGCGTCAAGACCGGCTTCCACCCCGCGTCGCACCACCAGGATCGCGAGGACCGGATCCTCGACTTCGCGAAGATCAACCGGTATCACCTCAGCCTGCTGCCGTACTTCCTCGAGAAGCTGAAGAGCACGCCGGACGGCGATCACACCCTGCTCGAGAACACGATGGTGATCTACGGGTCGCCGATGGGTAACTCGAACGTCCACAACCACAAGCGCTGCCCGCTCGTCCTCGCCGGCCACGCCGGTGGCAGGCTGAAGGGCCACCTGCACGTCAAAGCGGCCGACGGCACCCCGATGGCCAACGCGATGCTGTCGATGCTGCACATGCTCGGCCTCGAGGACGTGCCGAGCTTCGGCGACTCCAATGGCGCAATGGATCTGAACGGCGCTGGCGCCGCCACGTCCATTGCCGATTGATGATTGGCGATTGGCGATTTATTGAGCGATTGGCGATTCGTCGATTGCGGCATTCGCCTGATTGGGGCATTGAGTGATTGGTCGACTGACCGGGAGAGTGATGGCACGCCAGACAGTGTGGGCGCTGACGGTGGCGGTGGCGCTGGGCGCGGCGGGCGCGGCGGCACAGACCACGTCGGTGATCGACGCGGCCCGCAAGGGCGATCGGGAGGCCGTGCGCGCGCTGCTCAAGCAGGGCGCGGATGTCAGCGCTGCCGAAGGCGATGGGACGACGGCGTTGCACCTGGCGGCTCGCGCCGGCGATGCCGAGCTCGTACAGGTGCTCGTCTACGCTGGCGCCAACCTGAGGGCAACGACGCGGCTGGGCGCGTACACCCCGCTGATGATGGCGGCACAGGCCGGGCATTCGGCCGCCGTGGCCGCGCTCATCGCCGGCGGCGCTGACGTCAACGCGACGTCCACCACTGGCACGACGCCGTTGATGTTCGCAGCGCAGTCGGGCGACACGCGCACCGTCACCATGCTCGTCGAGGGTGGTTCGGAGGTGAACGCCCGCGAGACGGCGATGGGGCAGACGCCGCTGATGTTCGCGGTGGCCTACAACCGCGTGGACGTGGTGAGGCTGCTGGCGGCGCGCGGTGCCGACGTGCAGGCCACGTCGAAGGTCGTGGATCTCACGAAGCTGAGCAGCCCCGAAGAGGAGTCCTCCCGTCCGCGCCGGCAGGAGCCAGGCAGCGGCGAAGGCGGCCAGCGGCCGCCGGACGTGGCTGGCGTCACGCGCCAGTATCGCTACAACGAGCTGGTGGGGACCTCCGGCGGGTTCGCCCCCTTGCACTTCGCGGCGCGGCAGGGGTTCGTCGACGTGGTCACGGCCCTCGTCGAGGCCGGTGCAGACGTCAACCAGGTCAACCCCGGCGACAAGTCGACGCCGCTGGTAGTCGCGACGATCAATGGCTGCTTCGACATCGCCAAGTACTTGCTCGAGAAGGGCGCCGACCCGAACCTGGCGACTGAGAACGGCGTCGGGCCGCTCTATGGGACGCTCAACGTCCAGTGGGCGCCCAAGGCCCTCTACCCGCAGCCTCAGGCCTACCGCCAGCAGCAGATCGGTTACCTCGACTACATGAAGCTGCTGCTCGACAAAGGGGCAAATCCAAACACCCGCCTGAGCCGCAAGGTGTGGTACTCCGGGTACAACTTCGATCTCGCCGGTGTGGACGAGATCGGGGCGACGCCGTTCTGGCGAGCCGCCTATGGTGGCGACGTCGAGGCCATGAAGCTGCTAGTCACCTATGGCGCCGATCCGACGATCCCGACCATCAAACCTGCTGGACGCCCGCGCACCGGTGACGGCGACCGCCTCAACGTGCAGGACGTCTCGGGGCTGCCCCCGGTTCCTGTGGGCGGTCCCGCGGTGACGCCCTTGCAGGCCGCCGCCGGTGTCGGCTACGGCGAAGGCTTCGCCGCCAACTCGCACCGCTACGCGCCGTCAGGCTTGCTGGCCGCGGTGCGCTACCTGGTGGAGGAGGCCGGTGCCGACGTCAACGCCGCCGATCACGAAGGCAATACGGCGCTGCACCATGCCGCGGCCCGGGGCGACGTCGAGATGATCAAGTATTTGGTGTCGAAGGGGGCCGACGTGTCCCGCGTGAACCGCGAAGGGCAGACCACCGCCGACATGGCCAACGGTCCCGTGCAGCGCACCCAGCCGTTCCCCGATGCGCTCAAGCTGCTCGAGAGCCTGGGCTCCAAGAACAACCACAAGTGCGTCTCCTGCTGAGGCGCCAGGTCTGAGAGCACGAGGGACACGAAGAACACGAAGTCATGGGAGTCTGGCTTCGTAGGCGTGGTGTGCTTCGTGTCGCTGATGGACGTCGAGCAGCTATGAGATTCAGAACAGTCCCCATGCACCTGGCCGCTGTGGCGCTCATCGTGACCGCTGTGCCGGCAGCTGCCCAAGGGCGCCATGCCGTCCTCGATTTCTGGGCCGCGGGAAAGCCGGCATTCGGCGTGTTCGTGCCCAACGAGAATCCGCAGCGGTTCGAGCGGGGACAGCCGCCACCGAAGGGCATCTATACCAGGGAGGGGGGGGCAACGCTCGCCGCCAACCCGCTCCTCGACTTCGTGTTCCTCAATCTGGAGGGCAGCTACGACCTGGCCGCGGTGAAGGCCATCGCCGAGGGTTTGCGGAGCGGCTCGGGCCCGCGCAAGACGCTCCTCGTTCGTATCCCGACAATCGAGCGAGATGGCGTCGAGGCGACACGGGCCCGGGTGAAGGAAGTGCTGGCCGCTGGCGCCGACGGCGTCACGCTGCCGCACATCCGTTCGGTGGACGAAGCCAGGACGGCCATAGGCTTCTTCCAGGAAGCCAAGGCCAACGTGTGGTCCCCGGCCAACCCGGCCGGCACAGTGATCGCGATGCTGATGGTAGAAGACCCCGGTGCGGTAGCGGTGGCCGGACCGATTGCCGACCTCGAGGGCTTCTCGGTGCTCGCCTGCGGCATCGGCAGCCTGACACAGGCGCTGGGCGGCGACCGCGCGGGTGGCGAGGCAGGTACGCAGCGGGTGCTTGCCGAGTCGAAGCGTACGAAGCTGCCCGACATGCTCACCGCCAGTCCGCAAGACGTCGAGCAGCGCGTGAGGGAGGGTTTCCTCGGCCTCCTCGGCCAGGGTCCTGCCGCCGACGAGATGATCAAGGCCGGCAGGCTCGCGGCCGGCCGCTGACGCGACCGCGCGCGCTGTCGAGCCAGCAGTCATGGGATTTTATTCCCGATTTCATTGCGGTCGTAGGCGAACACTGCGAGCCGCGCAATTTTGACGTCGTGAATCGAGGCAGCGGTCTTCGCCTGCCCGCGGAGTTGCTCCGTATGACGGGGGTTTTGCAGCCTTGGTGGCTGGCAGGTCGATTGCATAAGGGGAAGGCGGAGTGACCGCAATGTCAAACGATGCTCAGCTCCCCGTCACCTCAGCACTTTCGTATCTTGATGCATCCAAGGTCACCAGCCCGGCAGGCGCCCTCTCGGAACTGGATGTCTTGAGCACTGAGGGGCGGCGGCTCGGCAGCATCGAAGGCGTCGTCATCGACGCCGCCGCTCGGCGTGTACGTTATCTCGCCGTCCGACTATCCGGCTGGTTCGGTCGCCGGCGATACCTCGTGAATGCCGATCAGTTGGGTCAGATCGAGGGCGAGCGTAAGGCGCTTCGTCTCCGCGTGGATCTACGGACCGAGGCCGTGCACGGTCTCGACGCTGCGACGTTACGCGAGTTCTCCGACGACGATCTGCTGGCCGCCGTGTTCGCTCCGCACGCAGCGTAAGCAGCTAGTAATTCCGCGCACGCCGGCAAGCGTCGACGCTGCCCGCCGCAGACGTCTCCTCGAATCGCGCGGCTTGGACCCCGCAACCTTCCGTCTCGTTTCAATTCATCGTGCGCTGCGGGCGCTTGTCACGCCAGCGGACTGTGGAAGAAGCTGCCATCACTGTGGAAGAAGCTGCCATGCGATCCTCGGTCTCGATTTCGCGGCGCCTCCACGCGGGTACCCTTGTCGCGCTCGCCGGACTCACCGTCGTTGCCTGCGGCTCGGGCAGCTCCACCACTCCGACCACTCCTACCTCGCTGCTGCCGGCCGCTAGGCTGAGCGGGACATGGTCGGGCACCGCCAAGGTGATCTGGGACGAAATCGACGGCGGCGGCGGGTGCTCAGGACCAGTCACCGTGACGTTCGCGCAGAGCGGCACCGCGGTTTCTGCCACGCTGCCGGACGTTTCGGGATGCATCGCAGAACCTCTCAGGTTCGAGGGCGCCCTCACAGGAAATGTCCTGCAGGGCAGCATCGTGTTTCCGGCCTTCACCTGGCCCACGTCTGGTCAGGCCTCGGACGACCATGTGACGATGGCTGCCCTGAATGTCTCCTGGGACCTCTGGCGCGTCCCTACTTCGTCTTGAAGAACGCGCTCAGCTGCGAGCCGTCGCGCGCCGTCATCGTGACGCGGTAGCACCGGCCCCCGCCCTTGGGCGAATCCCAGTTCTGAATGAACTGTCCGTCGGTGTAGCGAAGGACGGTGGCCCCGGGCGTGACGAACTCCGGTTCCACTGGGTCTTCCACGCCCGTCGAACAGGACAGGAGCGTCAGCGAAAAGCCTGACACGTCACCGAGACTCGTGAGCTCCGCCCCTCCTGCGGTTGCGAACAGCTCGAACTTCAGCGGAACGGTCTGCCCGCCCTTGATGGTGTTCCAGAGCAGGCCCGGCTGGACGGCGGGCACACCCGGATAGGTGTTGGAAATGCCCACCGGCTGGAAGAAGCCCGATAGCGTCCAGGCGGTGATGCTGGCGGTGGTCGCTGGCTGCGTCAGAGAGTAGTTCCCGGCGTTGGTGCCGCCGAGGGTCAGACCGCTGACGGCGACGGTCCACGTGCCCACTGCCGAGGACGCGAACGTGCCCGTGGCTCCGGCCGTGTTCAGAGTGACCGCGTCCGGTGCAATCACACCGACCAGCGCGGCCGCACCGAGATTCAGCGTCGCGCTGGTATTGCCATCGAACGGCTTGTTGTTGGCGGTGACGCCGCTGACCGACAGGGCCCGCGGTGTGATGACACCCAGGTGGTCCGCCAGCAGCGCCACCATGTAGTTGTGGCCGTTGTTGCCGTCATTGACGGTATAGGAGGTGACCGACAGTGTCTTGCCGGTGCCGACATGCCTGGTGTCGAAGGTCTGGGCCACGCCGGTGACCGTATCGCCGCTGAACAGGGCGCCGACCGTCGGCACGCCAGCCGATGCGACAGTGCCGTCGTAGACGCGGCTGTCGGTGACCGCGGCAATGGTCAATCCCGCCGCGCTGATCTCCGCACTTGCCGTCGCGCTTGTGTTGGCGGCGTAGTTGCCGGCGTCCCGCCCGCTGATCGCAATCCCGTTCACCGCGATCGGCTTGCCGTCGCCGACGTGCTTGGTGGCGAAGCTCGCCGAGCCGTAGGAGACCGTAAAGACATCACCGGCAAGCCGGTCGTCGGTCAGCGTCACCGAGGCGTTGGTGGTGCCGTTGTAGGACCGGTTCACGCCGGTCGCGGTGACTGTCAAGGGCCGCGCGGTGATGGTGACCGTGGTACTCCCGGTCGCCGTGGCGTAGTTCGCGCCCGCGTCGAAGCTCCAGTCGATGCTCCCTCCAGGGACGTCCGTGACCGGCGCGCCAAAGGTCAGGGAGCTGGCGAGGTTCACACCGCCCACGCCGGTGGCCGTGCCGCTCAAGGCGTGCGGCTGACTGTCGTACTCGACAGAGTAGGCCGGCACGTTGATGTTCGCCGTCGCGGGCGAGATGACGACGTCCACCGTCCCCGACTGGCTGACGTAGTTCGTATTCGTGAAGCTCCACGGCACGGTGCCGCCAGGCACGTCGGTGAAGGTTTGCGAGCCGATGGTGACGGAGTTCGCGAGGTTGACGCCGCCGACGCCGGTCGCGGCTACCAGGCTGGCGCCGTGTGCTGCCGTGTCGTAGACACCGTTGTAGCCGGCGACGTTGATGGTCGCGGTGGCCGGCGTGATGGTCACGGTCGCACTGCCGTTGGCGGTGACGTAGTTGGCGCCGGCGTTGAAGGTCCAGGCGATGGATCCGCCGGGGACGTCGGTCACCGGCGTGCCGAATGTGAGGAAGCCTGCGAGATCGGCGCCGCCGACACCGGTGGCGCTGCCGCTCAGCCCGTGCGGCTGGCTGTTGTATTCCACGCTGTAGTCGGCGACGGCAATCGTCGCGGTAGCCGGCGTGATCGTGACGGTCGCACTGCCGTTGGCGGTAACGTAGTTGGCGCCGGCGTCGAAGGCCCAGGTGATGGGTCCGCCGGGAACGTCGGTCACCGCCGCGCCAAACGTGAGGAAGCTGTTGAGATCGGCGCCGCTCACGCCAGTGGCCGTTCCACTGAGGCCGTGAGCCTCTCCGTCATATTCGATCGAGTAGCTGCCGACGTCGATTGCGGCAGTGGCGGGGCTGATATCGATGTTGACGGTGCCGCTCTCGGGCACATAGTTTGGATGACTGAAACTCCAGGTAATGGTCCCGCCCGGAACATCCGTGAACTGTGGTCCGAGATCGAGACCAGCACTCAGGTCCACGCCTCCAACACCCGTGGCAGTGCCGCTCGCCCCGTGCTGTGCCCCGTCGTAGGCGCCGCTGTAGCCCTCGACGCTCACCGTGGCGGCCACTGGCGTGATATCCGCTGTCGTCGTCGCCGTCGTGCTGCTGAGCACGAACCGAGCGGCGTCCACGCCCGTCAGGCTCAGCCCCGTCGCCGTCACCGACTTCCCGACACCGGCGTCCGCATCGGCGAAGGTCGCAACGCCTCCGGTGAGGCTCACACCGTGCCCGTCCAGTGACAGGGTACTCGTCAGAGTTCGGGTCAGGATGGTGGCCGCGGTGGTCCCGTCATAGGGCTTGTCGTCGACTGTTATGGCCGGCGCGAGCGTACGATCGAGTGAGTAC
>Ga0247830_10001214_pt1 | contig 10519 bp, 12 predicted proteins | sample 12C_Control_Day5_FD_207766 | JGI IMG/M metagenome (GOLD analysis project Ga0247830, IMG submission 207766) | Soil microbial communities from agricultural site in Penn Yan, New York, United States - 12C_Control_Day5 | ecosystem: Environmental > Terrestrial > Soil > Agricultural land | place...
CACGTGCTCCACGGCGATGGCGTGGGTGGACTGCTCGGCAGCGGCGCCTGCGGAGACGAGGACGGGCCGCAGGAGGTGTTCCCAGGTGTCGACGACCCCGCGTCGGGCGAGCTCCTGGTCGACCAGGTGTCGCACGCTGGGGCCGTCCAGCTGCGCGGCCGCGGCGGCCAGTCGGCGAACGGCCGGGTCGGAGCCGGACGACTCCAACCCGATTGCCTCGTCTTGCAGGACCTGGCGGGCGGCTTCCGCGGTGGCGACGCCTCGGGCGATGAGGTCGCGGACCCGCCGCAGGCGCAACAGGTCAGCGTGGACGTAGCGGCGATGGCCGCCGCTGGAGCTGCGGCTGGGGCCGAGCCCGTAGCGGTGCTGCCACTTGCGCAAGGTGTCGGGCGCGAGGCCGAGATCGCGGCCCGCCTCGGCGATCGACCAGCCGCCCTCCGAGGGCGGATCCGCGGCTTCCGGTGGCCCACCTGCGAGCGGAGGAGCGGGAACGTCGGAGCCCGGAACATCGTTCATGCGCCCTCCACGGTGGTTGTGCCGCGTCGCCAGAAAACCTAGACGAAACCTGGACGACGGGCCATAGTGGGACCCGCGAGGAGGGCGCCCGCCACCCCACCGCCCGACACTGCACCGTCCGGGCTGTGGGGTTCGGTGCTGAGGGCGAGGGAGAAGCAGGTCATGGACCTAAGCGCGATCATCTGCTGCACCGGAAACGGCAGGCCACCGCCACCACCCCCACCGCCCGGCAAGCCGGGATGACCTCTCCTTCTCAGCCTGGGCCTACCGCGGAGGCGCCGTGGTCGCGGGCGGGGCACCTGGCGGTGGTCGCAGCCCCGGTCGAGCTCGACCACGCCACGGCGGCGCGGTTGCTGCGGTGGTGCGAGGCGTGGCTGCACCGGCTCGACGTCGGCGAGGCGCACCTCGCGCACCTGCTCATCGACCTGAGCCACACCCGCCGCGCCGCCCCGTCGGGGCTGGCCCTGCTCGAGCAGGCCCGCACCGAGGCCGGTCGGCGGGGTGTCGGGATCCACCTGGTCGGGGCCGGGGTGCTCGTGGCCGCGTCCTCGCTGCAGGTCCGCCGATTCCTCGGCCGGTGGTCCACCTTCCCCCATGTGGAGGCGGCGCGCGCCGCACTGGTCGAGCCCCGGCAGCAGGCCGATCGCGCCGCGCCGGTCGATCCGGACGCGATCGTGCTCGTCTCCCCCGTGCCGGATCGCTGTCATTGATCTGAGCGCCGGGACGGCAAGCGGCCGTCGCCGCCACTCATCGGCCGCGGGCCGGGACTCCGCTCGCCCGACGCCTGCGGGCGGCGACGAGAAGCAGGTCGGCCGCCCTTCCACTGGGTCGCGCCCCCGCGCGCCACACCGCCCGCAGCGTGCGGCCGAGGTCGACCTCGGCCGTCGGCACCTCGGTGAGCACGCCCGCGGCGAGATCCGGTGCCACGACCAGCTCGCTGAGCAGTGCCGGGCCTGCGCCCGCCGCGACCGCACTGCGCACCGCCGTGCCGGAGCCGAGCTCGAGCAGCGGGGTCACGGGGCGAAACCCGGCGGCGACCAGCGCGCGGTCGGCCGTTTCACGGGTGCCCGAGCCGGGCTCTCGGCTGATCAGGGCGGTGGCGGACAGTTCGGCGGCCCCGACCGGGCGGCGGCGCCGGGCCCACGGGTGGTCGGGCGCGACCACCAGTATGAGCCGGTCGGAGGCGACGACCCGGGACCGCAGCCCGTGTAGGCCACCCGGTGACTCGACGAAGCCCAGCTCGACCCCTTCCCGGCTGACCAGTTCGCAGACCCGGCTCGAGTTCACCACTTGCAGCCCGACGTGCAGTTCCGGCGCGATGCGGCGCAGGTCGCCGAGCCAGACCGGGAGCAGGTGTTCGGCCACGGTCAGGCTCGCCGCGAGCGACAGCTGGGGCGTGTGCTCGCGGCGCAGCGCGGCCACGCCGTCCACCAACACGCTCATCTGGTCGAGCACGCGCTGCGCCCATCCGCACACCACTACCCCGGACGGCGTGAGCGCGGACCCGCGCCGCGAGCGGTCCAGCAGCGTGAGGCCCAGCCTGCGCTCGAACGCCGACATCCGCTTGCTCGCCGAGGGTTGGCTGATCCCCGCGACAGCCGCCGCCGACGTGAGACTGCCGTGCTCCCCCACCAGCACGAGGAGCTGCAACGATTCGACGTCCGGCAGCTGAGCCATGCCTCCAGGCTATGACGTGGGCAAGCATCGACGGCTACCGGGCGACCGGTCGGCGCGCGACGCTGGTGTGCATGGTGGTCACAGAGGAGCCGCGCGCCGGTACGGCGCTGGACCGACTGGCGCCGGGGCTCGCCGTGGTCGCGGCGGCGACCGCGGTGGCCTTCGCCGCGGCCCGGCTCGTCCCGGCGGTCAGCGCGCTGACGCTCGCCGTCGTGCTCGGTGTGCTGGCGGGTCCGCGCCTGCCCGCGTCGACCGCCGCGGGCCTGCGCTGGGCCACCAAGAAGTTCCTGCGCCTCGGCGTCGTGCTGCTCGGGTTGCAGCTCGGCCTCGGGCAGGTGCTCGGGCTCGGCGCCGGGACCGTGCTCGCGGTCGTCGGCACCGTGGTGGTGGCGTTCTTCGGGACGCTGCTGATGGGGCGGGCGCTGGGGGTGTCGCCCGGGCTGGGCCTCATGGTCGCCACCGGGTTCTCGATCTGCGGGGCGTCCGCCATTGCGGCCATGGACAGCGTCACCGACCACGACAAGCGCGACGTGGCGACCGCGGTCACGCTCGTGACGCTCTACGGCAGCGCGGCGATCGGCCTGGTGCCGCTGCTCGGTGGCCTGCTCGGGCTGCGGCCCGAACAGCTCGGCGCCTGGGCGGGCGTGTCCGTCCACGAGGTGGCGCAGGTCGTCGCGGCCGCATCGCCAGCGGGTGCCGCGGCCGTCGGTGTCGCCGTCGTCGTCAAGCTGACGCGAGTCGTCCTCCTGGCCCCCATGGTCGCCGGGGTGAGCGTCGTGCAACGCCGCCACGCGGCCAGCACCGGCAGCAGGCCGCCCATCGTGCCGCTCTTCGTGGTCGGCTTCCTCGCGACGATGGTGCTGCGCACCACCGGCGTCGTTCCCCCCGCCGCGCTCCAGGTGGGCAGCGTCCTCACCACCCTGCTGTTCGCGGCGGCGCTGTTCGGCCTGGGCAGCCAGGTGCGGCTCGGGGCGCTCCTGCGCACGGGCAGGCGCGGGCTCGTGCTGGGCGCGCTCTCGACGGTGCTCGTCGCCGCGGTCGGGCTCGCCGCCCTCGCCCTGGCAGGCACCGTGTGACCCTCAGGCGGGCTCCTGCTTCTCCCCCGCCAGTCGCAGGAGCGCCGCGTCCCGCGCCGCCGTCACGTGGCGCTTCGCGGCACGCCGGGCCGCGGCGGCGTCGCCGTCGAGGATCGCGGAGAGGATCCGTTGGTGGTCGCGCCTGCTGCGCTGCAAGCAACCGGGGATGGTGAGCGTGGTGCTCATGCCGGTGGCGAGGATAGCGCCTACCGCGGCGTCGACACCGCGACCGCCACCCTGGCCGGAGCGCGCTCCGCCCCGACCGTGCACCTCGACGTCGCCGTCGAAACCCACGCCCCGGTGGCCGATCTCCGCGACCGCATCACCGACGAGGCACTCCCCCGGCTGCGGACCGCGCTCCGGATGGATCGACTCCCCGCGCAGCTCGTGCTGCGTCTCGACGCCCACAACGGGACCCGACGCGTGCGCTGATCCGGCACGTCCTGAGCCTCGCGGCCCCGGCGGAAACGCTCACGACGCGCGCGGACGGGCGTGTCCGGCGACGTAGCGGAGGGCCGCTACCGCGCGCTCGACGTCGTCAAGGCTCGTGTAGAGGGCGAAGCTCAACCTGCAGCTCGCCGCGGGGGTCAGGCCCAGTTCGCGGTGCGCGAGCGTGGCGCAGTGACAGCCTGCCCGGGACTCGACGCCGAGCAGGTCGAGCTGCTCGGCGATCCACATCGGGTCGGTACCGGCCACGTTGAAGGCCAGCAGCGGCGAGCGCGGATCGCCCAACGGGGGCCCGTACACCGTGAGCCCAGGGATCTCGCGCGCCCTGCGCAGCGCGTGCTCGGTGACAACCCGGGTGTGCTGCGCGACGCGGTCCATCGACCACACGACGACGTCCCTGGGGACGGGCTGAACGCTGCGGAACCACCGGTATCCCCCACCTGCGACCAGGTCGAGCAACAGGCGCAGTGCCTGAGCCGACACGATGACGCCGAGGATGTTCGGCGTGCCCGCGGCGTACTTCCACGGCAGCGCGTTGTAGCCGACGCGGTCGGGCGCCACCTGCCCTTCGGCGATCATGTCGCCGCCGTAGAGGAACGGAAGGCCCTGCTCGAGCAGGTGCTCCTTGGCGTACAGGACACCGACGCCGAACGGCGCGAGCAACTTGTGGAAGGAGAACGCGAGGTAGTCCACGTCAAGGGCCTGTACGTCCAGGACGCTGCTCGGCGCGAGTTGGGCGGCGTCGACCAGCAGCAGCGACCGGTGTTCTCCCGAGGGTTGGGCGTACCCGCTGTCGTTCGCAATGGCCCGGACCAGGGGCAACGGCGGCTTCGTGCCGAGGAAGTTCGACGCCCCGGTGACGCACACGAGCTTGGTGCGGGAGTCGACCAGGTGGGCCAGATGGTCGAGGTCGAGCTCGCCCGTACGGTGGTCGAACCGCGCGAGACGACACTCCACGCGGCGGCCGAAGCGCGGCAGGATCTCGCGGCTCAACGCGTGCCACGGCACGAAGTCGGAGTTGTGCTCCATCATCGTGGTGACCACATTGTCACCGTCGCGGAACTCGGTGAGCAGCGAGTACATGACGGCGTTGATGGCTTCAGTGGCGTTGCGGTAGGTGACGATGTTGCGACGGCTCGGCGCGTTCAGCCAGGCCGCGATCGTGTCGTAGGACTCCTCGAACAGCGCGGTCGTGCGCTGCGACGCCGACGACTGCCCCCGGTGGACGTTCTCGTACCACGGCGCCAAGGATCGATACAGCTCAAGCAGCTCGCGGGGCGGCTGGGTGCTCGCCGCGTTGTTGGTCACCACCCGCCCCACCGCCGGGAAGCAGAAGTGCTCCCGGATCCGCGCGACGTCCAGCACCGCCGCGGGAGGTCGCATCGGTTGCCCGCCCCACATGGGTAGTCCACGTCCGGAGCACCCGCCGCGGTTCAGGCAGGAGGCGACTTCGGCGACCTCCGGGCGAACGCGAGCAATCTCATGCATATGCCGATCGAAGTCCGAAGAATGCGCGCAAATGCGAAGCCGTTGCCGGGTGCCCTCAACGCATCGCGGTAACACCGGTACTTCTGATCGCGCTATACACCTATGGGCAATCACGAAGGGAACAACAGACCCAGCATCGCTACCGATGACAAACTCCCGTTGCAGCTCATCAACCACCGGCTTCCCCACGCCGTCGTCATCACCGCAGCCGGGGAGGTCGACCTCGCCACCTCGGACCACCTCGCGACCGCCGTTCAGAACGAGTTCGACGCCTGCCAGGGAATGGTTGTGATCGAGCTGAGCGCCGTCACCTTCTTGAGTTCGATCGGCCTGGCGGTGCTGATCGAGGCCCAGCACACAGCCGACCGGAGCCGACAATGCCTGCGCATCGTCGTCGGTGACGGAAGTCCGGTGATCCGCGCCATCGCGGCATCGGGGTTGACCGACCGCCTGTCGGTTTTTCGCAGTCTCGACGAGGCCCTCGCCGTCGCCTGATCCGCTACCGAGCGCCGACGGGGTGACGTCCCGTGCTCGCCGCGTGAACTGCCCGAACAGACGTATGAAGAGGCGGGCGGGGCAGGGCACCATCCGTGGTGTGACCGAGGAGGAAGCCGCCCGGATCCTGGGGCCGTTCCTGGCCCGGATCCTCAGCGGCCTGCCGACGCCGCCGCCCACCGTCGAGCAGGTCGAGCTGTTGCTCCGGCTGCTGACCGGCCACGGCCCCGACCCGGCGCCCACACGCCTCTGCTGGCCCGCGTGACTTGTCCGAATGTCAGGGACGGATGCGCACGATGTTCGGCTGAGCGGTGGATAGCGCTCCGCTCAGCCCGGGCGCCGCGACGCCAGCAGCACCTGCGGCCGCATCGACGGCGGATGCGCGGGCAGCCGCAGCTCGGCGACCACCTCGAGCCCGGCGGCGACCAGCATCCCGGCCACGTCCTCGGGGCGGTAGAGGTGCGTCGTCCAGCACACCGGCAGGCCGCCGTAGCTCTCGGTGCGGGCGATGTCGCCGTCGCCCACGTGCGTGCCGATCAACGCCTGCCCCCCGGGGACGAGCGCCTCGGCGAAGGTCCGCAGCACCCCGGGCAGCATCGCCCGCGGGAGGTTGAACAGCGACCACCAACCGAGCACGCCGCCGAGCGAGGCGGGTGGAATGTCGAACTCGGTCGCTGAAGCGACGGAGAACCGCAGGTCGGGATACTGCCTGCGGGCGAGGTCGACCATCCGCGGCGACAGGTCGACGCCGGAGGCGTCGATACCGAGCTCGGTCAGGTGCGCGGTGACCGTGCCGGGTCCGCAGCCGACGTCCAGCACCGGGCCGAGCCCGCAGACGGACTCGGCGAACGCGGCGAGCACGGCCCGCAGCCACGGCTCGGCCTCCAACCGGCCCATGCCGAGCTCCACGTAGGCGTCGGCGACCCGGTCGTAGGACTCGCGGACCGTCTCGAGGTCGGCGGGCGGCTGCACGCAAGCACCCTACGGACGTGTGGGTCGGCCCGGGCCGGCACCGGGTGCCGCTAGCAAGCCGACCTCGTCGGGCGTCAGGTCGATACCGAGGTCGCGCAGGACGGCTCCGAGGTCGGTCGCCTCGACGTCGCGGACCTCATCGGGTCGGCCGGGTCGCACGACGGTGAGCTGCGTGCCGACAAGTCGGCGTACCGCGCGCTCGTCCTTGCGGACGACCACGGGTCGATGGACGAACGGCGAGCCCGGCCAGGTGGAGGTGTAGTAGTTCGACATCTCGACGTCGACCGCGTGGTGGACGGCGATCTCGAAGGTGTACAGCGGCTGCCAGGCCTCTCCCGCCGCGGTCTCCTCCAGATGCCACCGGTCGTCGTCGAGGCGGCGGAGCCGGTAGGTCCAGGCGCCCTGCGTGGTCTCGGCGTCGGCGCGCAGCGGCAGCGGGGTGAGCAGGCCGGACCCGAACCCGGGATCGGCCAGCCACGGCTCGCCGGTGGGGTTGGTGATCAGGGTGACCAGGTGTGTGCGAGGGCGGGGTCGCTCCAGGGCGCCCACGCGAGCCAGAAGCCGTTTCGCTGTGAAGCCCAGTCGGGTGGCTACGGCGGCGAACAGCAGACCGTGCTCGTAGCAGTAGCCACCGCGACGCGCCTCGACGAGCTTGCGCTGCACGTCGGGCAGGGCGACGGAGATGCCGCGGCCGAGGATGACGTCGAGGTTCTCGAACGGGATGGCCGCCACGTGGGCACGGTGCAGCGCCGCGAGGGTGGCGGCTTCGGCGGTGAGCGGCCCGGTGTGGCCGATGCGATCCAGGTAGGCGTCCAGGTCGAGCTGGTCGGTGGTCCACTCGTCCCGGCTGTTCGGCGTCGCGACGGCATCGATGGGCATGGCGTGCTCGCCCCTCAGTCTTCCTCGGGCAGGCGGCCGCCTGCGGGCACCACGGTGCCTGCGGCCAGTTCGGCGGCCCGCCCGACGAGCGCGATCTCGCCGTCGGCCTCGCCACCGACCCGGGCGTCCGGGCCGACCACGACGCCGTCGTCGTTGCGCCACAACGTGTCCGCGGTGCCCGCGTGCCAGCCGCCGCGGTCGCTGCCCTGCCGCGGCGGGAGCGTGAGCATGCCCCCCGTGGTGCGGTCGAGGTCCACCAGCACCTCGGGCAACGGCATGGGGCCTTCCTACCGCAGCTCCCGGACCATCGCGACGCCGAGCGGCCCCCGGCCCTTCCCCGCGACGACGAAACCCGCACGGCTGTAGAGGTGGGCGGCGGGGTTGCGGATGTGGACGTTGAGGGCCAGCCGGTCGTGGCCGCGCTCGGCGGCGCGGGCCGCGAGGGCGTCGAGCAGCCGACGACCGACGCCGCGACCGCGGGCGGCGGGCATCACCGCGACGACGACCTCGGGGACCGGTGCGCCGTCCGGCGTCACGACCAACGACCGATCCCGGACGTGCCACCAGGCCGCCCCGATCGGACGCTCGTCGCCATCGAGCGCCACCACCGCCGTGTCCGGTGCCGGGGGAAGCCCGAGGAGCAGCGCGGGATCGTCGACCGGGGGCAGCGGATCCTCCTCGATCACCGAGGCGAGCTGGGCCATGGTCACGATGAACGACGCGTCGGACGGCTCGCCCACTCGGACCCGCACGGCGGAGACCGTAGCGCCCGGCTTGGCACGATGCCCCCGCCTGAGGTAGACCCTGCGGGGTTGGGTCGAGGAGTACGTGCGTGGGGGGAACGATCACCGACGTGTCCGGGGACGCGGGTGCGACGCCGGAGCGGCATGCCGATGCGGCGGCACTCGGCGATCCCGACCGAACCGCGGCCCTGGCCCGCCTCGGCATGACGGCCGCGCCGGACCCGGACATGGACGCGGTCGCCGACCGGGTGCGGAAGCTGCTCGGGGTGCCGCTCGCGCTGGTCAGCCTGGTCGACTCGGACCGGCAGGTGTGCCCGGGGTCGGCCGGGCCGTGGGACGCCGCGCGGTGCACGCCGCTGTCGCACGCCATCTCCCAGCACGTCGTCACCGGCAACGCGCCCTTGGTGATCACCGACGCCCGGCAGCGGGAGCTCACCGCGGGCAGCCCCGCGGTCACGGAGCTCGGCGTGGTGGCGTACGCGGGGATGCCGTTGACCGACCAGGACGGCCACGTGCTGGGTGCGCTGTGCGCGATCGACACCCAGCCCCGCGACTGGAGCCCCGACGAGCTCGAGGTGCTGCGGGACCTGGCGTGGGGGTGCTCGCTGCAGTTGCGGCTCCGGCTGGCCGAGCACGCCGCCACCAGCGAACGGGCCCGCCGCGACGAGCTGGACGCCGCGCTGCGCCGCTCCCACGGCCGCAGCCAGATGCTCTTGGAGGCGTCGCAGGCGTTCACCAACACCGTCTCGGTGCAGGACATCCAGGCCCGGGTGGCCGCGCTGGTGAACACCGGTCTTGCCCCGTCCTACGTGGGCCTCGTGCTGGTCGGACCGGACGGGCTGGTGCACCGGCTCCGCGACCCGGCCGAGCCGCTCGGGTTCGCCGACCGCGCGGGGTGGGACGGGTTCCGCTGGCAGGACTCCCCGTTGCCCTCGGCGGAGGCCATGCGCCGCCGTCGGGTGCTGGCCTACGCCGACCGTGCGGAGTTCGCCGACCACAACCCGCCCGTCGTGCAGGCCTACCTGCGCGACCTCGGGCTGCACGCGGTGGTGGTGGCGCCGTTGCCGCGCGAGGCGGATCCGGTGGGCGCTCTGGTGTTGGGCTGGGACCACCCCCACCGGGCGGACCCCCTCGAGCTGTTGTCGATCGCGACCATCGCCGGGTTCGCCGCGCAGGCGCTGGAGCGGGCGGGCAGGCTGCAGAACCGGATCGCGGTGGTGCACGAGCTGCAGCAGGCCATGCTGACCGAGCTGCCCGAGGTGGCGGGCCTGGGCTGGGCCGCCCGCTACCAGCCCGCGGACCTGCGCGACAACGTGGGCGGCGACTGGTACGACGCGATCGAGCTGCCCGCCGGGCCGGGCGTCGAGCGGGCGGTGCTGGTCACCGTCGGGGACGTGGTCGGCCACAACGTCTCCGCGTCGACGGTGATGGGCCAGGTCCGGTCGATGGTGCGGCAAGCCGCGTGGATGCTGGCGGACGCCACACCGTCGGCGCTGCTCACCGCGTTCGAGGACGCCGCGGCCGGGCTCGGGCTCGCCGCGGCGGGCACGGCGGTGCTGGCGCGGCTGAGCCCGGATCCCGTGCTCACGGGGTGGTGGCGGATGCGTTGGACGAACGCCGGGCACCCGCCGCCGGTCGTGATCTCGCCCGAGGGCGCCGTCCGGGTGCTCGACGCGCACGACGCGATGTTCGGCTTCGCCGCCCTGCGCGGGTTGCCCCGCCACGACCACTCCGCCGACCTCCCGCCCGGCACGACCGTGCTGCTCTACACCGACGGGCTGGTCGAACGCAGCGGCCAGGACATCGACACGGGCATCAGCAGGCTCTGCACGATGTTCGCCGAGCTCGCCGATCGGCCACCGCGCGAGCTGGTCGACACCCTCGTCGACCGCCTGGGCACGGGCTCGGCCGACGACGTCGTCGCCTTCGCCATCCGCATCCTCCCCCCGGACCCGGATCGCCCCGGGCGCTAGGGGCGCAGGCCTGCGAGCACTTCGAGGTCCGCGACGAACGCGGCGACGGCCGCGTCGCGCTCCTCGGGGGGTGTCCGCAGGATCGCCGACGGGTGCGCGGTGGCGACCGTCGGCGTGCCGTCGTGGTCGAGCACCTTGCCGCGGTCGACGGTCAGCCGGAACTGCTGGCCCAGCACGGCCTTGGCGGCCGTGGCACCGAGCAGGCCCAGCGCCGACGGCCGGACCGCGGCGAGCTCGCCGGTCAGCCACGGAC
>Ga0247830_10001218_pt1 | contig 10511 bp, 13 predicted proteins | sample 12C_Control_Day5_FD_207766 | JGI IMG/M metagenome (GOLD analysis project Ga0247830, IMG submission 207766) | Soil microbial communities from agricultural site in Penn Yan, New York, United States - 12C_Control_Day5 | ecosystem: Environmental > Terrestrial > Soil > Agricultural land | place...
GCGCGCTGCACCGCGATGTCGTACAGGCCGCGGAGAAAGCCGCGGGGATCTTGGCGGGGGTCGGGCAGGCTCATGGCGCGGATTATCGGCACCTCGGCGGGGCGAAGCGGCACGGAAGTGCACACCGCGCGGGGGCAAGCGCGCCGACGCGGGGCGTGGGCGCCGGCGCGGCCGGCCGGCGGCTAGCCCCGCCCGCGGAAGGGCGCGAACCAGCCCAGTCCCGCCTCGGTGCCATCCGCCGGCAGGTACTCGGCGCCGACCCAGCCGGCGTAGCCGAGGCGATCGAGCGCGGCGAACAGCGCGCCGTGGTCGATCTCGCCGCTGCCCGGCTCGTGGCGGCCCGGGTGGTCGGCCACCTGCAGGTGGGCGATGCGCGGCAGCTCGGCGGCCAGCACGTCGAGCAGGCCCCCCTCGGTGCGGTGGGCGTGGTAGCAGTCGTACTGCACGTACAGGTTGTCGTCGGCCACCTCGTCGAGCAGCGCGAAGGCCTGCGACGGCCGGTCGAGGAAGAAGCCGGGCATGTCGAAGCCGTTGATCGGCTCGACCAGCAGGCGCAGGCCGGCGCGGCGCAGGCGCTCGGCCGCGAAGGCCAGGTTGTCGACCAGCGTGCCGTGCAGCGTCGTGCGCGCCGCGCCGGGCGGCGCGAGGCCGGCGAGGCAGTTGAGCTGCGGCACGCCGAGCGCCTGCGCGCAGTCGATGGCGCGCTCCAGGCCGGCGCGGAATTCGGCCTGGCGGCCCGGCAGGCAGGCGATGCCGCGCTCGCCTGCGGCCCAGTCGCCGGCCGGCAGGTTGTGCAGCACCATGCGCAGGCCGTGCGCGTCGAGCCGGGCGCGGATCTCGCCGGGCGAATGCTCGTAGGGCCGCTGGCACTCGACGGCGGTGAAGCCGGCGTGCGCGGCGCGTTCGAAGCGCTCCAGGAACGGTACGTCGGTGAACAGCAGCGTCAGGTTGGCGGCGAAGCGGGGCATGCGGCAGCGGGGTGTGACATCGGGTGGCGGGCGCGCCATGCGCGGCGCCGGGGGGCCGCATTGTCGATCGGACCGCGGCCGGCCGGCGCGGCCCAGCGCGCCGCGCGCCCTCCGCGCCCCCGCGGCGCGTCGCGGGCCTCGCTCAGGCGTCGACCGTGGAGTGCAGCGCGATGCGGTTGCCCTCGCTGTCGAGCACCAGCGCGCGCCAGCCGTGCGGCCCGATCGGGTGCGCGCCCCGCAGCACGCGGCCGCCGTAGCCCTCGGTCTGCTGCAGCGCGTCGTGCAGGCGGCCGTCGACGTTCAGGTAGAGCAGCACGCCGCGCGTCGCGCCGGCGTCGTCCGGCGCCGGGACCAGGCAGCCGCCGTTGCCCTCGTCGTTCGCGAACACGCAGAACGACACGCCGCCGAACGACTCGGTCTGCACCTCGATCGCCAGCACCGCGGCGTAGAACGCACGGGCGCGGTCGAGGTCCGAGACGGGGATGTCGAACCAGACGGCACGGTTGTGCCGGGTGTTCAGGTCGGTCATGACAGGCCTCCTTGCGGGCGTGACCTGCGCATGGAAGGGCTGCCGCGCATGGAAAGGCTGCCGTGCATGCGTCCGCCTCGGCGCGGCACGCCCGCGCGCGCGCTCGGCCCGGCGGACCGCGGCCGGATGCCCAGGATAGGGCGCGCCGCGCCACGCCGCTACAGTGCGGCAGCGTCTCCCCACCCCCTAGCTCTCACGCATGGCCTGGCACGGCTCGCTCGACCTCGACTTCCGCCTGCAGCGCTTCGACGGCACGCCGCGCACGGTGGGCCGCGCGAGTCACGAGGGCCCGTTGCGCGTGCTGCGCAGCCTCTATCCGGAGGACCCGGCGGTCTGCCACCAGGTGCTGGTGCACCCGCCGGGCGGCATCGTCGGCGGCGACACGCTGCGCCTCGACGTGCGCCTCGACGTGGGCGCGCACGCGCTGCTGACCACGCCGGGCGCGACGCGCTTCTACCGCAGCGCCGGCGCCACGGCGCGGCAGTCGCTGGAGGCACGCTGCGGCCCCGGCTCGCGGCTCGAATGGCTGCCGCTCGAGACGCTGGTGCACGACGGCGCGCGTGCGGTCAACACGCTGCGCTTCGCGCTGGAGGCCGGCGCCGAGACGATCGGCTGGGACCTGCTCTGCCTCGGCATGCCGGTCTCCGGCGAGACCTATACGCGCGGCCGCTTCGAGCAGCGTGTCGAGGTGATCGCGCCCTCCGGGCCGGCCTGGCTGGAGCGCGGCGTGCTCGACTTCGACGACCCGCGCCACGCCGAGCGCACGCGACGGCTGCTCGCCAGCCCGCTCGGCTGGGACGACCACCCGGTGCTCGGAACGCTGTGGTTCGCCGCCGGCGCGCCGCTCGAGGAGCGGCGCCGCGAGCACCTGCTCGAGGCGGCACGCGCCGCCCTGCCCGAGGCGCTGGCCGGCGGCGCCACGGCTCCCCATCCGAACGTCATCGTCGTGCGCGCCCTCGCCCGCCGAGTCGAGCCGTTGGCCGAGGGCCTGGGGGCCGTGCGCGCGGCCTGGCGCCGGGGGGCGTGGCACCTGGAGGCGACGCTGCCGCGGGTATGGCGGACTTGAGCGCGGCGCCGTTCAGCGACTCAGCCGTGCGGCGCCTCGGCCGTTCAGCGACTCAGCCGTGCGGCGCCTCGGCCGTGAAGCGACTCAGCCGTATGGCGACTTCAGCCGTGCAGCGACTCAGCCGTGGGGCGACTCGGCCTTGGCGTCGCGCCGCATCAGCCGAGCGACCGCCGCGGCCGGCGTCAGGCGCCCTTCCAGCACCGCGACGACCGCCTCGGTGAGCGGCATCTCGACGCCCAGGCCGCGGGCCCGCGCCAGCACGGTCGGCGCGCTGTACACGCCCTCCGCCACGTGGCCGAGGGTGCGCAGGGCCTGGTCCAGCGTGGCGCCGCGCGCCAGCTGCAGGCCGACCTGGCGGTTGCGCGACAGCGCGCCGGTGGCGGTCAGCACCAGGTCGCCGAGGCCGCTCAGGCCCATGAAGGTGTCGGCGCGCGCGCCGAGCGCAAGCCCCAGGCGGCTCATCTCGGCCAGGCCGCGGGTGATCAGCGCGGCGCGGGCGTTGAGGCCCAGGCCGTCCGGCGCGTCGCCGCGGTCGTCGCACGGGGCCGCGCCGGCCGGTGCCGGCATGCCGTCGGCGATCCCGGTGGCGATGGCGATCACGTTCTTGACCGCACCGCCGACCTCCACGCCCACCGGATCGGCGGAGGTGTAGACGCGCAGCGCCTCGGCGTGGAAGGCCTCGACGGCCTGCTCGCGCAGCGGCGCGTCGACGCTCGCCGCCACCAGCGCGGTGGGACGGCCGCGCGCCACCTCGAGCGCGAAGCTCGGCCCCGACAGCACGCCGACGCGCGCCTGCGGGCAGACCTCGCGCGCGACCTCGTGGCCGAGCGCCATCGTGCCGGCCTCGAAGCCCTTGCACAGCCACCACACGCCGGCGCCGTGGCCGGCGGCGCGCGCGAGCATCTCGCGCAGGCCGGACATCGGGGTGGCGATCACGATCAGCCCGTCGTCGCCGGCGGCCGCCAGCGCGGCCTCCAGGTCGGCGCCGACGCGCAGCGCCGTCGGCAGCCCGACGCCGGGCAGGTAGCGCTCGTTGCGCCGGGTGCGCGCGATCGCCTCGGCCTGGCGCGCATCGCGCGCCCACAGCAGCGTGTCGTGGCGCGGCGCGATGCTCGCCGCGAGAGCGGTGCCCCAGGCGCCGGCGCCGAGGACCGAGACCTTCATCGCGGCGGCGCGGCGGCGCGGCGGAACCCGGCCGCTCAGGCCGTGGTCAGGATCGGCGAGCCGCCGTTGCCGTTGGCCGCGCCGCCCTGCTGGGCCTGCTGCTGCGCCTCGTACATCGCCTGGAAGTTGACCTCGGCCAGGTGCACCGGCGGGAAGCCGGCGCGCGTGATGACGTCGGCCACCGAGGCGCGCAGGTACGGGTAGACGATGCCCGGGCAGGCGATGCCGATCACCGGCTGCAGCTGCTCGGCGGGCACGTTGCGGATCTCGAAGATGCCGGCCTGCTTCGCCTCGACCAGGAACACGGTCTTGTCGCCGGCCTTGGTGGTGACCGTCGCGGTGACGGTCACCTCGAAGATGCCTTCGGCGACGCCCTCGGCCGCCACGCCGAGGTTGATCTCGACCTGCGGCTGCGCCTGCTCCATCAGGATGCGCGGCGAGTTGGGCTGCTCCAGCGACAGGTCCTTGAGGTAGACGCGCTGGATCTGGAAAACGGGAGTCGTGTCTTGCTCGGCCATGGTGGGGATCCGTCGGTGAAGCGACGGATTATGTCGCAGCGGCCCTGGCCGCCCGACCGGCCGACCCCCTCGGCGTCAGGCCGGGTGCATCTGCAGCAGCGGCAGCAGCCCGCCGCGCTGGTCGAGCGCCACCAGATCGTCGCAGCCTCCCACGTGCGTGCCGCCGATGAAGATCTGCGGCACCGTGCGACGGCCGGTGATCTTCATCATCGCGGCGCGCTGCTCCGGCTCGAGATCGACGCGGATCTCCTCGATCAGTTCCACGCCGCGCTGCTTCAGCAGCTGCTTGGCGCGGATGCAGAACGGGCAGACCTGGGTCGTGTACATCTTGACGGCGGCTGAGAACATGGAGGCATGGAGACGAGCTGACATGCCGTCAGTTTGACCGGAAACGGACGACCCTGTAGGGCGCCGGGTCGGCCAACAGCCCGCTATTGCGCGCTTCGCGGCGCATTTCACGCAATCGCGTCGATAGCTGTGACCGGCCCGCCCTCCCGCGCCTCCGGGACCAGCCCCGCCTCAGGCGGCCGACTTCTCGACCGGCAGTTGCGCCTCGCGCCAGGCGTTCAGCCCGCCCATCACCGCCGTGGCCTTCTCGTAGCCGAGCTTGCGCAGCGTGGCGACCGCGCGCTGCGCGCGCGCGCCGGTCGGGCACATCAGCAGCAGCGGCACGGCCTTGTTGCTCGGCAGCGCACGCGAGCCCTCCAGGCTGCCGAACGGGATGTTGCGCGCCTGGGTGGCGTGGCCGGCGGCGAACTCGGCCGGCTCGCTGACGTCGATCAGCACCGCCTTCTCCCGGTTGATCAGGCGCACCGCCTCCGGGACGCTGACGCGGTTGGGGCCTCCCATGCGCTGCAGCGCCGGCCACAGGAGCAGGCCGCCGGAGGTGAGCGCGGCGAGGATCAGGTACCAGTTGTCGACCAGGAACTTCACGGTGCTTGGGGCGCGTACGACGACGCGCAGAGGCTGGGAGCCCTCGATTCTAGAATCCGCCGTCCCCGTCTACCGATTCGAGCCCATGACCCGACTCGTGCTGATTCGCCACGGCGAATCGACCTGGAACCTGGAGAACCGCTTCACCGGCTGGACCGACGTGGGCCTGACCGACACCGGCGTGGCGCAGGCCCAGCGGGCGGGCAAGGCGCTGCGCGAGGCCGGCGTCGAGTTCGACGTCATCTACACGTCGGTGCTCAAGCGCGCCATCTGGACCGCCTGGCACTGCATGGACAGCATGGAGCGCACCTGGCTGCCGGTCATCAAGGAGTGGCGGCTCAACGAGCGCCACTACGGCGCGCTGCAAGGCCTCAACAAGGCGGAGATGGCCAAGCGCTTCGGCGACGAGCAGGTGCTGCTCTGGCGCCGCAGCTACGACGTGCCGCCGCCGCCGCTCGAGCCCGAAGATCCGCGCTGCGAGCGCAACGACCCGCGCTATGCCCAGCTCGGAGTGGATCAGTTCCCGCGCACCGAGTGCCTGAAGGACACGGTCGCGCGCGTGCTGCCGCTGTGGTACGGGACGCTGGCGCCGGCCATCTCGGCCGGCAAGCGGCTGGCGATCGTGGCGCACGGCAACAGCATCCGCGCGCTGGTCAAGCACCTCAACAACATCTCCGACGCCGACATCGTGGGCGTCAACATTCCGAACGGCATCCCGCTGGTCTACGAGCTGGACGCGTCGATGAAGCCGACCTCGAAGTACTACCTCGGCGGCGCCGAGGCGGCCGCGCAGGCGGCCACGGTGTCGGCGCTGCAGGCCGACGGCTGAGCGCCTTCGCCGGCGTGCCGGGTTTCGCAGGCCGCGGTCTGGCGGCACCGGCCTTGCAACCCGCCACCGGCCGCGCGCGTGCGGCCGCGCCTGCGAGGCCGGGACTGCGCGAGCCGCTCAGGCCGCGCCCGCGTCCTCGCGCAGCGCCACGTCGATGCGGGTGCGCAGCGCCGCGGCCAGCGCGCGGCGCTCGAAGCCGGCGCTCGCCAGCGGCGGCAGGAAGCGCACGTGCGCCGTCAGGCGCTCGGCGCAGGCCACGCGCCACAGGCTCTCGACGAGCGTGGTGTCGCCGACGTAGGCCACCGCCGGGCTGAAGGGCGCGCCCGGCGCCGAGAAGCGCAGCACGACCGGCTGCACCGGCACCCCGGCCGAGATCGCGGCCTGCAGCAGGTTGGCGTGGAAGGGCAGCGGCGGCACGCCCTCGCCGGTCGTCCCCTCGGGGAACACCGCCACCGCGTCGCCGGCGGCCAGCGCCTCGCCCATGTGGTGCACCACGCGCATCGCGTCCCGGCGCCGCTCGCGCTCCAGGTACAGCGTGCCGGCCGCGTCCACCAGCCGGTTCAGCACCGGCCAGTGCCGCACGTCGGCCTTGGAGACGAAGCGCGTGCGCGGACAGGCCGCGTGGATCGCGACGATGTCGAGCCAGGACACGTGGTTGGCCACCAGCAGCACGCCGCCCTCGGCCGGCGTGCCGCGCGCGTCGAGCGTCACCCCGACACGCCGGAGCATCCCCGCGGCCCAGCGCTGCACGCGCGCCAGCCGCTCGGCGCGGTCGAGCGAGGGCCAGCGCCACAGCGCGACGGCGGCCCCGCGAAGCACGTGCGTCAGCACGCGGACGAGCCGCACCGCGGCGCGCAGCCGGCGCCCGCTCATGCGCGGCGGCGCCCGGGCCGCTCAGCCAAGCGCCGCGCCCGCGTCGTAGGCGAGCTGGCCGGCCACCAGCGTGCAGCGCACGCGGCCGGGCAGCTCGGTGCCGAGCGTCCCGAAGGCGAAGGGCGTGTGCTTGCCCTGGCTGCGCAGCGCCTGCGGCGTGGCGGTCCAGCGCGCCGCGGGGTCGAACACGCAGACGTCGGCCACGCCGCCCTCGACCAGCCGGCCGGCGCTGGAGGCCAGCGAGCCCAGCGCCTCGCCCAGCACCCGCACCGGTTCGGAGGTGACCACGGCCAGCGCGCGGCGCAGGCCCGCCGCGCCCTCGGCCTCGCCCCACTTCAGCGCCAGGCTCAGCAGCAGCTCCAGGCCGGTGGCGCCCGGCTCGGCCTCGGCGAAGGGCAGCGTCTTGGCGTCGGTGCCGACCGGCGTGTGGTCGGACACCAGCGCGTCGATGGTGCCGTCGGCCAGGGCGGCGCGCAGCGCGTCGCGGTCGCGTGCCTGGCGCAGCGGCGGCACCACCCGCATCGCCGGGTCGAAGTAGCCGATGTCGACGTCGGTCAGGTGCAGCGAGTTGATGCTGACGTCGGCCGTGACCGGCAGGCCCTCGGCCTTGGCGGCGCGCAGCAGCGCCACGCCGGCGGCGCTCGACAGCCGGCACAGGTGGACCCGCGCGCCGGTCGAGCGCACGAGCTCGAACAGCGTGTGCAGCGCGATCGTCTCGGCCGCCACCGGCACGCCGGACAGGCCGAGGCGCGTGGCCACCGCCCCGCTGGCGGCCACGCCGCCGCCGAGCCAGGGGTCGTTGGGGCGCAGCCAGGCCGTGTAGCCAAAGGTCGAGGCGTACTGCAGCGCGCGCGAGAGCACCTGGGTGTCGCGGATCGGCGTGTCGGCCTGCGAGAAGCCGACGCAGCCGGCCTCGGTCAGCTCGGCCATCTCGGTCAGCACCTCGCCGCCCAGGCCGCGCGTCAGCGCGCCGAGCGGGAACAGGCGGCAGCGGCTCAGCTTGCGGGCGCGGAACTTCAGCATCTCGACCAGGCCCGGCTCGTCGAGCGTCGGGTCCGTGTCGGGCAGGCACACCACGCTGGTCACGCCGCCGGCGGCCGCGGCCGCCAGTTCGCTCTCGAGCATGCCCTCGTGCTCGTGCCCCGGCTCGCGCAGCCGCGCCGCCAGGTCGACCAGCCCCGGCGCGACGATCTGCCCGGCCGCGTCGATGCGCCGCTCGGGCTCGAAGTCCCCCGGCGCGGCGCCGATCGAGACGATCCGCCCGCTCGCGATCGCGACGTCCACGCGCTCGTCGCGCCCCGAGGCCGGGTCGATGACCCGGCCGTTGGAAATGAGGATGTTCATGTGTTTCTCTGGAACGCAGGAGAGATGGCGGCCGAGCGGCGTAGCGAGCGGCCCGAGGTCGCGCCGAGCAGCGCGGCCGTACACCCGTACGGGGAGCAGCGCAGGCGCGAGATCGGGTCGCGCAGTAGCCGAGCGCCCGTCATCTCAGGCGTTGTTGCCGGCGATGATGGACATCACCGCCATCCGCACCGCGATCCCGAAGGTCACCTGCGGCAGGATCACGCTCTGCCGCCCGTCCGCCACGGCGGAGTCGATCTCCACGCCGCGGTTGATCGGCCCCGGGTGCATGACGATCGCGTCCGGCCGGGCCAGGGCCAGCTTCTCGGGGGTCAGGCCGAAGTTCTTGAAGAACTCGCCCGCGCTCGGCAGCATCGCGCCGCTCATGCGCTCGTTCTGCAGCCGCAGCATGATGATGACGTCGGCGTCGCGGATGCCCTCGGCCATGTCGTGGCAGACGCGCACCCCCATCGCGGCCAGGTCGCCCGGTACCAGCGTGCGCGGGCCGACCGCCCGCACCTCGGCGGCGCCCAGCGTGGTGAGCGCGTGGATGTCGGAGCGCGCGACGCGCGAGTGCACGATGTCGCCGACGATCGCCACCACCAGGTTGGAGAAGTCGCGCTTGTAGTGGCGGATCGTGTACATGTCGAGCAGGCCCTGCGTCGGGTGCGCATGGCGCCCGTCGCCGGCGTTGACGACGTGCACGTGCGGCGCGACGTGCTGCGCGATCAGGTAGGGCGCGCCGCTCTCGGCGTGGCGCACCACGAACATGTCGGCGTGCATCGCCGACAGGTTGGCGATGGTGTCGAGCAGGCTCTCGCCCTTGGCGGTGGAGCTGCGGGCGATGTCGAGGTTGAGGACGTCGGCGCTCAGCCGCTTGGCGGCGATCTCGAACGTGGTGCGGGTGCGCGTGCTGTTCTCGAAGAACAGGTTGAACACGCTCTTGCCGCGCAGCAGCGGCACCTTCTTGACCTCGCGCTCGTTGACCGAGAGGAAGGTGCCGGCGGTGTCGAGGATCTGCGTCAGGACGGCCTTGGGCAGGCCCTCGATCGACAGCAGGTGGATCAGCTCGCCGTGGGCGTTGAGCTGCGGGTTGCGCTTGCTGAGCATGGGATCAGACGGTCTCGATGTCGAAGCTGAAGCGGCCGCCTTCGTCGCGCGTGAGCGCCAGGCGCTGGTTCGGCGGCAGCGTGACACGCGCCGCCGTGGCCGCCGGCTCGATCGGCAGCTCGCGCCCTCCGCGGTCGACCAGCACCGCGAGCGTCACGCTGGCCGGGCGGCCGAAGTCGAACAGCTCGTTGATCACCGCGCGCGTCGTGCGGCCGGTGTAGAGCACGTCGTCGATCAGCAGCACGTGGCGGTCGTCGATGGCGAAGGGCAGCGCGGTCGGGTCGGAGGTGGCCGACAGACCGCGCGAGCCGAAGTCGTCGCGGTGCAGCGCGCTGGAGATGACGCCGTGCCTGCCGGGCAGGCCGAGGTCGCGGTGCAGCCGCTCGGCCAGCCAGGCGCCGCCGGACCAGATGCCGACCAGCACCGCGTCGGGCCGGGCGAGCGCGCGCACGCGGGCCAGCAGTTCGGCGTAGAGCGCTTCGGCGTCGAGGTGCAGGGTGGTCATGGCGTTCGGAAGGTGGCAGTCGGGCGAGATTGTGGGCCGAGCCGGCCCGCTCGGCGATGACAGCGGCGGCCGCGGGGCGGCCGCGGCGCGGCGTGGCCGGTGCGCCGTATCCCGGCCCCCGGCGTCCGGCCGGGGGAGGCGCTGCCGGTCACGGACGCTCCCGCAACCACTGCTCGAGCAGCAGCGCCGCCGCGGCGGCGTCGGCGTCGCGGGCACCGGCCGCCAGCGCCTCCGTGGTCGACCAGCGCTCGTCCACCTCGTGCACCGCCAGCCCGAAGCGCCCGCGCAGCTGGCGCGCGAAGCGGCGCGCGCGCCGGGTGTTGTCGTGCTCGGCGCCATCGGGGTGGAAGGGCACGCCGACGACCAGCGCGTCGGGCTGCCACTCGGCCAGCAGGGCGGCGATCGCCGCGAAGCGGGCGTCGCCCTCGGCGGCGATCGTGCGCAGGGGACGTGCGCTGCCGGTCAGCGTGTTGCCGACCGCGGCGCCGGTGCGCTTGAGGCCGAAGTCGAAGGCGAGCAGGGTCTGGGGGACGGCGGCCGGGCGCGGGGCCTCAGGCATGGCCCGCTTCGCTGCTCAGCATGCGCGCGTCGATGCCGAGCAGGGACAGCGCGCGCTCGTAGCGCTGCTCGGTCGGCGTGTCGAAGATCACCGCCGGCTCGGCGTCGACCGTGATC
>Ga0247830_10001221_pt1 | contig 10493 bp, 10 predicted proteins | sample 12C_Control_Day5_FD_207766 | JGI IMG/M metagenome (GOLD analysis project Ga0247830, IMG submission 207766) | Soil microbial communities from agricultural site in Penn Yan, New York, United States - 12C_Control_Day5 | ecosystem: Environmental > Terrestrial > Soil > Agricultural land | place...
GGAAAGGGCAACCTCGACACCAAGCACTTCTATGCAACAACGCCGCGATACAAAATCAAGCCTCTGATTTCGCGGGCTGATTTGGCGCGATTCAGCATTAGGATGCATTAGGAAAGCTTGATTAACCGATCGTGAGCGTGCTTGGCTCCGAGGGAGAGACGTGCAACCATCCGGCGGCCTCGTCGATTGAGGCCGATCACCGGCCAGCGAGGCGCTCCGATGGGTTCATCCACCCGTGTCTCGGCCGGGCAGCCCTTCCCGCTCGGCGCGACCTGGGACGGCTTCGGGGTCAACGTCGCGGTGTTTTCCGCCCACGCCAGCGGCATCGAGCTCTGCCTTTTCGACACCGACGGACGGCGCGAGGTCGAGCGCGTCCGCCTGCCGGAGTTCACCCACGAGGTCTGGCACGGCTACTTCCCGGACCTGCGCCCGGGCCAGCTCTACGGATTGCGCGCCTACGGTCCCTACGCCCCCGAGGCCGGGCACCGCTTCAACCCGAACAAGCTGCTGCTCGATCCCTACGCCCGGGCCTACGTGGGCGAGCTGCGCTGGCACGACTCGCTCTACGGCTACCGGATCGGCGGCGCGCGCGCCGACCTGTCCTTCGACCGGCGGGACAGCGCCCGGGCGATGCCGAAGTGCCGGATCATCGACACCGCCCACACCTGGGGCATCGATCTTCCGCCGCGCCGCGGCTGGGCCGAGACGGTGGTCTACGAGGCCCACGTCAAGGGGATGACCCGGAGCCATCCCGAGATCGCCGGGCCGCGCGCCGGCACCTTCGAGGGCCTCGGGTCGCCGCAGGTCGTCGATCATCTGGCCAGGCTCGGCGTGACCGCGATCGAGCTGATGCCGGTGCAGGCGTTCTTCGACGACCGGCACCTGGTCGAGCGGGGCCTCTCCAACTACTGGGGCTACAACACCATCGGCTTCTTCGCCCCGGCGCCGCGCTACCTGATGCCCGGCAACGACATCGCCGAGTTCAAGCACATGGTGCAGCGGATGCACGAGGCCGGCATCGAGGTGATCCTCGACGTGGTCTACAACCACACCGCCGAGGGCAACCAGCTCGGGCCGACGCTGTCGTTCCGCGGCCTCGACAACGCCAGCTACTACGTGCTGGCCGACGACCCGCGCTACTACTTCGACACGACCGGTTGCGGCAACACCGTCAACACCCGGCACCCGCGCGTGGTGCAGATGGTGATGGATTCGCTGCGCTACTGGGTCGAGGACTGCCACGTCGACGGTTTCCGCTTCGATCTCGCGGTGTCGCTGACCCGCGACCGCGACACCGTCGACTTCAACAGCCCGTTCCTCGACGCGGTGACGCAGGACCCGGTGCTCGCCAAGGTCAAGATGATCTCGGAGAGCTGGGATCTCGGCAAGTGGGGGTACCAGGTCGGCAACTTCCCGCCCGGCTGGGCCGAGTGGAACGGCCGGTTCCGCGACCACGTCCGCGCCTACGTCAAGGGCGACGACAACACGATCGACGACTTCGCCCGCAACTTCCTCGGCTCGGGCGACATCTTCGACAAGCGCGGGCGGCGGCCGTGGGCGAGCGTCAACTTCATCACCGCGCACGACGGCTTCACCCTCGCCGACCTCTACGCCTACAACGAGAAGCACAACGGGGCGAACGGCGAGGACAACCGGGACGGCCACGACGACAACCGGTCGTGGAACTGCGGCGCCGAGGGGTCGACTGACGACCCCGGGATCCTGGCGCTGCGCGACCGGATGCGGCGCTTCGCGATCAGCGTGCTCGTCGTCAGCCAGGGCGTGCCGATGCTCCTGATGGGCGACGAGAACGGCCGCAGCCAGCGCGGCAACAACAACGCCTATTGCCAGGACAACCAGCTCACCTGGATGGACTGGAGCCCGGAGCCGCGCGAGCAGCACCTGCTCGCCTTCGTGACCGGCGCCCTGCGGCTGCGCCGCGAGCTGGCGCTGCTCGCGGCGCCGCAGTGGATCCGCGGCGAGGCGGTCAGCGAGGACGGTCCGCCCGGCGTGCGCTGGCTGCGCCCCGACGGCGCGCCGATGCAGCAGGAGGACTGGACCAACGGCCTCGTCAAGGCGCTCGCCATCCTGCTCGCCGACGCCGCCGGGAACGCCACGCTGGTGCTGTCCAACGCCTCGTTCGCCGACGTCGGCTTCGCGCTGCCCGACCCCGCCGGCGATCGCCCCTGGCGGCTGCGCCTCGACAGCGGCAGCGGCGCCATCGACCCGGGCGAGGCGCCGGTGGCGCCCGGAACGACGGTGGACGTGGAGGCGCGCAGCATGCGGCTCTATTCCCTGTAGCCCGGCGCGCCGACCCCCGGTAGGCTTCCGGCGGGAGGGCTTGCGATGACCAAGATCACCTACGCGATCGTCGAGCACGACGGCGGCTGGGCCTACCGGGTCGGCACGACCTTCTCGGAGACCTTCCCCAGCCGCGACGCCGCCCACGCCGCCGCCGAACGCGCGGCGCGCGAGCAGCAGGTTCCGGGCCAGGCGACCGACATCGCCTGGGAGGACGATCGCGGCCGCTGGCACACCGAATCCTCGCGCGGGGACGACCGGCCCGAGACCGAGGTCGAGGATTAGGCCATCCCGGCGCTCCGTCGAGGTGACCCCCGTCCGCCACCGCAGTCGCCCCTTTCAGGTGGCGAGCCACCCGCGCTACACCTTGCGCATGGCGCTGCTGGTCAACGAGTCCCGCATTCGAGTCGGCGCGCCGGTCCGCGTCGCGGCGCGGGCCGGCGATGCGCCCGCGCTGACGCATGGCCTCGGGGCCGGCAGCGACCGGCCGCGGCCGATGCCGGGCTTCGGGCTCGGGGCCGCGACCTGAGGTGCCGATCGGGGTGTTCGACAGCGGCCTCGGCGGCCTGACCGTGCTCGACGCGATCGTCGGGCGCTTGCCCGGGCAGGATTTCGTGTATCTCGGCGACAACGCCAACGCGCCCTACGGCTGGAAGTCGCCTGCGGAGATCTACGAGCTGACCATCGCCGGGGTCGAGCGGCTGTTCGCGCACGGCTGCCGGCTGGTGATCCTCGCCTGCAACACCGCGTCGGCGGTGGCGCTGCACGACCTGCAGGTGAACTGGCTGAACCCGGGCCAGCACCGGGTGCTCGGGGTGTTCGTGCCGGTCATCGAGCACCTGACGCGGCGCGACTGGGGCGACAACGCGCCGCCGACCCACACCGGGCTGCGCGACGTCGCGCTGTTCGCCACGCCCGCCACCGTGCGGAGCGGCGCCTTCCCGCGCGAGCTGCGCTTCCGCGCCCGGGACGTGACCGTGGTGCCGCAGGCCTGCACCGGGCTCGTCGAGGCGATCGAGGCCGGCGACCTCGACCGCGCCGGCGCGGTCGCCGCCGAGCACGTCGCGGCGCTGCTAGCGCGGCTGCCGGAGCCGCAGTCGGCGGTGCTCGGCTGCACCCACTATCCGCTGGTCGAGGCCGCCTTCCGGGCCGCCCTGCCGCCGGAGACCGCCCTCGTCTCGCAGCCCGAGCTGATCGCGGCGAGCCTCGCCGACTACCTCAGGCGGCACCCGGCCTTCGCGGGCGGTAGCGGGGCGGTCGCCTACCTGACCACCGGCGACCCCGCGGCGGTCGGCGCCCGGGCCGCCGTCTTCACCGGGCGGCCGCTGCCCTTCGCCGCGGCCTGACGCGCCCGCCCGGCGTGCGCGGGCGCACACATGCCCAACTCATTGATTCAAAACGATACCGGACAAGCGTTTCAACCACCTGGCAAGGGTTCGTGCGCGGCCTCCGCCAAGGTCCGCACGAAGCCGAGGATCGACTCGAGGCTGTCGCCGGCTCCGATCCTGTCGATGATCGCCGAGCCGACGACCGCGCCGTCGGCGATGCCGGCGATCTCGCGCGCCGCCTCGGGTGTCTTGATGCCGAAGCCGACGCAGACCGGCAGCGGGGTCGCCGCCTTGATCCGCGCCACCTCCGGCGCGACCGCCGCGGCGTTGGCCGAGGCGGACCCGGTGATCCCGGTGATCGAGACGTAGTAGACGAAGCCCGCGGTGTTGGTGAGGACCCGCGGCAGCCGGCGGGCGTCGGTGGTCGGCGTCGCCAGCCGGATGAAGTCGATGCCCGCCGCCCGGGCCGGCAGGCAGAGCTCGTCGTCCTCCTCGGGCGGCAGGTCGACGACGATCAGGCCGTCGACGCCGGCCTGCTTCGCCTCGGCGACGAAGCGGTCGACGCCGCGGGAATAGATCGGGTTGTAGTAGCCCATCAGCACCAGCGGCGTCTCGGCGTCGCCCTCGCGGAAGGCGCGCACCATCGCCAGGGTGCGGTCCATGGTCTGGCCGGCGTCGAGCGCCCGCTGGCCGGCGCGCTGGATCGCCGGGCCGTCGGCCATCGGATCGGTGAACGGCATGCCGAGCTCGATCAGATCGACGCCCGCCGACGGCAGGCCGCGGAGCACGGCGAGCGACCGGTCCGGATCCGGGTCGCCCGCCATGACGAACGCGGCGAAAGCCTTGCGCCGCGTCTCGGCGAGCGTGGCGAACCTCCCTGCAATGCGTGACATCGGCCGCCCCCCTGGTTCGCGCCCTTCTGCGGCAGGGGACGAGCGAAATCAATGGCCGGCGCCCTCGCTCAGTCGACCGCGAAGCAGTAGAACAGGCCGTCGCCGCCGGTCCTCTGCAGCGCCGCCTGGCCGCAGCCGCCGCGCGAGACGTGCGCGTGGTTCCAGGAGGTGCCGGTCGGGTTGTCGGCCGGACCCATCCGGTCGTGGTGGCCGACGACGCCCGCGGTGTCGGGGCCGCTGCTGGTCCAGTCCTCGCAGGTCTCGGGCGCCCTGGTGCCGTCGGCGAGCGAGCCGGTCAGGATGTCATGCCGGTTCGGCTCGTCGCCGCGGCCGTTGATCACCGTGCCCGTCTCGTCGAGCGCGGTCTCCTTGGCGATGGCGTTGCCGTCGCCGTGCAGCGCCTCGACGCTCTCGGCGATCACCACGCCCTTGGCGTTGGTCCACGGTCCGGAGCCGATCCGGTCGCGGGCGTCGGCCGTGGACGTCGAGAGGTAGGCCGCCCAGGTGCGGCCGGTAACGCCTGCGGCTTCGGCGAGCGCGGCGCAGTGGGCGTCGGCGCCCTCGAGTCCGCCGAGGTTGCCGCCGTCGCCGCCGCCGACGCTGGTCACGAAGAAGCTCATCGCCCCCTCCTGCGCCGGAGCGACGGAGGCCGAGCCGACGAAGGCCAGCGCGCCGACCCCCATCGCGATAGCGGATGCGATTCCCGTGCCATGTCTCATGCGAGCGTCCTCCGTCGTTGTGGTTGGCGTCCCTCGAGGATGCGGGCTCGCCGGCCGGGCCGGGGTAACGTCTGCGTGTGGGCGGCCCCGCGCTTGTGCTAACGTCGCGGGGCGGAGGAACGGCGATGGGATACCGGCTCGAAGGCGACCTGCTCGAGGTCTGTGACTGCAAGGTGCTTTGCCCGTGCTGGATCGGCGAGGATCCCGATAACGGCGGCTGCCGGACCGCGCTCGCCTACGTGATGCGCGCCGGCGAGATCGACGGCGTCGACGTCTCGGGGCTGGTGGTGGCGGTGACGGCCTGGATCCCCGGCAACGTGCTGGACGGCGGCTACGTGCAGAAGATCTACGTCGATGCGCGTGCCGACGAGGCGCAGGGAGCGGCGCTCGCCGAGCTGATGCTCGGGCGGCGCGGCGGGCCGTTCGAGGCGCTGGCGGCGCTGGTCGCCGAGACGGTCGGCATCGAGCGGGCGGCGATCGAGTACACGGTCGCAGAGGGCTCGGGCCGGTTCCGCATCGCCGGGGTGGTCGAGGCGGAGATGACGGCCTATCGGGGCCCGGGCGGGCGGGTGACGACCCTGCACGAGAGCATCTTCTCGACGATCCCCGGGTCGCCGGCCTACGTCGGCAAGGCGGAGCGGTTCGTGATGCGCGAGCCGGCGCTCGGCATCGACCTCGACCTCCGCGGCCACAACGCGATCCAGGGGGTGTTTCGCTTCGAGCATCCCGGATGATCGCGCGGCCGACCCAGCGGCGGGGCTTTCTCGTCGTCGGGCTCGGGCTCGCCGCGCTCGCCTGGGCGCTGCTCGCCGGCTGGTCGGCGAGCCCCTGGGCGCGGTTTCTCGAGCATGGCGACTGGGCCGCCCGGCCCGGGTTCCTCGGCGGGCTATGCGCCGCGCTCCCGGGCGGCGGGGTGCTGCTGCCGGCGCTCGGCTATGCCGGTGGCTGGCTGCTGATGCTGACGGCGATGATGCTGCCGACGGCGCTGCCGGTTCTGGCGGTGCTCGAGCGGATGACCGCGCGGCGGCCCGACGGGCGGCGGCTGCTGGCGCTGGCCGCGGCCGGCTATCTCGCGGCCTGGGCGGGATTCGGCCTGGCGGCGCACCTGCTCGATGCCGCGCTGCTGGCGCTGGTGCGGTCGGACTGGCCGGTCCTCGATAGCCGGATGCTGGCGCTGGCCGGGGCCTTCCAGCTCTCGGGGCTGAAGCGGCGCTGCCTCGACCGCTGCCGCTCGCCGGTCGGGCAGGTGATGGCGCGCTGGCGCGGCCGGCGGCCGGGGCGGGAGGCGTTGGCGATCGGCTGGACGCACGGGGTCTTCTGCGTCGGCTGCTGCTGGGCGCTGATGCTGGTGATGGTCGCGGTCGGCGCCGGCAGCCTCGGCTGGATGCTGGCGCTCGGGCTGGCGATGGCGGCGGAGAAGAACCTGCCGCGCGGCCGGCTGCTGTCGACGCCGCTCGGCATCGGCCTCGTGTCGGCCGCGGCCGCCACCGCCGCGCTCGCTTGACCGTCCCGGCGGCCGGCCCTAAGGGGCGCGCGCGGAGGCGGAGGATGCGATGGCGCTGAAGGTCGGAATCGTGGGGCTGCCGAACGTCGGCAAGTCGACGCTGTTCAACGCCCTGACCCGCACCGCCGCCGCGCAGGCGGCGAACTTCCCGTTCTGCACCATCGAGCCGAACGTCGGCGAGGTGGCGGTGCCCGATCCGCGGCTCGACCGCCTGGCCGGGATCGCGAAGTCCGCCAGGGTGGTGCCGGCGCGCATCACCTTCGTCGACATCGCCGGGCTGGTGCGCGGCGCCAGCCGCGGCGAGGGGCTCGGCAACCAGTTCCTCGCGAACATCCGCGAGTGCGATGCCGTCGCCCACGTCCTGCGCTGCTTCGAGGATCCGGACGTGACCCACGTCGAGGGCCGCGTCGATCCGGTGGCCGACGCCGAGACCGTCGAGACCGAGCTGATGCTCGCCGACCTCGAGAGCGTCGAGAAGCGGCTCGCCGGCCTCGCCCGCAAGCTCAAGGGCGGCGACAAGGAGGCGGCGGTGCAGGCGCGGCTGCTCGAGGCGGCGCGGGCGGAACTCGCCGAGGGCAGGCCGGCGCGGACCGTGGCGGTCGCCGCGGAGGACGCCCGCGCCTGGCGGATGCTGCAGCTGCTGACCGCCAAGCCGGTGCTCTACGTCTGCAACGTCGAGGAGGCGGCGGCCGCGGGCGGCAACGCCGGTTCGGCCGCGGTCGCCGCGATGGCCGCCCGCGAGGGCGCCGGGTCGGTGGTGATCTCGGCGGCGATCGAGGAGGCGATCGCCCAGCTCGACGACGCCGAGCGCGCCGAGTACCTGGCCGAGCTCGGCCTCGCGGAGGCCGGGCTCGACCGGATGATCCACGAGGCCTACCGGCTGCTCGGGCTCTCGACCTACTTCACCGCCGGGCCGAAGGAGGCCCGGGCCTGGACGATCCCCGCCGACGCCAGCGCGCCGGAGGCGGCCGGGGCGATCCACGGCGACTTCGAGCGCGGCTTCATCCGCGCCGAGACCATCGCCTTCGACGACTACGTCGCCCTCGGCGGCGAGGCCGGGGCCCGGGAGGCCGGCAAGTTGCGCGCCGAGGGAAAGAGCTACCGCGTGCAGGACGGCGACGTGCTGCACTTCCTTTTCGCCACCTGACGGGCCCATTGCGCGCAGGGAATCCTGGCCAGTGCCCTCCCGTGCCGAGGTCCGACTCGGGCCTCAAGCAAGCCGTATCGCATGCGATACAAATCAAACCGCTGGGATGATAGCGTGATTCCGGGCGGGTAAGCATTTTGAAGCATCAGGAAGACTTGGTTGACGAATCGTTGCGCCCGAGGGGTGCCAGTGATCGCCGGAGGCGGACCGGCAGCATCGGCCACAACAGGCGCGCGATTTACTCTACCTAGAGGCGCGAGATTGGCGGTACGCGCAAGAAGAGCCGACCGAAAATTGCCGCACTTCGTGGGGTTCCCCGCCTTTCGGCGGAGTTGCGCTGCCGCACGGCCTCGTTACCGCTGTCGGGATGGTAGCATACGCGACTCCGGGACGGGTATCCCCATGATTGCCTCTCTGTTCGAGGCTTGCCTGGTCGAAGCGCATTCGATCTGCATCGTCGGCGGGGGGCCGGTCGGGCTGGCGCTCGGCATCACTCTGGCGCGCCTCGGCCTCAGGGTGCTGCTGCTCGAATCCGGCGGGCTCGGGACGGATACCTTCGCGGCGAGCCTCGCCGAGACCGACTGCGTCAGCGAGCGACGGCACGCCTCGTCCGACGACACGATCCGGCGCGGCCTCGGCGGCACCTCGCGCGCCTGGGGGGCGGGCTGCACCCCCTACGATCCGGTCGACTTCGAGCCGCGCCCGGAGGTCGGGACCGCCGAGGTTCCGCTGCCGCTCGCCGAGCTCGCGCCCTACTACGCGCCGGCCGCCGAGTTCCTGGGCTGCGGCGCCCCGGTCTTCGATCTCGGGGAGGACGCGCCGGGGAGCCCGCTGCGCACCGGGCAGATCACCCGTTTCGCCCGGCAGGCCGACATGGGCCGCCGGCACCTCGCCGAGATCGAGGCGCTGCCGAACCTGGTCGTCAGCCTGAACACCACGGTGACCCGGCTCGACCTCGACACCGCCGGGGGCCGGATCCAGGGCGTCGAGGTCCGCTCCGGCGGACGCGCGATATCCTTTCGCACGCCGGGCCTGGTGCTCGCCTGCGGCGGCGTCGAAGCGGCCCGCCTGCTGCTCTGCGCCCAGCGCGAGCACCCGCTGCTGCTCGGAGGCGACCGCGGCCCGCTCGGGCGCTACTACATGGGGCACATCTCCGGAAACGTCGCCCGCATCCACTTCGCCGACCCGGCGGCGGGCAGGCGCTTCGCCTTCGCGCAGGACGCGGACGGCAGCTATTTCCGCCGGCGCCTCAGCTTCGCGCCCGAGGTGCTCCGGGCCAACCGCCTGCTCAACGTCTACTTCCTGCCGAACAACATCCCGTTCGACGATCCCAGGATCGGCAGCGGGGCGTTGTCGGCGCTGCACCTCGGCCTGAGCGCCTGGTACCGCAGCACCCAGTACCTGCGCCACTATCGACCCGGCTACCGGCCGACGGGCCTCGAGAGCGGACTGGACGCGCGCCGGCACCTCGCGAACATCCTGCGCTCGCCGGGCGAGACCGTAACCGGGCTGGCCGGCATCCTGCGGGCGCGCGCCGACGCGGACGCCCGGCCGCCGGGCCTCTACCACACCACGCCGAGCGGCATCTTCACCCTGCGCTACCACGCCGAGCAGGAGCCCGACCCCGAGAGCCGGGTCACCCTCAGCGACCGGACCGACGCGCACGGCGTGCCGCTGCCGCGCGTCGACCTGCGCTTCGGGCAACGCGACGTCGATTCGGCGTTCAGGGCGCACGGCGTGCTCGACGAGCTGCTGCGCCAGTCGGGACTGGGCCGGCTGAGCTGGCACCGGGACGCGAGCGGAACCGTCGCCGCCATCGCGGCACAGGCCACCGACGGCTACCACCAGATCGGCCTGACCCGAATGTCGCACGGCCCGCGACAGGGGGTGGTCGACCGCGACCTGGCGGTGCACGGCTTCGGAAACCTGTGGGTCTCCGGCACCGGCGTGCTGCCGACCGGCGGCCAGGCGCACCCGACCTTCGCTGCGGTGGCGCTGGCGCAGCGCCTCGCCGCGCAGATCGCCGCCTCGCGCGCCGGCCGGACCGCCGCGGCGGCGATGGCGTCGCCGATCTCCGCCGCGGCCTCGTAGCCGCGCGATCCCGCGCTCGCGGATACTGCCACAGCGGGCGGGGGCGGTCCCGGGTCGGACCGGGCGGCGGCCCGGGGTTGCGCTTCCCGGCCGCCCGTGCGGAGAAGGGGTCGTCACAGTCGGGACGGGGCTATGCGCACATCGAGCCGGGGCGAGGTCGACCCCTTCATCGTCATGGACGTCATGGAGGCGGCGCGGGCCGCGGAGGCGGGCGGACGCCGGGTGGTGCATATGGAGGTCGGCCAGCCCGGCACCCCGGCGCCGGCGGCGGCCCGCGCCGCGCTGGCCGCGGCGCTTCAGACGGACGCCCTCGGCTACACCGTGGCGCTGGGTCTGCCGGCGCTCCGGCAGCGTATCGCCCGGCTCTACGGCGACTGGTACGGCGTCGACCTCGACCCGGCCCGCGTCGTGGTGACCGCCGGCTCCTCGGCCGGCTTCATCCTGGCGTTCGTCAGCCTCTTCGACCGCGGCGACCGCGTGGCGATCGGCGAGCCGGGCTATCCGTCGTAC
>Ga0247830_10001224_pt1 | contig 10482 bp, 12 predicted proteins | sample 12C_Control_Day5_FD_207766 | JGI IMG/M metagenome (GOLD analysis project Ga0247830, IMG submission 207766) | Soil microbial communities from agricultural site in Penn Yan, New York, United States - 12C_Control_Day5 | ecosystem: Environmental > Terrestrial > Soil > Agricultural land | place...
CAGCGCCAACTCAGACATGAGCGGCCCGCTCAGTCCTGAGATCGGCCACTCCTTGTAGGCAGTCTCCTCAGCTTGATTTCGGTTCTCGGCCCAGCAGACGGTGAGCTCGCCGTATCGTGGTTTTCCACTGCCGCCCGAGCGATTGAAAACCTCAACTAACGTCGCGTCGGCGGTAGTGCCGACAAAACCATCGCCGATTTCTGCCGCCAGCTTGGCCGCGTTTGAGCCACTGGCGGCCAGCGCGATTGGCGGCAGCTCATCCGGCAAAGTATAAATGCGAGCATTCTCTACTTGGTAATACTCGCCGGAAAAATTTTCCTGCTTGCCGCTCCAAAGCACGCGGATGATTTCCACGGCTTCCTTAAGCATGGCATGGCGAATGCGCACCGGCGGCCAGCGATCCCCAAAGATATGTTCATTAAGATTCTCCCCTGCTCCCAAACCGAGGATGAAGCGCCCCGGCATCATGGAAGCGGCCGTAGCCGCCGCTTGCGCAATGATGCCGGGATGTATTCTGATGGTCGGACAAGTCACTGCGGTGCCAAGCAGCAGTTTGCTGGTCGCTTGAGCGATGGCACCAATCACCGGCCATACAAAAGGGCTCTGACCTTGCGCATCGATCCATGGGTGAAAGTGATCGGAGATCATCGCGAAGCTGAATCCGCATTGTTCGGCTCGCCGTGCTTGAGCGATTAAATCCAGTGGCCGATGCTCCTCGCTCGACAGCTTATATCCAATTTTGAGCATGCAAAATTATCCGATGGCCTGCCGGAGAACCGGCTTGATGGAGGCCTGATTTTGAAAGGGCGTTAACGTTAAAAGTTCAAGGCTCAAACGTCAGCCTTTTAGAGGCCGTCACCAATCGAGCCTTGAACCTGAACGTCGATCGAAGAACGCGGGTTGCTGGCCGCGGGTTATACAGTGCGACGTCGCCCGATTACCGCGCGATAGATCGCCAGTAAAATGATCGCGCCGATCACCGCCATAATGAAGCCGGCCGGTTCCCCTTCTTGATAGAACCCGAGAGCGCGCCCAACGAAACCGCCCAGTAAGGCGCCGGCAATGCCTAATAGAATCGTAACGATAAATCCTCCGGGATCGCGCCCCGGCATCAAGAACTTCCCGACGATTCCGACAATCAGTCCGAAGATAATCCATCCAATCCATCCAAGCATAGTAGTTCCTTTCTTCTGGTGAGTTTGTCTAGCCGATTGAACAGTTCAGTGTTTATCTTGCTCCGTGCCTAATTCCTGTAACAAGGTGACGAGGTCGTCAGCGTGCTCTTCTTCCACCGCCAGGATTTCTTCCATCAACCGACGGCTGGTCGAGTCATTTTCGCCCAGATAGTGCGCCATCTCCCGATAGCTGTCGATGGCGATGCGCTCGGCTACCAAATCCTCTTTAATCATGTCGAGGAGGGTTTCGCCTTCGACATACTCTGCGTGACTGCGGGTCATTAGGCCATCGGGCGATAAGTCAGGAGCGCCGCCGAGCTGAACGATACGCTGGGCGATTTGATCGGCATGCCCCTGTTCTTGGTTGGCATGCTCGAGAAACTCCTGGGCCACTGCCTGAGCATGTATTCCCGAAGCCATGTAGTAGTGTCGCTTGTAGCGCAGTGTGCACACGATCTCAGTCGCCAACGCTTCATTGAGTAGTTTAACGACGGTGTCGCGATCGGCTTTGTAACCCGGCGTGATGGCGCCTTGTTCGATATGCTGACGCGCTCGCTCTCGGAGCGTCTTGATATCGGTTAAAAAAGGCTTATCAGCCATAACTCCTCCTTTCGCAGTGAACTCACCACTGCTTATAGCCAGATTGTCGGCTACGGCGCAAGTCGATGTTGTCCGCTTGGGCTCTATTATCGGTGCAGTGCCAGCAGAATGTGCATCTTTCTTAAGCTCGCCGCCTGGAGCGGCTTCCTGATTTTTTGGTCGCCTTGCGCCCGGTTTTCTTTTTCGTGCTGCCGGTCTTACGCGCTGCAGTCTTGCTGCCTGCCGACTTTTTGCGGGCAGTCTTGCGCCCGCCGGACTTGGCGGCAGCGCTTTTGCGGCTGGCCGCGGCATTCGATGCTTTTTTAGTTGCGCGACCGCTGTTCTGCATTTGCTGCTTGCGTTGCGCCATCTGCTGACCCAGCGAGTTCAGGTCGAGCTGACTCTCTTCAACCTTGGGCAGCATTTCGCTCTCTTCCTCCTCCACATGGTGCTGGACGTTTTCCATCAGCTGGGAGAATTGTGATTCGAATTCTTCCGCTTGCTGCATCCCTTTAAGCTTGCTGATCAGTTGTTTAACGGTTTGGTGTTCCTCGATCGCCTCTTGGACCATCCACGAGCCGTCATCGACTTCCTTTTTCACCGCAGGGTAGAAGATTTCCTCCTCGAGAGCGGCGTGAACTTCGAGCTCAGCCATGGCATTCTCAGCCAACCGGCGTTTGGCTTGCGACCCTTGGGTCTGCTCGAATTTTTTAAACAGCCCTTCGACTTTCTTGTGGTCCTGACGAATCATCTGAGTTGCATTAGGCATAATTGGCTCCTCCATTGTTAAGTGACAATTGGTTGTTTTACTCCGATGCGCTCTGTACGTTTACCAGCTCGGGTTTGTCTACCGGCGGCCGGGTTATTTCCTGTTCCATTCCCGGTCTTTGCCGTTTGATATAGGCTTCCAGTTGCACGACGCTGCCGATTTCGGCCGAACGGTATAGTGCGCGGATAACGCGCACATCGGCCAGTCCTTCCGCTCCGGATGGTTCCGGATCGACATTATTGATAATGCAGTTGGAAAAATAGATTAGCTCCGGGGCAAATTGATCCCGGCTGGAAAAAGTCCGTTCGCGGGTTTTGCCTTTGACGGTGAGCCGGTGCTTGAGCTCTCCAACATACTCGTAAGCCGGCTCAACACGCAGGCTACCCTCGGTGCCGACCAGCTCATAGGCCGATACATCCGCGGCTCCAAAGCTGCAGGTGAATGATGCTAAGCGCCCTTCGGGAAAACGCAAAACGGCGCCGGTCATCTCGTCGATTTCCACGAAGCGCGGGTCTTTACCGCTGATGCTGGAGGCGTGGACTTCCGACGGCTCGGCCTGAAACAGGGACCGCGCTGCATTGATGCAGTACACGCCGATATCGTAGAGCGTGCCGCCGCCTAGCTCTCGTTTCAGTCGAATGTTATCTTCCTTCACTTGCATCGCAAACACTGACGAGAAGAATCGCGGCTCGCCGAGTTTGCCGGAACGCGCAATTTCGACCGCTTCAAGATTGGCCTTCTCGAAATGAAGGCGATAGGCAATCATCAGCTTCACTCCGCCCTTTTCGGCGGCCGAAATCATCTTCTCGCAGTCATCTTCCGTCACCGCCATCGGCTTTTCACAGAGAACATGAATTCCGGCTCGTGCGGCGCGCATGGTAAAGTCACAGTGGAGGTTGTTAGGCAGCGCGATATACACGGCATCGATAGCGCCGCTGCTCCAAGGCCGACCACCGCGTATCTGATTTTAGCTCGTTCACCCATGGTACTGCTGGCTTGGAAGAACATTTGCGGCACGGCCACTTGGTTTTACTTCGATTTGATCGTTCACGGTCAATCCTGAATCGACACTCTTAGCCAGATCGACTGCTTTGGAACGCAACGCTGCAGATTCAACTGACCCCGAAAGAGTAATCTCATTGTTAGTCGAATTGGCGCTGACCCCGAGATCCGCCGATCTCAACTGTTCGTCGGCTTTGAACTTCGCTTTAACTGCACTCTCGAGGTCCGCATTGCTCCGCACCATGGCTGTCGTTTCGCTGAGCTTTGGTGCTTTGTCGGAATCACCGGATCTGTTGCAGGCAACCGCTGCGATCGCCAGCAGGAACATAACCACTGCCAGTGATTTCTGGATCATGAAACGCTCCGGGATCTCTCGTAATTCAAAGACGTGGGGGCAAGAAATATGCCACGGAGCCGGTGTTTTCACCACTCGATGTTTGCCCCACGTTATCCTTGCGTGTCTCGCCAGCGCCGATTTCTCGTCCCAAAGCCGGTACGAGCCCCCGAAGCTCGCATGCAGAACTGGGACGACAGTCGATCAATTTAAAGATCATGGATGCTCATGAGTGCGCCCCATGTCGACGAAGCAATCTCCGGTGAACTATTCTTTTCGATTAATATCGATGCAGGCATGCAGCGGCAGATGATCTGATGCGACGCGAGTTAGCGGGGTGATGCAACGGCGCACGCTGATCAGCGCTCGCTGCGGTTTGACCCAGATTCTATCGAGCGAAAAGATCGGCGCAGGCGAGGGGAAGGTTCGTAAGGAGGGTGCTTTGCCGAACTCTTCATTGAAGCGGAGAATGGGAAAGCCCCAGGGGAACCATTCGTTGAAATCGAGCAGGACAATTACCGGCGTGGTGGCTTCTTTAGCGATACCAGCCAGGAGACGCTTAGTTTGGTAGATGCGCTCCCGTACCCGCAACCCCAGGTGAGAAACAATCACCCGCAGCACGCCGTTGCCGGTATCGATATCCACGTCAATGGCGCCGCGCGCTTCTCTACCGGGAACGCTCAAATCCAGGCGACGCGCATTGATCACCGGGTGACGCGACAGCAAAACGTTGCCGTACTCGCCGTTAGCTCGGGCGATCATCGGTCCGGCGATGGCGATCCGTCCTGTAGCCTCGGCCAGATACTGCATCTGGTGCGACTCCCCGGTGCCGTTGTTTTCAGAGTGAACTTCCTGCAGGCCGATCACATCGGCATCGAGTTCATTAAGAACCTGAGCAATCCTTGCCGGGCTGCGCTGGCGATCGATACCGACGCACTGATGAATGTTGTAGCTAACCGCGGAAAATAGCGTGCTCGTTTCTTTGACTTTGTGCAGTTTCAACGGTGACCGAACCGACACTTTAGAGCCAGCCCTCCGCGCATTGACTATATGTAGGTATCAGAATCAGACAAGGCAGATCCTTACAACTGCATCCTACCGACGAGAAATGGTAGCAGCACGCTCGGAAATGGCAAGGCGCTGAATTCAGCGCGTGAGATAGTCACTGAGAGTGAAGGTGATAAAATGCAGCAACCATATAAGGCCGGCTCCAGCAAATACACGGGCCAGAAAAGTGCTGTGTCTAAGATGCATGAAGTAGATCATTACCAGCGCCGCTTTGGTCATGGCGATGGCCAGTGCAACCGGCGTGTTAAGCGGCCCGAGATTGATGAATGCCACTCCCGTGGTGACTAAGGTAAGAAGCAGCAGGGCGCCGAATACCAGAAAATAAGTTTTTCTTTGTGCTGCAGCGGCGTGTGGATCCATTAATGCCGTCCGATCAGGTAAAGCAGGGGAAAGAGAAAAATCCAGACCACGTCGACGAAATGCCAGTAGAGGCCGACCATTTCCACCGGAGTGTAATAGCTCGCCGAGAATTCTCCGCGCCAGGCGCGCAGTGCCATCCAGATAAGCAGCCCGGCGCCGATCACCATGTGAAAAGCATGCATCCCTGTCATGCCGAAATAGAGCGAGAAGAAGATCGCCGCGTGACGCGGATCGGCGTCACTAAATTGAAAGCCGGCGCCGGGCACCAAGTGCTCATGGAATTTGTGCTGGTACTCAACACCCTTGATGCCGAGGAAAGCCAGACCCAGCGCTAACGTTGCCGCAAGAAATAGGATCTGGCTGCGCGATCGGCCCATTTGCGCGCTGTAAACCGCCAGGACCATTGTCAGGCTGCTGCCGATCAAAATTCCTGTGTTGACCGTGCCGAGCAAGATATCGAGATGGTGGCTGGCGGCGGCGAACGCCTGCGGATAAGACAGGCGATAGACGATGTAAGCGACGAACAAGCCGCCGAAAAAGAGGATCTCCGTAGCCAGAAACGTCCACATGCCGAGAGTTGACGCTTCAACCTGCTGCTCGGGATCGTCGAATTGATGCGCCAGCGCTCCATGTATCTCAGCCAACTTTCTGCTCCTCCTCATAGGCGTATGCCGATTGCGATACTCGCGGCTTATAGTCGAAGTTATCGGTTGGCGGCGGCGAAGCAGTGGTCCACTCCAGACCTCTGGCGTCCCAGGGGTTGGCTCCGGCGTACGGGCCATAGCGCATCGACCAGAAAAAATAAATCAAAGGAATCAGATAGCCTATCCCGAGGATCGAAGCCCCCGCTGATGACATGACGTTGAGCACTTGAAACTCGTCAGGATAGGCCGCATAGCGCCGCGGCATGCCGAGATAACCTAAAATAAATTGCGGAAAAAACGTCAGGTTAAAGCCGACGAAGATAACCAGGGCGGAGAAACGCGCCCATCCTTCCGGATAGAGCTTGCCAGTAATCTTGGGCCACCAGAAATGGAGGCCGCCGAGATACCCCATGATTGTTCCCCCGACCATGATGTAGTGAAAGTGAGCGACTATGAAGTAGGTGTCGTGCACGTGGACGTCGATCGGCAGAGTGGCAACGAAGATCCCGGTCAACCCGCCAATTGTGAACAGACCGATGAACCCCAGCGCGTAAAACAACGGCGTGCGATAAACGATCGAGCCTTTGTACAGCGTCGCCGTCCAATTGAACACCTTGATCGCCGACGGAATCGCCACCAGCATGCTGAGAAAGGAAAAGACCAGTCCGGCATAAACCGATTGGCTGCTGACGAACAGGTGGTGACCCCAGACAAAGAAGCCAAGGATCGCAATGGCAAGGCTGGAGAAGGCGATAAACGTATAGCCGAAAATCCGCTTGCGCGAGAAGCACGGAACGATTTCGCTCACCACGCCCATGGCCGGCAGGATCATGATGTAAACCGCGGGATGGGAATAAAACCAGAAGAGATGCTGGAACAGCACCGGATCGCCGCCGTAACGGGGATCGAAGATGCCGAACTGAAACAGCCGCTCCAGGGCAACCAGAACCAGGCTGATGGCCAACACCGGAGTGCCCAGTACCATGATCAGGCTGGTGGCATAATGTGACCAAATGAAAAGCGGCAAGCGCAGCCAGGTCATTCCCGGCGCGCGCATTTTGTGAATCGTGACGATAAAGTTTAGGCCGGTCAGGATCGACGAGAAGCCGGTAATGAAAGCTCCCGTCACGGTAAGTGCCACGTAGCTATTGGAGTAGGTGCTGCTATACGGAGTGTAAAAAGTCCAGCCGGTATCGACGCCGCCCATGATGGCGGCGATTAAGGTGAAGATGCCGCCGATGATGAATACGTACCAACTCAGGAGATTTAATTTTGGAAACGCCAAGTCGCGGGCGCCGATCATCAATGGCACGAGAAAGTTTCCCAGCACTGCGGGGATTGCGGGAATCAGAAAGAAGAAGATCATTACCAATCCGTGCAGCGTGAAAAGCTTGTTGTAGGTTTCGGCTTCGAAAAGGTCGGATTGAGGCGTGAGCAACTCCAGGCGAAACATCACCGCCGCGGCGCCGCCCAGGAAAAAGAATAAAGTGACGGAAACCAAATACAGCAATGCGATACGCTTGTGGTCGACGGTCAATAGCCACGAACGAACGCCGTAGTTGACGTTCAAATAATGCCGTCGCGGCGGACGCGCCCGTGCGGCGACGGTGGTTTCGGCTATCACACTCATGATGGGTTCTTCTCCGGCGCTCTGCCTAGCGTTCTTAGATAGACGATGATCTGATGCAGCGCATCTTCACTGATCTGGCCTTGATAGGTCGGCATGATCGGCCGGTATCCGGCGACGATCTTGTTGTGGGGGTTGAGGATCGAATCGCGGATGTATGCCTCGTCGGCCAGCACGGATTCGCCGGACTCGAGTTTGACTTGACGTCCGAACAGGCCGGTCAACGCCGGTCCCTGCGCCGTGGAGGTGGTCTGATGGCAGCTTTCACACCTGAGTTGCTGAAACAACCGCTCGCCGCTGACCGCAATCGGTTCCTCACCAGCTTGCGAGGTAAGCCACCTCTGGTAGTCGACAGGCTTCATGGCGACCACTCTGCCGATCATTCCGGAATGTTGCGTGCCGCAGTATTCGGTGCAGAACAGGTGAAACTCGCCTTCCCGGTTGGCTTCGAACCAAGTCGCTGTATAACGGCCCGGAACGACGTCCATCTTGATGCGAAAAGCCGGCACATAAAAACTGTGGACGACATCTTCCGAGGCGAGGATCACCTTGATCGGCTTGCCCACGGGAATATGCATCTGATTAATTTCCCGGGCGCCGCTTGGATGTTGCAGCTTCCACATCCACTGGCGTCCCACCGCGCGCAGTTCCAAGGCGTCTTCCGGCGCCTGGGACATATGCACGAACAGGCTGGCGCCCCAGCCGAAACTGATCATGGCCAGAATCAACGGGATAATCGACCAGAGAATCTCCAAGCGCATGTCGATGTGAATCGGCGGCGGCCGCTCGGTTTCCGAGCGACGCCGATACTTAGCTGTAAAGTAAATCACCGTGCCAAATATTAGGACGACGAAAAAAGTGGCCATCGCTACCAAAAAGAAATAGAGCGCATCGACTTGGCCGGCGAAAGTCGAGGCTTGAAGCGGGAACAGCGGAAGGTCTTCAAACATGCGCTAAACCTCCGCTCGCTCGTGCGAGCTGCGCCGCTCGCGCCGCAGCATCGTGATGATAAAGGTTGCCATCGCCAGCACAGTTGAGACTCCGGCCAGGCGTAGAGCACCCATGATGACGAACCCATACTTTCCGGTGAGCGGATTATAGTGGTAGCAGTAGAGCAGCAGTTGATCGATGGCACTGCCAATAGTGCCGTCGCCGGCTTCGACCAATGCCAGACGAATGTCGCGCGGCGTATAGTCGATGCCGTAGAGCACCCGGGCTATCTTTCCCTGCGGCGTAAGAACGAAAATCCCGGATGCGTGCACGTACTGCTTGCTGGCCTCGTCCCAGGCGTAAGTGAACCCGGCGCTTTGGGTCATTTCTTCGATGGCGCTCTTTTCTCCGGTGAGAAAGTGCCAGCCAATCTCGCTGCCATCCCGGCCATACCGATTAACGATCTCGAGTTGTTTTTTTTGCGCCATCTCCGGACCATCCCGCTCATCAATGCTGACCACGAACACATCGAAATCGCGGCCCGCATTGAGCGACAGAGGTTTGAGGCTCCGCACCAATCCCTCCAGCACCAGAGGACAGAGCATGGGGCAGTCGAAATAAGAAAAGACCAGCACTGCGGGCTTACCCGATAAAGAGTCTTGCAGCGCAACCGACGCGCCGGTTTGATCGCGAAAGCTTGTTTCTAGCGGCAGCCGGGTGCCGAGCTTTTGTTCAATCCCGACATTCTTAAAAATCTCCGGCTGATTGTGCGATGCAATCGGAGCGACTTTGTCGTCATGCGGGCGCGCTGCTTCCGGCGCTACTATGTGGCTCAGGGCGAGCGCAAAAATCGCCGCCGAGAATCCTCTCCAAAGACCAGACTTCACGGTTGCTCCTGTTTGCTTTGCGGCCTCTTTACCGGTGACTTTCGCGCCGGCAGTCCGCGGCCGGCCAAAATTTCCATTGCACGTTCGATCGGTATTGCGGCGATACCGGCCTCTCGATCGACCCAGCGGTAACTATGCAATTGCGACTCTTCGGCAGCTCGCATCGCCTGATAATCAAGGGAAGATGCCACCTGGAGATCCGGCTCCGGCGACATATTGGGCGCCGGCACCATGGGAGTGACGATCCCCTGGCGCGGCGGCCAGCCACCGCTGAGAAGCCACAGCAGGCCGCCCATCGAAAGTAAAACCGTCACCGCCAGCACTGCCAATCCCGCGGTGAACCAGCGGATGCCGCGCGGGCTGAAATCCTCGGTCTCGTACTTCACATCACCGACGTCAGCCATGGGCGTTTGTTTCCTCGGCCAGCAGGGCTACATGCAGCGGCAAGAGCGGCATCTTTTGCAATTGCCAGAGAAAAACCCCCACCCATATTCCGCCCATACCGATCATCAGGGTGGCATCCAGCCAATGGATAGCGGAGTTTTCGAAGCCCGGCACAATCATCCAGTAGGTGTCCAAAAGCCGCATCACCAGCACGCCGGTCGCGACCCAAACTAGAACGTTGCGGTTGCGCTTGACGTCCCTCATGAGAAGCAGGAAAAGCGGCACAAAAAAATGAAAAATCACCAGTAGCGGCGGCAGCCAGCCCCACAGCCCTTCGGTCCGGGCAATGTACCAGGGGATTTCCTCGGCCAGATTGCCGGACCAGATAATCAGATATTGCGAAAACATCATGTATGCCCAAAGCATGATGAACGCGAGCAACAGATTGCCGAGATCTTGAAAATGGCTGGGGCGTAGTCGCATTGCCAGCGGTTCGCGCTCGCCAAGCCAAGCCAGACCGACGATGGCGAAGGCCAGCGCGGCGACTCCTTGATTGATGACCCAGATGACGCCATATCCCGTCGAATACCAATGCGGTTCAATGGACATGATCCAGTCCACCGATGCGAAGCTCATTGTGAAAAGATAAATCAGCAACCCGGGCCCGCTAAGGCGGCGCATGAGCTTGCCGGCGGGCAGCTCCGCGGATGCATCTTGTTGGCG
>Ga0247830_10001225_pt1 | contig 10477 bp, 7 predicted proteins | sample 12C_Control_Day5_FD_207766 | JGI IMG/M metagenome (GOLD analysis project Ga0247830, IMG submission 207766) | Soil microbial communities from agricultural site in Penn Yan, New York, United States - 12C_Control_Day5 | ecosystem: Environmental > Terrestrial > Soil > Agricultural land | place: USA...
GCGCGCTCCGCGGCCGAGCGCACCGCGCCCTCCTCGGCGACGTGCGTGAGGATGACGATGTGGACGCCGTCCGGTGCCGGATGCTGGACGACCTGGGCGACGGACACGCCGCGGTCGGCCAGGCAGGTGGCGACCTGGGCCAGGACGCCCGGGGTGTCGTCGACGCAGAACCGCAGGTAGCAGGCGCTACGCAGCCGCTCGGCGCCGAACCGGCCGAGCTCGCGGTAGTAGCCGTCGTGCTCGAGGAACCCGGTGCCGCTCGTCCCGATCACCGCCAGCAGATCGCCGATCACGGCCGTGGCCGTCTCCGCGCCGCCCGCGCCCGGCCCCTCGAGGATCACCTCGCGGATCGAGTCGCCCTGCAGCAGCACGGCGTTGAACGCTCCCTCGACGGTCGCCAGTGGGTGATCCGGCCCGAGCAGGCAGGGGTGGACGCGTGCGCAGATCTCGGAGCCCACCCGGCGGGTCGAGGCGATCAGCTTGACGGCGTAGCCGAGGTCGCCGGCGTGCTGGACGTCGGCGAGGTCGAGGCGGTCGATGCCGACGTGGTCGACCTCCTCGATCCGGACGCGCGTGTGGAAGGCGACCGAGGCCAGCAGCGCGATCTTCGCCGCGGCGTCGCCTCCGGTGACATCCTCGGTCGGATCGGCCTCGGCGTAGCCCAGCTCCTGTGCCTCCGCCAGGGCCTCGGCGTAGGGTGCGCCGCCCTGCACCATCCGCGTCAGGATGAAGTTGGTGGTGCCGTTGACGATGCCGTCGATGCCGTGGACGTTGGTCACGATCATCGACTCGCGCAGCACCTTGATCACCGGGATGGCGGCGCAGACGCTGGCCTCGAACCGCAGCTGGACACGGTTGCGCTCGGCCTCGGTGAACAGCTCCTCGCCGTGGCGGGAGAGCAGCTGCTTGTTCGCCGAGACGACCGACTTGCCGGCGGCGAGCAGCTCGAGCACGTAGCGGCGGGTCGGGTCGACGCCGCCCATCACCTCGCAGACGACGCTGACGGCCGGGTCGTCGCGGAGCGCGGCGAAGTCGGTGGTCAGCAGCCCGGCCGGCGCGCCCGGGTGGCGGGAGGGATCGCGGACGAGGGCCGCGCCGACGCGGACGGCGCTGCCGGTGACCCGCTCGATCTCCTGCTCGCTCTCCGACAGCAGCCGGTGCACGGCCGAGCCGACGGTGCCGTAGCCGAGCAGGCCGACGGTGGTCGATGCGGGCGGAGACATGGGGGGACGATACGGCAGAGCGCCCGGCAATGACGTCGCAACCGGGCCCCTGACCCGGTACGCTTCTGCGCCATGAAACTGCTGATCGTCGGCTGCGGCCGGGTGGGCTCGAGGATCGCCGCACAGATGGCCGAGGACGGCCACGAGGTGACGGTCGTTGACGAGGACCCGGAGGCCCTCCAGCGGCTGGCCGACGACTGGCCGGGCACGTTCGTCGTCGGCCACGGCCTCGACATCGACGTGCTGGTCGAGGCGCGGATCGGCGAAGCCGATGCGGCGGTGATCTCGACCGACGGTGACAACACCAACATCGTGATCGCCCAGATCGCGAAGAACCGGTTTGGCTGTCCGTGTGTCGTCTGCCGCGTGCTCGACCCGGCCCGCGCGGCGTTCTACCTGACCCAGGGCCTGCAGACGGTATGCCCGACGTCGGGGGCGATCGACGTCATGACCCAGGCGATCTGCGCCACCCCGGGGAGGGTGTGACCGCATGTACGTGCTGATCGCCGGCGGCGGCAAGGTCGGCTCGAATCTGGCCGTGGCGCTGTTGCAAGTCGGCCACGAGGTCACGCTGGTCGACAACGACCGCGAGCGGTACTCGCTGCTCGAGGAGAAGTTCGAGCACGTCATCCGGTTCGGCGACGCCACCGAGCTGTTCGTGCTGGAGCGGGCCGGCGTCGAGCGCGCCGACCTGGTGATCGCTGTCACCGGTGACGACGAGGACAACATCATCGTCTGTCAGGTGGCCAAGGAGAAGTACGGCGTGCCGAAGGTGATCGCGCGCGTCAACGACCCGCGCAACCAGCCGCACTTCGACATGGTCGGGATCACGATGACCGTGTCGGCGACGGCGACGATCCTGGCGCTGATCGAGCACGAGCTGCCGCAGCACGAGCTGGTGACGCTGATCGACCTGCGCCGCGAGAACCTGGAGATCGTCGAGTTCGCGATCGGCGACGGCTCGCCGGTGGCCGGCCGGCTGGTGCGCGACCTCAGCCTGCCCGACCGGTCGCGCCTGATCTCCGTCAGCCGCGGCGGACGCTCCGAGATCGCGGTCGGCGACACCCGGCTGGAGCCCGGCGACCTGGTGATGGCCATCCTCGAGCCCGGCGTCGAGGACGACCTCAAGCGGATGCTGATGCCCGCCTAGGGTGGGCCCTCGCGATGCCTGGACTGATCGAGCGCTATCGCGACCGGCTCCCGGTGACGGACGCCACGCCCGTGGTCGAGCTGGGGGAGGGCTCGACCCCGCTGCTGGCCGCACCCCGGATCTCCGAGATGACCGGCTGCCGTGTGCTGCTCAAGTACGAGGGGCTCAACCCGACAGGGTCGTTCAAGGACCGGGGGATGACCGTCGCCGTCTCCAAGGCGCTCGAGGAGGGCGCCACGGTAGCCGTCTGCGCCTCCACCGGCAACACGTCCGCCTCCGCGGCCGCCTACTGCGGACGGGCGGGGATCCGGCTGGCGGTGGTGCTGCCGGAGGGCGCGATCGCCCGCGGCAAGCTGGCGCAGGCGCAGATCTGCGGCGCCCGGGTGATCGCCGTGCAGGGGTCGTTCGACAACGCGCTGAGGCTCGTCCGCCAGCTGGTCGAGCGGCATCCGATCGCGCTGCTCAACTCGATCAACCCGTATCGCCTGGAGGGCCAGAAGACCGCGGCGTTCGAGGTGCTCGAGACGCTCGACGGCCCGCCGGACTGGCTCGCGCTTCCCGTCGGCAACGGCGGCAACATCTCTGCCTACTGGAAGGGGTTCACCGAGATGGGCGTGGCGCCGCGGATGCTGGCCGGCCAGGCCGCGGGGGCGGCGCCGCTGATGACCGGCGTCCCGGTGCGCGATCCGCAGACGGTGGCGACGGCCATCCGGATCGGCAACCCGGCCCGGCTGGGCCAGGCGCTGGCCGCCGTGTCGGAGTCGAACGGCGGCATCCGGGCGATCGACGACGACGGCATCCTGGCCGCGTACCGCATGCTGGCCCAGGAGGAGGGCGTCTTCTGCGAGCCGGCATCCGCCGCGTCCGTGGCAGCGCTGCTCGAGGCGGCCGCCGACGGCCTGGTCGAGCCCGGGTCGACGGTGGTCTGCGTGCTCACCGGTCACGGGCTCAAGGATCCGGACACCGCCGGGCAGGAGGGCGCGGAGATCGTCCGCTGCCCGCCGGACGTCGTGCGCCTGGAGGAGCTGGCGCTGGCGCCGGAGCCGGTCGGTGCCTGACCGGCTGACGGTCGCGGCGCCGGCGTCGTCGGCCAACCTGGGTCCCGGCTTCGACTGCCTGGCGGTTGCGCTGGAGCTGCGAAATGACGTCGTGCTGACGGCCCGCGACGACGATCTGCTGGTGGTGACGATCGAGGGCGAGGGTGCCGGCGAGGCGTCCACCGGCCCGGAGAACCTGTTCCTGCGCGCGTTCCAGGCAGCGGGTGGCGATCCGGTCGGCCTCGACGTTCACATGCTGAACACGGTGCCGTTCGCGCGCGGGCTGGGGTCGAGCGCGGCGGCCATCGTGGCCGGGCTGACGGCCGGCGCAGCCTGGTCGGGCTCAGACGGCCTCGATCTGCTGGCGTTGGCGACCAAGCTCGAGGGCCACCCCGACAACGTCGCAGCGGCGCTCAACGGCGGGCTAACGCTGGCCTGGCAGGGCGAGGACGGTCCGCGGGCGGTCGGCTTCGAGCCACCCCCGGTCGGCTTCGTCGCCGTGATCGCGGATCAGCCGCTCGAGACGGCCGCCGCCCGGGCCGCCCTGCCGGCGCAGGTGCTGCACGCGGACGCGGTCTACACGGCGTCGCGCGCCGCCCTGCTGGTAGCAGCGCTGGGGGCGGGAGACCCCGACCTGATCGCCGAGGCGCTCGACGACCGCCTGCACGAGCCCTACCGGGCGGCGCTGGTGCCGCTGCTGGGCGCCGTCCGCCAGGCCACGGCGAACGACGGCGACGTGCTCGGGGTCACGCTCTCCGGGGCTGGGCCGAGCGTGCTCGTGTGGTGCCGCGAGGGCGGGGAGGAGGCCGTCGCCGAACGGCTGGCCGGTCTCGGGGGCGCCACGCCGGCGGTGCTGGCCGCCGCCGAGCTGGGCGTCATCGTGTCGTGAGCGCCAGCCCGACGAGCTCGCCGGGGCTCTCGGCGAGCAGGGTCGGCATCGCGGCGAGCAGGAGCTCCCGGTTTCCGCCCGTCCACAGCGCGCCCGCCGTCCGGGCGCCGCTGGCCTTGGCCTCGAGCAGCGTGGTCGGCGAGGCCGATACGACGAGCGTGTCGGCGGGCTCCATGCCCAGCTCGGCGGCGACGCGGGCCGCCGCTCCCGGCGCCGGATCGACGGCCTGCGTGGTGAACCGCCTGGCCAGGCCGAGGAAGTGCGTGACGACCAGCGCCGCCTCAGGTGGCCCGGGCGACCAGGCGGCCATCTCCAGTCCCTGGCTCTGGATGTGGCGCAGGGCGGCGTTCAGCTCCGGGTCGGGGCGCAGGTACACCGGCACGTGGTCCTCGAAGAAGCGGGCTGCCTCGACCCGCCACGAGCGGGCGTCGTCGCCGGCCCACCCGTCGAGGTAGGCGATCGCGGCGGCCCGGTCGGCCGGCACCTGATCCGGATCGAGCGGGGTCACCCGCCCCAGCTTGCGGGACAGGTGGGCGACGGCGTCGGCCCACAGCCGGTCGGTCGAGGCGAGTGCATCCTCGCTGAAGATGGCCGCGTTCACGGCCGGGAAGCCTACGGCAGCGGACCGGGCCGGCGGCGCAGTCGCGGCGTGCTGTGACGGGCGCCGTGACGGGTTTGGATCGAAACATGCACGGGCCGTGTCTGGAGCCGTGACGACGGACCGGTCCACGATGCGGAACGACCCCCCTCGCTCCGTCTCCGACACCCGAAAGGATCCCGATGCGACGACCCTGGCGCCTGCTCCTGGCAGGCCTCCCCGCTGCTGCCTCCACGCTCGCGCTCTGTGCCGGCACGGCAATGGCGGGCACCTACAGTGTCACCGCCGACACCGCCCGCGACATCGCCGGCTGGACGTTCAATCCCGCCGACGGCATCTTCGGCTGCTCCCGGCTGGGGGCGACCGGCGGCCCCTGCAACGCCGCCGACGTGCCGCGGCCGTCGCCGCTTCGGATCTTCCTGTCGGGCCCCGTCGCGGCCGACGCGTACGGCGCCTGGCGCTGGGAGACTCCGCCCGGCGTGACCATCCTGGCCGGGTCGATGCACCTCAGCTACCGGACGACCCCGAACTCGCGGGTGCAGCTGCGGGCCGCGCTGCACAACGAGGACATCAGCAAGCAGCCGGTGCTGCGCTCGGCGGACGACGACGGGTCGGCGACCTGGCCGGTGCCCGCGGGCAAGGAGCGGTTCACGGTGCAGCTGCGGAGCATCGACGGCAAGTCGTACGGGGACAAGTGGCAGAACTCCGTCGCCATCGACTCGCTGTCGCTGACGCTGCGCGACGACGATGCGCCGACCGCCGAGCTGTCGGGGCCGCTGGCCGCCGGCAGGTGGGAGAGCGGGTCGCAGCCGGTGTGCCTGACCGTCTCGGCGGCCGACGCAGGCTCCGGCGTCGCCTCTGCCCGGCTGCTGGACGACCGCGGGACCGAGGTCGCCTCCGACACCGTGCCCGCCGGGACGGCGCTGCATCCCGGAGCGGTGGCGTACGCCGGCGACCTGTGCGTGAACCCGTCGGCCTACGCGGACGGGGAGCACGCGATGACGGTCGTCGTGCGCGACGTGGCCGGCGAATCCGCCTACGTGCCGTTCAGCCTCCGGGTCGACCGCTCGGCGCCCGCCGCGCTGGCCATGATTCCGGCCGACCGCACGCAGGACCGGCGGACGCCGGTCTCGTTCTCGGTCGACGCCGGGCCGAGCGGGCTGGCCAGCCTGACCGCCTCAGTGGACGACCTGCCGATGGCGGTCAGCGGTGCCAGTGCGACGTTCGCGCCTACCGCCGACCTGTCCTACGGCCAGCACACCGTCACCTGGCGAGCCGTCGACAACGCGGGCAACTCGCGCGACGGGTTCTGGACGTTCCGGGTCGTGGACGCCGCGGCGCCGGTGCTGTCGGATGCCGCGCCGGCGGCCGGCTCCGCGTCGGAGCTGCGCCGGCCGCAGATCGCGTTCACGCTGACCGACGTGGGGACGGGGATCGATCCGCTGACCCTGCGTGTGCTGCTCGACGGCATCGACGTCGCGCCGGCCGGTGGGTTCGACGGGACGCGGTTCACCTATGTCCCGGCGTCCGATCTGGCGTTCGGCTCCCACGAGCTGCGCGTGCTCGCCGCCGACCGGTCGGGCAACCCGCTGGCGCCGACCGCCTGGACGTTCCGGGTGGCCGACGTCACCGCCCCGACGCTGGGCGACCCTCGGCCGGACGCCGGATCATCGTCGTCCGACCGCACGCCCACGATCTCGGTGGCCGCCTTCGACGCCGGTACAGGTGTCGACCCGGCGACGGTCTCGGTGACGCTCGACGGCAGGGACATCAGCCGGCTGGGCACGTTCTCCGGCGGCCGCTTCACCTACCAGCCGCAGGAGCTGCTGGGGCTGGGCGACCACGTGGTCGTCGCCCGGGTCTCCGACCGGGCCGGCAACCCGGCGGCGCCGTTCGAGTGGCACTTCGGCGCGCGCGACGAGACGGCGCCGACCATCGACGGCCGGCTCCCGGCGCCGGGCGCGACCGTGCCCGGCGCCGCGGTGATCGGGTTCGACGTGGCCGACGCCGGCTCCGGCATCGATGCGACAACCCTGCGGGTGGCCGTGGACGCATCGGACGTGACCGGGTGGGGGACGTTCGACGGCTCCCGGTTCCGTTACGCGCCGGGCAACCTCGGCGCGGGCGTCCACACGATCGCGGTGACCGTCGCCGACCGCTCGGGCAACCTCGCCGGCCCGGTGATGTGGCAGTTCGCCGTCGCCAGCCCGGCGAGCGTCCACCTGGATGTGGCGTCCGGGCCGACGCAGCTGGTGTTCGGCCGGTCGGGCACGATCGTGCTCGACGCGACGGCCGGCGGCCAGCCGCTGGCCGGCACGCGGGTGCTGGTCTCCAGCCGGCCAGCGGGGAACCCGGCGTTCGGCCCCGCGAGGGTGCTGATCACCGGCGCCGACGGGCACGTCCGCTGGACGGTGTCGCCCGGCCGGTCGGCGACCTTTCGGGCGGAGCTGGCGGACCAGCCGAGCGCCGCGGTGCAGCGCACGATCGGCGTCCACCGCCGGGTGACCATCGCCGCCGACCACGTCGCGGTGCGGCGCGGCCTTCCGGTGCGGCTGTCCGGCTCGGTCGGGCCGTCGGCGCCGGCCGCCCGGGTCACCGTGCAGCTGCTCACCTCGCGCGGCTGGACGCCGGTCGCCTCGCCGCGGCTGGGCTCGCGATCCGGCTACTCGGCGACGGTCGTCCCGCGGCTCCCCGGGCGCTACCTGCTGCGGGTCGTCGCGCCCGCGACAGCGGTCAACCTGGGCGGCACCAGCCGCACCGTGGTGGTCGTCGTCCGGTGACCGCGCGCAGCCCCCGGCCGGCATCCTGCGCGGGTGCCGGCCGGGGGCTGCCCCGGGGGCCGGCGGATAGAATCCGTCGTGTGCGGAGCGCCGACGACCACGCCATCATCCTGACCGTCGGCGACGAGATCACGTCCGGCGACATCGCCAACACCAATGGCCGCTGGCTCGCGGCGCGGCTCGCCGTGTTGGGACTGCCGGTGCGGATGCTGGCCGCAGTCCCCGACGATGTGGAGGAGATCGCCGGCTTCGTTCGTGAGCGCCGCACGCAGTGCCGGTGGCTGATCGTCACCGGCGGCCTCGGCGGCACCCCCGACGACGTGACGCGGGAGGGGGTCGCGACGGCCTTCGGCGTCGGCCTGGAGGCACATGCAGCCTCGCTGGCGGCGCTGCGCGGGCGGTTCCCCGAGCACACCCACGACTACGTCGAGCGGTTCGCGATGCTCCCGGCCGGCGCCCAGCCGGTCGACAACCCGCTGGGTGGGGCGCCCGGCTTCCGGCTCGAGAACGTGGTGGTGCTGGCCGGCGTACCGGCCGAGATGGAGGCGACGTTCGGCGTGGCGGAGCGCACGGTGCTCGGCGGCGGGGCGCGGCCGATCCGCGCCGTCCGGCTGAGCTACCGGACGACCGAATCGCAGATCGTGGCCGTGCTGGAGCGGGCGATGGACGAGCACCCCGCGGTCGCGGTCGGCAGCTATCCCCAGTTCGACGGCGGCGTGCGCCGGGTCGACATCGTGCTCAAGTCGGCCGACCCGAACGCGCTCGACGCCGCAGCAGCCTGGATGGGCGAGGAGCTGGGCCAGGTGCTGTCGGCTCCGTGACCTCCGCGCTCAGCCTCGACACACTGAATCCGCAGCAGCGGGAGGCCGTTCTCCATACGGAGGGGCCGCTGCTGGTGGTCGCCGGCGCGGGCTCTGGCAAGACGCGGGTGCTGACGCACCGCGTCGCCCACCTGATCGCCGAGGGCCGGGCGGAACCGTACGAGATCCTCGCCATCACGTTCACCAACCGGGCGGCGACCGAGATGAAGGAGCGCGTCCAGCAGCTGGTTGGCGGCCACATCGCGGCCCGCATGTGGGTGATGACGTTTCACTCGGCGTGCGGCCGCATGCTGCGCCGTGACGCGGAGCTGATCGGCTACCGCCCGAGCTTCACGATCTACGACCAGGCCGACCAGGTGCGGCTAGTGCGCAACATCCTCGAGGAGCAGGGCAAGGATCCCAAGCGGTTCACGCCGCGCTCGATCCACTCCGCGATCTCCCGCGCCAAGGACCGGCTGCTGACGCCGGAACTGTACTCGGAGACGATCGGCGGCTTCTTCGAGCAGACCGTGGCCGAGGTCTACGACGACTACGAGCGCCGGCTGCAGGCCGCCAACGCCATGGACTTCGACGACATGATCATGAAGACGGTGGGCCTGCTGGAGGCGTTCCCGGACGTCCGCCGGCACTGGCAGCGGGGATTCCGCTACGTGATGGTCGACGAGTACCAGGACACCAACCATGCCCAGTTCCGGCTGGTCTCGCTGCTCTCGGCCGGGCACCGCAACCTGGCCGTCGTCGGCGACCAGGACCAGTCGATCTACGCGTTCCGTGGGGCGGACATCCGCAACATCTCCGAGTTCGACCAGGACTTCCCCGACGCCTACGTGGTGCGCCTTGAGCAGAACTACCGCTCGACCCAGACGATCCTCGACTCCGCGAACGCGGTGATCGCGCACAACCGGGGGCGGGCGCCCAAGCAGCTGTGGTCGGATCTGGGATCCGGCGACCCGGTGCGGGTGATCGAGGCCGAGGACGAGCACGCGGAGGCCCGGTTCGTTGCCGGCGCCATTCAGGATGCGATGGACGGCGGCATGTCGGCGGCCGACGTCGCCGTCTTCTACCGGATGAACGCGCAGTCCCGGGTGCTCGAGGACCTGCTGACCCGCCAGGGCGTGGACTACCGGGTGATCGGCGGCCCGAAGTTCTACGACCGGGCCGAGATCAAGGACGCCGTCGCCTACCTGCAGGTAATCGAGAACCCGGCCGACGAGATCTCGCTGCGGCGGATCGTCAACCAGCCGCGGCGGGGGATCGGCGGCACGTCGCTGGACCGGCTGTCCAACCACGCCCGCGCGATGGGCCAGTCGCTGTGGGAGGCGATCGAGCAGGTCGATGCCAGCCCGCTGAGCGGCGCGGCGGTCGCCAGCGTGACACGTTTCCGGGACCTGATCCAGGGGCTCCGCGAGCGGGCGGCGGAGGCCTCGGTGGCCGACCTGCTGGAGGAGGTGCTGGCCAAGAGCGGCTACGCGGAGATGCTCGAGGCCGACCGCACGATCGAGGCCCAGGGCCGGATGGAGAACCTCCAGGAGCTGGTCGGCGTGGCCCGCGAGTACGAGTCGCGGGGCGAGGAGGCGGGGGAGGGCGGCCGGCTGGCCGACTTCCTGCAGGAGATCTCGCTCTACACCGACTCGGACAGCCTGGCCGAGGAGCGGTCGCAGGTGACGCTGATGACGCTGCACAACGCCAAGGGCCTGGAGTTCCCGGTGGTCTTCATGATCGGGCTCGAGGAGGGGCTGTTCCCGCACCAGCGCTCGCTGGACGAGCTGAACGACGAGGAGGAGCGGCGGCTCTGCTACGTCGGCATGACACGGGCCCGGGAGCGGCTGACGCTGACCCACGCCCGGTCGCGGACGATCTTCGGCGCCCGCTCCTACAACATGCCGTCGCGCTTCCTGGACGAGCTGCCGCAGAGCGGCATAGAGTGGGAGCGCCAGGCGCCCGCATGGGCCGCGGCGTCGGCGGCAGCTCGTCCAGGA
>Ga0247830_10001226_pt1 | contig 10476 bp, 8 predicted proteins | sample 12C_Control_Day5_FD_207766 | JGI IMG/M metagenome (GOLD analysis project Ga0247830, IMG submission 207766) | Soil microbial communities from agricultural site in Penn Yan, New York, United States - 12C_Control_Day5 | ecosystem: Environmental > Terrestrial > Soil > Agricultural land | place: USA...
GCGAACCGGACTCGCTCTAGCTTTACACGGGAAAATGTATCAGGACACGGGCTCCGGGCTCTCCTCCGGCTCCGCAGACGCATCGCTGGGGCCGTCGGGCTCGACGACGTCCTCGTCCCGCTCCGCATCCTCCGCTGGCGGCGGAGCCGGTCGCGAGATGGCGATGCCCGCAGCGGCCCAGACGGCGACGGCGACCCAGTGCACGCCGATCACGTCCGTCTGGAGCCCGAGCAGCAGGACGGCAGCGAAGGCCGCGCCCACCCAGGCCTCCTTGCGCACGAGCCCCGCGAGCAGCGCGAGGCTCCAGAGGACGAACGCCGCCATCCCGAGGATGCCGGCATCCACTCCGATCTCGGTGTACGTGGACTCGCCGGCCTTGATCTCGACACCCGTGCGCTTGGCCACGACGCCTGCGTTTCCGAGCCCGTATCCCTGCGGATGCTCGAGCACGGCCCGCAACCCGTCCCGGAGATTGCGCCAGTGGCTCTCGGTGGACGACTCCGAGCCGGAGAAGGGATCCGAGCTCGCGTCGGGATCCCGCTGGGCGTTCTCGCGCAGCCACTCGAGCTCCTCCTGCGTGTAGCTCGTCGTGGGCCCGATCGACGGGTAGGCAGCGAGGAACGCCGCGCCGACCGCGATCGAGACCGCCGCGAGGACGGCCGGCGCGAGCCGGCGCTGCGCCGCGGCGAGCACGACGAGCCCGACCGCGAGCGCGGCGAACGCCGCTCGCGTGTGCGTGAACAGCAGCGCGGCGTAGAGGAGAGCCGCGACCAGCGTCCTCCATATGCGCACCGGTCGGCTGACGACGAAGACGAGCGCGACCACGAGGACGTACGCGCTCGCGAGCGGGGAGAGGAGCGTGGACACGAGCCTCCGGATCGGGTTGTCCTCGTCGCCCGTGTTGTAGACCCAGTTCTCGGGGAGCCCGGAGAGGCCCTCGTAATCGAGGCCGAGCTGCTCCCGGTACCAGCCGGGGACGCCCGAGTCCCGCCACGCCTGGAGCGAGACGATCCCGAGGTCGGCGAGTCCGGCGACCGCGACGGCGACCCCCACGAGCACGACGACCGCCGCGAGCCTCGAGCGCGCCTGCCACACCCGGGAGACCATCCGGCCGAGCGCGTACGCCGCCACCGGCAGGAGGTGGTGGCGCAGCGCGAGCAGCTCCCCGCGAGTCGTCGCCTCACCGTCGAGCAGGCTCTGCGGGACGAGCGCGTACACGAGGACGACGGCCGCGTAGGTCGCCGCGAGGATGTCCACGACCTGCAGGCGCGGCAGCCGCCGGGCGTTCCAGGCGGCCGCCACGAGGGCGATCAGCAGCAGCGCCTCCTTCCACGCCGCGGCGGCGTCCAGGGCGCGACCGCGCACGCCGAGGTCCCAGAGCTGGGCCATCGCCGCGTTGTGCACCGCGAGCCCGGCGACGACGAGCAGCAGCAGGAGGCCCGCGAGGCGCTCGCCGCGGCTAGTCAACGATCGCCACCAGCGTGAGCCCGAGGTTCACGACCCGGACGCGGCCCGGAAAGAGCGACGCGAGCGTGCGGCGCGAGAGGAGGTCGATGTCCTTCGCGAACTCCTTCCCCGCGAGGTCGTACAGGCGGTGCGCCGTGGGCCGCGGGAGCCAGTGCACGAGCGGCAGGCGGGTGTGAACCTCCACCGGGAACAGGCGGTTCGGCGTGGTGAGGAACACGCGCCGGCCCACGCGCAGGGCTTCGGTCACAAGCCGTCGCTGCCGCTCGCGTCCCCCGACGTGCTCGATGACCGCGTTCGAGAACACGACGTCGAACACCCCGTCCTCGAACGGGAGTGCGCAAGCGTCTCCCTGGACGTAGCGAATCGCCGGATAGCGCGCGCGGAAGCCGGCGCCGTCGTGGAGGCCGAGCGCCGTGATCCGCTCCGGCCAGGGGTAGAGCTCCTCGAAGAAGTTGAGGGTCCCGCAGCCGTTCTCCTCGCCGAAGCCGAGCTCGTCCGCGCCCACGTCGAGCACCGTCGTCTCCGGCGTCGGCTGGAGCTCGTCCAGGAAGAGCTCGAGCTTCCGCTTTCGGGAGCGGAGGGAGACGGCATCGACGAGGCGCATCGCGTAAGTATCGAGACAGGACCCGCGAGTGGGCCGAGTAGGCTGACCTGCGTGGTCGAGGCGACGATCAGGCCGCGGGGGCCGTACTCGCTGCGGCTCACGGCCGGCCAGGGCTGGCGCGGGCGACTGACCGCCGGCCGCTCGGCGCAGGCGTGGCAGCGCTCCGACGGCGCGGTCGTCGTCCGAGCCTCCGACGACGCCGGGATCGACGAGGCGCGCTTCGTGCTCGCTCTCGACGACGACACGAGCGCGTTCCACCGGCGCTACGCCCACGACCCACTGCTCGGCCCCTCGCTCCACGCGCTCCGAGGGATGCGCCCGCGCCGCCGGGCGACCGTCACGCACGCCGCGCTCCGGGCGATCTGCGGGCAGCTCGTCCAGGCTCGCCGAGCGCTCCAGATCGAGCGCGCGGTCACGCGTGCCTGCGGCGAGGACCCTCCGACCGGCACGGCACTCGCTCGTCTCTCCCCCGCCGCGCTCTGCGGGCTCGGCCTCGCGGCGAGCCGCTCGGCGACACTCGCACGCCTCGTGCGCACGGTGGACCTCGAGGGGCTCAGGCGACGCACGGACGTCGCTCTGCCGGCGCTTCGGAGAGAGAGGGGCGTCGGTCCCTGGACAGTGGGCGTCATCGCGCTCCAGGGCCTCGGGCGCTACGACGCCGGTCTCGTGGCAGACCTCGGACTGGTCAAGCTCCTGGCGTCGATCCGCGGCAGCTGGCCGGACCCTGCGGAGACGGTCGAGCTGCTCGAGCCCTACGGGGAGTGGCAGGGCCTCGCGAGCGTGTTCCTCCTGCAGGGCTTCAAGCGCGGCCTCGTGCCCGGCGCGAGCGCCGACCGCGCGCGGCTCGTGCGCTCCTCGGGCACCTCCTGACGCAGTGTCGGGAACGCCGTCCCGGCCTACACTCCCGCGATGATCGACCGACGGAAGGTCGCGATCCTCGGCACCGGGCGGATCGGCGAGGCGCTGATCACGGGGCTCCTCTCCTCGGGCTGGCGCGAGCCGGAAGAGATCGCCGCGACCGCGAGACGGCAGGAGCGCGTGGACGAGCTCGCCGAGCGCCACGGCGTCGCCGCAACGCTGTCGAACCGCGACGCGGCGGCGGGTGCGGCTCTCGTCGTCGTCGCGGTGAAGCCGCAGGACATCGACGGCCTGCTCGGGGAGATCGGCGGCCTCATCCTCCCGGAGCAGACGGTGCTGACGATCGCGGCCGCGATTCCGACGTCCCGGATCGAGAGCAGGCTGTCCCCGGGCGTGCCCGTTGTGCGGGCGATGCCGAACACGCCGTCTACGGTGCACGAGGGCATCGCCGGCCTGTGCGCGGGCTCGCACGCCGCCGACCCAAACCTCGATCTCGCCGAGGAGGCGCTCGCGCACCTCGGGGCCGTCGTGCGCGTGCCCGAGTCCGCCCTCGACGCGATCACGGCCGTGTCGGGGTCCGGCCCCGCCTACTTCGCCCTGCTGGCCGAGGCGATGATCGAGGCGGGGATCCTGCTCGGGCTCTCGCGCGAGATCTCGACGCAGCTCGTGGTCCAGACGATGTTCGGCACCGCGAAGCAGCTTCGCGACGAGAAGATGCACCCGGTCGAGCTGCGGGAGATGGTGACGTCGCCCGGCGGGACCACCATCGCCGCCATCCGCGAGCTGGAGATGGCCGGCGTCAGGGCCGCGTTCCTCAACGCCATCCAGGCGGCAATGGTGCGAGCCCGCGAGCTCGCCGGCGGCGCGCCCTAGACGGAGCGCGGCGGCAGCATCGGCGACGAGAGCTCCACCGCGAGGCCCCTCGCGTCGGCGAGCGCCTGCACCGCGAGCACCGTGTCCGCGATGGGGACGTCCTCCAGGAACTCGTCGCGCGCCTCGAAGTCGGTGAGCAGCTCGCGCGCGGCCGAGGCGTAGCTCTGCGCATCGCCACGCGCGAGCGCAGCGAGCGCGTCGGCCACTGGACGAGGAAAGTCATCGCGTACTCGCAATCGGCCGGCCATGCTCCCGGCCTCCGCGTCCTCGCCGAGCACCAGGTGCGCGAGCGCCGCCGCGTAGCAGCCGATCGGGCCCTCGGACTGCGCCGCGCCGGAGGCCAGCGCCCAGCGGGCGTCGTCACTCGCCCCGTCGAAGTCGCCCGCGATCAAGCGTGCCTTCATCGCTCCGATCGGCCGCCCCCAGCTGCCGGGCGGCGCGTCCGGCCAGCTCTGCCGATAGCGGTCGGCCGCGCGCAGGAGCCACTCGCGGCTCTCGTCCCGCCGTGCGAGCACGAGCAGCGAGAGCCCGGCGGCCCAGGCCGCGTTCCCGGTGCGCGTGAGCTGGCGCTGGCGCTCGTCGGGCGACTTCGGGAGGCGAGCGAGGCCGTCCTCGTAGCGCTCCGCCGCTCGCTCCGCGCGTTCCTCCCAGTTCACCATGCGCGATCGAAGTATCGTCCTCGGCGTGGGGAGAGAGCCGCGCGAGGTGGTCTACGTGGACGGCGCGCGCACGGCGTTCGGTCGGGCGGGGCCGGAGGGCGCGTTCTGGAGGACGCGCGCGGACGACATGGCCGTGAAGGTCGTGCGCGAGCTCCTCCGCCGCAACCCGGGGCTCCCCGCCGAGCGGATCGACGACGTCGTCTTCGCCGCGACCGCGCAGGTCGGCGACCAGGGGCTCACGCTCGGGCGCGGCGTCGCGCTCCTGGCCGGGCTCCCGAGCTCCGTTCCCGGCTTCGCGGTCGACCGCATGTGCGCGGGCGCGCTCACGGCGACGACCGCGGGCGCAGGCGAGATCGCGATGGGCGCGGCGGACGTCGTGCTCGTCGGCGGCGTCGAGCACATGGGTCACCATCCGATGGGCGAGGACGTCGACTTCAACCCGCGGTTCGTCGCGGAGCGCATCGTCGACGACTCGGCGGCGGTCATGGGGCAGACCGCGGAGAACCTCCACGACGCCTTCCCGCATCTGACGAGGGAGGACGCCGACGCCTACGCGGTCGAGTCGCAGCGGCGCGCCACGAAGGCCTGGCAGGAGGGGGTCATGGACGGCATCGTCGTCCCGATGTCCGTCTTCACGGACAACGGGTGGAAGCTGGCCGACCGCGACGAGTTCCTGCGCCCCGACACGACGATGGAGGGCCTCGCCGAGCTGCGTGCGCCCTTCCGCGCGGGGGGTCGGGTCACCGCCGGCAACTCGGCGGGGCTGACCGACGGGGCGACGGCCGCGCTCCTCGCGTCCGCCGAGGCAGCGGAGGAGCTCGGCCTCGAGCCGAGGATGCGGCTCGTCGGGTTCGCGTACGCGGGGGTGGAGCCGGAGCTGATGGGTCTCGGGCCCGTGCCGGCGACGCGCCGTGTCCTCGAGCGGGCAGGGCTCACGCTGGACGACGTCGGCCTCTTCGAGCTGAACGAGCCGTTCGCCGTCCAGGTCCTGACCTGGTGCGACGGCGTGGGCGTGTCCCCCGACGACCCCCGCCTGAACCCGTACGGCGGGGCGATCGCCTGCGGCCATCCGCTCGCCGCGACGGGTGTCCGCCTGATGGCGCAGCTCGCGCACGGGTTCCGGGAGCGCCCGGACGTCCGCTACGGGCTCACCGCCCTCTGCATCGGGCTCGGGATGGGAGCCGCGGTGCTGTGGGAGAACATCGCGACCGGCGCAGGCTCGACGGAGCCGGCCGAGAGAGCGGAAGGAAATGGCTAGCCCGCCGACCCTCTTCAAGCTCCAGCGGCTCGAGACCCGGGTCGGCCCGGTCGCGCTCGCGACGATGGACAACGGCGAGGACTGGCACAAGCCGAGCACGTTCGGCGAGCACGCTCTGCGCTCGCTCGAGGAGGCACTCGGCCAGCTCGAGACCGGCGAGTGGCGGGGGCTCCTCCTCACCGGCAAGCCGTTCGTGTTCGCGGTCGGCGCAGACCTGGGCGAGTTCGGCGAGATCACGACCGAGCGGGCCCGCGAGGGCGGCCGCGCGGGGCACGAGCTCTTCGGCCGGATCCGCGACCTGCCCTTCGTCACGATGGCGGCGATCAACGGCGCGGCGCTCGGCGGCGGGGTGGAGATCGCCCTGCACTGCGACTACCGCACGATCGCCACCTCGGTCCGGCACTTCGCCTGCCCGGAGGTGTTTCTCGGCCTGATCCCGGGCTGGGGCGGGACGCAGCTCGTCCCGCGACTCGTCGGTGCCGAGCAGGCCGTGAAGTTCGTCGTCGAGAATCCCCTTCGCCAGAACCGCATGCTCACGGGCCTGCAGGCCCACGAGTCGGGCTTCGCAGACGCGCTGCTCGAACCGGTCGAGCTCCTCGACGAGTCGCTCGCGTTCCTCCTCGGGAAGATCGAGGAGGGCGCCGGCAAACGCCACCCCCAGGCCGACCTCTCCGATGTCGCCGACGTGTGCCGCAAGGCGCGCGCTCGCCTCGACGGGCAGGTGCACGGCGCCGCGCCGGCTCCCTACCGCGCGCTCGACCTGATCGAAGGCGCCGCGACCTGGTCCCTCGAGGAGGGATACGCCGCGGAGGAGGACGCGCTCGCCGAGCTGCTCCCCGGCCCGCAGGCCCAGGCGTCGATCTATGCGTTCGGGCTCGTCGAGCGACGCGCGAAACGTGGGGTCGGGATCCCCGAGGTCGAGCCGCGTCGCGTGCAGAAGCTCGGCGTCGTCGGCGCAGGGCTCATGGCCCGCCAGCTGGCGCTGCTCGCGCTCCGGAGGCTGGAGGTCCCGGTCGTCGTCCGCGACCTCACGCAGGAGCAGGTCGACGACGCGGTCGAGTGGATCGCAGGCGAGCTGGACGAGCTCGTCCGGAAGGGCCGGCTCGGCGAGGCGAAGGCGCGCTTCCTCGCCTCGCTCGTCCGCGGCGAGACCGGGTGGGACGTTTTCGCCGGCTGCGACCTCGTCCTCGAGGCCGTCTTCGAGGAGATGGCCGTCAAGAAGGAGGTCTTCGCCGAGCTCGAGCGCGTCGTCTCGCCGGAGTGCGTGCTCGCGACGAACACCTCGTCGCTCTCCGTCACCGAGATGAGCTCGGAGCTCGAGCAACCGGAGCGCGTCGTCGGCATGCACTTCTTCAACCCGGTTGCGGTGCTGCCGCTCGTCGAGCTCGTCCGGACCCCGCAGACGGACGACGTGACGCTCGCCACCGCCTGGGCCGTCACGAAGAAGCTGCGCAAGACCGGCGTGCTCGTCCGCGACGCGCCGGGCTTCGTCGTGAACCGCCTGCTCGGCCGCCAGGGTACGGTCGTCACGCAGGCGCTCGACCACGGCAACACGGTCGAGGAGACGGACGAGGCGGTCCTCCGGCTCGGGCTCCCGATGGCCCCCTCGGTGCTCCTCCAGCTCGTCGGCCCCCGGGTCGCCAACCACGTGCGCCACACGCTCCACGATGCGTGGCCCGACCGCTTCGCGCTCTCCGCAACGCTCGAGAGCCTCGCGGATGGGGGAGACCCGGTCGTCGTCGAGAATGCGCCCCGCAGCGTGGACGAGATCCACGAGGCCGTTCTCGAGGCACTCGCGGACGAGGTGCGCCACATCCTCGACGACGGCGTCGTGGCGGAGGCGGCCGACATCGACACCTGCCTGCTGCTCGGCGCGGGTTTCCCGTTCTGGCTCGGCGGCATCACGAGGCACCTGGACCAGACCGGCGTGTCCGAGCGCGTGGTGGGACGACCCCTGTCCGAGCACGCCGCTGCCCGAACCTGACATCTCGTTCCCCGCCGCCGTCTGCGGTATGCTCCGAAGGGAACGCTCGCCGGAGATAACGGGCGAGCGTCGACTCTTAGGGAGGAGCGGCACGGAAAGACGTGCTGCGCAAGTACACGACGTGACGACTACGCCGACGCTGACGTCGGATACCCCCGAGCACCTGACCGCGGCCGCACGCCGTGCGGAAGCCTGGTTCGGCGAGCCGTTCCTCGCGGACGACGAGGACGCGCCGGTCGCGCTTGCCCCGGGCACGGCCCGCCGCGCCGCGCTCGACGACGCCGTGGACGAGATGGACGCAGGGCTCGCGAGCCCGTCTGCGCGGTGGAAGGTCCGGTACGGGCTCATGCTCGGCCTCGAGCGCGTCCTGACGGAGGACGCGCCGCGGACCGCTGCCGGAACCGAGCTGCGTCGCCACCAGGTCGACGCGCTGGCCGGGATGCTCGCGGAGCTCATCGCGTCGACGCAACGGGAGGTCGAGGAGAACGGCAACGGCGGTGCCAACGGGAACGGCACCGGCGCCGTGCAGGAGCTCGAGCTCGACGAGGAGGCGGACGACGACTACGACGCCGGCTACGTCGACGAGGCGCTCGGCGACGGGGAGCACGGCCCCGACCCCGGCGCGAGCCGCCGCTACCGCTTCCGGCACCCGACCGCCTCCGGCAAGACGATCGCCGCGGCCGGCTTCGTCGAAGCCGCGCGGAACCTCGGCATCCTCATCCTCACCCACCGGCGGCTTCTCGTCACGCAATTCACGCGTGACCTCACGACGGAGGGGTACGGAGCGCGCTTCACGGACGCGGTGCTGAAGGGCGCCCGCGCGCCCAGCAGCAACCCGATCACGATCCAGACCTACGCCTGGTTCGCCCGGCACGGCGTCGAGCTCGACCGCGAGACGTACCACCTCGTCCTCTGCGACGAGGCGCACACCGCCCTCGGGGAGAAGACGAGCGCCGCGATCCGTGCGTTCCACGAGCCGCTCTACATCGGCATGACGGCGACCGAGCAGCTCATCGCGAAGCAGGTCTCCGACGTCTTCCCGGCGTCCGTCGACGACCTCCCGCTCGGCGACGCGGCGCGGCGCGGGCTGATCGCGCCCCTCCGCTGCCTGCGGGTCCCGCCCGCGGCCGCGATCAACTCGGTTCCTATCATCGGCGGGGACTTCGAGGAGCGTGCCCTGGCGGCCGCCCTCGACCACGAGGCCCTGAACCAGGCGGCCGCGAGCCTCTATCGCGAGCGCTTCGGCTCGACGCCGGGGATCGTCTACTCCGCAGGTGTGGAGCACGCCTACAACCTCGCCCAGGAGTTCCGCGCCGCGGGGCTCAAGGCCGAGGCCGTGTCGGGCCGGACGCCGCCTGCGCGTCTCGCGGAGACCCTCGCCGCCTACGAGCGCGGCGAGATCAACGTGCTCATCAACGCCCAGCTCCTCGCCGAGGGCTGGAACTCGCCGCGGGCCACGGTGTGCATGCATCTCGCCCCGACCGCCTCCCGGCGCGTCTACCAGCAGCGGATCGGTCGCATCATGCGCACCCACCCGCGCAAGGAGGCCGGTGTCGTCGTGGACTTCGTGCCGAAGGCCTCCACGCACAACGAGCGTGTCGTCTCGCTGCACGCGCTCCTGGACGCCGACTTCTACCGCGAAGGCGCGCGCGTGACGCCGGCGCCGCGACGCCGCCAGCAGCGCCGCGCGCGCCGCAAGCTCTCCCCGGTGCCGTGGCTGGTCCCTGTCACCCCGGACGTCGCCCGTCGGCTCGGCGTCATCCAGCGCGAGTGGCAGCGCATCGACCCCAAGTACCTGGACGACGACGAGCAGCGCTTCTGGGCCACGATCGCGGGTCGCCAGATCCGCTTCGACCAGCGCGCCGAGTTCGCGCGCAAGTTCACCGAGGGCAGGGCCAGCAAGGCTGCGCTCGAGCAGTTCCTCGCCACCTGCGCCGCGGAGAACCCGAATCGCCGGCTGCGCATGACCGCGCTTCTCGATCGCGTGGCAACCCCGGTCGAGCGGGCGGACTTCGACGACCTCGTGACCCTTGTGACCCAGGCGCCGCCCTGGGAGAAGGACCGTGCCGCCGGGGTCCGCATCCTGCTTCGCGCCGTCGGCGAGGGCAAGGCGGCCGCCCCGGAGCAGATCCTCGCGCGCTGGACGTGGCGACTGGCCCGGGCGACACGCAAGGTGCAGGATCGACGCGTCTCGAGCGAGTTCCCCGAGGCGAAGCGACTGCTCGGCGCGGCGGCGAACTCGCGGGGGCACCGGCACGAGGAGAACGTGAACCGTCTCGTCCAGGTCGCCCGCGCGATGCCACTCGCGGTCGGCGCGGCGCTCCTGGCCTCGGCCGACGGCTACACGCCCCGTGCGAACGGCGCCCTCGATCGGGCGCGCGAGGAGCTCGGGGCGATCGAGGACATCGCGAACGCCCTCGCCGACAACCTCCCCGCCCCGAAGCTGACGGCACGGAAGAGCCGGCGCCGGCGGCGGAAGCGCAAGGGGCAGCCTCAGACCGCGCCGGCGGCCGAGGCGGCCGCTCCGGAGACCGGAGGCGACGGCACCCCATCCGAGGCAGCACCGCACGCCGCGCCGGCGGACGTCGACGTCGCCGAAGACGCCGCGTAACCGCCCTGAGCCTCGCCCGCACCGGCGGTGACACTCCTCCGCGGCCGCGGAGCGGACGCCTTCAGGATCTGCCGCGCGACCGGCGGATACCGGCGTTCGATGAGCTCGAAGCGCCACGCGGCCGCGGAGCGGACGCCTTCAGGATCTGCCGCGCGACCGGCG
>Ga0247830_10001227_pt1 | contig 10476 bp, 10 predicted proteins | sample 12C_Control_Day5_FD_207766 | JGI IMG/M metagenome (GOLD analysis project Ga0247830, IMG submission 207766) | Soil microbial communities from agricultural site in Penn Yan, New York, United States - 12C_Control_Day5 | ecosystem: Environmental > Terrestrial > Soil > Agricultural land | place...
GATCGACGTCGAGGTCGCGCGCGACCTTCAGAAGCGAATCCGCGTGGTCCCCCTCCCCCGCGAAGCACCGGGCCGCGACGTGCCGTAGGAGCAGCGCCTCGCGCGCCTCGTCGGCCAGGCGCCGCAGCTCGGCCGCCGGGTTCTCGTCATTTCGTGGTGCGGCGACCACCGCGACGGTCGAGCCGTAACCGGCGAGGTCGGCGACGGCGTCGAGCGCCCGCTGCGAGGCGCTCGAGCCGTCGTACCCGACGAGGATCCTGCGTGGCCGCGCAGCCATCAGTGGCTCATCGTCCCCTTCGGGTTGCCGACCTTCAGAAGGCCGACCATGCCGAGGTCGACGTCCGCGAACGCGTGGCTGACAACCGGGTAGAGGCCCTCGTCATCGACCTTCACATCGAACACGGCCCCGCCTCCGGCCGGGACGAGCACGGTCTGGACGCCCTGCTGCGGGGGGCTCGTGAGGTCGCTGTTGACCCACGCGCGGTCGAAGATCGTGCCGACGACGTGGAAGTTGACGTTGTTCGTCGGGCCGGCCGCGACGACCCAGAAGCGCGTGGTCTCGCCCGGCTTCGCGGTCAGAGGGTGCGTCACGTACTGGTTCGCGTAGCCGTTGAAAGTGACCCAGTCCGGCAGTCGCATCCGCGCCTTGGTCATGTCGAGCGAGGCGGGCTCCGCAATCCCGTCACCGTTCATGTACCACTCGCTGCCGACCAGGACGTACTCGTTGTCGGCGGGCGGCAGACCGGTCCTCGGCTCCACGATGATCGCGCCGTACATGCCGTTGGCGATGTGCGCGAGCACCGGCTTGGTGCCGCAGTGGTACATGTAGACGCCCGGATCGCCCGCGACGAAGCGGAACGTGAACGACTCGCCCGGCTTCGCGTCGCGGAACGCGCGGTCAGGTGCGATTCGCGCGGCGTGGAAGTCGATCGAGTGCGGAATCGAGCCGCCGTTGGTGAGCGTCATCTCGACCGTCTGGCCCTCGCGCACGTGCACGACCGGCCCGGGCGCGCCGTGACCGTCGAACGCCCAGGTGTTGTACTTCACGCCCGGCGCGATCTCGACGACCATGTCCTTCAGGGTCATGTGTACCTTCACCAGGTCGCCGGCCGGGATCGGCGGCATCGTCGCGTCGTAGGCGACATGGGCCTTGGCAAGCTCTTCCGCGTTTGCCGCGGTCTTCCCCGCGAAGCTCTCGAGCGGCAGCGACTGGTTCGCCGTCGCCGCCGCATGGTCGTTGGTCTCAGCCGCGACCCCGCCGGAAGCAACGTCGTCGCGCGCCTCGTCCGCTGCCTGCGCGGCGACGACGGCTGCGATGGCGAGCGCGCCGACCGCGAATGCGAGGAGCAGCACGACGACCGCAGCGAGCGGGCCAAGGCCCTTTCTGTCGCGCCGTCGGTCGAGTCGTGTCGGGCTGGACGCCGTGTGGGTGCTCATCGAGTCCTCCTGGGAGCAAGGTGAATCCTCATCGCATCCGACGATAGGACGCACCTCGCCCGTCGCCATCCGCGGAGGCCACCGGCGATGTGCGGGTTTACCGCACCGTCGCCCCGGACGGCCTCCGCTAGCGTCACCGCGTGGCCGACGAGCCGATGATCGAGGCGCATGGGCTGACGAAGCGCTACGGCGACTTCACCGCGGTGGACGGGATCGACTTCGCCGTCGCGCGGGGCGAGACGTTTGGCTTCCTCGGGCCGAACGGCGCTGGCAAGAGCTCGACCATGCGGATGATCGGCGCAGTGTCGCCCGCCAGCGGCGGCACACTGCGGGTCCTGGGCCAGGATCCCGAGCACGACGGCTCCGAGATCCGGCAGCGGCTCGGCGTCGTCCCGCAGGAGGACAACCTCGACCTCGAGCTCGACGTCGGCGAGAACCTGCTCGTCTACGGGCGCTTCTTCGGACTGGCGCGTGACGAGATCAGGCGTCGTTCTGACGAGCTGCTCGAGTTCGTCCAGCTCACGGACCGCAGGGATGCGCGGGTCGACTCTCTCTCGGGAGGCATGAAGCGCCGCCTCACGATCGCGCGCGCACTCGTCAACTCACCCGAGCTGATGCTGCTCGACGAGCCGACGACCGGCCTCGACCCGCAGGCGCGCCACGCACTCTGGGACCGCCTGTATCGCCTGAAGCAGCAGGGCGTCACGCTCGTCCTGACGACGCACTACATGGACGAGGCGGAGCAGCTCTGCGACCGGCTCGTGATCATGGACCAGGCGAAGATCGTGGCCGAGGGGTCCCCGCGCGAGCTGATCGAGCGGTTCGTCGAGCGCGAGGTCGTCGAGCTCCGCTTCGGCGCGCAGAACGGCCGCCCGTCCCTCGATGACCTCGGCAACCACGTCGAGGTGCTGCAGGATCGGATCGTTATCGGCTCGGACGACGGCGACGCAGTCGTCGACCAGGTGCACGCGCGCGGGCTCCACCCCGAGACGGTGCTCGTTCGCCGGAGCACCCTCGAGGACGTCTTCCTACGCCTCACCGGGCGGAGCCTGAACGACTGATGCCGGCGGTCGGGAGGGTTCTCAGCGTCGTCGGCTGGCACGCACACGCCTACCGGCGGATGTGGCGGGGCTCGATCACGGTGTCGTTCCTCAACCCGATCTTCTTCCTGCTCTCGATCGGAGTCCTCCTCGGGACGCTCGTCGACAACTCCGACCCCGATCTCGGCGGCCTGACCTACCTCGAGTTCGTCGCGCCCGCGCTCGTGGCGGCGACGGCGATGCAGACCGCGGCCAGCGTGACGACGTTCCCCGTCAAGGCGGGCCTGAAGTGGCTCCGCACGTACCACGCGGTCGTCGCAACGCCCGTCCGGGTGCGGGAGCTCGTCGCGGGCGTCCTCCTGTGGGCGGGCGTGCGGGTGATCGTCGCCTGCGCGCTGTTCGCTCTCGTCGCGGCCGTCGGCGGGGCGTTCACGTCGCCGCTGGCGGTGCTGTCGCCGGTCGCGGGCCTCCTCTGCGGACTGGCGTTCGCGGCAGGGCTCGCCGCGGTGACCTCGGGCACCGACGCCGACCAGTGGCTCGTCGCGATCTTCCGGTTCGTGCTCGTGCCGCTCTTCCTCTTCTCGGGCACGTTCTTCCCGATCGAGCAGCTGCCCGACTGGATCGAGCCCCTCGCCTGGCTGACGCCGCTGTGGCACGGCGTGGAGCTCTCACGCGGCTTCGCGACGGGAGAGCTCGACGGCCCGCTCATCGCCGTCCATGTGGCGTACCTCGTCGTGTTCACGGCGGTGGGAGCGGCGATCGCCGTGCGCGCCTGCGAGACGAGGCTGCGGCGATGAGCACCCATGACACCGCGCTTCGCGTCGTCCCCCGGATCGCGCTCGGCACGCATCGCTCCTGGCGGCTCGTCGAGCGCAACCTGACGAGCTCGCGCGACGGCTGGCTCGTCGTCGTCTCCGGATTCTTCGAGCCGCTCTTCTACCTCGTCGCTCTCGGAATCGGCGTCGGGGCGCTCGTAGGCACGCTCGAGCTCGGCGGCGAGTCGGTCTCGTACCGCGAGTTCGTCGCGCCTGCCCTGCTCGCTTCCGCGGCGATGAACGGCGCCGTCTACGAGTCGGGCAACATCTTCTTCAAGCTCAAGTACGCGAAGACGTACCAGGGGGTGCTCGCGACGCCGATGACCGTCCGCGACGTCGCGGTCGGCGAGCTGATCTACACCCTCATGCGCGGAGCCGTCTACGCGGTCGGGTTCGTCGCGGTGATGCTCGTCCTCGGGCTCGTCGCGTCTCCGTGGGCGCTGCTCGCGGTTCCCGGTGCGCTCCTCGTCTCGGCCGCGTTCGCCGCGCCGGCGGTGTTCGCGGTGACGTTGATGCGCTCCTGGGCGGACTTCGCGTTCGTCGAGCTCTGTACGCTGCCCATGTTCCTGTTCTCGGCGACGTTCGTGCCGCTCGACGACTACCCGCCGCTCGCGCAGTGGATCGTTCCTCTGACACCGCTGTACCACGGCGTCCACATGCTCCGCGCCTTCACGCTCGGCGAGGTGAGCTGGACCGTCCTGCTGAACATCGCCTACCTCGTCGCGATGACGGGCGTGTTCTTCGTGCTCGCCGACCGCCGGCTCGCGAAGCTCCTGTTGAAGTAGAGCGGGCTACCAGGGGACAGCGTCGCCGTTCGCGTGGACGAACGTCCCGCTGCCCGATGCGTCGAGCTCCTCGAGCCGTGCGATCAGGCCGGCCGCGGCCTCGGGCGGGTCGACGTTGCCACCGTGCCCGGTCATCTCGGTGCGGACGAAGCCCGGATGGAGGACGACGACGTGGATGCCGCGCGGGGCGACCTCGGCCGCGAGGTTCGCGGCGCCCATGTTGAGCGCCGCCTTCGACATGCGGTAGCCGAAGTTCCCGCCCGAAGGACGGTCGCCGATCGAGCCGGCCTTGCTCGAGACGAATCCGATCCGGGCGCCGCGGTCGAGCCGCGGGAGCAGCGCGAGAGTCACGCGGAGCGGACCGAGCGCGTTGATGTCGTACTGTCTGCGCGCGAGGTCGAGGTCCAGCCGCCCGAGCGAGTCCCACCCGCCGATGCCGGCGTTGTTGACGACGACATCGAGGGTCTCGCCAGGTTGGAGTGCCGCGTCGAGCGCCTCGCCGACGGAGTCGCTGCCGACGTCGATGCCCTCGAGTACGCGACACCCGACGGCGTCGAGCTCGGGCGAGCTCGACCGGCACGTGGCGATCACCGTGTCGCCGCGCGCGTGGAGCTGCCGGGCGAGCTCGAGCCCGATCCCGCGGTTCGCGCCCGTCACGAGCCAGGTCGTCATGCGAGCAGTCTGCCGGACTGCTCGCCGTCAGAACCCAGGAGGGAGCTGCGCGCCTAGGAGGCCTCGGTTGCCTTCGGCGCGCCCGCCTCTGCGACGGCCTGCTCGCCCGCACGCTCCGCTGCGGCGCCAAAGCGGAGGATTCGGCCGCCGAACGCGATGCTGCACGCGGCGAACCACAGCCAGCCGAGTGCCACGCCGGCAATCACGTCCGAGAGCCAGTGGACGTCGAGGAGAACTCGGCTACCCGCGACGGCGACGGTGATGCCGACCGCCCCGCCGGCGAGCAACGCGCGCGTCAGCCGCGGCCGCCCCCGCCCCAGCACGAGCGCGGCGGCGGCCCAGAACGCAGCGGCCGTCGCCGAGTGACCGCTCGGGAACGAGGGGCCGAGCGTCTCCGCGATCGGGTTGAGGTCCGGGCGCACGCGATCGGCGAGCTCCTTGATCGTACGCGTCAGGGCGTTCTGCCCGACGATCACGACGGCGAGATACAGCGCGACCCAGCGCCACGGCCCGCGGCGCCACTCGACGATCACGAGAACGATCGCAGCGACGATCACGAACCATGTCTCGCCGAGGGTGGTGACGAGGTGGAGCGCGTCGTCGGAGAAGTCGCTCGCGTGCGCGAACCCCCACTCGGCGGCGCTCTCGTCGAGACCGACGAGCCGGTCGCTCGATCGGACGAGGTAGGCGAGCACCGCCAGCACCACGCCCCCGAGCAGGATCACGCCGAGTGCGAGCGTCAGGGCGAGGCCGGTCGCGACGCCCGGATCGAGCCGCCCCACGAGCAGCCGCCGGAGGCGTGAGTGGTGGGCGAGCGTGTGGCCGACTGCCTCCGCCGCCGTGGCGGTCGGTCTCGTGGGCACGAATGGGGCGTCGGGGTAGCGCCAGACGGCTAGCGTCACGACGGTTCCCGCGGCGAGTGCGATCAGAAGTAGGAGAAGGATTGGCATGGTCGGGTTCGGGGTGGTGGAAAGCGGGTAAAGCTCAGAGACATTGTGGCCAGGATGTCGCCGCCTCAAACGGCGGCGGCCTCGTAGAAGGGGGAAGGAGACTCATTGGAAGCCAACGCCGGTGCGGTAGACCCGAGCATGTCGATCGTCGCTGCGAAGGACGACCGGGACGCGATTCCGCTCTTCGAGCCACGTCCCGGTGGCCCCGCGGAGCGGTTTGCCGGGTTCGTCGGTGAGCGTCATCCCGTCGTCGCGTTCTTCCTCGCCCTGATCTCCGGGTACCTCCTCCTCGCCGCCGCTTCGATCGCGCTGGGCTTCCTCGTCACCGAGGTGCTGCTCCCGATCGACGGCGTCTCGCGGTTCGACGAGAGGCTGCCGCGCTGGATGGCGGGCGAACGCACGAACGGGTGGACGGATGCGTCCTGGGTCGGGAGCGAGCTCTCCGGCGGCTACGTGATCCCTGCGATGCTCGCGCTCGTGGCGGTCGTGATGGTCGTCCAGCGCAAGTGGCGGATTGCCGCGTACGTGCTGTTCGCCGTCGCCGTGGAGTCCGCGACCTACCGGGCGACGACGCTGTTCGTCGAGCGGCGACGGCCCGAGGTCGAGCGCCTCGAGTCGCTGCCCGTCGACGCCAGCTATCCGTCCGGCCACACGGCTGCGTCGATCGCCCTCTACTCCGGGCTCGCCCTGCTGCTCACGTCGCGATTCTCGCGCGGCTCCTGGCGTGTAGCCGTATGGGCGATCGCGCTCGCGATCCCCCCGATCGTGGCGCTGTCGCGCATCTACCGCGGCATGCACCACCCGATCGACGCCCTCGCCGCCATCCCGATCGGCATCGCGGCGATCGTGGTGGTGGTCTTCGCGTGCCGCGTCGCCGGCGCGGCGATCGCCCGGCGCGAGGAAGCGACGGCGTCCCGATGACACGCGTCGCCGTCGTCGCACACGCCGGCAAGAGCGTCGGCGGCGGGCTCGTCGAGCTCCGGCGCGTCCTCGAGGACGCCGGTATCGGCGACCCGCTCTGGTACGAGGTCCCGAAGAGCCGCAAGGCGCCGAAGCAGGTGAAGCGTGCCCTCGAAGACGGAGCCGAGCTCGTCTTTGCCTGGGGTGGTGACGGCACGGTGCAGCGCTGCATCGACGTCCTCGCCGGCACGAATGTCCCGCTCGCGATTGTCCCTGCCGGCACGGCCAATCTGCTGGCGACGAACCTCGGGATCCCGGACGACATCGAGGGAGCCGTGCAGACCGGGCTCCACGGCGCGCGGCGCGCGATCGACGTCGGCCGGATCAACGGCGAGCGCTTCGGCGTCATGGCGGGCGCCGGCCTCGACGCCGCGATGATCCGCGATGCGGATGCGGGGCTCAAGGATCGCGTCGGGCGGATCGCCTACGTGTGGACGGGAGCCCGGAACGTCGCGGCGAAGCCGTTCAAGGCGACGATCCGCGTCGACGGGAGCACGTGGTTCAAGGACAAGACGAGCTGCATCCTCGTGGGCAACGTCGGCAGCCTGTTCGGCGGGATCGAGGCCTTCGACGACGCGCGGCCCGACGACGGGATGCTCGAGCTCGGCGTCGTGACCGCCGAGAGCCCGATGCAGTGGGCGCGCACGATCGCCCGGACAGCCGTCGGCACGACCGCGAAGTCGCCGTTCGTCCAGATCACGCGCGCCCGGACCATCGAGGTGAAGATGGACCGGAAGGTGCTCTACGAGCTCGACGGCGGCGATCGCGAGAAGGTGAAGTCGTTCGAGATCGAGGTCGAGCCCGGCGCGGTCGAGATCTGCGTTCCGGTGGCGTCGTGAGCACTGCGACCCGAGTCCCCGAGACATGGGAGCTCACGGGCGACGACGCCCGCAAGACGCTCCTCGATACCGGGCGGATCCGCCTCGCCCGCGACGCGTTCGCGCGGCTCCGCTATGCCGACGGCTTCAGCCACGCCCGCTCACTCGCCTTCGCCATGTCGCTCGTCTTCGTGCAGGGGCTGATCGCGCTCGTCGGGTTCGCGGCGGCGTTCGGCAACCTCGAGGTGAGCCGCGTGATCGTGGACACGATCCAGAACGCGATGCCGGGGCTCGCCGGTGACCTCCTCACGGACGCGGTGCGACAGGCGCGCGAGGTCGGGACGCACAATCGCTTCCTTCCCCTGACGCTCGGTCTGATCGGGACGATCATCACGGCGACCACCGCGCTCGGTCAGGTGGAGCGCGCAGCCAACCGGATCTACGGCGTCGAGCGCGACCGGCCCTCGATCGAGAAGTACGGCAGGGCCTTCCTGCTGGCGTCGAGTGTCGGCTTCCTGTTCGCGGTGGCGTTCGTGCTCCTCGCATTCGGCCGTGACATCGGCGGGAGCGACGGAGCCGTCCATTCGGTCTGGATCGTCGTCCGCTGGCCGGTCGGCCTCGTCGTTGCCGCTCTCGCCCTCACGGGGCTCCTTCAGTACTCGCCGCGCCGTCACCAGCCGAACATGTCCTGGCTCGCTTTCGGAGCGGGGATCGGGGTCGGCTGCTGGGCCGTGGTGACGCTCATGTTCGGCGTCCTCTTCAACGCGAGCTCGTCGTTCGGCGACACGTACGGCCCGCTGGCCGGGATCGTCGCACTCCAGCTCTGGTCGCTGTTCTCGGCCATCACGATCCTCTTCGGCGTGGCCGTTGCGGCGCAGCTGGAGGCGGTGCGCGCGGGCGTGCCGCAGCCGGCGAAGCCGGATCCCGAGGAGAGCCGCGCGCAACCGGCCATCGCCGGCGCTCAGCCGTCGTAGACGCGCGACTGGACGACGCCCGAGATCCGGCGGGCGCGGCGGGAGACCCCCGGCAGCATCACCAGCCGGTGTGTCAGCGGGCGGCCGTGCTCCAGGTTCTCCAACTGCTCGGCGGCAATGGGACGCCACAGCTCGTCCACGACCCGCGTCGGGTCCCCATCCACCTCTCCGGTCTCGAGGTGCTCCTCCCAGAGGCCGAGCCGGGTGCGGCGCGCGAGCGCCTCGTCGAGCGCCACGACGTTGACCTCCGAGTCGTTGAACATCGACCGCTCGTTCAGGTTCGCCGACCCGATCGTCAGCCAGCGGTCGTCCACGATCCCGATCTTCGAGTGGACGTACACGAGATCGCGGAGCGGCCCCGTGCGGGCATAGAGCGTGCAGGCGAGGAACCGGTGATTCCCGTCGTCCGCGTGGATCAGCGCCGAGATCGCGCCGCGTGAGACGTCTGCCCCGTCGTTGGGGTGCGCGGGCAGGACCGCGACGACGCGGAAGTCGTCGGAAGGCGGATCGCGGAGCTTGTCGACGAGAATCGCGACGATCTCCGGCGACCAGAGGAACTGGTTCTCGAGGTAGACGAAGCGCTCCGCGCTCCGGAGGGCGCGCGCGTAGGACTCGAACACGCTGAAGTCGCCCTCCGGCAGGGTCACGAAGACGCCCTCCGGGATCGTGCGCACGACCTGGAGCTCCACGTCCCCCTTCGGCTCCTGGGGCACCGGCTCCGGGAGCCGTTCCTCCCCCGGTCCGCGCCAGCGGAGCCGGAAGTGATTCGCGACGTCGGCGACCGCGGGGCCCTCGATCCGTGTCGCGGCGTCATGCCAGCCGATCTGGCCGCGCGACGGATGCTTCGGCGTGTCGAACGGGTCGCCGCCGTCGAGCGTCAGGTCGATCCCGCCGACGAACGCAACCTCGTCGTCGACGACGACGACCTTCTCGTGGTGCGAGTACTTGAGGCGGACGCAGGAGTCGGTCTCGGCCTGGATGTTCGTCCCGCGCGTGAACACCTTCATGTACGACTGGACGTCCCGCCTGGTGGGCCGGAAGACGCGGAACGGGGCTCCCTCCCACACGAGCAGGCGGACGTCGACACGGCGTGCGACGTCCGAGAGCAGGTTGCGAAGCACGACGGGCTCCTCCTCCCGCGTGAGGTTGAGCTCGGGCGAGAAGCACCAGCCGAGCAGATGGACGTGCGACCGGGCGCGGGCGATCGCCTCGGCGACCGCGGGCAGGTAGGTCGAGCCGTCGACCAGCACCTCGACGCGGTTGCCGGCGCGGGGCTCGAAGGTCGCTCCGGCCGCGAACCCGAGCTCGTCCCCGTCGAAGGCGTGCTCCCAGCCCACCTTGCGAAGCCGCCGCCGGTGATGTGACGACACCGCCCGCTCCACGCCCTCGCCGAACGTGTGGGCGACCGCGCGTGACGCGACCTTCAGCTGCCGGCGAACGCCCGTAGCGCTGGCTCGGCGGTTCGTCTCCGTCGTGTTTCGCTGCGCGGACAACGAGCGGACCCTAGCGATGCGCGGCCCGAGTGTCGCAATACCCGTTCGGCTAGGCACGGCCTTAGCCGTCCGGGCGTGGCGACGCACAGTCTCCGGTCGTACGATCGCGCACAGTGAGGGGGGCTGCGGCGGTCTTGATCTCGCTCTTTGCCCTCGTGCTGGTCGCTCCGATGAGCGCCCACGCGGAGGCAGGGCTGCTCGTCGGCGTGCACGACGACCAGATCAAGTGGAGGACCCGGCCGAACCCGATCCTCCCTGCCGTCCGCACCCTCGGGCTCGATGCGATGCGCGTGACGCTCCGGTGGCGACCTGGGCGGCGGAACCCGAGCGTTCGCACGCACCACGAGCTCCAGCGGATGGTCGCCGCGGACCGCCACGGCGTCCGCATCGTCCTCGGCGTCTACGGGCGCGCCGACGACGCTCCGAGCACGGCCGGCGAGCGCGAGGACTACTGCAGGTACGTCCGCAACATCCTGCTTCGGTACAGCGAGATCCGGGACGTCGTAATCTGGAACGAGGCGAACTCCCACGC
>Ga0247830_10001231_pt1 | contig 10470 bp, 9 predicted proteins | sample 12C_Control_Day5_FD_207766 | JGI IMG/M metagenome (GOLD analysis project Ga0247830, IMG submission 207766) | Soil microbial communities from agricultural site in Penn Yan, New York, United States - 12C_Control_Day5 | ecosystem: Environmental > Terrestrial > Soil > Agricultural land | place: USA...
TCGTGTGGCCGCCGTTGCCGTCACATATATGACGAGCGAACCCGGTTCGGCAAGACGTCGGTGGGTCGGCCAGGCACCCACCCGGTGCGGACGGCGGCCTCAAACTCGTCCCCTAGCACCCACATCAGGCCAAATCCGGAGCCGTCATGACCGCCTCCATCGTGCCCGTCCGCCCCGTCCCCCCGCTCGCCTACGTCCTCGCCGGCGGTCTGGTCGCCGGGGCGCTCGATATCAGCTATGCCTGGCTCTTCTGGGCGGTGAAGGCGGGCCTCACCGCCCAGCGCATTTTCCAGTCGGTGGCCGCCGGCCTCCTGGGCAAGGCCAGCTTCGCCGGTGGCTGGCCGACCGCCCTCCTCGGCCTCGGCCTTCATTTCTCCATCGCGACCAGCATGTCGCTCACCTACTACCTGGTCGCGCGCCGGTGGCCGGTCCTCCGGGAGCACCCGCTGGCCTGCGGTGCCGGCTACGGGCTGGTGCTGCACGCCATCATGAACTTCGTGGTCGTTCCCCTCTCCGCGGCTTCGGGCGGCTCGAAGGATCCGCTCTGGGTGGCGCTCAGCGTCGCGGTCCACATGCTCTTCATCGGTATCCCCATCGCCCTCTTTACCCGGCTTGCGCTGGAGCAGGCGCCGCGCGTGCCCGCCTAGGCCCTATCTTGGGGGCCATGCTCTTCCTCCTCGCCTTGGCGCTCGGCGTCCTCGCCGGGCTGCGCTCCATGACCCCACCGGCCGTCGTCGCCTGGGCCGCCCGACTCGGCCACCTCGACCTCGATCCCACTCCGCTGGCCTTCCTCGGCTCGGCCGTCGCCGCATGGCTCTTCGCCGCGGCCGCCCTGGGCGAGCTCGTGGGCGACAAGCTGCCGTTCACGCCCAACCGCACCCGGAGGGGTCCCTTCGTGGCACGCCTACTCACGGGCGCGCTGTCCGGAGGCGCGCTTGTGGCCGGCGTCGGTGGGTCGCTCGCGGGAGGGGCAGTCGCCGGCGCCCTCGGCGCGGTGGTCGGGACGTTCGGCGGCTACCGCGCCCGCACCGGACTGGTGCGGGCGTTGGGGACACCGGACTACGTCGTCGCCGTCATGGAAGATGCGGTCGCGGTAGGCGGAGCAATCCTGCTGGTTCTGGCCGCGGGGGGTGCGGTGGCCTGAGACCCTCGGTGGTCAGTGCACCCGCACGATCTGTCCCGCCGACGGCACCCCGTTGCGATTCAGGATGAAGAGCAGGTAGTGCCCCGGCGGCGCCTTCTTCGAGTTGGAGGGCGCCGTCACCTTCACCGCCGTCGTGGTCTTGGTGAACGACAGCGAGTTGGCCCGCTGGCCGGCGTCGAACGCGTGGGTGACCGAGCCGAGCCGGATCCAGCGCACCTGGGTGATCTGCTGGGCGTAGCTGGTGTTTACCGTGAGCACCTGCCCGTACCCGATCGTGGTCTGGGAGAGACTGGTGATCACGGGCCGAGCGCCCTTGAAGAGGTACGGCGGACGGAAGATCTCATGGTTCCGGCGCGCCGGGTAGGACGTACCGTCGGGGGCGCCGGCGTCGCCGCTCGCGCCGTGCAGGACCGTCGCGTCGGGCAGGAGCAGCGACACCGAGTGGTACCCCCGGTCCACGCTGTTGGCGGCGAGCTCGGTCCAGTGACCCGTCCCCGGATCCCAGACCTCCGCGGCGTGGACCGCGGCGGCGAGATCGTTGAACCCTCCCCCGCTGGTCCCTCCGGTCACCAGCACCTGGCCGTTCGGCAGGATCGTCGCGTTGAGATGACGGCGAGGATGGTGCATCGGGTCGGTGGTCTTCCACGCCGGCCCGGTCAGGTTGAGGTCGATCGTCTCCGCGGTAGCGGTCGGCGTGGGGGACTTGGCGTCGGGCGTGGACCACGTGGTGTAACCGCCGCCGCCGACCACCAGGATCTTCCCGGTCTCGTACATGACCGCGGAGCCGTAGTCGCGATTGAACGGCCAGAGATGCTTGAGCCCGCTGCTGCTGGTCCACTTGCCGCGGCCGTTGGCGGTCGCCGCGTCCACGTCCAGCCAACGGGCCTGGATCCGCTCGCCCGCATAGAACAGACGACCGGTCTTGGGATCCACGAAGTCGCGAGGGTAATACGGGAAAGTGAAGCTCGCGCCGGGGAGGCGGACCCAGGTGCCGCCTTCCCAGATCTCGGGGACGGTCACCACCCGCTTGGCCGAGTCCCGTCCGGCCACCGTCACCATCCGCCCGTCGGGCAGCATCGTCACCGTGGGATACCAGCGACCGAGGGCCATCTTGGGAAGCCCGGACGCCCAGGTCTCGCTCACCGGATCGAAGATGTTGGTGACGCGAAGCCCGCGGTCGTCGCCGTAGTGCCCGCCCGACACCATGAGCTTCCCGTCCGCCATCAGCGTATGGCCCGAGCAAAAGAGCATGTCGGGCTCCGCGATCGCCACCGCCGCCACGTTCGGCGGGCCCGAGGCGGGGTTCCACAGCCGGGGCTCCGAAGCCGAGGTCGTCCCCGTCTCGTACTTGCCCCAGGCCAGCACCTTCCCGGTCGGCAGGAGGGTCATGTGGAGCGGCACGATGTCCCATGCCGCCGGCGCGTCCCAGGCTCCGGTGCTCGCCTCGGTGGGAAGCGTGCTCAGCGTCACCGTGGCCGAGGTGACCGACGGCCCGCCGGCGCCGAAGCGCAGGGTGTGCGCCCCCGTGCCGGCGATCCCCAGGTCCAGGAACTTGGCCACCCCACCGCCGTTGGTGGTGATCGTGAGCTTGCCCTGCAGGGTGCCCGAGCCGCTGGCGATCGAGGCCGTGACCGTCACGCCCGGCACCACCACGCCGTTCGCGTCCTTCACCACGACCGTCGGCTGCCGGCTGGGGATCCACACCTCGCGGTCGACCGCGCCGCTCGGCGGCTGGACGTTGATCTTGATGCTGGTGGGCGCGCCGGCCAGCATCGGCACGTCCGGGCCGGTCTGCCGGTCGGGCGAGGCGTTGTCGCCGGTACAGGTGATCGCCCCGGCGGCGAGGGCCGCCGGAAGCACAAGGGAAAAAGCACGACGGAGACGAGTGCGCATGAAGGGCATCAACATGATGAAGGCGCGCCGATGCACGAACCGGGCCCTGGCCCGGCCGGCCGGTGCGCCTGGAAGTTGTTGAAAAGTAGATGCTTACACCTAGCGGTGGCCCCCGATTACGCGGGCCGTTGCGCCGGCCCTACGGCAGGCCGGCTCCCCGCCACTTCTCAGTATACCCCGGGAATGAGCGAAGCGGTGTGCCGCCGGTACTCCGAGTATTCAGGGAAGGTCTCCGCCATTCGCGCCTCCTCCATCCGGCTCTTGAGCGCGAAGGAGACGAACGCCAGCACCAGGCCGACCAGCCCCCGCCATTCGCCCACGGCCACGGCGGTGCCCAGGAAGGCGAGCAGCATGCCGGTGTAGATCGGATGGCGCACTCGGCGGTAGGGGCCGCTCCGGATCAGGGCATGATCCTCCTTCACCACCACCGACGCGCTCCAGTTGCGGCCGAGATGGCGTCGCGCCCACACGGAGAATCCCAGGCCCGCGGCCAGCAGCGCGAGGCCGGCGGCCTGTGCCGGCGCACCGGGCGGCACAAAGCGACGATGCAGTACCGGCGGAATCCAGCCGGGGGCGCTGAGGCAGAGGATGCCGAGCACGAGGGGAATGCGGTAAGTCAGCTGGTCGCGGGCAGGCTCCTGCCGGCTGGTGCGCTTCACATCCCGCGCCGAGAGCCACCAGTAGATCAGCCAGGCGAGCCAGATCACGCTGATCGCGAGTCCCACCAAGCGATCGTCCATCGGCGCAATATGGAAGGATCCCGCCGGCATGTCAGCCGGCACCGGATAGATTGACCGCGTGCCTCTGCCCCTCTCGTCCCTCTTCCTGCTGACCGCCGGCTTGCTCCAGGCCCCGGCTGACTCCGCCTCGGCGATCGGTCCGGGAATCTCGGAGGCCCTGGCACGCGCCCGGGCAGCGTCGATCACCGATGTGCGGTACGATCTGGCGCTCGATCTCACGAGCGCGGACAGCGCGCCCGGGCGGGTCGCGATCGGGTTCCGCCGCTCCGGCCAAGGCGACGTTGTCCTCGACTTTCGCGGCCGCCGGCTCGGCAGGGTGACGGTGAACGGCGCCGTGCTGGACCGGCCGGCGCTCCGGCATGGTCACCTGATCCTGCCCGGGCCCCGTCTCCGCGCGGGCGAGAACGCGGTGGGGATCGAGTTCGTGGCCGACATCGCGCCCAGCGGTGCGAGCATCATCAGGACCGACGATCCGTCCGACGGCAGCACCTACCTCTATACGCTGCTCGTCCCCGCCGACGCGAACCAGCTCTTCCCCTGCTTCGACCAGCCCGATCTCAAGGCTCGCGTGCGCCTGGCACTCACCGCACCCGCCGCCTGGTCGGTGGTGGCGAACGGGCCGGCGCTCTCCGCCGACACCGCGGGCGCCGGCGTCACCACCCGCTTCGCCGAGACGCCGCCGATCAGCACCTACCTGATCGCGTTCGCGGCGGGGCCATGGGCGCATGCCCAGGCGAGCGTGGAAGGCAGGCCCATCACCGCGTACGTACGCCGCTCGCGCGCCCGGGAAGCCGACCTGGATACCCTGATCGCCCTCAACGGCCGGGCGCTGGGCTGGATGGAGCGGTACTTCGGACGAGCCTATCCGTTCGCCAAGTTCGACTTCGTGCTCGCGCCGGCCTTCCCCTTCGGCGGGATGGAGCATCCGGGCGCCGTGTTCTACAGCGAAGACGCGTTCGTCTTCCGCGAGCGCCCCACCCTGCCCCGCCGGCTCGCGCGCTACTCCACGATTCTCCACGAAGCCGCGCACCAGTGGTTCGGCGACCTGGTGACCATGCGCTGGTTCGACGACCTCTGGCTCAAGGAAGGGTTCGCCACCTTCATGGCGGCCAAGGCCCTGGCCGACCTCGAGCCCCACTCCGACGCCTGGAAGACCTTCTACCTCGGCAACAAGCCCTCGGCGTACGGGGTGGACCGCACCGAGGGCACCCGGCCGCTGTACCAGACGCTGCCAAACCTCGACCAGGCGAAGAGCAACTACGGCGCGATCGTCTACAACAAGGCGCCGGCGGTACTCAAGCAGCTCGAGTATCTGGTGGGGAACGACGCCTTCCAGCGTGGAGTGCAGGGGTTCCTCCGCCGCCACGCGTTCGGCAACGCCGGCTGGCGCGACCTGCTGGGCGCGGTCGGCTCGGCGGCGGGGCGCTCGCTCGAGGGGTTCGGCCGGGACTTCATGCTGCGGCCGGGGATGCCGGTCGTGGAGCAGCGGCTGCTGATCCGGAACGGCCACATCGCGCGGCTGGCGCTGGCGCAGCGGCCGGCCCGTGCTCTGTCGGGAACCCACCCGTGGACCGAGCGGACGGAGGTACTGCTCGCCTATGCCGATCGTCCGCCGGTCCGGATTCCGGTGGAGCTGCGCGACAGCGTCACCGAGGTCGTCAAGGCGCGCGGGCTCCCCGCGCCCGGCTACGTGTTCGCCAACGCGGGAGACTACGGCTACTTCCTGCTGCTCCTCGACAGCACCAGCGTCGCCGCGCTGGAGCGGGGCGCGCTCCACGGGGCAGACGACAATTTCCTTCGGGCGATGCTGTGGGGTGCGCTCTGGGACCAGGTGCGCGCGTATCGGATGCCGCCCGAGCGGTTCGTGCGCCTGGTGCTCGAGGAGCTGCCGGGGGAGCGGGACGAGCAGATCGTGCCCGTGCTCATCGGGCGATTGGGGCGGGCGGTGGAGGCGTACCTGGGGCCCGGGGAGCGGCGCGGTCTCCAGCTCGAGGTGGAGCGAGTGCTGCGGAGCGGCGCCGACGATCGGACGCTGCCGTACGGCGTGCGCAAGGCTTACAGCGACGGCTTCATCGGCCTTGCGGCGTCACCCGCCGGCGTCCAGGCGCTGGACTCGCTGCTCGACGCCGACTCGGTCGCCGGGGAGCCGCTCCGTGACCCCTCCCGCTGGAACGCCGTCACCCGCCTGCTCGAGCTCGGCGCCGCCTCGGCCCAGCTGCGCTACGTACAGCAGGAGCGGAGGGACACGACGCCGGATGGACCGCGGCGGGCGTTCATCGCAGGCGCCGGGCGGCCCAGCGCGGAGACCAAGCGCGAGTACTTCATCCGCTGGTTCGCGGACTCTGCGCTCAACGAGGAGTGGGCCACCGGAAGCCTGGGACCGTTCAACGCGCTGGAGCACGAGCGCCTGACCTTCCCGTGGCTCCGGCCCGCGCTGGACTCGCTGCTCTATATCCAGGCGCACCGCCGGATCTTCTTTCTGGAGAGCTGGCTCGCGGCGTTTCTGCAGGGACAGACCACCGACTCGGCGCTCCAGGTGGTGCACGGGTGGCTGCGCGACCATCCGCGCCTGCCCGCCGACCTGCGCCGCAAGGTGCTTCAGCACATGGATGAAATGGAGCGGACGGTGAGAATCCGGACGGGGAGTCGGTCGGCAGGGAGCAGATAGCGCGGTCGCCAGGGAGTAGATCGCGCGGTATGGAGAGAGAAGGTAGCGCGGTATGCAGGTCGAATGGCTTGTCATCCTGAGGGAGCGAAGCGACCGAAGGACCTGTTCGAGGGTCGATCGACCCCCCGGCCAGGTCCTTCGCTTCGCTCAGGATGACAGCGTCATGCGAACATCCGCTCCAGCGCCGCCTGGGTATCCTCCCTGAACCGATCCACCTCTCCTCGCCGATCGCCATAGGTCGAGACCCAGGCCCAGACGCCGGTGGCGCCCGTCGCATCGCGCCAGGTGAGCACACGGAACCACCCGTCATCCAGCTCCGCTACCGTGCCCGCGAGCGTCTGCCGCGGCAAGTGAAGCTGCACCGTCCCGCTGAACCGCTGGCCGCCCGGCGTGGTCACGGTGTAGGTGTCGCCCTCCTTCGGGTCGGACGGGGTCACGAGGAATCCGTCCGGGCCGAGCAGCCGATCCCACGCCGCCTCTCGAGGCATCGAGGTGCTGAGCATCGCGCGGCCCGGGTAGCGGGCCTGCCCACGATGGCGCTCGAGGTAATGGCGGAGACTCCGGAGCTCCGCCTGCCAGCCTTCGCTGATGCCTTCGATCTCGGTGTCCCAGGCCGCGCCCTCGCCGAAGCCCGAATGCACCAGCCTGAGCCGGGTCTTGCCCCGATGCGTCTCCAGCGTGAACTCCATCGCGATACGGGCCGGCTCCGAGATGCCGGCCGGCAGGGGTCGGCCCTGGGTGTCGTAGGGGCGGGCATCATCCTGCACCAGGCGCAGCCGCCGGCCGGGTTCCCAGATGTCGATCCGCGATTCCCAGTCCTGCCCCTCACCCCAGTTCCACAGCATCGTGCCGCCCACCCCAGGCGTCACCCGAGCATCCATGGGAAACCAGCGGACCAGCTCCTCGGCCTGGGTGAGCGCGCGCCACACCTCGTCCGGCGTCGCGGCGATCTCGAGGGCCATCTCGAAGGCGCGGCGCTGGTCAACGGGCAGGGTCTTTTCCATGGGAAGCTCCTTCGGTGGTCGTCGGGTGTACCGCCGCGAGCAGCCGGAAGCGGCGTCCACCGGGCGCGCGGTCGTCGTGGTACTTGGCGGCGAGACGGGCGACGGCGTCGGTGAGCTCGCGGGCGAACTGTGCCCGCTTCTCCGCGCTGGCGAACCGCACGTCGGCGTCGAGGGTGAGGGTGGCGACGCGCTTGCCTTCGGCGCGGGCCTGCGCTTCGAGCGCGCCCACGTCGCGAATGACCCGCCCCGCGGCGGCCACCAGGTACGCGCTGCTCAACCGGTCGGCCGCGGTCTCCGGGCCGGGGCCGAGGACGCCGAGCGCTTCGGGGCTGATGACGAACGACCTGGCGGTGGCGCGGAGCACCCGCTCGAAGCAGTTGCCCTTGCGCCGCTCCTCCACCAGCTCGACCAGGCCGGCGTCCTCGAGGGCACGCAGGTGATAGTTGAGCCGCTGGCGCGGGAGGCCGAGCTTCCGCGCCAAGCCGGCGGCGGAGTCGGGCTCGGTGAGATTGGCGAGGAGGTGTTGCCGAACGGGGTCGAGCGCCGCTGCGGCGGCCTCCGGCTGGCGGATGACTTGGAGGGCCGGTGTCGTCATGGAGCACATGATGGCACCGACAGATTATTTTGTCAAGACGGGTGGGAATGTCAAAGGGGTACGACGGCCTGAGCGACGAAGGCGCCTCTTAGCTTCTCATCACCGCCACCACTCCCATCACCGCGATCACCACGCCCAGCCCCATCTTGATCCCCACCGCGGCGGCGCGGCCGAGCACTGCGCCCCAGCCGGCGCGGGCCGCCCCCTCGGCGTGGCGCGCCCTGGTGTACTCGAAGACCGCCGCCCCGACGAACGCCCCGACGAATCCGCCGATCACCGACCCCAGCACCGGGAGCGGTACGCCCACGATGGCGCCGATCAGTCCTCCGACCAGGGCGCCCCACCCCGCCCGGCGCGACCCCCCGTAGCGCTGGGCGAAGCGGAATCCGATCCACGCCTCGATCAGCTCCCCGGCCAGCGCCAGGGCGATCACGAGGAAGAGGAACCAGGCACTCATGGTCTGGAAGTCGGTGAGCCACCCATAGCCGATGATGGCCAGGACGATGAGCCAGAGGCCCGGCAGGCCGAAGGGGATCAGCACCAGGCCGGCCAGGGCTGCGGCGAGCATCAGCAGTACGGCGACAGAGCCATCGAGGGGCGCCACGTGTACCTCGCGTCGAAGGGGAACCCGGAGCAAACCTTCCGGGTTGCCCCCTCTAAGGCAAGATTCCCCGAAGACACTAGCGAGGGAGCTCCACGATGTGCCGCAACATCCGCCCGCTGTTCCACTTCGAGCCGCCCGTGACCAGCGACGAGATCCGCAACGCCTCGCTCCAGTTCGTCCGCAAGGTGAGCGGCTTCACCAAGCCGTCGGCGGCCAATCAGGCGGCGTTCGATCAGGCGGTGGACGAGGTCGCCGCCGCAGTGCACCGCCTGATGGGCACCCTCGTCACCAGCGCGGCGCCCAGGAACCGGGAGGTCGAGGCCGCCAAGGCGCGAGTCCGGTCGGCCAAGCGCTACGGCCGCCAACCCGCCGCCGAAGCGTAGAGGCGCTAAGCACCCAGCCGCTCGTCGCCGTGTGCCGCTGCGTCACGGGCACACGCGCTTGTGTCCCCCCGATCCCGGCTGCACACTTGGAACAGGCACTCACCGTTCGCCGACTGCTCCCAGGAGACAGCCGTGCTCTCCCTGTTGCTCGTGGCCCAGATCGCCACCGCGAACTACGCCGCCCGCCGAGCCGCGGCTGTGGCCGACGTGGATTCCGGGGTCGTCGTCGCCTTCGGTGCGCCGGAGCCGCTCGATTTCTGGCCCACCTTCCACCAGCTCCCGGCCTTTCATTATCTGACCGGCCTGGACGAGTCGGACGCGGTGCTGGTCATGGTGGTGCGCGACCGGAAGCCGTCCGCCAGCGTCTTCGTTCCCACCCGCACCCCGGTGCAGGAGCGCTGGGTGGGAACCCGCACCCGGATCGCCGACATGCAGCAGCGGTTCGGGATGGCGGGCCGGGACCGGGCCGAGCTTCCCGCCGCGATCGACTCGCTGGTCAAGTCGGGCCTCCCCTTCTACACCGTCCCGGACGTGCAGACCGGTGAGAACTGGGAGCGAGACACCCTCACCGCAGGCCGGAGCTGGCTCATCAGGCTCCGCACCGATCACCCCTACCTCGTGGTCCACTCGCTCGACGAGCCGGTCACCCGGCTCAGGGAAAAAAAGAGTCCCGCCGAGATCGCGCTGCTGAGGCAGGCGGCGAAGATCAGCGGGCTGGCCCACCGCGAGGCGATGCGGAGCGCGGCGCCCGGTTGCGGCGAGAACGAGATCCAGGCCTTGCTGGAGGGCACCTTCCGGCGCCTGGGCGGCAGCCGCCCGGGGTACGGCAGCATCGTGGGCTCGGGTCCGAACGCCACGATCCTGCATTACATGGAAGACAGCCGGGTCATGCAGGACGGCGAGCTGCTGCTGGTGGACGCGGCCACCGCCTACGACGGCTACTCGGCCGATGTGACGCGCACCTATCCGGTGAACGGCCGGTTCACCGCCGCGCAGCGGGAGCTCTACCAGATCGTGCGCAACGCCCAGGAGGCGTTCGTGCGGCAGATCCGCCCGGGCGTCGCCTACGAGGTCCCCAGCGACTCCGGCAGGGCCGTGGTGACCCGAGGGCTTCTCCGACTCGGCCTGATCGAGGCGGCCGATGCCACGTTCGATCCGCCCACGGGGATGAACTGTCCCGGCGGCTGCTCCCAGGTGCGGCTGTATGCCCTGCACGGCTACGGCGGGCACGGGATCGGTCTCGAGGTGCACGATCCGGCGCAGTACTACCACCCCGATCACATGTTCCGCGAGGGCGACGTCTTCACGGTGGAGCCCGGGCTGTACGTGAGTCCGGAGCTGCTGGCGAGCCTGCCCGACACACCCAAGAACCGGGCGATGCTGAAGCGCCTGCGGCCGGCGGTCGAGAAGTACAAGAATCTCGGCGTCCGGATCGAAGA
>Ga0247830_10001232_pt1 | contig 10470 bp, 8 predicted proteins | sample 12C_Control_Day5_FD_207766 | JGI IMG/M metagenome (GOLD analysis project Ga0247830, IMG submission 207766) | Soil microbial communities from agricultural site in Penn Yan, New York, United States - 12C_Control_Day5 | ecosystem: Environmental > Terrestrial > Soil > Agricultural land | place: USA...
GCGCGGGGCCGGCGGCGCGCCCGCCCGCCGGCCCCGCGCCCGCCGGGGGCCTCCCCGCGGGCGAGCGCCAGCGGGAGGTAGCCGGTGAGCAAGACGCACGCGGCCCCGAGGAGGGCCGTGAGCACGTTGATGCGCCAGGCCGCGTCGCCCCCGGCGGGGAGCCGCGCGGCCGCGTGCGCCAGGAGCAGGTACACGGGGTAGCTCGGCGGGTGGGCGATGCCGAGCACGGCCGCCATGACCTGCAGCTCCCCGGTGTTGCCGCCCCCCACCACCGGGTTGGCGTGGCGGACGTACAGGGCGGCGACGGCGGCGGCCACCGGGACCGGCACCAGCCAATCGGGGAGCCAGCGCCGCCCCCGCCACGGGCCGAGCGCACCCGGCCGGCGCCGTCTACCGTCCAGCTGCCTGCGTACCATACCCCGCCCGGAGGGCGTCCGGCGGCCGCGCCGTCGTGCAGGCGCACCACGCACCACGCACCGCCCCCGCACCAGCGCGGGCAGGCGGGCCAGCGGGGACGGGAGCGGCACCCCGCTGCGGACGGCCAGCAGGGGCAGGTCGAAGTAGGCGTTGGGCACGCGGGCCAGGGCGGCAGGGACCGCCAGATCGACCGGATCGCGGTCGCGGAGCGCTCCCTTCCCCCCGGACGCCGCGCCGGCATCCCCCAGCGACGCGTCTCCCTGCGACGCGTCCCTACCGTTGCAGCCCCGGGGCTGCAGCCCGGCCGCCGGTGATCCGTGAGGGCAGTGAGGGACCGCGTGCCCTCCGATCGCGCGGGGGCGATGCGGCTGGGTCGCCGCCCCCCACGGGTGCGTCAGGCCGTCCGCGCGCGGACGGCCGGGGGTACCAAAGCACAGCCTGTGCCGCCGCAGGGCGGTACCAGCCCGGCACCAGATCGGCGTGGCCGGCCGTGCCCCGCGGGCCGCGGGCCGTGGCCGCGAACTTGCGCGGACGCGTGGTGGACCCCGCCGCACGAGAGCGGGGCCACACGCGCCCGCCGGCGCACGCGTCGCGCCGTCGGGGAGGAGGACGACATGGCTAACACCCGCATCGCGATCAACCGCGACCGGCTGCGCGAGGGCCAGCCGGTCTACAGCGACGAGGGCCGGTTGTTGGGCCCGATCGAGCGGATCGACGCCGACTCGGTGACCGTCAAGGGCCAGCCGTACCCGCTCGACGCCATCGAGCGCTTCGAGGGCGACCGGGTCATCCTGAGTCGCCAGGTGGGCGCCACCGCCGACCGCGACCGGGCCGCCGCCGGGCCCCCCGGCGCGGCCCGCGGCCAGGTGGTGGAGGCGGAGGGCCAGGTGCGGGTCCCGGTGCGCGAGGAGCGCCTGGAGGTCGAAAAGCGCCCCGCCGTCGAGCTGGGGGCCGTCGAGGTCCGCACGACGGTGGAGTCGGAGCAGCAGACCGTCCCGGTGGAGCTGGAGCGCGAGGAGGTCCACGTCGAGCGGCGGGACGTCGCCGCCCGGCCGGCCACGGAGGGCGAGCTGCCGGGGGCCTTCGAGGAGGGCACGCTCCGCGTGCCGGTGCGCGGCGAGGAGGCGGTGGCCCGCAAGGCGGCGGTGGTCACCGGCGAGGTGGTCATCGACAAGACCCGCACCACCGAGACGCAGCGGGTCACCGACACCGTCCGCAAGGAGCGGGTGGCGGTCGACGAGGACGCCGCCCGGGCGACGGCCTCGGCCGCCGGAGCGCGGCCGGCGACCGAGACTCGCTCGACCGCCGGGACGCCCGCGACGGGCGCCGCCGGTTTCGGCGCCGCCGGGCTGCGCGACGTGAGCGCGGGGGCGGCGGTGGTCGGCGCCGACGGGGCCGCCGTGGGTCGGGTCAAGGAGGTGCGGGCGTCCGACCTCCTCGTCGACCGGCGCGGGCAGCGGGACGTGTACGTCCCGGTGACGGCCGTGGCGGAGGCCGCCGCCGACCGGATCCGCCTCACCGTGCCCGCCGAGGCCGTCGACGACCAGGGGTGGCCCAACCCGCCGCTCCTGTAACGTCCCCGTGGCTGCGCGCTCGCCGCGCAGCCACGGTACCGCCCCCAGCTCCAGACGGTTACCGCCGCCCCCGGGGAGCGGGCCCGCTCCCCGGGGGCGGCGCCGCACGGCCGCTGCGTGCGCGTCTGACCGGGCCCGCAGCCGCCCCACGTGCGCCGCGCACCCGTACGTCTGACACGCCCGCGCAGGCGATGCGGGAGCAGCGCCGTTGGCGGCCAACAGTACCGGCAGTCGGTCACCCGATGGGCGCGGGAGCAGTCCGTGAGCACTTCCCGGCGCACCCTAGCCCGTGGGCGGCGTTGGCGGCCGAGACGGGCGCGCGATGGCGGAGACGCACAGTGGACGCGAGCGGGTGACGCGGGTGCCCGAAGCCCTGGGCGACCGAGCGGGGCTGACCGACTTCCTGTACGTCTACGACAACCGGCTCTCGGCCCTCCCGCGCCCGGCGCAGCTGGACGTGCGGTGGGCGCGGGCGCTCGCGCCGCCGCCGTGGTTCGCCGACCTCGAGGCGCGCGGCTGCCTGGTCTGCGCCTGAGCGCTCCGTCGCCCCGGGAGGGTACCGATGCGGGTCTCGATCCTCGACGACTACTTCGACACGCTGCGCACGCTGCCGTGCTACGCCGCGCTGGCGGGCCACGCGGTGACGGTCTGGACCGACCACGTGCAGGACACCGACGCGCTCGCCGCGCGGCTGCGCGCCTGCGAGGCGCTGGTGCTGATCCGCGAACGCACGCAGATTCGCGCGCCGCTGCTCGAACGGCTGCCCCGGCTGCGGCTGATCAGCCAGCGCAGCGTCTACCCCCACATCGACGTCGCGGCCTGCACGCGGCTGGGCGTCGTCGTCTCGTCGAGCCAGCACCCGGGCGCGCCGTCGTACGCCACCGCGGAGCTCACCTGGGGGCTGATCCTCGCGGCGGCGCGCCAGCTGCCGCGGCAGGTGGCCTCGCTGCGCGAGGGGGGCTGGCAGGCGGGCGTGGGGACGACGCTGCGCGGCCAGACACTGGGCGTCTTCGGCTACGGCCGCATCGGCGCGGTCGTGGCGGGGTACGGCCGGGCGTTCGGGATGCCGGTGCTAGTGTGGGCCCGGGCGGCGTCGCGGGCGCGGGCGGTAGCCGACGGCCACGCGGCGGCGGCGAGCCAAGCGGCCCTCTTCGGGGACGCCGACGTGGTCTCGTTGCACCTGCGGCTGGTGCCGGCGACGCGCGGCATCGTCACCGCCGCCGACCTCGCCCGGATGAAGCCCTACGCGCTCCTGGTGAACACGAGCCGAGCGGCGCTCATCGAGCCAGGGGCGCTGGCGGCGGCGCTGCGCGACGGGCGGCCGGGCCGGGCCGCCGTGGACGTCTACGAGGAGGAGCCCCTGCGCGACACGGGCTACCCCTTGCTCGCCATGGACAACGCCCTCTGCACGCCGCACATCGGGTACGTGACGCGCGAGGAGTACGAGGTGCAGTTCCGCGACGTCTTCGAGCAGATCAACGCCTACGCCGCCGGCGCCCCGATTAACGTGGTGAATCCCGAGGTGGTGCCCCGCGTGCGGTAGCCGGGCCGGTGCCAGCACTACCGAGGGTTCGGCGGAAGGAGGCCGTGAAGTCGGGGTGGGCTGAGTGCGTGGTGGCGGCGCCGGCGGCGGGCGTCCCGTGCGTGGCCGGCGCGGTCAAACGGCGATACGCAGTGTGCTCGCTAGCTGATGGAAGACGGCCGCGGCTCGGCCCGCGTGGTCGGGCGTGCTTCCCTGGTAGCCGTCGCGCGCAAAGCGCGGCCGCACCTCCATGGGCCAAAAAGGCCAGGTTGGAAGTGTTTCCTCGGCTGGTCACGCGGCGTCCGGTACGTCCTCCAGGGCGTAGGCGACGGCCTCGTCGAGCGTCATCGCCTGGCCCGCGGCCCACGCCGCGGCGTAGCCGCCCGCGCCCAGCGCCTGGCGCACCCTCAAACGCCACCTCATCCGCCGCGGCTGGCGCCAGTGGCCAGCCGGCTGGAGTCCCCCACCGCAAGCGGGCTTGCCCGGCGCGGCCTGACCAGGGACTTGACCACGAGAGAGACGCATCGCATCCGGGGGTCAGGCCGCGCCGGGCGCGTCCTCCAAGGCGGAGGCGACCGCCTGCTCCAGCGTCTGCGCCTGGCCGCGCCGCCACGCCGCCTCGTACGCGCCGTCCCCGAGTCGGCTGCGGGCGGCCGCCAGGCTGCGGTCGAAGTCGTCCTGGTCGGACCGGCTCAGGGGCGGGCCCGCGCCGGCGACGGCGGCCGTGGCGGCGCCGAGCAGCCGGACCGCCCGACTCGGCTGCGTCTCCGCCGCCAGCCCGGCGAGCCCCCCCACGCACGCCGCCGCGGCGTGGCGGCGTGCGTGGGGGGGCCGCCGGCCAGCTCCAGGCTCTCCCGGTAGTGGGCCGCGGCCTCGGCGTACGCGCCGCCCGACCGCGCCAGCTCCCCCAGGCTGAGCGCGGCGAGGGCGAGCCGCCCCCGACTCCCCAGCTCCTCCCAGACGCGCCGGCTCTCCTCGATCCGGGACCGGGCCGTCGGCTCGTCGCGCTCGCGGACGGCGAAGCTGCCGAGGTTGTGCAGCGCCAGGCCGACGAACGGCCGGTCCCCCGCCGCCCGGGACAGCGCCAGCCCCTCCTCGATCCGGAGTCGGGCGCCGGCCAGATCGCCGTGCTCGGCGGCCAGCACCCCGAGGCCGTGGAGCGCACGGCCCATCCCCCGGACGTCCCGCAGCTCCCGGCAGAGGGCCAGGCTCGCCTCGGTCTGGGCGCGGGCGGCCGCGAAGTCTCCCAGGCACCAGTTGCAGAGCCCGGCGGCGTTGAGCGCGGCCGCCCGCGCCGGGGTGCGGTGGGCGGGGGCGGCCGCGGCCAGCGCCGCCTCGAGCCGCGCCCGCCCCTCGCGCCAGTGGCCGCTGTCGTGCCAGAACCATTGCAGCGCGCCGCCGAGTTGCAGGGTCAGCTCGACCTCGCCGCTCCCGGTCCCCCACGCGAGGGCCGCCCGCAGGTTGTCGAGCTCGCGGTTGAGGCGCCGCAGCCACAGGGCCTGGTCCGGCCCCCAGTACGCCGCCTCCGCCTCCCGGGCGATCGCCAGGTAGTACGCCGCGTGCCGGCGGCGGGCCACGGGCGCCGCCCGGCCCGCGGCCTCGAGCCGCTCGACGGCGTACTCCCGGATCGTCTCCAGCATGCGGAAGCGGGGCTCGCCCTCGGTCGTCCCCGCCGGCTGCACCAGGCTCTTATCGACCAGGGAGGCCAGCCCCTCCAGGACCTCCAGCTCGTGCCGGCCGGCGCGGACCGCCGCCGCCGCTTCCAGGGTCCACCCGCCGGCGAAGACCGAGAGCTGGGCGAAGCGCCGCCGGTCACCGGCCGACAGCAGCCGGTAGCTCCACTCGATCGCGCCGCGCAGCGTCTGGTGCCGGCCGGGGGCGTCCCGCGCCCCACCGCTCAGCAGCTGGAGGGACGTCCCCTTGCGCCCACCCGGGTCGTGCCCCGTCGGGTCGTGCCCCGTCGGGTCGTGCCCCGTCAGCCGGCGCAGGAGCGCCTGGGGTGGGAAGAGCCGCACCCGGGCGGCGGCGAGCTCGAGGGCCAGGGGCAGCCCGTCCAGCCGGCGGCAGAGCTCGGCGACGGCGGCCGCAGTCGCCGTGTCCGGCGCCAGCTCGGCGCCGGCGGCGCTCGCCCGCTCCAGGAACAGCTCCACCGCCGGGGAGCGCGCCGCCGCTCGGGGCGAGCGCGCGTCGGGGGGCAGCGCCAGCGGGGCGACTTGGTACACGTGCTCGCCCCGCACCCGCAGCGGCTCCCGGCTGGTGAGCAGGGCCTTGAGGCGAGCGCAGGCGGCCAGGACGCCGAGGAGCGTCGGTCCGGTGGCGATCACCTGCTCAACGTTGTCCAGCAGCAGGAGCAGTCGCCGCTCCCGCAGCCGGTCCTGCAGGAGTTCCGGGGGGGCCGGGGGGCCGGTTCCCGAGGCCACCCCGGAGAGGTCGAGCGCGCGCGCGACCGCGGAGAGCACCAGCCCGGCGTCCCGCAGCGGGGCCAGGTCGACGAATACGACGCCGTCGGCGAAGTCGGCCGCGAGGCGCTCCCCGGCGGCGACGGCGAGGCGGGTCTTGCCCACCCCGCCGGGGCCGGTCAGCGTGACCAGGCGGACCCCCGGCCGCTGCACGAGCGCGACGACGGCGTCGGTCTCGCGGGCGCGCCCGATCAACGGCGTGAGTGGTCGCGGCAGCGTGAGCCGCGGCCGCGCCGGCGGCGCGGCCGGCGGCCGCGCCGCCGCGAGGAGCCCGGCCCGCCCCTCCCGGTCCAGGGCGAGGGCGCCGGCGAGCCGCGCGACGGTGTCGAGTTGCGGGGTGCGCGCCGGGCCCCGCTCCAGGTCGCTGACGGCCTTGGCGCTCAGGCCGGCGCGTTCCGCCAGCCCCTCCTGGGTCAGCCCCGCCGCGAGGCGCGCGCGCTTGAGCAGCGCTCCGAAGGTCATCGCCCCTGTGGGCGCCATGGCGGACGCTCCCGGCCCGCCGCCCCCTCCTCGGAGACGTCGCGGGTACCGCCAGGATACCGGAGCCCGGGCCACGCCGGCCGGCGCCGGCCGGACTCGCCGCCGGCGGAACGTCCAGCCGGCGGGGAGCGCTCGGGGAGGGCGCGTCCTGGGCGGCGGCGCCGGCGCGGCGCAGACTGGCCCCCAGCCCGCGGCCGGGTCGTGGCAGCGCGGGGCGGCAGCAGAAGATCGGTGCGCTCCGGGCCGCCGCGGGGCCGCCCGGGCGCCCGACGGAGCGCCCGGAGCGCACGGAGGAGGAACAGGAACCCATGGCGGAGACCCTTGCCCAGGAGCGCACGCTCCGCGCCGCGCGGAGACCGACCGCCGCGACGATCCAGGACCTCCAGGCGCGGATGCGGGGCGAGGTCCTCGCTCCGGAGGCGGCGGGCTACGACGCCGCCCGGCGGGTGTGGAACGGGATGGTCGACCGCAAGCCGGCGCTCATCGCCCGGTGCGCCGGCGCCGCCGACGTGCTCGCCGCGGTCGCCGCGGCCCGCGCCGACCGACTGGTGGTGGCGGTGCGGGGCGGCGGCCACAACGTGACCGGCAACGCGGTCTGCGACGGGGGGCTGATGCTCGACCTCTCGCCGATGAAGGGCATCCGCGTCGACCCCGGCCGGCGCACGGCGTGGGCCCAGGCGGGCCTGACCTGGGGCGAGTTCGACCACGAGACGCAGGCGTTCGGCCTGGCGACGACCGGCGGCCAGGTCTCCACCACCGGCATCGCGGGCCTGACCCTCGGCGGGGGCGTCGGCTCCCTGATGCGCACGTGCGGCCTGACCGTCGACAACCTCCTCTCGGTGGAGCTCGTCACCGCGGACGGGCGGCTGCTCCGGGCGAGCGCGGACGCGCACGCGGAGCTGTTCTGGGGGCTGCGCGGCGGCGGCGGGAACTTCGGCGTCGCCACGGCCTTCGAGTACCGCCTGCACCCGGTGGGCCCGCTGGTCACCGGCGGGATGGCGCTCTACCCGCTCGCGCGGGCGCCGGAGGCGCTGCGCTTCCTGCGGGAGGTCATGGCCGCGGCGCCCGACGACCTGACGCTGAACGTCGTCTTCCTGACGGCGCCGCCGGCGCCCTTCGTGCCGGCGCCGCTGCGCGGGCAGCCCATGGTCGCGGTCACCCTCTTCCACGCCGGGCCCCTGGAAGAGGGCCAGCAGTCGATGGCGCAGCTCCGGGCCTTCGGGCCGCCGGCCGTCGACCTGCTCGGGCCGCTGCCGTACACCGCCCAGCAGCGCCTGTTGGATGCGGGCGTGCCCTTCGGGCAGCGGGTCTATCTGCGGTCCGAGCACCTCCGGACCCTGAGCGACGCGGCCATCGACACCATCGTGGCCCACGCCGCCGGGGCCACGTCGCCGCTGTCCTTCGTGGCGGTGTACCCCCTCGGGGGGGCCGTCGGCCGGGTCGGGGAGCACGCCACCGCCTTCGGCCACCGGGGCACGCCGTTCGACATCGTGATCTTCTCCATCTGGACCGACCCGGGGGAGGACGACCGCCACCTGCAGTGGGGGCGCGCCTTCGGGGCGGCGATGCGGCCGTTCTCGCGGGGCGTGTACGTGAACGAGCTCGGCGTCGAGGGCCAGGCGCGCGTCCGGGCGGCCTACAACCCGCAGAGCTACGCCCGCCTGGTCGCCCTCAAGAACGCGTACGACCCGACCAACCTGTTCCGGCTGAACCAGAACATCTCGCCCACCGGCGAGACCGGGAGCGGACCGGCGGCCGGGTGACCGGCGCGCTGACCCCGGTGGTGGCCGTCGGCCAGGCCCGTGGGGGGCGCGCCGGGAGGGCAGGATACCGGCGGTTCGCGGCCCGTGGCGCGGGCCGCGCCGCCAAGCGTTGCTCGTGTCTGGTCGGCTCACCGCCGAGAGCCCGCCTCGCCTGTCCTAGGAGGGGGCGGCTGCGATATGAACGCACAATCGAAAACCCTAGCCGGCGGGGGTCGTGGTCAGGAAGCGGCGCACCGCGGCGCAGAAGACGTCCGGCTGCTCGCCGAGGGCGAAGTGGTACGCGTCGGGGAGCACCAGCAGCTCCGCCCCCGGGATCCCGGCCGCCAGCTCCCGCGCCCGGCTCGGGGGCATGAGCCAGTCGTGCTCCCCCACCACGACCAGCGTCGGGGCCCGGATCTCCCCCAGCCGGGGGCGCACGTCATACCCCCGGCGGAGGCGGCCCCAGAAGTGGACGCTCACCTCCGGAGTGAAGGTGGACAGGCCCATCGTCGCCGCCCACAGCGCCTGCGCGGCGGGGTGCGCGTAGGCGGGCATCACGAGCCGCCGGAACGCGGCGCGGGCCGCCGGATCCGGGTCGCCGTCGAGGACGCGGGCGGCGGCGGCGCGGGCGGCCGGGCCGTGGCGCTGCTCCAGGAGGGCGAGCGCTTCGGCGAGGTCGGCGGTGGTGGCGCCGGTGTCCACCAGGACCAGCCGGCCGACGACCTCGGGGTGGCGGAGCGCGAGGTGGAGGGCGACGAACCCGCCGAACGACTGGCCCAAGACGGCCGGGCGGCCGAGCCCCAGCGTGCGGCACACCGCGGCCGCGTCGTCCGCGTACTGCTCGAGCGTGCAGGTCGCGACCGGTGGGCGGCCGGAGCGGCCCTGCCCCCGGTGGTCGACGTACACCAACTGGGCGGTGGCGGCCAGCGGCCCGAGGAGCGGCTTGAGGTGGGCGTGGTCGTAGCCGGGGCCGCCGTGCAGGACGAGCACCACGGGGCGCTCCCGCATCCGCGGGCCGTCGGGGACGAGGCCCGCCCCCTCCACGTCGACGTACAGCTCGGTCCCGTTGATGGCCACCCGCACGACGCCCTCCCCCGGCCGGCGGGCCCGCCGACGCGCGGCCAGCGTACTCGCGGCCGGGGTCCCGCGCCACGGCGGCCCCCAGATCGGGCGGATCGCTGCGGGCGGCGCGCTCGCTCCCGTGGGGCTGCCGGTCGACGCGGCGGTGCTAGGATCGCCGCGGTATGCGGGTGCCGGATCCCGACGGGCCTGACCGGCGGCTGGGCCCGCCGGACCTGTGGTCCCGCCGGCTGGTCCGGGTCGCACTCGTCGCGGCGCTCGTGCTCGTCGTCGGCGCCTCGCTCGTCGTCGCCGTGGCCATCGGCGCCAGCGAGCTCCGGCGCGGGCCGGATCCGGCCCGCGAGGCCGAGCGGGAGGCCCGACTGGAGGCGCTCGTGCGGGAGGCCGAGGCGACCGTCCCGCCGTACCCGGGCGCCATCCGCGTGGCCGAGCGCTCCGGGAGGACCGTGTTGGGGACCGCCCCAGCGCGCGATGTGTGCTGGCAGGCCGCGGCGCCGCTGCCGGACATCCTCACGCACTACCGCCGCGTCCTCGAGGATTCGGCCGGCGCCGGCTGGCGCGTGCGCGGCACCTCCGCCGCCGGCGATCTGCTCAGCGCCGAGCGGGGGCAGGTCCGGCTGCTCGTCCATGCTCCAAGCGCCGGGGCGGTCGCGGGGCTGGTCTGCCCGCCCGAGACCACCTACGCCGTCTCGCTGACGGTCTTCCGGGTGCCGCCCGGGCAGCGGTGAAGCGCGGCACAGGCGCGCCTCGCCCGAAGGTTCGCGGCGGCCGATCCGCTCCCCCGCCACCTGTCGCGGGAGGATGAGGTTCTCCCGATCTCCAGGTTAGACCATCCCTTCGTGGGGGAAGCTACCTCGTCCCCCGCCGGGGTTCCCAGATCGAGCGCTTTCCATCACCGGTTAATCATCAACGCTCAAGGAAGGCTCCTCTTCGGAGCAGACCTCCCTCCCGCGTCGTGCAGACGACGGCCCGGCCCGGCCCGCGCACCCGTCAGGGCCCACCGCCTTGCGGCGCCGCCGGGGCCGCGCTAGGCTCGTGTGCTGCGCCGGGCAGGATCGGAACGGCCCCGGAGGTCGGGGTGACGGTGGTCGGGCGGCCCGGGCGGGGGAGGGGGCCGCGGCCATGTCCGCCGAGGAGAACAAGGCGCTCGTGCGCCGCTGGTTCGCGGAGACCGACCGGGGCAACCTGGCCATCAT
>Ga0247830_10001236_pt1 | contig 10459 bp, 8 predicted proteins | sample 12C_Control_Day5_FD_207766 | JGI IMG/M metagenome (GOLD analysis project Ga0247830, IMG submission 207766) | Soil microbial communities from agricultural site in Penn Yan, New York, United States - 12C_Control_Day5 | ecosystem: Environmental > Terrestrial > Soil > Agricultural land | place: USA...
GCTCGGTTGATTGACGACGAACGCGGTGGCCTCACCGAGCCCGAGCTCCCGGTCCAGGCCGCCCAGTCGAAGCCGGGGAACTGCTTCGCAAGCTCACCGGTTGCCACCTTATTGTAGGTCTTGACGGCGTCCCGGCTCTCCACATTGGTCCAGTGGGCTCGCGCGAGCCGCGTCTCGAGCGTGAAGATCTCTCGGGCCGAGGCGCCGGTGTTCGGCTGGCCTCCCCGCTTCAGGATGTTGTCCAGGAACGTGACGTACTTCTCGCGATACTCGCGCAGCTTCGGCTCGTTCTGCAGGTAGTAGTCGCGATCCGGCATGCCGAGCCCGCCCTGGTAGATATACAAGATGTCGTGATCAGGCTGCCCGGCGTCGCCGTCGACGTACCCGATCACCGGGTTGATCAGGTTCAGCTTGAAGAACCGCGCGAAATGTCGCGCCAGGTCCTCCTTGGTCTTGATCGCGTCGATCGCGGCCAGCTCCGTCGCGATGGGCGCGAGGCCCAGTTCCTCGACCTTCGCTTCGTTCATAAAGCTGTCGTAGAAGTCGCCAATCTTCTGGGCATCGCTCCCGGGGCTCTTGTTCCCGGCCTTCACCGCATCCTCGGCGATGGCGCGCAGATCCTCCTGCGACTTCTCCACGAGTCGATCGAACGAGCCCCACGACGAGCGGTCCGCCGGGATGTCCGTCTTGGCGAGCCACGTGCCGTTCACGTGCCGGAACAAGTCGTCCTGGATGCGGACCATCCCGTCGGCCGCGCCGAGATCGATTCCCGACGCCAGCGCGACCGGTGCGGAGGCAGAGGGACCTGCAGGCGGCGTGCAGGAGGCCACTAGACCGGCGAGTGACAGGACCATCAGACGAGAGGCAAGTCGCATGACCTTCGATCTTACCTGCTTGCCGTACCCGAGAAGGTAGAATGCCGGCGTTGGTGCAGGCGGTGTACACGAACGAAGGGACGAGCTGGTGCACGCCGGACGTGATGGTTATGTGAGGCTCGACTTGTCCATCGCCGGGGCCGCGGTGCGCTCCTGGCGGGCCGACGACCTGCCGTCGATCCTTCACCACGCCAACAACTGGGAGGTCGCGCGTCAACTCCGCGATCGGTTCCCCCATCCTTACGAGCCCGGGCACGCTCTCGGATTCCTGCAGTGGGTGGGCCAGCAACCCGTCGCGACCGTGTGGGCGATCGCGATCGACGATGCCGCGGTGGGTGGTATCGGCCTGCAGTTGGGGCAGGATATCGAGCGAGTGTCCGCGGAGATCGGATATTGGCTCGGCCAGAGTCACTGGGGCCGCGGCCTGGCCACGGCGGCCGTGCGAGCGGTGACCGAGTACGCATTCGAGACCTTCGGCCTGACCCGGATTTTTGCTGTGCCGTTCGCCGCGAACACGGCCTCGATTCGTGTGCTCGAGAAGGCGGGCTACAGCTTGGAGGGGCATTTGCGACGCAGTGCCATCAAAGACGGCGTGATCTGCGACCAGCGGCTCTACGCGCGCTATACGTAGCGGGCTTGGACCGTCCGCTCCCGCCGGTAGAGCAAGGGAGCAGGTACGAGTCCGGCGGTGGGTCTGGCGCAATCGCCTGGCCGGAGACCCCCGCTTCGGAGGCCGCGAGATGGGTCGACCAACACGGCCGGTGCTCAGGTTGTTCGAGACGAACCTCAAGAGATAGGCTAAAAGGTCATGTTATCCGCCTCTCCCGAACTCGTGGCACGGCTCGATCGAGCGGTGGACGCCGGTTCGGTCGAGGAGGTCACCCGCGAGGTAAAGCACGCGCTCGAAGAGCTGCTCGCGGCGGGCGCGGTGCGGATCCCGGAGGCGTTCCGTCGGCCCCGGGCCGACACCTACGCTCGACGCCTGCTGCATCGCGATCCAGCCGGGCGCTACACCGCCATCGTGATGACCTGGGGGCCGGGGCAGGGAACACCGGTGCACGACCACGGCGGGCTGTGGTGTGTAGAGGGCGTCGTGGAAGGGCTGATCGCGGTGACGCGCTACGAGGTGCAGGCGCAGCCGGACGATCGCTACCGCGTCGAGGCAGGAGACACGCTGATCGCCGGCACGGGGGAAGCCGGCCGGCTGATTCCGCCGATCGACCATCACGTCATCGCCAACGCGTTGGGCGATCGGCCGTCCCTGACGTTGCACATCTATGGCGGCGAGCTCGCCGCATGTCAGGTGTTCCTGCCCGATGCCGATGGCCTCTACGTCTCGCGGGTGAAGGCACTGAGCTTTCACGACTGACGCCGTGGACATCATCGATCTCCAATTCCAGGGCCGCGCCGGGGTGATCGCGACCGCGGTACTCCGGGGTCCGCAAGGGCTCACGCTGATCGATCCCGGTCCGACGTCCTGCCTGGGCACCCTCGAGGAGGGCCTCGCCCGCCTCGGAGGCACCTTGCGCGATGTGCACCTGATCCTGCTCACGCACATCCACCTCGATCACGCGGGTGCGACCGGCAGTATCCTGGCGCGCGTCCCTCACATCCGCGTGAGCGTGCACGAGCGCGGCGCGCCCCACATGACCGATCCGGCGAGACTGCTGGCCAGTGCGACGCGGTTGTACGGCGATCGGATGGACACGCTGTGGGGAGCGTTCGAGCCGGTCCCCGCTTCGCAGGTGGAGGCGCTCGTGGGTGGCGAGCGCCTGGATGTGGGCGGGCACCCCGTTCGGGTCGCCTACACGCCCGGACACGCCGTCCACCACGTGTCCTACCTCGATGAGAGCGACGGCACGGCCTACGTCGGCGATACCTGCGGCGTCCGCGTGGTCGCGGATTACACCATCGCCCCCACGCCGCCGCCGGACGTCGATCTGGAGCGCTGGGACCAGAGCCTCGCCGCGATCGATGCCTGGAATCCGACTTCGCTGCTGGTGACGCACTTCGGGACGGTGGCGTCGGCGCGCGCGCACATCGCACGATACCGTGAGGTGCTGTCGAGAACGGGGGAGGTCGTGCGCCGGTCGCTCATCCAGGGGGAGTCGGATGAGGAGCGGGTGACTGGCTTCGTAACCCTCATGCGCGCCGAGGCCCGGGGGAGGCTCTCGGAGCGTGAGGCCGTGGTGCTCGAACTGGCGGCGCCCTTCGAGCAGATATGGGCGGGCCTGGCGCGCTATTGGCGCAAGCAGGCTGCAGACCGCTCCGCCTAGGAGGCGCGCCTCGCGGCGGTCTCGCAGGCCAGCGTCGGTGCGGTCATGAAGCGCAGGGCGTATCCACCGGGAGTTCCGGTGGCGGGCCGGCATGGCGCCACCTGCCAGACCGCCGAGAGGACGCGACCATCGCGCAGCGGCTGCGGCAATTCCACCCACTCACGCGCCGCCTTCTCCACCTGCAGATGCACCAGCCGATAGAGCGGGAGCGCCACGGCCGCGTCGCACTCCACCACCGCGCCCGTCTCGCTCACTTCCCGCGTGCGCACGGAGGTGAAGCGCACGGCGCCATTGGCATCCTTCCACGTCAGACGAGCGGGCAAAGTCATGGCGGCCGAGGCGGTCGAGCGGGCGCTGCCGAGGGTGGCGTTGATCACGGGCATACTCCCTGGTGTAGGTGGTTCACACGGTCAAACGAGAACGGGCACACCCGAACCATGTCCAAGTTTCAGGCCGAGTTTGCGTACAGATGAGAAGGGTGAGCCGGAATAGCCCAGTTGGCGTCCCAGAAGGAATTTGTAGGACTTTGTGGACATTGCGAAACATTGAGGCTGTGGATACTTAATATCCTGTCAATGTCAGAATTGAATACTTGCTAACCATTTTCAGCAGGACCCTCCAAGCCCAGCCGTCTCAGTTTCAGGTAGAGCCCGCGGCGCGTGAGACCGAGGGCGCGCGCGCTTTCCGAGATGTTCCCGCGATGGCGCGTCATGGACTCGCGGATCAACTCCCGCTCGATGTCATCGACCACCGTGGCGAGCGTCTGGCCCCCGCGCAGCGTGATGCGCGTCGCGCCGGGCGTCTCCACGCGGACCGCAGGCGCAGCGGTCAGGTCGGCCGAGAGGTGCTGGGGGCCGATCAGTCCGGCGGGCGCGGCCATGGCCACGGACCGCTGAATCTCGTTGCGCAGCTGACGCACGTTCCCGGGCCACCAGTACTGCGCGAACAACTCCATGACGTCGGTGCCGAACTGCACGTCGGGCTTGCCGAGCCGCTCGGATGCCTCCCGCAGGAAGTAGGTGCTGATGTGCGGAATCTCCTCGCGCCGTTGCCGCAAAGGCGGCACATGAATCCGGATGACGCTGAGGCGATAGTACAGGTCCTCGCGGAACTTCCCCTCGGCGACGCGCTGCTCCAGGTCGGCGTTGGTGGCGGCCAGCACCCGGACGTCCACGCGCTGCGGCCTCGTTTCGCCGACCGGCATGATCTCGCCCTGCTCGAGGAATCGGAGCAGCTTTGGCTGGACGTCCAGTGGGAGGTCGCCGACCTCGTCGAGGAACAGCGTGCCACCGGACGCCGAGCGGACCAGGCCCGGCTGATCGGACAGGGCCCCGGTGAACGAGCCCCGGCGGTGTCCGAACAACTGGCTGTCCGCCAGTTCTCGGGTCGTGGTCGTGCAGTTGTAGGGCAGGAAGGTGGCGGCGCTCCGCGGTGATCCCACGTGGATCGCCCGTGCGATCAGCTCCTTGCCGGTGCCGCTCTCGCCGGTGATGAGCACGGTAAGGTCGTTGCCTTGAAGCCGTTGGATCTGGTCAACGACTCGGTACATCGCGGCGCTCGCGCACACAAAGCCAGGAAGCAGCGGCTCGAGCGGGCGCTCGCTGACCGGGGCGATTGCTGCCGATCCGTTCTCGCGCACGCCGCACAGGTCGAATCCCTGGCGCGCGACGGCCGACATCATGCGGACACGCCGCATTACCGGGTGCCCGGCCGGCCGTGACGAGGCGATGGCGACCGACCGGGGTCCCTCCGGATCGCGCCCCACCGGCTCGAGCAGCAGCACCCCGGGCCCATACGCGGCACCGGTGACCGCCATCCGGGCGATGCTGCGGGCCCCCTCCATGTCGGTTCCAGCGTGAGACACGATCCGCACGTCCCCACCGGGGAGCTGGACGAAGACCACCGTCATGTCCGCGCCGACGGCTTCGAGCATGGCCGTCGCCAGTTCTTTGGCGAGCAGATCGGGCAGGACGGCCGCATCAACCAGCCGCCTCACCAGCGCGTCGTCGGCGTCGGCCGGGGAGCCGACATACTCGCCCGTGCCGGTCGGCGGCGGGCCGTGCATCGCCGCGTGAACTTCCTCGAGATCGCGCGTGGCCCCGAGCGCCTGGAAGACCTGGGCGGCGTAGGAGTAGTGCCGATCCGAGGTGGACTTCGCCCCCGCGTTCGCGGCCAGCCGTGCGAGCGCCAGCTGGCTTACCGCCGACTGATAACGCTCTCCGACGAGCTCGAACACGCTCGAGCTCTGCGCGATGTCATGGTACGCCTCGGTGGAGCGGGACTGTCGAGCCCGCAGGTTGCCGCGAAGCCGGAGGAACTCGCCCCACGCTCCCGGCGTCGTCCGGGGGTCGAGCCGGCTCTCGATCTGCATCAAGCGATGCTCGGCCTCCTCGGTGCGCTCGGCGGACAGCAACGCCTCGGCTGCAATCAACTCGGCTTCGATCGTTTCGGCCGGCGGCGCGGCCGGCGACCGCGCGATCTCGTCGGCGATGGCGAGCGCCTCTTCGGGGCGGCCTCGGCGCGTCGCCAGGCGGGCCGAGATCACGCGCAACGACCACTCGTACCAGCGGCTCGTGTTGCGCCCGTACGCGCCGAACGCCTCGGCGGCGCGTCGCAGATATTCGGACGCGTTCTCGTAATCGCCGCGCATGAGAGACATCTGCGCGAGCGTGTCGTAGACGGCGCCGGTCGTCTCGTGAAACTGCACCGCGCAGCGCACGTCGAGGGCTCGGTGGAGCACGGCGTCCGCGCGTTCGAGGTGCCCGAGCCTTACACAGATCTGGCCAAGGGTCGCGAGCGATCGCGACAGGCCGGGGCCCTGCCCGATGCCTTCGTGCACGGCCACCGCCCGCTCGGCAAGGGCCAGGGCTTGCTCGTAGCGATGGCGAATCAGCGCGACGTTGGCCTGATTCCCGTACACCATCGCGAGGACGTCGTCGGCCTGAATGGCGGTGGCCAGGCTCTCGGCCTGCCGCAGTGCCGCGGCCGCTTCGTCGTAGCGGCCCGCTTGCGCGAGCATCGTGGCCGACAGCGAATGGACCTGGGCGAGGTAGCGCCGATCGCCGGCGGCGTGCAAGGCCGCGGCGGCTTCCGCGATATGCTCCCGGACGATGGAGAGGTCGCCGACCTTGCGGTAGCACTGGCCAAGGCAGAAGTGAGCGAGGCCGATGGCCCGGGAATCGTGGGCCATCTCGGCCTGCTTCAAGGCTCGGCTATGCAACGCGATGGCTCGTGACTGCTCGCCGCGGGCGAAGGCGACACGTCCGTGCGCGCGCCACAGATTTGAGAGAATGACCGGGGGAATCGGTTCGCGGAACGCATCCGGGGACCGGCCGACCGCGGTGGCGGCCTGCGTCAGATCACCTTGGAGGAGGTACGCCTCAGCCAGGACGGCGCGGACCGCCAGTTCGTCGGTGCGGGTGAGCGAGGCGGTGCTCCTGAGCATCGGCGCCAGCTGGTCAACCGCGTTAGCGGCCTGGCCGCGCTCGATCGCCGCGGCGGCACGGGCCATGACGGGTTGAAGCGGGACGCTCAGCACCGGCTGAAGTATACCAAGTATCCACTTTGTAGAGTTAGGTTTGCCCGAATGACCTTGAGCGCCGGAGGCCGGACCGACACAGGGCCTCGAAACCTGAATCAGGACTGCCTCGAGTGGGACCTACGGCTCGGTCTGTTCGTCGTGGCCGACGGTATGGGTGGTCACAACGCTGGGGAGGTGGCTTCGCGTCTAGCGGTCCAGGCCATCCGCGAGTTCGCGGCCGAGTCGGCCTCGGGGGCGGATCTGACCTGGCCGTTCCCATACGAGACCAACCACTCCGTCGATGCGAACCGCCTGCTGACGGCTGTCCGGCTCGCCAACCGCAGGGTGTACGACCAGGGTTGTGGCGACACGTCCATGGAAGGCATGGGCACGACCGTTGTGGCCGTCCTCGTCACCGGCGATCAGGCCGCTCTGGTGGGCGTCGGCGACAGCCGTATCTACCGGTTCCGCGACAATCAGCTGGAACAGTTGACCAGCGACGACACCTGGCTCTCGGCTATTATCGGGGTGGCCGACGATGATCGGGCCAACTCCAACCATCCGCTGAAACACGTCCTGACGAGCGTCGTCGGGACCCGCGATGACTTGCGACCGGATGCGCGAGAGGAACAGCTGCGACCCGGTGATCGGCTCATCCTCTGCAGCGATGGCATCCACGGCCGGCTCGATGCCGAGGCCATTGCCTCCATCCTCCGGGCCGGTGGCACGCCAGATCAGTTGGCGGCAGCGCTGGTGGAGGAGGCGCTGGCGCGGCGCACCAGCGACAATGCCACCGCCCTGGTCATCGCCGCGGACTGAGTGCTGAACCCGGTGCGGAGCGTCCTTCGTATAATCACGGTGACGGGAGACGTGCGGAGATCGCTTCTGATTCTGGGTCTTGCGCTGGGTGGCGCCTGGTTCCCGGCGTGCTCGGCGCCGGATGCTGGCGATGCGCCCGTATCGGCGGCGCCGGCCCCTGTTGCTACCGGCTCCGCGCCCTCCGGCACGGCCCGGCGGGCGTCGCGACCGGAGGTCGTCTTTCTCGGCGACAGCCTGGCTGCCGGCCTCGGGCTCTCCAGCGAGCTCAGCTTCCCGGCCCTCATCCAGCAGCGCATCGATACCGCCGGTCTCGACTACACGGTGGTCAATGCCGGGGTGTCGGGCGACACCTCAGCGGGTGGCTTGCGCCGGCTCGAATGGGCGCTGCAAGGCGAGCCGCGTGTGCTCGTCGTGGCGCTGGGAGGCAACGACGGCCTGCGTGGTCTTGACCCCGACGAGTTGAAGAAGAACCTGGCCGCGATCATCGAGCGCGCCCAGCGGACCGGTCTGAGCGTCATCCTTGCCGGCATGGAGGCCCCGCCCAACAACGGCCCGGACTATACGGCCCAGTTCCGTCAGGTCTATCCAGATCTCGCGAGCACTTACAAGGTGCCGCTGATTCCGTTCCTGCTGGACGGCGTAGCCGGGGACCCCGCGCTCAATCAGGCCGACGGCATTCACCCCAACGCCGAGGGGGCCCGCCGCGTGGCCGATACCGTGTGGAAGGTGCTGGAGCCGGCGCTCCAGGCCGCGACCCGACCCTCATGATCGCCCTGCGCGAGGTCAGCAAGACCGTCCAGAGCGGGAGCGCCCAGCTGACCATCCTGCACCCGCTGACCCTCGAGGTGCCCGACGGCCAATGCCTCGCGATCATCGGCCCGTCGGGCAGCGGCAAGTCCACGCTCCTCGGGCTCATCGCCGGGCTCGACGCGCCGACGTCAGGGGAAATCCGGATCGACGGCGTGGACATCACCACGCTCGACGAAGATGCGCTGGCCCGTCTACGCGGCGAGAAGATTGGTTTCGTCTTTCAGTTCTTTCACCTCGTACCCTCGTTGACCGCGCTCGAGAACATCCAGGTCCCGATGGAGATTGCGGGCCGCTCCGACGCCGCCACCCGCGCCCAGGCGCTGCTCGACGAGGTCGGGCTGCACGATCGCGGCCACCACTATCCTTCGCAGCTCTCGGGTGGCGAGCAGCAGCGCGTCGCGATTGCGCGCGCCCTGGCTAACGATCCGCCGCTGGTGCTGGCCGACGAGCCGACCGGGAACCTCGATAGTTCCAACGGGCGCCACATACTCGAGCTCCTCCTGCACGTGAAGCGGACGCGGCGCGTGACGCTGGTGATCGTGACCCACGACGCGAGCGTGGCGGCGGTGGCCGATGCCCGTCTCGTGCTCCGCGACGGCCGCGCAGTCAGCGAAGACGCCGTAACGGCGGGCGCCGGCCGATGACCTTCGTTGCACGGATGATCGTGCGCGAGATGCGCGCGTCCTGGCGGCGGCTGCTGTTCTTCTTCCTGTGCATCGCGGTGGGCGTTGGCGCCATTGTCGCACTGCGGTCCGTGATTCAGAGCGTCCGTCAGACCTTCGCCGGAGAAGCGCGGGCGCTGATCACGGCCGACGCCATCATCACCAGCAACCAGGCCCTCAAGCCGGAGCTGGCGGCCACCATCGATCGCCGCCTGTCCGAGGCTGGAGCGACGAGCCTCCAGTCGATCGAGATGGCGACCATGGTGCGGGCCGCCGATCATAAGGGGGGGCGCGCCCGGATGGTGGAGCTCAGGGCCGTGGAGGCGGGGTTCCCCTACTACGGACGGATGGTGCTGGCGGGAGGGCAGACGTTCTCGCCGGATCTGCTGGCCAACGGCGGTGCGCTGATTCGTCCCGAGCTGCAGGCGCAGATCGGCGTCCAGGTCGGCGACGCCATCCTGATCGGTACCAAGCGGTTCGAGATCCGCGGGCTCATCGAAAGCGAGCCGGGCCGCCGTCTGGGTGCCTTCAGCCTCGGCCCGCGTGTGTTCGTCTCGCTGGCGGACCTGCGGCAGACGGGGCTGCTCGCGTTCGGGAGCCGCGTCAGCTACCAGCGCCTGGCCAAGGTGCCGGCTGCGGCGCTCGATGGCCTGGTGACCGTGCTCCGCGCCGACTTCTCCGGCGAATTCGCCCGAGTCCGGTCCTACAAAGCCACCGAGGACGACATCGGCGAGGACTTCGCGCGCGCGGAGGACTACCTGAGCCTCGTCGGTCTGGTGATCGTGATCCTTGGCGGGATCGGCGTCTCCAGCGTGACCCGCGTCTTCGTGCAGCAGAAGATCAAGAGCATCGCCGTGCTCAAGTGCGTCGGTGCGCGGTCGTCGCAGCTGCTGGCCGTCTATATCGCCCAGGTGTTGATCCTCGGCCTGGCGGGCAGCCTCCTCGGCCTCGTGCTGGCGGGTGGGGCGGTGGCCGCCGTGCCCAGGCTGCTTCCGGCCTCGGCGACCAGCGGGCTCAACGTCAGCTATGCAGTAACCGCCGGCGCGGCGTTCCAGGGCCTGGCGATCGGCCTGGTCATCTCGCTGCTGTTCGCCCTGGTGCCGCTCCTCGAGGTGCGGAACGTCAAGCCGTCGCGCCTGCTCCGCGACGAGACGGCGACCGCCGGGCTCGACTGGGTGCAGCGCGCGAGCGTGGGGCTCGTGGCCGGCGCGCTGGCCGCGCTCACGGTCTGGCAGGCGGGATCCTGGCGCGTAGGGCTGGTGGTCGTCGTCGGCCTGGCGGCCACCACTCTGGTGCTGCACCTGGCAGGCTCGCTCCTGATTCGCCTCATCCGTCCGCTCGCGAGGGCCCGATGGTTCGCGCTCAGGCACGCGGTGCTTCAGTTGAGCCGACCGGGATCACAGGTGAGAATCGTCCTGCTGGCCGTGGGCCTCGGCAGCTTCTTCATCCTCGGCGTGCGTTCCCTGCAGGAAAACCTGGTGTCGGAGTTCGCGGTGG
>Ga0247830_10001237_pt1 | contig 10458 bp, 12 predicted proteins | sample 12C_Control_Day5_FD_207766 | JGI IMG/M metagenome (GOLD analysis project Ga0247830, IMG submission 207766) | Soil microbial communities from agricultural site in Penn Yan, New York, United States - 12C_Control_Day5 | ecosystem: Environmental > Terrestrial > Soil > Agricultural land | place...
CCAAGCAAAGAGCAAAGAGGGGATTCCTCGGCATTGCATCGTCGAGACTCTCACTCTTCTGGGAGCAGAGTTCTATCCTGAGGTCGCTGCTTCTGCCTTTTCTTACAGATTTGCAGTGGCTCTAAGTATCAAAACCCAAGTTAACCTCCATTTCAAGTTTTCAGACCTCCAAGATGTCCTCAAAGGTTCGGCGATTGCCTATGTGCTCTACGTGAGGCAGCAACCTTGGCAATTTGACGATACCGAGCCTGGCGAGGAGGAAAGCGAATGCAATGACGTTTCAGGCGAGGGAGAGGTTGGTAAGGAAGTTTTGTTGGGTGTTGAGGAAGCAGAGTGTGACTCTGATTAAACAGTCTTCTATTCCTCTTCCTTGTGCACCCCCTCCTCCGGCAATGAAGAATCAAGCCGCGCGCATGCATGCACAACTCGCGGGACTGTTGAATGGCTCGGTCGACATGCAAGGAATGCAGTTACTCTCCAACGAGGAGTGCGACAACAAAGGCCCTGAAGCAGCACAATATCTGGACCCCAATTCGCGTGACTGGTTTTTGCTCAGTGCCTTGCAATTCACCGTTCATGTGACACCAAAGACGGCACTCAATGATAAAGGAAAGGCCAAGGTCAATGAGATCTTGGACAAGCTCAAAACTGGCACTTGTAAGTTCATACCCGAGTGGTATCCTGCTCCGATGCCCTCTGGTCCTTACTTCCCGAACAGAGACTCTCCACATTTTCACCGAGATGACTTTGGAGCGCTCAATTCATGGGACAATAAGGGGCTGTGGTTTCAAACTGGCCAAAAGGAGATGGAGAAGATTGCTTTCTATTCGGATGACTGGTGTCTGACCACTCGTGGGGAGCTCTTTGCACTTGGGAGGTGTTTGAGTTGGGAGGAGTTTAGGGAGAGGAGTAAACATAGTGAGTAACAATAAATATCAACTTCGCGTCCATAATCATTGTCTTTTCGCTGCAATGAATGCGTCCCAAGAATCACAATGGGTTCAGCACTTGGAAGCAGCCATTCAATGTGACCTACAACTAAGCAAACGCTATGTAAAGGGAGTCATCCGACATACATCATGGGCATTCCAGTTCAATCCTGATGACAACCACTATGCTCAACATGTGACAAACGCAATCAAAGAGGACATCCCCGAAAATCAATGCTTTGACATTGTGGGAGTCGACACGGAATGGGAGAACACATGCGCATCTTATTACTTTCATCTTTATGTTTCATATCCAAGAAAGAATACACAATTGTCATGAGATCATCATGGGGCCTTGAGGATCAACCCCTTCCATATGTCTCATGATCCAGTCTTGCGCGTCCTCAGACAAGCGCGCTTCCTTTTTGGTACATTTGTAAACGCATCCCTTCCCAAAGAGATAGTCGGCGATGGCGAGGCGATCTTGTATCAATGCAGACTCGAGGTGTTGATTGTCAAATGGACATCCATTGTCAACGAGCCATTTGACAATTTTAAGGTTGTCTTGCTGTATCGCCTCTGGCAACACAAATGTATCAAAAGGACAGCCTTTGGAATGAAGCCATTTCATAAATTTGAGAGAGCTTATGTTTAAACAGTAGTGAGCACAAGTCGTGGACCATGTACATCCTTGTGAGAGCAACCACATTACGAATTCCTTTTCACCAGCGGATGTATTGCGAGCCCATATACGTTTTGGTTTCGTGTAACCTGCATCGAACAAGATTTTCGTCATTGGAACGTTGGCTAGTTTCAGAATATCGCCATACTTTTCTAGTCCAATCGACATACCAATGTCATTGACAAGCCATGACAAGACACTAGGTGAAGTTGGTTTGATGCTCTGGGGATCGGGTTTGTATCCTCTGCCATACAACCATTTAGCCATTGTCAAATTGTCTAAATTCACTGCTTCTGTGGCAGCCATGCTTGCATCACAACCAACTTCAATGAGCCATTCAACAACTTCAATGGCTGCCTCTTTGAGTGCTGTAATGAAAAAGCCATCTTCGGGTCTCCACGATCGCGCGTAGCACCATTTCATAACCTCCAAATTGTTCGGGTTAGGAGACCAACGGTGCGGCGCGGGAGAGGTTCCAGTTTTAAGCACTTCGTTGTAGAACTTTTCCATGTATCCAAGGTTAGATTCTTCGATTGAAGCAAGCAAAGCTATGAACGGGGAGTGTTGATATTTATAGGGAAGGTCTTCCAAGAATGCATCCAATTCCTCATACCTGCCACTCTTGACCATGCTGTTGTAATGTACCTCATCACAAAAGCGCGTGCTCCGGTTCTCAAAACATCGTTTAATACACTCCAATTGAAAGTTTTCGAGTGCTCCACAAAGAGCATTTTTCCATCGCCGCTTGCATAATGGATGGTATTCAAGCAGCCATTCAAATGTGTCGAGTACGCCATTTCTCCCCGCATGATACATGAGATCCCCGACCAGTGGGGCAGAGAGGCGTTTTCTATACTTGTGCAACGTGGGTCTCGTCCCATGTCGAACCAAGAGATCAACAAATTTCTCCCCCTTGTCATGAGGCCTTGTCAAGCGATGATTCTCTTTTGATGTATACCCAAGAAGGCGTATGGAGAGCTGATCCAGGAGACTGATGATCACATTTCGTGTGTCATCAATCAATAGATTATTCCAATGATTTGGCCCAAGGGCCGATGGATCACTGGCACGCCTCGCTCTCTTTGGTTGTCCTGATTCAGAGGCATCTCTTCGTGCACGCTTTGACATCTTTATTGTGAGGAAGGATGACAGAAGAGTGACTATTGAAAAGAAAACGACCCAACGTATCCATCGTGGATTGTTACATCAGATGATAGATCAATCGATCCGCCTTGTCCGAGAGACAGCACTCCTTCAAATGTCACATCACTCCCAACACGCACATTGTCAAACTTGGCATTGTCAAAACGAAATACGGATCCAGCATGCATCGTTCCTGTGAAGACAAACGACCGCCTTGGAGTGTCCGGACTGGGATGGCCTATGTCGCACCCTGACATGGTGCAGCTGGTTCCGAATGAGAATTTTGCCATTTATCAAAGAACAATGACAGGCTCAACAGCTGGTTCCTTTAAGTCTTCTGTCTTTTGTATCTTCTGAGGCTCGTTCTAAACACACACTATTTTTGGTATCGATAGCGTTTGCGACGCAACTGGTTCTCGTCCCAGACGTCAGAGAAGAGACGCTTCTTTGCAACGCTTGACGTCTTCTTGAGGTGTTCAGTCGCGTTCGTGTACTCTATCATATGAGTCTTCGCTGCTACAGCATATCCAGGGTCTTCGTTGACCGTTGTCCGATAGCTCTTGAGGTGCAATGTGATGTTGATGCTGAAATACGTTTCCGGTTCGCGAACAGTCACCTTGCCCATTGATCGGGTGTGTTGGGTATTGAGTACCAACCCCGTCATTTTGTCGACATCTGCGAGAAAAGCAGTACCAGATGCGAGTCTCACGTAACGAGCCTTCTCGTCAAACACTTTTCGACAATATACTTCCATCTTTTCCGTCGACCGCGCATTCACACGCCAGCAAAGACGATCCACCCATATCTGCGTGTATCCCACGTCGGCGTAAGGATAAAAATCGTCTCCAAGCGCTGCGGCTGCCATACGACATGAAGCAGCCAGAGCATAGAAACTGTAGGGATCGCGACAAAAAAGTGTTGCCATCAATCGCAGGATGTCTGGGTTGAGCGAGTCACTTGCTGGCGAACCAAGCAATTTCCGTTTCTCAGTGAGTGAGAGTGCATGCCACTGAGTATCGAGTTGTTTTTCTTCGTTATTAGTCATTCTAAGGAGTTTGTAAGCTTTATTTGTTCTTGTCCAGACTGGGAAATGACATGTGTCCAAGTCGACAAGATAGTGACTGACTGTTTCTCATTCTTCTTCTCTCCGTCCAATTGTTGCAATGGATGAAGAGACACTCCTTCCATCATCTTCCTCAGACCATGACCACCCCATTGACCCAAATAGCCTCGACGCATGGAAGAAATGGTTGTTAGCCACTGCAAGGAGGAACTCCTTTGGTCTCGGATGTGCCATTGTTTCATTGCTTGTCATCGTTGTCGCGACAATTGTAATCGTGGTCCTCACCAACAAGACACGGGAAGAACAGGAGCATGTCCGTACAATCACAATGGAAATTTGCCGCATGCATTACATGACTGCCCTGACAAGAGAGGATGATGTGAGGTTGTTTTGTAAGAGGTTGTTGAGAATATGATTTGTTTATGTCAGTTAATGAAACATTACGAGAGCATTCGGAAGCATAAGGGATACAAACGTCGAGAATCGAGTCTAAGAAGGGTCTTCGAGATGAGCCACGAAAAGAATATTCAACATCAGGAAGTAATAGCTCGCCTCGCCACGCGAAAAGGATTTACCGAAGTCTTCATGCTGTTCTTGGATACCCTTTGGAAAGTCGACTTGACCCATGAGAAACTTCGCCACTCGTAGAGCATCGGTATCTCCGATGAGCGTTGGATACTCCAGCTCGTCAAACTTAGAGTCCTTGGAGAAAGCTTTCCAATCCCAGTCTTCGAAAAAAGCATCCTCATGAAAGGATTTCAGATCACGGCACGCACGAGGGACCAAACTTGGGGTGTAACAGTTCAAGAAGACGACGGCCTTTCCAGGAACAGGCTGAATCTCTGCCAGCAACTAAGTAGAGATTAAGATGATGCGAGTTTAGTCACAAAGACAACATGCCTGCTTTAACTTCAGATTTTGATTCAGCTCCTTCTCGACATCATTTTTGGGTCCTTCAAATGTCCCCATGAAGAAATAGAATTCCCGTTCGAATTGGGCAACGTCAAACCAGATCTTCACATTCCTCAGGCTCGTCTCCACAGCATAACGGTGTGTGACCAGAGCAATAATGCGATTCCCGAAAACATCGAGGACGTCCGCCGAAGTCTTGCCTTCCACAAGGCGCCGAATGTGCGGTTTGGAGTGTTCGGCAAGTGCCTTCCAAACTACGTCCAGCCCAGTGAACTCGTCGTAGCGGAGCGCGGTTTTGTTTTCGTGCGTTAGGACTTTTAAAGTCCAACACGAACCACTTCGCTTGGAAATAAAACGCAAATAAATTTCCTCCTTTAAGAGATCATGCTCTGGCGTGTCGAAGAAGTGTTCGAATCGTTGATCTTGGAAGGACAAATGGGGGATAAGGCCAGGAATAGCTTTCTTTGGAACCGCAAAGTGTTGATGGTAAACATCCGTTGCCTCGGGTAAGCGAAATGAATCATCTGAAGAGTGCAAGAGGGTTTTCGGGCTGAAGGAAGGGGAAGAGACCCGACGAGGCTCCCAGAACCGGGAAGAGACAGGCGCGCGACCGGTCGCGGGATCCATACCGGTGAAAATTTGGGGATCTGGAACTGATAGGAGAGATAAGAAAGTGGAAGGCAAGCGACGAGAGAAGGCCGCGAGTCTTTTCCAACAAAGATCCTCTTCTTGAGCCCAGAAGTTTCAGTTTTTCTTTTCACCTGGCTGCGCAGGCTGACGACGATGCAACAACCACTCGCTCATGGACGAAGATTACGAAGAGAACGAAGATTTTGATGACACATGACCAGTATGGGCATTCACATGAACGTAACAGTAATAAGCATATCCTCCCATGAAATTGACAAGCGTGTTGAGTCGATCGAAATAGAGATCACGGGGGTATATTTCAAAGGAAGGCATTCGTTTTCTTGGAAAGTCACGTTTGACAAAATGCTCCCATAATTGTTCTTCATATTGTTTGAGACCTTCATTCCATGGTTTCGATACCCGAAACATGTTCAACAAGGCGGATGCCGTTGTAATATGTAGAGCAATTTCCCTGAGCATCTCCGCAGGTAAATGCAGTGTAGGTGTATCAGCCTGCTCAATACGTCGGCGTTTGCGGGGTGGCGGTTCAGTCATTGTTTGTTCTGAGAAGAGTGACAACCTATCATGAAACGAACGCTTCCAGCAGACCTACCCAATAGTAACAATGATGATGCACACCTACTCACCATACCTACGGAGATACTCTGCTTGGAGATATTCCAATATCTGGACCCATTCCATGTATTTACATTGGGCTTTACATGCAAGTCTCTTTTTGCTCTCACCAACAAGGCACGTGTATCATGGATTGTCGATTTGAGTTGTCGCAGTTTACTCAGGACAGCTTCGCCATCACTACTATATATCCAATGGGTTATGGGGTATTTCAGATATTGTCTATCGTTGAATGATGTGTGTTTTCTTTTCAAAGAAGCGATCCGAATTGGTGATTTGGAAATAATCGAATGGTTTTATTTCGAATTTAATTGCAATGGCATTGGTGCATGCCTCGCAGCGGAATATGGACAACTGGAAATACTTCAATGGTTTATTAAACATAGAGCTGCATGCGGGGCTGATGTATCATTAACGGCTGCAATAAAAGGACACATTGACATTGTCAAATGGTGTTATGAAATCGATCGATGTGATCACCTTTTGAACATATGCTGCCATGCCGCAGAGAATGGACATTTCGATATCGTCAACTGGACCCTAGGACTGGGTGTCGACTTGAATAATATCCATCTTATGAAATTTGCTGCACAATTTGGGCACACTGAGTTCTTAGACAATCTCACAGTGCACAATATAACAAATAATGGTACAACTCTTACCATGTTTGCCAGTAAAGGTGGCCAACTGGACACCCTCAAACAACTGGTGCAACGGGGATGTAGGGTGAATTATGCGTCAATTAAAATGGCAGCAATCCATGGACATTTTGAAGTGGTCAAGTGGCTCCATGAAAAGTATTGGTTTTGTGACATATGCACAGAAGCTGCAATCGGTGGTCATTTAGAAATTCTAAAATGGGCACATGAAAAGGGAGCTCCTTGGAATTTTCTAACATGTGATGCAGCTGTCAAGAACGGACATTTGGAAGTTCTCAAGTATCTTCGCGAAAACGACTGTCCATGGATTTCAGGGACATTCATCAAGGGTGTGCACAGTGGAAAGCTGGAGCTGGTCAAATGGCTTGTCGAAAATAATTGTCCGATAGACCCACTCGCATGTCGAAATGCTGGTTTTGAAGGACACTTGGAAATACTCAAATACCTCCGAGAAATTGGATGCGAATGGGATGAGAGTGTTTACAATCTAGCATTCGTCAATGATCATTATGACATCTGCCTATGGGCCAGGGCTAATGGGTGTCCTGTTCGCCGTGTGACCTGAGTCAATACAACGAATGATACTCTTTATTGTCGATAGTTCAGACACCAATCTGTAATATCCTTCCTACCTGATGCCATCAAAAGGTAGTACAACGTAGGGGTAAGCTGGATATCCACCAAGGGCGGTCTGCAAAAATATGCAACTGCTTCATGCAGGCCAGGTAATTTCATCAAATTTGTTGGCCAAGGACAATTGTTTGCAATGAGCCATTTCAATTGATCCTCGTCCTTTCTGATAAGAGATTCAATGAAATCGTCTGACTTGAGTGGATACCCTTTGCCATAAAGCCATCGTACAACACAAGGGTCTGTTCCATGAGAACCAAACTCCTCTGGTATTGGACATCCAGTGGAATAGAGAAAGTCAAGTGCTTCGATGAGTTGGGTTGTGCGTCCACATAAATAATACGTGTACGGCTCCATGCCATATCCATGTTCGTGGGCCCATTTCATCATTTCGATTGAGACGTCGACACGGAAGAAAGCGCGTCGTCGCTCTTCCCATTGTAACTCCGGTTGTTCCGGTCCTCGGAAATCTCTGATCTCGTCGAGATTCCAAATCCAGTCTACCACTTCCACATAACCATGTTCGAACGCAGTGTCAAAGAGATCGATGAACGCACTAACATCCAGTAATTTCTTTGAATGCAACCATTGGTATGTCGACAAGTCTCCATCATCCACTTCCCCCACAAGCGACGGTATATCTATATCTTGGCGAATCTTCTCATCCGCAGATGCCCATACCCATTCCATAACATGAGTACGTTTCGTATTGATGGCAACAGACATATGTATTTCATCCAAGACAAACCCCTTCTTCTTGAGATATTCCAAGAGATCCACGTTGCCTGAATATATAGCATTTGTAACCATGTTACGGCGCAGATCAACAAGATCCTCCTCAATGGTCATGTGTCGAAAAAGCCACTCGACGCGATCGATTGCACCAGATACACAAGCATCTAGTAAGTCGGATCGTGAGGGAGTGAAGCCATTATCTGTGAACAACCATTCCATAATTTCTACTGTCCCGAGTAGGGCAGCAAGTGACAGGGATTTTTCTGGAGGATGTATTCCCATCTCTTTTAACCACATCAAAAAACGGGTTGATTTATATTTGATTGCGATTGCGATAGATTCAAAAGCCACCATCTTGAGTTCAAAACGACTGCGCATTGCCTTGATCTGTTTCTCAGAAGACCTTGACACATGACCCAACACAAAAAGGTCGATATCATAGAAGAACTCGAAGATTCCATGAATCAGAATGTCATTTGGGAGAGAAGCAATACAGTCAGTGTCATGTTGCAGCGACATGGTGTTGAAAGAGTGAATATCTTTTATTGTTCTTCAATCAGAGGAATCATCAGATGACCAACTGGACGAGTCTGATGAAGATTCATCACCCTTGTTGGCATTTGGTGCTCTTGGTTTAGGGGGAGGGATACAAAACATGATGAAGGGAAATGCGAAACATAACAACACGACAACCACCTCGAGTATCATTGTATTAACCCAAAGCAAAATGAGAAGTGACTATTGCATTGACATTCTCAGCCATCGTGTGGGGACAAAAGAACTGTCCATGTTCTGAACAACTAAACGATATATTCTAATTTACCATGCAACGTTGCAAGGCGGGATAAAGAATCAATTAATCCTTCTGGCACAAGTTTGAGTCTTCTGGTGGCAGTAATCAAAGGGTAGATTTTGTCAGGTGAAATGATTTCCATCGCTTCCTTTGTTGGCACTGCGTAAAATTGAGTGCGGAGAGCAAAGACGAGTTCACAAATGGCATTGCTTGTCTTGCTTTGATTCATTCCAAGAACGGGTCCCTTGTATAAGATGTCTGCAATATCACAAATCTCTCGCAAAACCTCGAAACTCGGTAATTCCGTTCTGACAAATTGGTTCTCGTGATAACCATATAAATAACCACGGCGACAAAGAGGTGGCTTAATGTGAACATTTTGCAGGAGCCAGTGTTTTGGCGGTGGATTTTCCTTGCATGTCGCCCCGTCGCCTGTAGGGATGAAGGGCCATTCAGCGCTTTCATCTGGTTTGTATGTTTCCATTTTTTTTTACTCGGTTGAGACAGAAATGAGGAGGAACAAGAAAGTGATCATTATTGCGTCGACATTCTCAGCCATCGTGTAAATACAATCAATAAAAATGGTGTAATCGCCCCAACACCCCATATAATTGCCCACATGCGTTGAGGTTCGCAGTGTACATTGGAAGGACAGTAATGTCCAACCAACCATGTCGCATGCCATGTTGAAATGAGCCTTGCACCGAGTTGAAGGAGATGGGCCAGGGCTTGATACATGGCTCGGGATTGTTTTGGGGCAGATCGGAGCATATAACTTGTCAATCGACCAGACCATGTTGCCTCCCCAATGGAATAGACGGCCACAAAGAGGATATATGGAATGTAATCCACAAACAATGCATCAGCGTTTGATGCATGGGAATTCGGTATGACGACAATCAATACAGACAAGCTTGATATGATTGTCCCTACCATGATTACATTGTAGCTACGGTATTTGGATGTCAACCATTGGATGGGGACTGTCAACAATCCAACACCCAATGCGTTGATCCCTTCCACCAATGCAAAGTGTATCCTTGGATTGTACAAGCGTTGTAATACAATTGGCATCGTTTGATCAATGTGTCGAAAAATGGTTGATACACCCAACAAAACCAAGCTGAATGCTGCATATCGACGAAACGATGGTTGTCCCAGGACAGAGTAAAATCCTTTGATCCATCGAATTGGCGCAGTCACAAATATCTTATGTGCCAATGAAGTCGGGCTTGTCCCGGTGAGATGTCGTGTCAATGATGGTGCTGGTCGGACCAATTCGCTTGCAAAGAAAAAGGTCCGACTGACCAGGAGCAATCCCAATATACCCATATTCACTAAGAGTGCATAGCCTTGTGTGGCCACATTGGCTTCTTGGACAGTCGGAGCATAGGTGCGAAATGTATCATAGCACAATGCACCAATGAAACCAGATATATTGCCAACACTATATTGCACAGCAAACACTTGATCACTGAATCGTTCTTGGTAGATGTTGGTGGAGATTGTACTGTATGTTCCCTCAATGTATCGTTTCAGAATGAGCGAAATGAGTTGTGATACAAAAGTCACATCGGCCACAAAGTTGAAAATGTACAAGACCGTAAGAACAACATAATGCCATGTTCCAAATGACCTCTCTATGA
>Ga0247830_10001238_pt1 | contig 10458 bp, 9 predicted proteins | sample 12C_Control_Day5_FD_207766 | JGI IMG/M metagenome (GOLD analysis project Ga0247830, IMG submission 207766) | Soil microbial communities from agricultural site in Penn Yan, New York, United States - 12C_Control_Day5 | ecosystem: Environmental > Terrestrial > Soil > Agricultural land | place: USA...
TGACCAACTCGCTTGCCTCGAACAACCAGATCGCCGCGCATTCGGGCTATGCCAAGACCCGCAGGCCGCTGCTGGAGAGCGGCCTGGAGCTCTACGAGCTGCGTGCCGACACCGACGCCTTCCGGCCGGGCTGGTCGGTCCACTCCGGGCAGTCGCGGGCGGCCCTGCACACCAAGGCCATGGTATTCGACCGCAAGGCCGTGTTCATCGGCAGCTTCAACCTCGACCCGCGCTCGGCGGTGATCAACACCGAAGCCGGCCTCTACATCGAGAGCCCGGAGCTTGCCGAACGGCTGACGGCCTACATGGAGACCGGTGTCGCGCCGGCCAACAGCTACCGCCTCCGCCTCGCCCCGGAGGGCGGGATCGTCTGGGAGACCCTGCGCGCCGGCGAGACGGCGCGCTACCGGGACGAGCCCGAGACGAGTTTCGGCTGGCGTTTCGTCGCCGGGCTGGTGAAGCTCCTGCCGATCGACTCGCAGGTCTGATGCCGATGCGTGGCGCCCGTCCTGGTCCCGGCATCGACGCGCGGAGACTCCGCGCCCCGAGAAGAGCGTGCCGCACGGCAGGCAAGACACCATCCATGACAGGAGATCGAAATGGTGAAGACCGCAATTCTTGCCGCGACGCTGGCCGCGGGCGTGCTGGTGACGGCCGGAGCATCGGCCGAGACCTTCAAGAGGTATGCGCGGGAGGGCGACTGGGAGATCGCGATCAACCAGAACAAGGGGCCGGGGTGCGTCGCGATCCAGCGCTTCGTCGATCCGACATCGCAGGTGCAGATGGGGATCGACGCGACCACGGCGGAGAAGACCGGATACCTCGCGATCCTGGTCGAGGGTGCGGAGGGCATCGAGGCCGGCGAAAGGGTGCCCGCCAGCTTCGACGTCGACGGGCGCGTCTTCAAGGGCACGTTCACCGGCCAGCAGACCGCGGGCTTCGGCGGGGCGACCGTGGCGGTCGATAACGCCGATTTCGTCTATGACCTCGCCAACAACAAGACGCTGGCCATCAGCTACGGCGAAGGCAAGCGGGTGATCGTCGACCTCACTGGCGCCGATGCGGCCTTTGCCTCGCTGCGGTCCTGTCAGGAAGCGCAGTAGCGCCAGGCGGTGAGCCCGATCGAGATGTCCGAGACCGCCGACCCCCAAAACCCTGCCGGGGAGGCAGCCAAGGCGCCCCGCGATCCGGTGCGCCGCTGGACGATCGTCGTGGCGGCGCTCCTCGTCTTCCTGCTGGCGCTGCAGATCGCCTCCGACCGTACGGCACCGGTCTCGTCGATCGGCACGGTCGAGGGGCTGGTGCTGCCGATTTCCCCGCGCATCTCGGGCGAGCTGCTGCGGGTCGCGGTCAGCGACGACGAGATCGTCGAGGCCGGCACACTGCTGTTCGAGATCGACCCGACACCCTTCCGGCTGGCGGTCGAGGCGGCGGAGGCCGACCTCGCGCAGGTCGGGCAGTCGATCGGAGCCTCGACCGCCGATGTCGCCGCCGCGCAGGCGCGGGTGGCCGAGGCCGAGGCGATCCTGACCAACAGCCGCGCCCAGGCCGAGCGCACGCTCGAGCTGGTCGAGCGCGGTGTCACTCCGGCGGCGGAGGGCGACGAGGCGATCGCGGACGTGACCTCGGGCGAGGCCACCGTCGCGGCGGCCGAGGCCGACCTGCGCAGCGCCGAGGAGGCGCTGGGGCCGGCGGGCGCGGATAACCCGCAGCTGCGCGCGGCGCAGGCGGCGCTGGAGACGGCGCAGTTCGACCTGAGCCAGACGCGGGTGGTGGCGCCGACGCGCGGGCGGGTGACGAACTTCAGCCTCGGCCCGGGCGAGACCGCGACCGCGGGCCAGCCGGTGCTGACGATGATCGACCTGCAGGGCGCGTGGCTGATCGGCTACTACCGCGAGAACCAGCTCGGCAACATGCGCGTCGGCGACCCGGCCGAGGTGGTGCTCGACGTGCTGCCCGGGCGGGTCTGGCCCGCCGAGATCGTCTCCTTCGCCGGCGGCATCATGACGGTGAACCAGGCGGCGGCCCCGGGCGGCCTCGTCGACACCCCGCCGCAGCAGAACTGGCTGTCCGAGCCGCAGCGCTTCGGCGTCCGCCTCCAGTTCGACCCGCCCGACCAGCGGCCGCCCAACGTGCGCCTCGGCTCGCAGGCGACGGTGATGGTCTATACCGAGGAGGCAGGTCTGCTGCGGCCGTTCTGGAAGCTGCTGATCCGCGTCCGGGCGCTCGTCTCCTATGTCTACTGACCTCGGCCAGGCCCGGCAGGTGCTGCGCGTGGCGCTGGTCACGCCGCTGGTCTACGGCTTGGCGGTGTGGCTGGGCGCGCCGCTGCCCTTCGTCGCGGCGATGCTGTTCGCCACCTTCACCCTGAAGATGCCGGCGCCGCCGCCCTTCGCCGTGGTGCTGATCCTGGCGCTGCTGCTGGCGCTGCTGCCGCTCGCCTTCGCCGGCATCGCCGGGGTGCTGAGCCAGTATCCCTACCTGATGGTCGGCTTCGTCGGCCTCGTGCTGTTCCACGCCTTCCGCCTGCAGGCGGTGCCGAGAAGCGCGCCGATCGGCGTGCTGCTGCAGACCTTCGCGATCATGCTGCCGATGGCCACGGGCGAGTCCGAGCAGGTTGGCGGCGCCCTCTCCGGCGCCTTCGCGCTCAACGGCGTCCTCGCCGTCGCCGGCCTCTACCTCGCCTTCGCGCTGTTCCCGGCGGTGCGCGTCGCCGCCCGGACCGCACCCCCGCCGCCCCCGCCCGATCCGGTGGAGCGCACGCGCAATGCCGCCGTCGCGGCGCTGGTGATGCTGCCTGCCTTCTCGCTGCTCCTCGCCTTCAACCTGACCTCGGCGATGCGGGTGCTCTTCACCATCGCCATCGTGCTGGTCTCGCTCAGCCGCCGCGACGCCCGCGAGACCGGCGCCGAGAGCGTCCTCTCCGCCCTGATGGCGGGCGGGACGGCGGTGGCCTTCTCGCTGCTCTATACCTTCTGGCCGCAGCCGGGCGCGGCGCTGCTCGCCATGGCCTTCCTCGGCCTGCTCGTCGTGCCCCGCGCCTTCACCGGCGGGCACCAGGGCGCGGTCGCGCTGGCGATCCCGCTGGTCTGGGTGCTGCTCGGCACCGCCGAGGGCAGCACGCTGGCCAAGACCCTCGACTGGTGCCTCTACTCGATCCTCGGCGTGCTCTACGCGGTCTGGGCGCGGGCGCTGATCCTGGCGATGCTCGGCTGGCGCGACGGGTCGCGCGCTGCGGTCCCGGCCGGCCCCCGGTAGGCGCCCGGCCCGTGTCGCCCTCAGGATGGACCCTCGCCCTCGCCCCGGGCCGGACCCGCGTCCGGTCGTTGCAGCGGCGCGAGCTGGCCGACGATGCGGCCGATCAGGATGGCGAGGTAGAGCGTGCCCAGCGCCGCCTCCAGGCCGGCAGAGATCTGCGCGATCGGCGTTACCGGCGTGATGTCGCCGTAGCCGGCGGTGGTCACGGTGATCAGGCTGAAATAGAGCATCTGCGTGTCGAGGTCGCCGCCGCCGTCGGGGAAGCGGAACGAGCCGGGATGGATGCCCTCCATCTGCCGGAACAGCAGCGCGCAGGCCGCGGCGATCACGAAGAAGCCGAAGATCGCGCCGACCAGGCTGTCAGCGGTGGCGTCGCGATTGCCGACGAGATCGGCGAAGGTCGCGACGAGCGCGCCGAGCACGATGGTCAGGGCGAGGACCGCGAGCGGCCCCTCGAGCGCGGCGACGCCGAGGACGTTGAGGACCTGCAACACCACCGCCGCCACGAGGAGCGCTATGGCGGCCCGGGTCGCCTGGCGACCGGTGTGTCCGGCGTAGAGGGCGCCGCCGAACACCAGCATGAACAGCACGAAGCCGGTGAGCCGGGTAACGGTGCCGTTCGGCAGGATCGCCTGCAGCACGAACGAACCGATCAGGAGTGCCAACAGGAAGCTCCACCGCCAGCGCGAGACCAAGCGGAGATAAGCGTCGATGATCGTCATGGATGTCCTCCGGCCGATGCGTCTCGCCGCGGCGGTTTCAGGAATGCCGGGGAGCCGGCGCAGCATCGTCCCGGGGAGCCCGGCGGGCCCGGAGACGCATCGACCGCGAGCCGGCAAGGAGGGAAACCATGCAGACCGAGCAGACCGAGCAGACCGCACTGCTGATCACGACGGAGGCCGAGGCCGCGGCCGCCGCACGCGCCATGGACTCGCGGGTCACCGACCTCGTGATCCGTCTGGCCTTCATCGGCTTCTTCGCCTACCTGTCGCTGACGCTCCTCGCCCCCTTCGCCATCATGGTGATCTGGGCGGTCATCCTCGTCGTCGCGCTCTATCCGGCCTTCGCCGGCCTGCGCGACTTTCTCGGCGGACGCGGCGGGCTGGCGGCAGCCATCATCACGGCGGTGGGCCTGATCGTCGTCGTCGTCCCGCTCGGGGCGGTGACGGTCAACGTCGCCGAGACCACGGTGAACCTCGTCTCCGACTTCGAGAATCAGACGGTGACCGTGCCCCGTCCACCCGAGTCGGTGCGGGAATGGCCGGTGATCGGCGAGAAGGTCCATTCGGCCTGGACCCTCGCCTCGGTCAACCTCGAGGCCGCGGTGAAGCGCTTCGGGCCACCGCTGCTGAAGGCGGCCGGGGCGATCGCCGGCAAGATCGCCGGCGTCGGCTTCGGGATGCTCGGCTTTGCCGTCTCGGTGCTGATCGCCGGCTTCCTGTTCGTTCCCGGACCGCAGCTCAGGGAACAGATCAAGCTCTTCGGCCGCCGCATCGCCGGCGAGCGGGGCGCGCACTTCGTCGACCTGGCCGGGGCGACGATCCGCAACATCTCGCGCGGCGTGATCGGCGTCGCCCTGCTGCAGGCTCTGATCGCCGGCCTGGTCCTGACCCTGCTCGGCGTCCCCGGGGCCGGCCTGGCCGCCTTCCTCGTGCTGATGTTCTGCATCGTCCAGGTCGGGCCGATCCCGGTGCTGCTGCCGATCATCATCTGGGCGTGGGCCACCAGGGACACCGGCCCGGCGCTGCTGCTGACCGTGCTGCTGATCCCGATCCCGGTCATCGACAACGTGCTGAAGCCGATCCTGATGGCGCGCGGCCTGTCGACGCCGATGCTGGTCATCCTGCTCGGCGTGATCGGCGGTACCGTGGTCTACGGCCTGATCGGCCTGTTCTTCGGGCCGATCCTGCTCGGCATCTTCTACGAGCTGCTGATGGCGTGGATGCGGCATGACCCCCCTCCGGCCGCGGTGCCGACGGTGATCGTCTGACGGCGACGGTGAGGCGCCGCGATGGGTCTTCGCCTCGCGGCGCCGGAGAGCGGTCGGCGGCACCGGCTCAGAACACCACCGGCACGACGTTGCGGGCGGTATGGTCGGCGGCATAGTCGTCGGGGCGCTTCTGGCGCTTGCCGAGCTTCGGCTCGTCGTACCTGACCTTCTCGTAGGGGATCGAGGCGAGGAGGTGGGTCAGGCAATTGATCCGCGCCGCCTTCTTGTCGTTCGAGTCGACGATCCACCACGGGGCATGGGGCGTGTCGGTGAGGCGGATCATCTCGTCGTAGGCCTTCGAATAGTCCCACCAGCGCCGATAGGACTCGAGGTCCATCGGGGACAGCTTCCACTGGCGGACGGGATCGTCGATACGCTGGCGGAAGCGGCGCTCCTGCTCCTGCTCGCCGACGGTCAGGAAGTACTTGAGCAGCAGGATGCCGGACTCGGTGATGAGCGCCTCGAGGTGCGGGATCTCCTGCAGGAAACGCTTCGCCTGCTCGTCGGTGCAATAGCCCATCACCCGCTCGACGCCCGGGCGGTTGTACCAGCTCCGGTCGAAGATCAGCACCTCGCCGGCGGCCGGGAGCTGCTCGATGTAGCGCTGCATGTAGAGCTGGGTCTTCTGCCGGTCGGACGGCGCCGGCAGCGCCACGACGCGGAACACCCGCGGGCTGACCCGCTCGGTCAGCCGCTTGATCATGCCGCCCTTGCCGGCGGCGTCGCGGCCCTCGAAGAGGATGACGACGCGCGCGCCGGTCGCCTTCACCCAAGCCTGCAGGTAGGCGATCTCCTCCTGCAGCCGGGCGAGCTCCTTCTCGTAGGCCTTGGTGCGGGCCTTCTTCGCATCGCCGGGGGAAAGCTCGGCCGGCGCCACCGCCTCCTTGGCCTCCCTGGCCTTCTTCTGCTTCTTGCTCATGGGGTTCCTCCCTGCGGGCGTGTCACCTCGAAGGCGCGCAGCGCGTCGTCGAGATGGTCGAAGATCATGGTGGGGCCGATGGCGGCGAGGAGGCCGGCCCGGTCGAGCAGGCCGCGCACCTCGGCGTGCAGCTCGACGAGGCCGAACGCGAGGCGGCGGCGCGACAGGTCGGCGCGGAGCTCCCCCAGCATCGCCGCGGCGGTCGAGTCGACCTGGGTGATGGCGGTGGCGTCGAGGATCAGCCAGCGGGTGCCGGGCGGCGAAGCGTCGGCGATAGCGTGCAGCCGTGCGTGGACATGGTCCGAATTGAAGAACAGCAGGTCGCCTTCGAGCAGCACGATGGCCATCCCCGGCACCGGCTGCGCGTCGGGATGGCGGTGCAGCTTGTAGAAGCCGTCGCGGCCCCGGATGCGGCCGAGCAGCGCGTCGCGCGGGTACATCATCTTGTGCAGCAGGTAGGCGAAGGTCGCCCCGATCGCGACGAGCACGCCGTTCAGCACCCCGAGGCTGATCGGCGCGAAGAGCGCGATCATCGCGAAGACGAACTCCATCCGGCTGATCCGCCAGATCTCGCGCAGCGCGGGGATGTCGATAAGGCTGAGGGCGGCGGCGATCAGGATGGCCCCGAGCGCCGGGATCGGCAGGATGACGAGCGCCGGCTGCAGGTAGAGCACGATGGCGAGCAGCGTCGCCGCGGCGACGACGCTCGCCACCTGAGAGCGGCCGCCGACGCTGGCGTTGATCGCGGTGCGTGAGTCCGAGGCGGTAATCGGAAAGGCGCTGAACAACCCCGCGGCGATGTTGGCCATACCGAAACCCACCATCTCGCGGTCGGCGTCGACCGGGTAGCCGCCGCGCTCGCCGAAGCTGCGCGCGGTGACGATGCCGGCCGCGAAGCTGACGAGAAAGATCGCCGCCGCGCCGAGCAGGATCTGGTCGGGGGCGGCACCTCCGATGGCCGGCAGGGCGAGCCGCGGGACGTTCGAGGGAATGTCGCCGACGACGGCGATGCCGTGGCCGCGGAAGTCGAGGAGCGCCGAGAGCACGACCGAGACGACGACCACCACCACCGGTCCGGGGACCGGCAGGCGGGTGACGCGGACCGCCTGCAGCACGCCGAACATGGCGACGGCGAGGGCGAGCGACGGCCAGTGGATCAGCGCGGCGTTGCGCACGAGCTCGATGACCGGCGAGATCAGGCCCTCGGCCTCGAGGTCGACGCCGGTGATGCGCTTGAGCTGCCCGACGAGGATCGACAGCGAGATGCCGGCGAAGAAGCCGACGAGGATCGGCCGCGACAGGAAGGTGGACAGCACCCCGAGCCCGAGCAGCCGCGCCCCGAGATAGTAGCCGCCGACGACGAGCGCCAGCAGCGCCGCGACCCCGGTGCGATCGGCGGCCTCGAGGCCGGGCATGGCCGCGAGGACCGCGGCCATGACGGTGATGGTGGCGGCGTCCGGCCCGACGACGAGCTGGCGCGACGGCCCGAACACCGCATAGGCGACCAGCGGCGCGATCGAGGCGTAGAGCCCGGTCTGCGGCGGCAGACCGGAGATCGCCGGATAGGCGATGGCGCTGGGCAGGCCGACGGCGGCGATGGCGAGGCCGGCGGCGACGTCGGACTTCAGCCACCCGGGCCGGTAGCCCTTGAGGCTCGCGAGGATCGGCCGTTTCGGCAGGGCCTCGCCCGCGGCCATGGTCAGTGGCCGCCGGAGAGCACGAGGGTGCGGACCGGCAGGATCAGCGCCTGCAGCCGCAGCAACGCCGCGTGGACGAGGCCGGTGGCGTCGATCGCGTGCAGCACGAAGGCGTGGAAGGCGCCGATCTCGGGGTCCTGCAGCGCGTCGTGGTTCGAGGTGTAGGCGTTGGCGATGCAGGCCGAGCCCTGCGGCAGCCGGTCGAGGCCGCCCTCGAACAGCGGCTCCATGATCGCGGTGATGGTGCCGGGCCTGGCGAAGGTGGCCATGTCCTGCAGCTGGTCGGTCGGGCGGATCTGGCCGGAGGCGACCACGTCCTGCACGTCGGTGACCACCATCGGGATGACGGTGAACGGGATCGCCGCGCAGGTGACCTCACCGACCATCCCGACCTTGATGACCTGCGCCTCGATCTGGCCGAAGCCGGCGGCGAGGCCGGTGACGTGGCGGTCGGGGACGAGGATGCCCGCCGGTCGCAGCATCGGGTTGACCACGTCGCCGGCGCGGAGCGCGAACTGCTGGACGATGCCGTCGGTGCCGGCGACGACGAGGGACTTGTCGAGCGCCACCTGCGCCTCGGCCAGCGAGGCCTCGGCGCTGGCCTTGGCGGCCGGCAGCGCGAAGTCGATCTGCGACTGGACGGAAGCCTTGCCGGCGACCGCGGCGTCGACGGCGCCCTGCGCGGTATCGACCGCGACCTGGGCCCGGTCGACGTCGCGCTGGGCGATGGCGCTGGCATTGCGCCGCATCAGCTCGGCACGGGTGTCGAACTCGTCCTGCGCCTGCTGCAGCGCGCCGCGGGCCTGGGCGATGCGGCCTTCGGCCTCGGCGAGCTGCGACTCGGCCACGATCATGTCGGCCTCGACCTCGGCGATCCTGCGCCGCGCCGTCTCGATCGCGGCCTCCTCCTCGGTGGTGTCGAGGCGGAACAGCGGCTGGCCGGCGGTGACACGCTGGTTGATGCCGACGAAGGTCTCGGCCACCCGGCCGTTGGTCTCGGGCAGGATGGTGACGGTGCGGAACACCGACGCCGCGCTGGTCGTCGAGGGGTGGAAGTAGAAGATCGTGGTGATCAGCGAGATCGTCAGGATCACGCAGAGGGTGATGCCCCAGCGCAGCTCGTACCACACCGAGAACAGCGTGATCTCGCGCCCGAGGCGCTTGCCCTGGACGAAGCGGCGATAGAGGAAGTCCGGCAGGACCGTGACGGCGGAGCAGAGCAGCAGCTCGAGCATGTCAGGCCTCCGTCCCGGGCGCCGGCCGCACGGGAGGCGCCGGATCGGGCGGGACCGCCGCGGCCCGGTCGTCGGAGAGCACGTCGTTCCAGCGCGCCTCGCCCGGCGGGTTGCGGTCGCGGCCGGACATGCGTTCCAGCGACAGCGCCACCGAGTTCATCGGCGTGGAGAAGTCGGGCAGCTCGATCAGCGCCAGCAGCAGGCCGGCGATCCAGAACGCGTGGTTGTGGGTGAGCAGCGCCAGCAGGCAGAGCACGGCGACGAACTGCAGCTGCACCTTGCTGGTGCGGTGCGCCATGTGCTCGGGGAGGGCGTGGAGCTTCAGGTAAATGAGGCCGACCGAGAGCACCGCGACCAGCAGGAAGACCGCCATCACCGCCATCAGCCAGTCCGACTGGCCGGGGGTGGCGACGAAGGACGGCAGGTGGTGCGGCGCCGCCGGGTTCATTGCGGGGTGGTCCATCAGGCGCCTTTCGACGGGGCTTCGGGCAGGACCGCTTCGATCCCCTCTCCGTGCCGGGAAGGCAAGGTCATTTCGCTACGCCGTCGCATCCGGCCTCGCCACGGCCATGCCCGCCATCGCGAGGCCGTCGACGATCAGCGACACCAGCGACGGGTCGACGTGGCGGTCGCGGAGGTCGGCGACGACATGGCGGCCATAGTCGGGGTCGAGGCGGCGGACCGCCGCGACGGCCGCCGCCGCCTGCTCCGTCAGCCCGAGCGCGGCGGCCGCGGCGGCGACGGCGACGTGGCCGTAGATCACCTGCGGGGCGTCGACCCGCCGCGCCTCGGCCAGCGCCTCGGCATGGCGGCCGTGGGCGTAGTGGTAGAGGAAAAGGCCGATGCGATAGCTGCCCGGCTGGGACGGGTTGGTCGCGTAGGACTCGCCGAGCAGCGGCACCGCGTCGTCCCAGCGCGCCAGCATCGCGTAGCGCTGGCCGAGGTCGGCGAGGATGGTCGTGTCGTTGGGATTTAGCGCGCGCCCTGCCTCCAGCGCTTCGAGCGCCGTGACCGCGTCGCCCGCGAACCAGCGCGCGAGGCCGAGGGCATAGCGCGCCCAGCTCGAGTTAGGCGCCAGGTCGATGGCGCGGGCGGCCAGCGCCAGCGCCCGCTCGCGCGGGTCCGGCTCCGGCGTCCCGATCGGATGGCGGAAGCGGAAGGCGTTGGAATAGACCAGCGACAGGCAGGCGAGCGCCTCGGCATAGTCCGGCTCCGTCTCGACCGCGCGCTCGAGGCCGAGGCGAACGGCCTCGATCATCTCGCGGTCGAAGGTGCGCCAGTAGGCGTAGAACAGCAGCACCGCGGCGTAGCTCCCCAGCATCCCGGGCACCTTGCCTTCGGCGTCGCGCGATCCAGGCC
>Ga0247830_10001239_pt1 | contig 10456 bp, 9 predicted proteins | sample 12C_Control_Day5_FD_207766 | JGI IMG/M metagenome (GOLD analysis project Ga0247830, IMG submission 207766) | Soil microbial communities from agricultural site in Penn Yan, New York, United States - 12C_Control_Day5 | ecosystem: Environmental > Terrestrial > Soil > Agricultural land | place: USA...
GCTTTCGCCGTCGGCCTTCGCCACCGAATCGACACCGAATCGGTGGCGAATGCCTCGCCGGCGCGAACTGTGAGCACAACGCGCCGTCTTCGGCTCACTCGGCTCAGAGATCGTCGCCCGGCGAATCTGCGGCGATTCGCCGGGCGAGGACCGGCTACCCTCGGCGGCGATGCCCAGGCAGTCGACGCAGCGATTTCGCCGCCCCCGAGCGGTCCTCGGGGGTTCGGCGCGGCGTTCTGCCTGACGCGCCTCCCTCGCCGCTCGGGGGAACTGGACCCGACGGCTCGCTGATGGGAGGACCGGTGTGCATGCGACACCTGCTGACTGCTCTACTACTGCCCCGATGACGGAGGACCTCACGCGCGCCCGGGCCGACGCCCTCGCCGCGGCGGCGGCCGCCCCTGATCTCGATGCCCTGAAGGCCGTCGAGGCCGAGGTACTCGGCAAGCGCGGACCGCTGGCCCGGGCCAAGGCCGGACTCGGGGCGCTCCCCGCCGCGGAGCGACCGGCGGCTGGCCGCGCCGTCAACGAGGCCATGGTCGATGTGCAAGCCGCCGTCGAGGCCCGCCGGGCGGAACTGGCCGCGGGCGCCCGCCACCTCCAACTGGCGGCCGAGCGCCTCGACCTAACCGAAGCGTTGGGCCGGCCCCGCCGCGGCCATGCCCACCTCGTCACCCAGGCCACCGAACGGCTGGAGGACACGTTCATCGGCCTTGGCTTCCAGATCGCAGAAGGCCCGGAGGTGGAGACCGACTGGCACAACTTCGAGGCCCTGAACATGCCCCCGTCGCACCCGGCCCGGAGCGAATGGGACACGCTGTGGGTCGATCACGGCCGGCCCGGCTCCACCCTGCTGCGCACCCACACCTCCCCGGTGCAGATCCGCGTCATGCAGGAGCAACCGCCGCCGATCTACGCCATCATGCCGGGCCGCGTGTTCCGGCGGGACACCGCCGATGCCACCCACATGCCGGTGTTCCACCAGATCGAGGGCTTGGTGGTCGACCGTGGCATCACCTTCACCGACCTGGCCGGCACCATCGAGGCCTTCACCAAGGCGTTCTTCGGCGCCGACTTCAGCTCCCGGCTCCGCCCGTCCTACTTCCCCTTCACCGAGCCGTCGGCCGAGTTCGACATTCGCCGCCCGGACGGGACGTGGCTGGAGCTCGGTGGGTGCGGCATGGTCCACCCGAATGTGCTCCAGGCCGTGGGGCTGGATCCGGAGGAGTGGAGCGGGTTCGCCTTCGGCTTCGGCATCGACCGCATGGCCAAGGAGCGCCACGGCGTGGCCGACCTCCGCGACATGTTTGTGAACGACGTCCGCTTCATCGAGCAGTTCTGAGGTCGGGCCGTGCTCATCCTGCTCTCCTGGCTCAACGAGCTGGCACCGCTCGGCGACGACGTCGACCGCATCGCCGACACCATGAACGAGCTCGGCATGGCCGTCGAGGGGATGCAGCGTGTCGGCGCGCCCGTCCCCGGCGTGGTCACGGCCAAGGTGCTCGAGACCCGCCGCCATCCCGATGCCGAGCGGGTCCACGAGGTCTTCGTCGACGTCGGCGACGGCGCCCCCCTCCACGTGTGGTGCGGCGCGTTCAACATGGAGGCCGGGGACGTCGTGCCCCTGGCCACGATCGGCGCCACCATGCCCGACGGTCGGGAGATCGGGCGCCGCAAGATCCTGGGCATCTCCAGCGAGGGGATGCTGTGCTCGGCCGCCGAACTCGGGTTCGGCGAGGACGCCGCCGGCATCCTCCTCCTGCCGCGGGACACCGCTCTCGGCCAGCCCGTCACCGAGACCCTCGGCGTGACCGAGGACGTCGTGTTCGATCTCGACCTCACCCGCAACCGGCCCGACGCCTACGGGCACCTGGGAGTGGCCCGGGACCTCGCGGCGCGCCTCGGCGTGCCCGTCCACCCCCCCTCGTCGAAGCTGACCGTCGACGGTCCGGACCGGGCCGCGCCGGTCGAGATCCTCGACCCCGACGGTTGCGGTCGCTTCGTCTCCGTCGTCCTGTCCGGCATCGAGGTCGGCCCGTCGACCCCGTTGATGGCCGAGCGGCTGTCTCGGGCCGGGATGCGCCCCATCAACAACGTGGTCGACGTGTCGAACTATGTGATGCTGGAGCTCAACGAGCCCAACCACGCTTACGACCTCGACACGCTCGGCGGCGGAGGCTTCCGCATCCGGCGGGCCGCCACCGGCGAGACCATGCTCACCCTCGACGGGGTGGAGCGCACGTTCATCGCCGACGACCTGCTGATCTGCGACGCCCTTGATCGCGCCATCGGCATCGCCGGCGTCATGGGTGGCGCGGACACCGAGATCAGCGACGCCACGACGACCGTCGCCCTCGAGATGGCCTGGTTCGATCCGGTCGTCGTGGCGCAGACAGCCGCCCGGCTGGGCCTGCGCTCCGAGGCGTCGATCCGCTTCGAGCGGGGTCGTGACCCCTACGGCATCGACCGCGCTGTGGCCCGCTTCGTCGACCTGCTGCGGGCGACCTGCCCCGGTCTCGTCGTCCACGCGGGCGCGATCGACGCCCGCGGTGAGCTCCCGCCGGAGGAACGGTCGGTCCGGGTGCGCCCGGACCGCGTCCGCACCCTGCTGGGCGCGGACATCGAGACGAACGTGATGGTCGAGCGTCTGGCCCCCATCGGCTTCACCACCACGCTCGACCAGGGCGGCGTCATGGACGTCAGCCTGCCCTCGTGGCGCCCGGACTGCCAGGTCGAGGTGGACGTCATCGAGGAGATCGCCCGCCACGTCGGCTACGAGCGGTTGGGGCGCACGGTGCCCAAGTCGGTCGTACCCGGCCGGCTCTCGGCTGTCCAGGCCCGGCGCCGGGTGGTGCGCGAGGTGCTGTACGGGCTGGGGATCAGCGAGGCCATGCCCAACCCGTTCCTGGCGCCCGGCGATCTGGAGCGGGCAGGGCTCGACAGCGACGGGCTGGCCATCGCCAACCCGTTGGTGGCCGAGGAGAGCATCCTGCGCAGCTCGCTCCGGCCCGGCCTCCTCGAGGCCGTCGCGTACAACGCCTCCCACCGGGCCGACGACATCTCGCTCTTCGAGATCGGACGCGTCTACCGACCGGCCGACGAGGTGCTCCCCGACGAGCGGGAGCAGCTCGCGGTCATCCTCGCCGGCCGCGATGGTCCGGCCGCGGTGCCCGTGCTCGTCGAGGTGCTCGCCGCGCTCGGGTGGGCCGCCGTACTCGACATCGACCAGGGCCAGGCCGGTGTGGCCGGTCTGGCCGGCCTGCACCCAGGTCGCAGCGGGTCCGTGCGACTCTCGGGAGATGTCGTGGGCCAGGTCGGGGAGATCGATCCCGGTGTGCTCGAGGCCTACGACATCCCGGGACGGGTGGCATGGCTCGAGCTGGACCTGTCGCTCCTGCTGGCGCTGGATCCCCCGATCGCGCAATGGCGGCCGGTCAGCCGGTTCCCGTCCAGCGACATCGACCTCGCCTTCGTGGCCGCGGACGATGTCCCGGCCGCCGCGGTGCGACGCGCCATCGCCGGTGGCGCGGGGGAGCTCCTGGCCGATCTCGAGCTGTTCGACGTCTACCGCGGCCCGGGCATCGACGCCGGCCAGCGGAGCCTGGCCTTCCGCCTCCGCCTCCAGGCCCCCGACCGCACCCTGACCGACGCCGAGGTGGCGCAGGTCCGGGAGCGGGCCATCGGCGCGGCCGAGCAGCTGGGAGCGGCGCTGCGAGGCTGACGAGCCTCAGTTGCTGGACACGTCGTCGGGGATGCGGTCGCCCATGCGGGCCAGTGCACCGCCCTGGCGCCGGAGCACGTCCCGCCACAGCGTCTCGGGGGCGCGGGTGAATGGGTCGGCGCGGTCGGCGTCGACCACGATCCATGCGTTGGCCGCCAGCTCCTCGTCGAGCTGCCCTGGGGCCCAGCCGGCGTAGCCCCGGAACAGGCGCAGGTCGTCCAACCGGTCGGCGAAGCCGTCCGCGTCGTCGGAGAGGTCGAGGGTCCCCAGCCCTTCGTCGAGATCGGCGGAGCCGTCCACGGAAACCTCGCGCACCCACGCCAGCCCGATGACGGCCTCGGTCTCGACCGGCCCGCCGTCGAACAGGACCGGGTGGCCTGAGACGAGCGGGCGCCAGCTGGGCAGCAGCTCCTCCACCTCTTCCTCGGTCGGGCGGTTGAGGACCAGGCCGAGTGAGCCCTCGTCGGTGTGCTCGAGCAGGAGCACGACAGTCCGGTCGAAGTTCGGATCGACGAGGGGAGGGGTGGCGAGGAGGAGCTTGCCGCGGAGGGACGGGCTCACGGCGACCATCATGCCCCGTTCGGCCGGAGAGCAGACATCGTCGCCAGGCGTCGACCCGAGCGCGGCCGCCCACTCGCATGGTCATGCATCATGCTGTATGATCATGCTGATGGGCCTGTCCGTGGGCATCGTCGGCGCGTCGGGCTACACCGGCGCCGAGCTCCTCCGCCTCATCGCCGCGCACCCGGACTTGACAGTCGTGTACGCCACCGGCGACTCGCAGGCCGGCCAACGGGCCGACACGCTGTACCCGAGCCTCACCGTCGCCTATCCCGGCCTAGTGTTCCAGCCGTACGACGAGGTCGAGGTGGCCGGGCTGGACCTCGTCTTCCTCGGGTTGCCGCACGAGGCCAGCATGGCACTGGCCCCGACGCTGCACGGGCGGGTCGGCTGTCTGGTCGACCTCTCGGCCGCCTTCCGTCTGAAGGACCCCTCGCTGTACCCCACGTGGTACGGGTTCGAGCACGACCAGCCCGGCCTGCTGGCCGACGCGGTCTACGGACTGCCGGAGCTGTACCGGAGCGACCTGCGGGGCGCCCGCCTCATCGCCACCCCCGGGTGCTACGTCACGGCGGCCTCGCTGGCCCTCGCCCCGCTCGTGCGCCAGGGGCTCGTCGAGCCCGAAGGCGTCATCGTCGACGCCGCGTCGGGCGTAACGGGCGCCGGCCGCAGCCTCAAGCACTCGTCGTTGTTCGCCACGGTCGACGGGGACTTCTGCGCCTACGGCCTGGTGAACCACCGCCATACCCCGGAGATCGAGCAGGTCACCGGGGCCCAGGTGCTCTTCACCCCGCACCTGGCCCCGATGAGCCGGGGCATCCTCGCCACCTGCTACGCGCGGCCGGCGGGGCCGGTCACCACGGAGTCGCTCCTCGCCGCGCTGGCCGGCGCGTACGAAGGCGAGCCCTTCGTCGCCGTCCGGTCGTCGTCCCCGTCCACGAAAGCGACGCTGGGGACCAACGCCGCGCACGTCACGGCGCGCTTCGATCCCCGGACGGGCTATGTCGTGGTCCTCTGCGCCATCGACAACCTCACCAAGGGCGCATCGGGCGGCGCGCTGCAGGCCGCCAACGTGGCCCTCGGCCTGCCGGAGACGGCGGGTCTGACGACGGTCGGGCTGCTCCCGTGATCACGACGGCCGGCCCGGACGAGAAGGCCGCGGTCCTGGTCGAGGCCCTGCCCTACATCCGACGCTTCTCCGGCAGCGTGGTCGTCGTGAAGTACGGCGGCAACGCGCTGGCCGGCGGGAGCGAGGCCGATGCGCTCGAGCTGTTCGCGCAGGACATCGTCCTGATGCGATCGGTGGGGATGCGGCCGGTCGTCATCCACGGCGGCGGCCCGCAGATCAGCGAGTTGATGGGCCGCCTCGGCAAGGTGCCCGAGTTCCGCAACGGCCTGCGGGTGACCGACGCCGAGACGGTCGACATCGCGCGCATGGTCCTGCGCGGCCAGGTCAACCCCCGGCTGGTCGCCGCCATCAACGTGCACGGCGCACTGGCCGTCGGGGTGTCGGGAGAGGACGCCGGTCTTATCAGCGCCACGCCGGCGCCCGGGGACCTCGGCTTTGTGGGTCAGGTCGGCGCCATCAACCCGACGATCCTCGAGCGCCTCCTGAACGAGGACCTGATCCCGGTCGTCGCCACCATCGGCACTGATCCGTCCGGGCAGGCGTACAACATCAACGCCGACACCGTCGCCGGCGCCATTGCTGCCGCGCTGGGGGCCGAGAAGCTCGTCTACCTCACGGACGTCGAAGGCTTGCGCCGCGACGTCGACGACCCCGACAGCCTCATCCGCCAGACGACGGCGGCCGAGCTCGAGGCGCTCGTCGCCGCCGGCACGCTGCGCGGCGGAATGATCCCCAAGGTCGAGTCCTGCATCGCCGCCGTGCGGCGCGGCGTGGGACGGGCCCACATCCTTGACGGGAGGGTTCCCCACGTGCTGCTGCTCGAGATCTTCACCGACGCCGGGATCGGCACCATGGTCACGGTGGGCGACGACGCACCTGGGAGCGTCCGGTCGTGAGCGCCCACGCGTTCCCCACCGACGGTCTCGACGCCTGCCCCTACTGGCCCGTCTTCGGGCCGCCGCAGGTGATGTTCGTGCGCGGCCGCGGCACCGAACTGTGGGACGACCAGGGCCGTCGCTACCTGGACTTCCTGTGCGGCCTGGCGGTCACGTCGCTCGGCCACGCCCACCCCGCGGTGGCCGCCGCCATCGCCACCCAGGCGGAGACGCTGCTGCACGTCTCCAACTTCTTCGCCAATCCCGTGGCGACGGAGACAGCGGTGATGCTGGACGACCTGCTCGGCGGCGGAGGGCAGGTGTTCTTCTGCAACTCGGGGGCGGAGGCCAACGAGGCCGCGTTCAAGCTGGCCCGCAAGTTCGGGGGCCGGGGCCGGCACGTCGTCGTCAGCGCGCTGGGCAGCTTCCACGGCCGCACGCTGGCCGCCCTCGCCGCCACCGGCCAGCCGACCAAGCACGAGCCGTTCCAGCCCATGCCCGAGGGCTTCCGCCACGTCCCCTTCGGCGATCTCGACGCGCTGGCGGGGGCGGTCGACGGAAGCGTGGCCGCCGTGCTCATCGAGCCGGTCCAGGGTGAGGGTGGGGTCGTGCCCGCGCCCGCCGGCTACCTGGAGGGGATCCGTGAGCTGTGCGACGAGCGCGGCGCGTTGATGATCCTCGACGAGGTGCAGACCGGGCTCGGGCGCACCGGCCGCTGGTTCGGCTTCGAGCATGCCGATGTGAGGCCGGATGCCGTGTGCCTGGCCAAGGCCCTCGGCAACGGCATGCCCATCGGTGCCTGCTGGGCCCGTCGCGACGTCGCCGCGGTGCTGCAGCCGGGCGATCACGGCTCGACGTACAGCGGCACGCCCATCGCCACGTCGGCGGCGCGCGCGGTGCTGGCGGAGATGCAGCGGATCGACGCGCCCGCCCTGGCCCGATCGTCCGGCGACCAGCTGCGCCGTGCCCTGGAGGCGACGCCCGGGGTGACGGGCGTGCGGGGCCTCGGGCTGCTGCTGGCGGCTGAGCTCGACGGACACGACAGCAGGGAGGCCGCCGCGGGCTGCCTGGCCCGCGGGCTCGTCGTCAACAACGTGACCCCGACGGCGCTGCGCTTCGCCCCGCCGCTGACCGTCAGCGACGACGAGATCGACGAGGCCGCGGCCATCCTGAAGGAGGTCTTGGCATGATTGCGAGCGAAGCGAGCTCAGGCCGGCCCGGCGAGCGAGAGGAGCGAGCCGACGGGCGATGGGGTCCGGGGGCGCAGCCCCCCGAGAAGTCCTGGCATAGTGCGAGCGAGGCGAGCTTGACCGTCCGCCACTTCCTTGACGTCACCGACCTGACGCCCGAGGAGCTGCGCGAGGTGCTGGCCCTGGCCGCCCGCCCGGCCGCCGACCTGGGACGCCCGCTCGAGGGCAGGGCCGCGGCGCTGATCTTCGAGAAGCCGTCGAACCGCACCCGCCAGTCCATGGAGGTCGCCGTCTTCGAGCTCGGCGGCCATCCCGTCTACACGAGGGGCGAGGAGGTGGGATTCGATACCCGGGAGACGGTCGAGGACGTCACCCGCATCATGGCCGGCTACCACGCCGTGCTCGCCGCCCGGGTCTTCTCGCACCAGGTCGTGGAGCGCATGGCCGCGGTCTCGACGGTGCCGGTGGTCAACATGCTGTCGGACACCTCGCACCCGCTGCAGGCCCTCGCCGATGTCCTGACCATGGAGCAGACCATCGGGCCGCTGGCGGGGACGACCGTGGCCTGGGTGGGTGACTACAACAATGTGGCCCGCTCGCTGGCGGAGGCATCGGCGATGCTCGGTCTCCACGTCCGCCTCGGTTGCCCCGGCGGGTACGACGCCCCGGCAGCGGAGCTCGAGCGCCTGCTGGCGTTGGGCGCGGCCAGCGTCGAGCAGCACGCCGATCCGCTGGTGGCGATCAAGGGCGCCGACGCCGTGCACACCGACGTGTGGACCTCGATGGGCCAAGAGCGCGAGGACACCGCCCGGCGAGCGGCCTTCGCGGGCTTCACCGTCACCGAGACTCTGATGGCGGAGGCGTCGCCCGACGCCCGCTTCTTCCACTGCCTGCCCGCCCACCGGGGCGACGAGGTTTCGGCCGAGGTGATCGACGGCCCCAGATCGGCCGTCATCGTGCAGGGCCACAACCGCCTGCACACGGCGCGCGGTCTGATCGCCTTCCTCGTCGGGGTGCGACCGTGACGGCCCGTGCGGCCACCGTTCGATGACGGCGGCTGGCCGGCTGCCCGCCCGCACGACGAAGGCGCAGCGACAGCACCTCATCGCGCAACTGCTCGGCCGCCACGGGGTGACGCGCCAGCCCCAGCTCGTGGAGTTGCTGGCGGCCGAGGGGATCGACGCCACGCAGGCCACCGTTTCGCGGGACCTGGAGGACCTGGGCGCGGTCAAGGTGCGGGTGCCGGCGGGGGACAGCGTGTACGCCATCCCCGAGTACGAACCCGCCCGGGTCGCGCCCGAGGACCAGCTGCGGCGCGTGATGGCGGAGTGGGTGGCCGAGGTGGTGGCTTCCGGGCCGGTCGTCGTTGTCCGCACGCCACCGGGGTGCGCGCACGTGGTGGCCTCGGCCCTGGACCGCTCCGGCCTGCCGGGGCTGCTCGGCACCGTGGCCGGGGACGACACCATGTTGTGCGTCGCCGAGGAGGCGATGGGCGGCACCCGCCTGGCGGTGCGCCTGCGCGAGTTGGCCGGGCTGCCGGAACCGGCCCGCCGGCGCCGGACCGGCTCGTGACCGACCGGACGCTCTGGCACGGGCGGTTCGAGCGGCCACCGGCCGACGAGTTGCTGGCCTACACGGTCAGCCTGCCCTTCGATCGCCGCCTGTGGCGCCAGGACATACGGGGGTCGCAGGCGCACGTGCGCGGCCTCGGCCGGGCTGGTCTGCTCACCGACGACGAGGTCGTCGCCGTGCTCGCTGCGCTCGACCAGGTGGCCGCCGAGCTGGCCGAGGACCGGTTCACCTTCGTCCCCACCGACGAGGACATCCACACCGCGGTCGAGCGCCGGGTCACCGAGCTGGCCGGAGCGGCCGGCGCGCGGCTGCACACCGGTCGGAGCAGGAACGACCAAGTGGCCACCGACCTACGTCTGTGGTGCAAGGACGAGCTGCCGGGTGTCGCCGCCCGCGTGATCGGGCTGCAACAGGTGCTCCTCGATCGGGCCGTGGAGGCGGGCGAGACCTACCTGCCCGGCTACACGCACCTCCAGCGGGCCCAGCCCGTGCTGCTGGCCCACCACCTGCTGGCCCACGGGTGGGCGCTGGCCCGTGATGTGGACCGCCTCCTGGTGACGGTCGAGCGGCTGGACGTGTCGCCCCTCGGCGCCGGCGCCCTTGCCGGTTCCTCCCTCCCGCTCGACCCGGCGGGGACCGCAGCCGATCTCGGGTTTGCAGCCGTGTTCGAGAACAGCCTCGACGCCGTCTCCGACCGGGACTTCGTCGCCGAGGCGCTGTTCGATCTGGCTCTCGTCTCCATCCACCTGTCGAGGATCGGGGAGGAGTGGGTGCTGTGGACGAGCGATGAGCTGGGCTTCGCCCGGCTCGACGACGCCTACGCCACCGGGTCGTCGATGCTGCCGCAGAAGAAGAACCCGGACATCGCCGAGCTGGCGCGCGGCCGCGCCGGGCGTGTCGTCGGCGACCTCACCGGGCTGCTGGTGACGCTGAAGGGCCTGCCCCTCGCCTACAACCGGGACCTGCAGGAGGACAAGGAACCGCTGTTCGATGCTGTCGACCAGGTCAGCCTGGCGCTCGGCGCGCTGACGGGCATGATCGCCACCGCCACGTTCGTTCCCGAGCGGATGCAGGCGGCGGCCGACACCCCTGCCGCGGCCGCCACCGACCTGGCCGAGTGGCTGGTCGAGCGGGGAACCCCGTTCCGCGACGCGCACGCCGTCGTCGGCGTGCTTGTACGCCGCTCGCTGGCCGGCGAAGGCGCGCTCGGCGACCTGGTCGCCGCCCATCCGGACCTGGGTCCGGACGCCGCAGCCCTGGTGGCGCCGGGCGTCGCCGTCCGTCGCCGCACCACGCCCGGAGGCGCAGGTCCCGGGCCGGTGAGCGTGCAGATGCAGCGATTCGCCACCACGCTCGACGCCGCCCGCAGCCGCGTCACCCGTTTCTGAGGGCGGGCCTCGTTCGGCCC
>Ga0247830_10001241_pt1 | contig 10456 bp, 7 predicted proteins | sample 12C_Control_Day5_FD_207766 | JGI IMG/M metagenome (GOLD analysis project Ga0247830, IMG submission 207766) | Soil microbial communities from agricultural site in Penn Yan, New York, United States - 12C_Control_Day5 | ecosystem: Environmental > Terrestrial > Soil > Agricultural land | place: USA...
CGTCGAGCGCGCGGAGGTCCTGATCGCGGCATTCCGCAGTCCGGACGCGCCGGCCGATAGCGGAACGCCGGCCGAGCGCCAGGCGCTGCGCGCCGCCGGGCTGCTCGACGAGCACTTGCGCTACCAGCCCGCCGGCGCAGACCTCGATGCATTCGTGCGCACGCTCGCGCAGGCCTACGAGCAGCGCCCCGTGACGCTGATCCGCCTGATCTACGCGCTGCGCGACAGCAAGATCCGCTCGTTCGCCGATGCGTTCAAGCTGAGAAAGGACTAGCGATGCAGACCCTCGGCTTCATCCTCACCACGCTCGCGGTCCTCACCTGCCTCGCCTGCACGGTGCTGCTGTTCCGCGGCTACGCGCGCAGCGGCCTGCGCCTGCTGCTCTGGAGCGCGCTGTGCTTCGTGTTCCTGTCGCTCAACAACGTGCTGCTGTTCTTCGACCTGGTGGTGTTCCCGACCGAGCTCGACCTGCGGCCCTACCGGCTGGGCGCCGCGGCGGCCGGCCTCGCCTTCCTCATCTACGGCTTCATCTCGGAGTCGGAGTAGCCATGATCGAATTCCTGTCGGGCGCGGTGACGGTCGGCTACCTGGTGGCGGCCGGCTTCTTCCTGCGCTACTGGCGCAAGAGCGGCGATCGCCTGTTCGCCGCCTTCTCCGGCGCCTTCGTGCTGTTCGCGCTGAACCAGCTGCTGGCCGCCGCGCTGGTCGTGGTGGTCGAGCCGGCCAGCCTGGTCTACGCGCTGCGCGTGCTGGGATTCGTGATCATCATTGCCGCGATCGTCGACAAGAACCGGCCTAGAAGCCTTTCTTCTTCAGCCACCAGCGCGCGGCGAAAATGAAGCCCACCAGCAGCAGCAGCGCGGCGCCGACCAGCCAGTAATTCACGTTCCCGGCATCGTCGAGCGCGTTCATGATCTGGTCGCCGAATACCGTCCACGCCAGGATCCCCGGGATGAGCGCGAGCAGCGTGCCGAGCATGAATTCCCACAGCTTGAGGCGCATCGCGCCGGCGATCATGTTCTGCACCACGAACGGCGGCGTGGGCACCATGTTGGCGGCGAAGGTGGCGAGCACGCCGTGCGCCTTCACCGGCTTCGCCGCGGCCTCGAGCGCGTCGCCGGCGATGCGCCGCACCGTCTCGCGCTTCAGCACGCGCCCGGCGTAGTAGCTCGCCAGCGCGGCGACCAGGACGCCGCTCGTCGCGTAGACCAGCCCGAGCTTCACGCCGAAGGTCATCACCGCGACCAGCGTGAGCACCGGGCGCGGAAAGAGCACGAACGCGCCCGCCACGTACGCCCCGACCAGGGCGAACGGCGCCCACCAGGTGCCGCGCACCGCGCGCGTCCAGGTGACGATGTGGTCCGCGCTCGCGTACTCGCCGAGCGGCGTCCAGCGCCACGCCGCCGCGAGCAGCGCGATGAGGACGCCGATCGCGGCGATCTTTCCCCAGGCGGGGCGGCGCTTGCGGGTTGGGCTCGAGGCGGGGATGGCAGCCAAGTGTCGCCGCTTGGCCGCAAGATGTATGCCGGGCGGCGCCTGACGCACACGCCACGCGGCTAGAATCGGCCGATGCCGCTGCAACCCGAGCGCCTGTTCTACGCGCGCGCCTTCGCGCTGGTCGGGCTGCTGCTGCTCGGCTACCTGCTCTACCTCATCCTGTCGCCGTTCCTCGCGCCGATCGCGTGGGCGCTGTTCATCGCCTTCCTGATCTACCCGCTGCACGGGCGGCTGGTGCGCCGGCTCGGCGGGCGGCCCGCGCTGTCCGCGGCGCTGCTCACCGCGCTGGTATTCCTGGTCCTGCTCGGGCCGCTCACCGGGCTCGGCGCGGCGTTCGCCCGGCAGGCCGCCGACCTCGCCCGCTACGTGCAGGACCTCGTGGTGGAGCACAAGTCCACTGCGGCCTCCGACATCGTGTCGCTGCCGGTGGTCGGGCCGGCGATCGACTGGCTGCAGGAGAACGCCGGCGTGTCGCTCGCGCAGATCCAGGCCTGGGCGGTCGAGGGCGCGCAGGCGGTGCTGAAAAGCGCCGCCACGCTCGGCCGCGCCGCATTCCTCGGCGCGCTCGGCACGGTGGTCGGCTTCGCGCTCATGATGTTCATCCTGTTCTTCGCCATCCGCGACGGGCGAAGCTGGATGGAGACCGCGCGCGACCTGGTGCCGATGAGCGCGCCCGAGCGCGCGCGCCTCTTCCAGCACCTCGCCTCGGTGACGCGCGCCATGGTCTACGGCAGCGGCATCACCGCGCTGGTGCAGGGCGCGCTGATCGGCATCGGCTTCGCCATCGTCGGGCTGCCCTCGCCGGTGGTGTTCGGCGTGCTGGCGGTGCTCGCCGCGCTGATCCCGATGGTCGGCACGCCGGTCGTGTGGGTGCCCGCGACCGTGGTGCTCGCCGTGCAGGACCGCTGGGGCGCGGCGCTCTTCATGCTGCTGTGGGGCGGCTTCGTGGTGACGATCGACAATTTCCTGCGCCCCTGGCTGGTCTCGGGCCGCGCCGACGTCGGCACGCTCACCGTGTTCATCGGCGTGCTGGGCGGGGTGTCGGCGTTCGGCCCGATCGGCGTGATCGTCGGCCCGCTGGTGCTCGCCACCGCGATCGCGCTGGTGCGCTTCTCCCTGGAGACGCGCAGCGCCTAGGCGAGCGGCAGGTAGACGCGGAACTCGCTGCCCTTGCCGGCGCCCTCGGAGCGCGCCTCGACGCGCCCGCCGTGCAGCTCGGCGAGGCGCCGCGCGAGCGCGAGGCCGATGCCCAGCCCGCCCTGCGCACGGTGCCGCGTGCCCTCGGCCTGCGAGAACATGTCGAAGAGCTGCGGCAGCTGCTCGGGCGCGATGCCGACGCCGCTGTCGCGCACCGAGACCAGCGCCTCGCCGCCCTCGCGCCGCATGGTGAGCGCGACGCGCCCGCCCGGGTCGGTGTACTTGGCCGCGTTGCTGAGCAGGTTGGCGACCACCTGCGCGAGCCGCACGAAGTCGCCGTCCAGCATCACCGGCTCCGGCGGCAGGCTGATGTCGAGCCGGTGGTGCGCGGCCTCCATCACCGGGCGCACCGTCTCCACCGCGCTCAGCACCGCGGCGGCGAGCTCGATGCGCTCGCGGCGCAGCTCGATCTTGCCGGTCGAGATGCGCGACACCTCGAGCAGGTCGTCGACGAGACGAATGAGGTGGTTCAGCTGGCGCTCCATCATGGCGCGCGCCTGCGAGGCCGGCTCGCTGCCCGGCTGCGAGATGTGCAGCAGGTGCAGCCCGGTGCGGATCGGCGCGAGCGGGTTGCGCAGCTCGTGCGCGAGCGTGGCGAGGAACTCGTCCTTGCGCCGGTCGGCCTCGCGCAGCTTCTCGCCCGCCGACTTGGCCTGCGCGAACAGGCGCGCGTTGTCGATCGCGATCGCGGCCTGCGCGGCGATGCCGGCGACGATGCGCTCGGCGCGCTCGGTGAACACGCCGGTCTCGGCGTGGCCGAAGAACAGGCCGCCCAGCACCTCGCCCGAGCGCGACACCACCGGCACCGCGAGGTAGCTCCTCACCGGCAGGTGGCCCTTGGGCATGCCGTAGTGCGGCGCGCTCTTGCCGTAGCGCGGATCGCGGGTGATGTCGTCGGAGCGCACCATGCCCTCGCCGCCGAAGGTCGGCGCGAACACCGCGGTGTTGCGCGGCATCGGGAACCTGGCGAACTCCTCGCGCGGCACGCCCGACAGCGAATAGAGCATGTAGGACTCGCCGGCCTCGTTCGTCACGTTGTAGAAGAACGCGCCGAACTGGGCGCCGGACAGCTCGGTCGCGGCGTCGGTGGCGGCCTGCACCACGCGTCCCAGGTCGAGCTCGGAGGCGAGCGTGCGGCCCACGCGGTTGAGCGCCTCGCGGTCGCTGATGTCGCGGAAATACACCGCCACGCCGCCGCTGCGCACCGGCGAGGCGCTGATCTCCAGCCAGCGCTTGTAGTGCGCATAGAAGTACTCCATGCGCTCGGCCTGCCGGCTGCGCATCACGCGCTGGTACATCTGGTCCACCGGGTTGCCGACCGCGTGCGGGAAGGCCTGGTGCCAGGTCTTGCCGAGCACGTCGGCGCGCTGCCGGCCGAGCAGGCGCTCGGCGCTCGCGTTCATGTAGGTCATTACCCAGTCGCCGTCGTACGCGACGAAGCCCTCGAGCAGGCCTTCCAGGTAGTCGACCGTTTGCGGGTGTAGCACTTACTCCATGCTCTGCAGCACGCCGAGCAGCGTCTTGGGATCGAACGGCTTGCGCAGCGTGGCGTCCGCGCCCGCCGCGCCGGCGGTGTCGAGGTAGATGGTGCCGCCCACGCGCACCCCGCCGCCCGACATGGCGATGATGCGGGTGCGCGGGAATTCCTTGCGGAACGCGGTGATGGTCTCCAGGCCGTCGCGCTCCGGCATGAAGATGTCCGTGATCAGCACGTCGGCGGGCCGCGCGCGCTGCATCTGGAGCGCGCGCAGCCCGTCCGGGGCGAGCGCCACCTCGTAGCCGGCGCGCTCCAGCACGATCTTCAGCGACTCGCGCATGTCGGCGCTGTCGTCGGCGACAAGAAGGCGGCGAGTCACGGCGCGCGTTACGACGGCCGCCACTCGCCGATCGCGGCCTGGATGTCGCGCGGGTCGGCGGGCTTGACGAAATGGTGGTGGAAGCCCGCCTCGCGCGCGCGCGTGCGGTCCTGCTTCTGGCCGTGGCCGGTGAGCGCGATCAGCAGCGCGGGCGTGTCGCGCAGGCGATGCGCGAGCTCGTAGCCGCTCATGCCCGGCAATCCGATGTCGACCAGCGCGACCTGCGGGCAGAACTCGCGCGCGATGGCGAGCGCCTCCTCGCCGTCGGCGGCGGTGCGCACCTCGTGGCCGTGCAGGCGCAGGTGCGCGGCGAAGCCCTCGGCCGCGTCCAGGTTGTCTTCCACGACCAGGATGCGGCGCGCGGCGGCGGGCAGCGGCTGCGCTTTCTCGGCCACCGCCTGGGGCTTGCCGGCCGCGATGAGCGGCACGCGCAGGGTGAACTCGGCGCCGCGTCCCGGCCCGTCGCTGCGCCCCTCGAGCGTGCCGCCGTGCAGCTCGGCGAGCTGGCGCGCGAGCGCGAGGCCGATGCCGAGCCCGCCGGGAACGCGGCCGCGCGTCGCCTCGCTCTGCGTGTACATCTCGAACAGGCGCGGCAGCTCGGCCGGCTCGATGCCCACGCCGTTGTCGCGCACCGTGACCGCGGCGCTGCCGTGCGCGGCGCTGACCGCGAGCTCGATGCGTCCGCCGCGCGGCGTGTATTTGGCCGCGTTGTTGAGCAGGTTGGCGATCACCTGCGCAAGGCGCACCGGGTCGGCGAATACCATCGCGGAGGCCGGCGCCTGGCCGAGCACTAGCTCGTGCGCGCCCGACTCGATCAGCGGGCGGCTGGTCTCGACGGCCGAGGTGAGCACCTGCGCGAGGCTGACCGGGCGCTTCTGCAGGCCGATCTCCCCGCGGCTGATGCGCGCCATGTCGAGCAGGTCGTCGACCAGCCGGATCAGGTGCTTGAGCTGGCGCTCGAGGATGCCGTGCGCGCGCGCCGCGACCTCGGGCTCGAGCGCCGGCTCGCGCAGCAGCGACACCGCGTTGGCGATCGGCGCGAGCGGATTGCGCAGCTCGTGCGAGAGCATGGCGAGGAACTCGTTCTTGCGCCGGTCGGCCTCCACCAGCTGCTGCTGGATGTGCGAGCGCTCGATCAGGTCCGCGGCCTGGCGCGCCAGCACGTCGAACAGCCTGAGCTCGTGCTCGGCGGGGCGGCGCGGCTCGCGCCAATGGGTGGAGATCATGCCCTGCAGCGTGCCGCCGCGCGAGAACAGCGGCGTCGACTGCATGGCGCGGATGCCGGCGCGCAGGTAGGCGCGCACCGCCTCGGGGGTCATGAAATCGGTGCCTTCCACGTCCTCGATCACGACGCGCGCGCCGCGGCCCATGGCGAAGGCGCAGCTGCTGCCCGAGGCCGGCCCGACCCATTCCCACAGCTTGCAGTCCTGCGCGCTCAGCCCGCGCGATCCGAGCAGGCGCAGCTCGCCGCGCTCCGGATGCAGCATCTGGATGCTCGCGAAGTCGGCCCGCATGATGCCGACCGCGGCGTCGAGGATGTGCTCGTAGAGCGCCTCGGGCTGGTCCTCGCGCAGCAGCTGCACGCTCGCCTCCTGCAGCCGGCGCGCGGCGGCGAGCTCGCGCGCCAGATCCTCCTCGGCCCGCTTGCGCTCGGTGATGTCGCGCGTGAAGCAGCGCGTGTGGACGAACTTGCCCTCGCGCCACAGCACGCTCGAGTTGATCAGCACGTGGCGGATCGCGCCGTCGCGGCGTTTCAGCCGCGCCTCGTAGTTGAACAGCTTTTCGTCGCGCGAAAGCCGCGCGAGGATGTCGGCGATCGTTTCCGGGTCGGCGTGGAACTCGGCGATGTTGCGCCCGATGTAGTGCTCCGGCGCATAGCCCATCATGTCGAGCTCCGCGCGGTTCGCCCACAGGATGGTGCCGTCGGGCCCGACGCGGTGCATGGCGATGGTGGCGTTCTCGACGAACTCGGCGAGCTCCTCGCGGCTCGCGCGCGCCTGGTCGGCGAGCGCCTGCAGCCTGCCGCGCGCCACCACCTGCTCGGTGACCTCGTTGACGATCGCGATCACGCGGTCGGCGACGCCGTCGGCGCTGCGCAGCGGCGCGTAGATGAAGGTGAACCAGGTGTCCTCGAGCACGCCGTTGCGCCGCAGCCTGACCCGCACCTCGCGCCCGACGTGCGGCTTGCCGGTGCGCAGCACCTCGCGCAGCAGCTCGTCGAAGCCCTGCCCGTGCGCCTCGGGCAGCGCTTCGAGCAGCGGCTTGCCGAGCACCGCGCGGCCGTCGACCACCTCCAGGTAGGCCGCGTTCGCGGTCTCGAACACGAGCTGCGGCCCGCGCAGCACCGCGATCGGCACCGGGGTCTCGGCGAACAGCCGCCCGATGTCGGCGCGCTCCTGGTCGATGCGGCGCCGCTGCTCGACCGACTGCAGCAGAGCGTGCACGCGCACCAGAAGCTCGCGCGCGCTGAACGGCTTCACCACGTAATCGTCGGCCCCGGCGCTCATGCCCTCGATGCGCGCCTCCTCACCGGCGCGCGCCGAGAGCAGGATGACCGGCAGCCCTTTGAGTTTCTCGTCGGCGCGCAGCGCCGCGATCAGACCGAAGCCGTCGAGCTTCGGCATCATCACGTCGGCGAGCACCAGGTCGGGCGCGCGGGCGCGCACCGCCGCCAGCGCCGCCTCGCCGTCCGCTACCGCCTCGACGTCGTAGCGCGGCGCGAGCAGGCTGCGCACGTACTCGCGCATGTCCGCGTTATCGTCTGCCCACACGATCCTGGCCCCCGCCTTCGCGGGGGCGACAGTCTCCCCCGCGTAGGCGGGGGCAGGGTCCGCCAGCCAGCCGAGCGCTTCCTGCACGTAGGACGCCGGCCCAAGCGCGGTCGAGGCAAGCTCGCTCGCGCGGCCTACGTGCTCGGCGGGCAGGTGCGCGCTGCCGCGCGGAATCGACACGCTGAACGTGCTGCCCTGTCCCTCCACGCTGTGTACGCTCACCGCCCCGCCGTGCAGCTTGGCGAGCTCCTGCACCAGCGCGAGGCCGATGCCGGTGCCCTCGTGCGTGCGGCTCTTCGCCCCCTCCACGCGGTGGAAGCGCTCGAAGATGCGCGGCAGCTCGGCGGCCGGGATGCCGGCGCCGCTGTCGCGCACCTCGAGCATGAACTGCTCGCCCATGCGCACCGAGATCGCGATCCGACCCTCGAAGGTGAACTTGAACGCGTTCGAGAGCAGGTTGAGGACGATCTTTTCCCACATCTCGCGGTCGATCCAGGCCGGCTCGGGCAGCGGCGGGCAGTCCACCTCGAGCTCGAGGCCAGCCTTCTCCACCGCGGAGCGGAACGTCGAGGCCAGGTTGGCGGTGAAGCCGGCAAGATCCGTGGCGACGTAGCTCGCGCGCGCGCGCCCGGCCTCGATGCGCGAGAAGTCGAGCAGCGTATTGACCAGCTTCTGCAACCGCAGCGCGCTGCGCAGCACCAGCTCCTGGCGCGCGCGCTGCGCGGGCGGCAGCGGCTGCTCGGCGTCGACCAGGCCGTCGGCGAGCGGGCCGAGCATCAGCGTGAGCGGGGTGCGGAACTCGTGGCTCACGTTGGAGAAGAACGCGGTCTTCGCGCGGTCGATCTGCGCCAGCGCCTCGGCGCGCTTGCGCTCCTCGTCGTAGGCCTGCGCGTCGGCGATGGCGCTCGCCAGCTGGTCGGCGACCAGCTCGAGGAACGCGCGGTACTGCTCGTCGAACGGCCGGCGCGGATTGAGGCCGGCCACCAGCCTGCCCTCGGCGCCGATCGGCAGTTCCCGCACCAGCGCGGGCGCCGGCCCCGGCGTGCTCGCCTGCAGCTCGCCGCCGAGGTAGACCGCCGCGTAGGGAAGGTCCTCGGGTTGCCCGGCGATGGTCTCGATCGCGCGCACGCACGCCTCGCGCGCGCTGCGCGCCGTCGCCTTGCGCGCGAGGTCGCGCAGCAGGGCGAGGCGGCGCTCGCCGACCACCCGGCCGGTGGTCTCGGTGACGATGCAATACACGCCGCCGACCTCGCCCGACTCGATGCGCACCGGGTCGTAGGACACGTCGAAGTAGGTTTCCTCGACGAAGCCGTGGCGATCGAGAAAGAACAGCATGTCCTTGGCCCAGAACGCCTCGCCGGTTCGCACCACGCCGTCGAGCAGGGCGCGCAGCACCTCGTCCCAGATCTCGCTCCACGCCACGCGTCCGGGCTGGCCGAGCATGCGCGGGTGCTTGCCGCCGAGCACCGGCCGGTACGCGTCGTTGTACACGGTCACGTACTCCGGGCCCCAGAACAGGCAGATCTGCGCCTTCGACGGCAGCATCATGCTGATGGCGGTGCGCAGGCTCTGCGGCCAGGACTGCGGCGCGCCGAGGGCGGTGCGCGACCAGTCGAGCGCGCGCATGCGCTCGCCCATCTCGCCGCCGCCGGCGAGGAAATCCGCCATCGCTACTGGTGACCCCCGATGCGGTGCGCTTCCAGCACCGGCTCGCCGCTCGTGTTGCGGCCGCGCTCGATGGCGACCTGGATCTCGCGCGGATCGGCCGGCTTCACGAAGTGGTAGTCGAAGCCGGCCTCGGCGGCGCGCGCGCGGTCTTCCTTCTGGCCGTAGCCGGTCAGCGCGATGAGCAGCACATGGCTGGTGTCGCCGCGGCTGCGCAGCTGGCGCGCCACCGCGTAGCCGTCCAGGCCGGGCAGGCCGATATCGAGCACCACCACGTGCGGGTCGAACACCTTGAGCGACGAGAGCGCCTGCAGGCCGTCGTGCACCGCCTTCACCTCGTGGCCCTCGAGGCGCAGGAACGCCGCGGTGCTCTCGGCCGCGTCCACGTTGTCGTCCACCACGAGCACGCGCCGGCCATAGATCTCGGAGGAGCTCTGCGCGACCAGCTGCGGCGTCGAGCGCTGCGGCTCGACCGCGGAAATGCACGGCAGGGTGACGGTGAAGGTCGCGCCGCGGCCCGGGCCGTCGCTCGCCGCCGCCACGCTGCCCTGGTGCAGCTCGACCAGCCGCTTCACCAGGGTAAGGCCGATGCCCAGGCCGCCCTGCCCGCGGTCGAGCGCGCGGTCGCCCTGCACGAACAGCTCGAACACCTTGTCGAGCAGCTCGGGCTCGATGCCCGAGCCGTTGTCGCGCACCATGATGCTCACTTCGCCCGAATTCACGCTGGCGCCGAGGTCGATGCGGCCGCCCTCGCCGGTGTACTTGCTCGCGTTGTTGAGCAGGTTCGACACCACCTGCGAGAGGCGCGCGAAGTCCGCCGACAGCCACACCGGCGTGGCCGGCACCGACACGCTGAGGGTCTGGCTGCGCGCGTCGATCAGCGGCCGCGAGGTCTCCACGCTGTGCGCGACGATGCGCGCGAGGTCCACCGGCTCGCGCTTCAGCACGATCTTGCCCTGGCTGATGCGCGACACGTCGAGCAGCTCCTCGACCAGCCGCGCGAGCAGCGTGACCTGGCGGTCCACCACCTCGCGCGCCATGGTGAGCTTGGGGTCGGGCGGCGCGACGCGCCGCATCACCTCGACCGCGTTGCGGATCGGCGCGAGCGGGTTCCTCAGCTCGTGCGACAGCATGGCGAGGAACTCGTCCTTGCGCCGGTTCGCGTCCTGCAGGCTCTCCTCGGCCTCGCGCGAGCGCACGATCTCGCGCTGCAGGCTCGAGTACAGGCGCGCGTTGTCGAGCGCGATCGCCGCGCGGCTGACCAGCTCCTGCAGGGTCACCAGGTCCTGCGGCAGCAGGTTGGGCGAGTCCTTCGACTGCAGCGCGAGCGCGCCGAGCGTGCGCTCGCCGATGCGCAGCGGGTAGCACACGGTCTGCCCTTCCAGCGGCAGCCCCTCGCGCACCACGCGCTGCAGCGCCTCGCGCAGCGACTGGGGCAGGTCGGCATAGTCCCTGCAGATCTCGATGGAC
>Ga0247830_10001242_pt1 | contig 10455 bp, 8 predicted proteins | sample 12C_Control_Day5_FD_207766 | JGI IMG/M metagenome (GOLD analysis project Ga0247830, IMG submission 207766) | Soil microbial communities from agricultural site in Penn Yan, New York, United States - 12C_Control_Day5 | ecosystem: Environmental > Terrestrial > Soil > Agricultural land | place: USA...
GCTTCTCCATCGGCAGCGGGTCGTTGAAGAACACCATCACCGCGTCGCCGGCGAAGCGCTCGAGCGTGCCCTGGTGCTCGAGCACGATCTTGCCCAGCGCGCCGTGGAACGAGCGCAGGAGCTCCATCACCTCCTCGGGCTCGGCCGAGTCGGTGAAGGCGGTGAAGCCGCGCAGGTCGAAGAATTCCACCGTGATCTCGCGCCGGTGGGTCTTCAGCACCTCCTCGCCCTTGCCCGCGGCAATCGCCTCGGCGAGCTGCGGCGAGAAGAAGCTCTTCAGGCGGGCGAGGCGCTCGTCCTGCAGTCCCTTGATGCGCAGGAGCGAGCGCACGCGCGCGAAGAGCTCGGCCTGGTTGACCGGCTTGGGCAGGAAATCGTCCGCCCCCGCCTCGATCCCCTTCACGCGCTCCTGGTTGGGATCGAGCGAGGTGGCGAGCACGACGGGCAGGAGCGCGGTCGCCGGGTTCTCGCGAATCTTGCGGCACACCTCGTAGCCGTTGATCCCCGGCATCATGATGTCGAGGAGGACGAGGTCGGGAGGCTGTTTGGCGATGCTCTCCAGCGCCTGCTCGCCGTTGGCGGCGGTCGTCACCTCGTAGCCCTTCGCCGTGAGGAGGTCGGCGAAGAGCTTGACGTTCTGCGGCGTGTCGTCGACGACGAGGATGCGCTGCGCCATTACTTCGCGGCCTCGATGAACCGCTTCACGGTGTCGAGGAACTCCTTCAGGTTGATCGGCTTGCCGACGAAGGCGTCGAAGCCGGCGGCGGTGATCTGGCTGCGGTCGGTCGCCGTCACCGAGGCGGTGAGCGCGACGACCGGGATGCGCGCGGTCTTCGGATCCGCGCGAATCTGCTTGAACGCCTCGATGCCGTTGATGCCGGGCAGCTGGATGTCCATGAGCACGAGGTCGGGCTTGCGCTCCTTCGCCAGCCTGACGCCTTCCTCGCCGGTCTCGGCCTCCAGCGTCTGGTAGCCCTTCGCCTGCAGCACGTCGCGGGCGAGCTTCATGTTCTTGTCGTTGTCCTCGACGATCAGCACTGTGCTCATGGTTGGCGCACCGGTAGCGTGATGGTGAAAGTGGAGCCCTTGCCGGGCGTGCTTTGCAGGCGGATCGCGCCGCCGTGCAGCTCGACGAAGCGCTTGGTGAGGGCAAGCCCCAGGCCAGTGCCTTCGGCCTTGCGCGTGTAGTCGCGCCCGACCTGCTTGAACTCCTCGAATACCGCTTCGTGGTCCCCGGCGGCGATGCCGATGCCGGTGTCTTGCACGGCGATCTCGATTTTTCCATCCATTTTTGTGGCAAGAACGTGCACCTTGCCGCCGTCGGGGGTGAACTTCACCGCATTGGACAGGAGGTTCAGCACGATCTGCTTGAACTTGCGCTCGTCGGCGCGGAACTCGCCCAGGCGCGGGTCGACCTCGAGCGCGAGAGCGATGCCGTGGCGCTGCGCGCGCTCGCGCACCAGGGTCATGGCGTTGGACAGCGCGCTCGGCAGGTCGAAGCTCGAGAGCTCGAGGTCCATGCGCCCGGCCTCGATCTTGGAAAGGTCGAGGATGTCGTTGATGAGCGAGAGCAGGTGCTTTCCCGACTCGTGGATGTCCTTCAGGTAGTCGGCCTGCTTCGCGTTCACCTCGCCGAACATCCGCTCCATCAGCACCTCGGAGAAGCCGATGATGGCGTTGAGCGGCGTGCGCAGTTCGTGCGACATGTTGGCGAGGAAGTCCGACTTGTGCTTGTTGGCGATCTCGAGCTGGCGGCTCTTGTCCTGGATCTCCTTGAAGAGGCGGACGTTCTCCATCGCGATCACCGCCTGGTCGGCGAAGGTGCGCAGGAGCTCCACCTCGCGCTCGGTGAAGCCGCCGCGGGGCCTGCGCCCCACGGAGAGGGCGCCGGTGGTAACGCCCATGCTCTGCATCGGGGCGATCAGAACCGAGCGCACGCCGGAGGTCCGGGTGACCGAGCGCGACTGCTCGGAGAGCCCCGGCTCGGTGTCGACGTCCTTGATGTGCACGAGGTCGCCGCCGAGGATGGCGCGCCCGGTGAGGCTCTTGTCGTCGAGCGGCATCGGCCAGAGCGCTTGCGTGGGGTCGTCGGCGCTCTTGTGGGAGAGCGCATAGCCGACGCGGTCGATCTTGTCGCCAACGCGCACGTAGAGTCCCACCGTGCGCGCGCCGTAGAGCTTGAGCACGCTGCGCGAGATCGCGTCGAACACCGGGCTCGCGTCGGTAATCGAGCCGCTGATCACGTTGAGCACCTCGGCAGTGGCGGTCTGCTGCTCCAGCGCCTCCTTCGTCTCGTTGAAGAGCTTCACGTTGCCGATGGCGATCACCGCCTGCGCCGCAAAGGTGTTCACCATCGCCAGCTGCTTCTCGCTGAACAGCTTCTTCTCGTAGCGCCACACGGTGATGACCCCGACCAGCTCGTCGTCGCGCAGCAGCGGCACGGCGAGCACCGTCCCCGCGTTCGGGCGCGCGTTCACCGTGCCCGCCGGCACCAGGGGGCGATAGCGCGGCTCGTCGAACACGTCGAGGACGTGGACCGTGCGCCGCTCGAGCGCGGCCTGCGCCGTCGGATTCCAGTCGCCCGGCTCGATCGGGTTCTCGGCCAGGTACTTCACCGCCCCTTCGGTCATGTTGTTGTGCGCGCCGATGCGCAGCTTCTGGCCGTCGAAGGTCCATAGCACGGCCGTGCTGCCCTCGCACAGCCGCAGGGTGTTGGCGAGGATCGTGTCGAACACCGGCTTCACGTCGGTGGGCGACTTGCTGGTGACCTGCAGGATGTCGCTCGTCGCCGTTTGCTGCTCGAGCGCCTCCTTGGTCTCGTTGAACAGGCGCACGTTCTCGATGGCGATCACCGCCTGGTCGGCGAAGGTGCGCAGCAGCGCTAGCTGCTTGTCGGACAGCGCCCCAGGCACAAGGCGGACCACGCTGAGCGCGCCGATCGCTTCATCGCCGCGCATCATGGGCATGACCGTGATCGCGCGGTTGCCGCTGGTCAGGAAGTTTTGGCCCCCGGCGACAAATTCCGCCGGGGCATCCGCCACGTCGGGAATATCCACAATCCTGCGGTCAAGCAAGGCTGCGCCATGCATGTAATTCCGCGCGAGGGGGGTACGGGAAATCGTGCGCTGCCACGCTTCGACCCGAGCAGGATCCGACGCGGCGACGGCCGCAGCGTTGACCGCGTCCCCGTACCGGAGCGCGACGCTGACGAGGGCGCCCGGAAATAGCTTCAACCCGCTCTGCACGATCGCCTCGAACACGGGCTGCGTGTCGGTCGTAGAGCTGCTGATGACTTTCAGGATCTCGGCCGTGGCGGTCTGCTGCTCGAGCGTCTGCTGCAGCTCCTGCGTGCGCTCCTCGACCTTCCTCTCCAGGCCGGCGTAGGACTCGCGCAGCTGCGCGCTCATCTCGTTGAACTGGTCGGCCAGCGTCTCCAGCTCGTCGCCGGTATGCACCTCGATCTTCTGGTCGAGCTCACCGGCGCCGATGCGCGCCGCGCCCTCCTGCAGCGTGGCGATCGGGCGCACCATGCTGCGCGCGAGCGACAGGGCGGCGAGGGCGGAGAAGAGCAGGCCGGCGACGAGCAGCGCGATGGTGCGCAGGATCGTCGCGTCGAGGGCCGCGAACACCTCGGACACCGGCTGCTCGACGAACACCTTCCAGCCGAGCGTGCTCGCGTCCGCGCCCTGCGCGCGCTGGTCGCGCGCCGGCTCGATGGGGGCGTACGCGGTGAGCACGCTGTGGCCGGCGAGGTCCTTGGCGAGCATGGCGACCGAGTCGTCGGCGCCCGGCTGCAGCGCGCGCTGCACCTGCTCCAGGTGCGAGAGATTGGTCTTGCGCAGCACCAGCCCGATATCCGGGTCGGCGATGAGATACCCCTTGGCGTCGATCACGTAGGCCTTGCCCTTCTGCCCGATCCGGATGCGCGTGATCACGTCCCAGATGAACTTGAGGTTCACGTCGGCGACCGTGACCGGCCCCGCTTCCCTCGAGCGGTTGGCCATGGCGATGTAGGGCTCGGTGTCCTTGCGGAAGGTCACGTCGCCGAACCAGGTCTGCCCCGGACGCGCCTCCTTGAACGCCGGCTCCTGCGCGCGGTCCTTGCCGCTGCCGATGACGTTCATCTGCAGGCGCGAGACGACGAGCTGCTCGCGGCCGTGCTCGTCGATGTACGCGATATCGGTGACCGCCTGCGCGATTTTCAGCACTTTCTGGAACTCGAGGTTGCGCTGCGCGGCTCCCTCGGCGCCGAGGTGCGGCAGCGCCGCGTAGGCGAGCTGCTGCTCGACCTGGCGCACGAACTCCTCGATGCGCGCCGCCGCGGCGCCCGCCTTCTCGCGCTGCAGGCTCGCCAGCGCGACCTTGTTCTCCTGGTAGGCGAAATAAAGGCCGATGCCGCCCGAGATGATGAGCGTGCCGCACACCAGCGCGAGGATCAGCAGGAAGTACTTGCGGAACAGCCGCCCGCGATGCACCCGGCGCGCCGCAACGTGCTCCCTGATGACGAATTCACTGGGCTTCAAGGCCCTCCTCTCGCGCGGCTACTCTACCACCCGGTCCGCGCGCAGCAGGACTGCCTGCGGGATGGAGATGCGCAGCGCCTTCGCGGTGCGCAGGTTGACCACCAGCTCGAACTGGCTGGGCTGCTCGATCGGCAGCTCGCCGGGCTTCGCGCCCTTGAGGATGCGGTCGACGTAGCGCGCCGAGCGGCGAAAGTTCGCCTTCACGTCGTGGCCGTAGGTCGCCAGCGCGCCGGGCTCGGCGAACTCCGAGAGCACCGAGATGGTCGGCACGCCGGCCGCGAGCCCCGCCTTGACGATGCCCTCGCGCAGCCCGAACAGCACCGCGTCGGCCGAGACGACGAGCGCGTCGGCCTGGGCCTTCGCGATCCGCTCGGCCAGCGCCCCCAGGTCCCAGGCGGCGCGCACCTCGAGCGGCACGAGCCGGATCCCCAGGCTCCGCGCCGAGCGGGCAGCGACCGCGTAGTGCGATCGTGCGAGCGCGTGGTCGGGGTTGACGACGAAGGCAAGGCGCTTCGCCTTTGGCAGCAGCAGGTGCGTGAACTCCACCACCTTGGCGTGCACCTCCTGGCTGAGGCTGGTGATGCCGGTGACGTTGCCGCCGGGCCGGGCGAGGCTGTCCGCCAGGCCCTCGGCGACCGGGTCCATCGCGGTTGCCATGACGATCGGAATGCTGGCGCTCTTCGACTTCAGCACGGCCGCCGTGCTCGAGAGGTTTACCACCACCACGTCGGGCTGCAGCGCGATCAGCTCGTCGGCTAGCGGCGCGATCCGGGAACGGTCGCCGTGGTAGTCGCGGTTGACCAGCGAGTAGTGGCGATTCTCCTCGTAGCCGAGGTCGCGCATCCCGTCGATGAACTCTCGCAGCAGGGCGTCGCTGCCGCCGAGAAAGCCGATGCGGTAGTAGGGCCGGCGCGCGGGCTGCGCAGCCGCGGCGAGCGGCACGGCCGCGGCAGCCAGCGAGCCGCCGATGACAACGAGAACTCGCCGCCTCCCGGACCGCATCGGTCTCCCCCGCTCATTTCCCCCCTGTGCCGGGCGCTGAGCGGGGGCGCCCGGAGGAACGGCGATCAGTATGCGGTTTCGTGCCCGGCGTCGTCCACGGCCTGCTGCACGTAGATGGCGGGCTGCTGGATGATGGGCTCGATGTCGGGGTCGGCGAGGGAGACCACGGCGAGGACGAGCAGCAGCACCGTCGGGAGCATCAACGCCAGGAATTGCAGGTGTTCCGATTTCGTCATGGTCCCCTCCTGAAGCGAGAACGGCCTCAGAATAGGCGCGCCCCGCGCCGGAAGCAGCGAACCAGGACGCCGGCGCGCGGTGACGGATTCACAATGCTGCACTGCACACTATGAAAGATCGCACGGCGGAGATCCTGCCCGCGCCGCTCATCGAGAAGATGGCGGCGCTCGCCACCACGCGGACCTTCGGCAAGAACGCCATCATCGTCTCCGAAGGCGACGAGACCGACTCGCTCTACATCGTGCTGGCGGGCCGCGCCAAGGTGTTCGTCGCCGACGAGAACGGCCGCGAGTTGCAGCTGAACCAGATCGGCCCGGGGGAGTACTTCGGCGAGGTGACCCTCGACGGCGGGCCGCGCTCGGCCTCGGTCATGGCGCTCGAGGAGTGCCGCTGCGCGGTGGTAAAGCGCGCCGAGCTGTCCGCCTTTCTCGAGCGCAATCCGGAGTTCGCGCGTCATCTCGTGCGCAAGCTCGCGCACCGCGTGCGCCTGCTAACCGAAAGCGTGCGCAGCCTCGCGCTCATGGACGTCTACGGGCGCGTGGCGCGCCTGCTGCTCGAGCTCGCCGAGGAGCGCGACGGCCGCCTGGTGGTGGAGGAGTCGCTCACCCACCGGGACATCGCCTCCCGCGTGGGCGCCTCGCGCGAGATGATCAGCCGCATCTTCTCCGACCTCACCGACGGCGGCTACGTGCGCAAGGAGGACCGCCACCTCATCATCATGAGGAAGCCGCCGCCCCGCTGGTAGCCCTTCTCGCGAGTGGCCGTTCGTCAATGGGCAGATGCACCAGGCCGGCGATGACGCCCAGGGCGATGGCGATGACCCAGGCGACGTCGTAGGAGCCGGTGCGGTCGAAGAGCCAGCCGCCGATCCAGGCGCCGAGGAAGCTGCCGAACTGGTGGCTGAAGAAGACGAAGCCCGAGAGCATCGCGAGGTGGCGCACGCCGAAGATCTGCGCGATGACGCCGTTGGTGAGCGGCACCGTGCCCAGCCACAGGAAGCCCATCAGCACGCCGAAGGCGAGCGCCGTGAAGGTGGTGAGCGGCAGCGCCATCAGGGCCACAATCACCACGGCGCGCGAGAAGTAGAGGAGCGAGAGCAGGTTCTTCTTCAGGTAGCGGCTGCCGAACCAGCCCGCGGCAAAGCTGCCGAACACGTTGAACAGCCCGATCAGCGCCAGCGCCAGCATGCCGTCGCGCGCCGTCAGCCCCCGGTCGAGGAAATAGGAAGGCAGGTGCGAGCCGATGAACACCACCTGGAAGCCGCACACGAAATAGCCGGCGATGAGCAGCCAGAAGCTCTTCTGCGCCCGCGCCTCGGCCAGCGCCTCGCCGATCGTCTGCTTGGGTCCGTGCGCGCCGGCGTGCGGCCGCTCCATCAGCGCCGCGGAGAACGGCGCCATGAGGAAGGCGGCTACGGCGAGCACCACCAGCGCGAAGGCCCAGCCGCTCGCGGAGATGAGCGCCTGCGAGCCCGGCAGCAGCGCGAACTGGCCGAAGGAGGCGACCGCGCTCGCCACGCCGAGCGCCATGGTGCGCTTCTCGGGCGAAGTGTGACGGCCGATCACCCCGTAGACGACGCTGAAGGTGGTCCCCGAGAGCCCGAGGCCGACCAGCACCCCCGCGGAAAGATAGAGCTCGCCCGGCGTCGCCGCGCTCGACATCAGCCACAGCCCCGCGGCGTAGAGCAGCGCGCCGGCCAGCACCACGCGGCCGGCGCCGAAGCGGTCGGCGACCATGCCGGAGAAGGGCTGGGCGAAGCCCCAGACCAGGTTCTGCGCCGCGATGGCGAAGGAGAACACCTCGCGTCCCCAGCCCCGGTCCATCGACATCGGCTGCAGGAACAGGCCGAAGCCGTGGCGGATGCCGAGCGCGAGGAACAGCACCAGGCTGCCGAAGACGAGCACCGTCCCCGGCGTGACGCGCAATCTCATCGCTTCAGGGCTTTGAGGCGGAAGGCGGACACCGGCTGCTTGAAGCCGCGCAGGTCGAGCGGGCCGACCGTCTCGGTTTCGGCCATGTGGGCGATGTCGAGCTCGGTCTGCGTGTCGAGCAGGATCTCCCCGGCGCGCGCCGCGCCGCACAGGCGCGCGGCGAGGTTGGGCACGTTGCCGATCGCCGCGTACTCCCAGCGCTGCTCGAAGCCGATGATGCCGAGCGTGGTCTCGCCTTGCGCGATGCCGATGCCCAGGCCGACCTCGTGGCCGAGCTTCGCCCACGCCGCCGAGATCGGCGTGAAGGCCTTCTGCAGCGCGAGCGCCATGCGCACCGCGCGCTCGGCGGCGTTCTCGACCGGCAGCGGGTCGTTGAAGAAGATCATCACGCCGTCGCCGGCAAAGTGCTCGAGCGTGCCGCCGAACTCCTCGACCCGCTGCCCGAGCGTGGCGTGGTAGGCGCGCAGCAGGTCCATCACCTCGTCGGGATCGGCGCGGTCGGTGAAGGCGGTGAAGCCGCGCAGGTCGAGGAACACGGCGGTGATCTCGCGCCGGTGCGGCTCGAGCATCTCCTCGCCGCCGGCGACGATCGCCTCGGCGACCGGGCGCGAGAAGAAGCGCTTGAGGCGCCCCAGGCGCTCGAGCTGCGCCACCTGCTCGCGCACCCGTTCCTCGAGCTTCGCGTTCCAGCCCTTGAGCTCGTCCTGCAGCGACTTCACGCGCAAGAGCGAGCGCACGCGGGCGAAGAGGTCCTCCCAGTTCACCGGCTTGGAGAGGAAGTCGTCGGCGCCCACCTCCAGGCCCTTGATGCGCTCCTTCTGCGGGTCGAGCGAGGTCACCAGCACCACCGGCAGCAGCGCGGTGGCGGCGTCCGCGCGCAGGCGCCGGCACATCTCGTAGCCGTCCATGCCCGGCATGAGGATGTCGGAGACGACGATGTCGGGCCGCGCCGCGCGCACCCGCTCGAGCGCGCTCTCGCCGTCGAGCGCGGTCAGCACCTCGTAGCCGCGCGCCCGGAGCACGCCCGCCATCATCTCCACGTTGGCGCGCTGGTCGTCGACGACCAGGATGCGGGGATTCACTTGAAGACGATCACGCCGCGCGCGTTCTTGCCCGACTCGAGATCGGCGAACGCCTGCGGCGCCTCGTCGACCGAATAGCGCCGGGTGATCATCTCGTCGAGCTTGAGCTGCCCGCCGAGATACAGCCCGAGCATGCGCGGGAAGTCGACGCGGGGCACGCAGGAGCCGAAGTAGCTGCCGGTGAGGGTCTTCTCCTCGAACACCAGCGTCATCGTGCGCAGCGAGGTGTTCTCCGTCGGCCGCGCGACGCCGACGACGACCGCGGTACCGCCGCGGCGGATGGCGCGATAGGCGGCGCCGGCGAGCTCGCCCGAGCCGACGCACTCGAAGGCATAGTCGGGCCCGCCGCCCGTCATTTTTTTCAGGATTTTTGCCAAGTCGTCGCCGGCAGATGCTTTCAAGGTTTCGGTAGCCCCAAAACTCTTCGCCATCGCGAGCTTGGGCTCCAGCGTGTCGACGGCGATGACGCGCTCGGCGCCGGCGATGCGCGCGCCCTGGATCGCCGATAGGCCGACGCCGCCGCAGCCGAACACGACCGCGGTGGACCCGGGCTCCATCTTCGCGGTGTTGAAGACGGCGCCGACGCCGGTGGTGACCGCGCAGCCGACCAGCGCCGCCACCTCCATCGGGATCTTCGGGTCGATCTTGATCAGGTTCTCGGCCGAGACCGTGGCGTACTCGGCCATCGTGCCGCAGCCGGAGAAGATGTTGAGCGGCTTGCCGGCGCCATCGTGCACGCGCGGGGTGCCCTCGAGCGGCGTGGTAAGCGCCTTCCCCTGCTCCAGGCACAGCACCGGCCGGCCCGAGACGCAGAAGCGGCACTTGCCGCACATGTAGATGAACGAGAAGACGACGTGGTCGCCCTTGGCGATGCCGTTCACGCCTTCGCCCACCTCCTCCACGACCCCGGCGGCCTCGTGCCCCAGCACGAGCGGCAGCGGCAGCCCGATGGTGCCGTTGATGGCCGAAAGGTCGGAATGGCAGACGCCGCAGGCGCCCATCTTCACCATCACCTCGCCCCGCCTGGGCGGGTCCACGGCGATGCTTTCAACCACGACGGGCTTGTTGAGTTCGCGGCAAAGCACCGCGCGGGCGGAGCGGGACGACATATTTTTATCAGTATATCCGGTCTACTTGGGCGAACCGACCTGCTTCAGCAGCGCAAACGCCATCCAGACCAGCAGCAGCACCCCGACCACGAGCGAGGCCCAAAGCGCCCACGTTTTCGCCTCCCCGGAGTCGATCGAAAAGCTTGACGTCGCCTTTGGCTCGGGAGATGCCGCCACGCCCAGGCTCGCCGTTTTCAGCGCGATCGCTTCGCCTTCCTTGTAGTCGGGCAATACCGCCGTGATCGGCAGCGCGCCCGGCTTGGCGATCTTCATCCCGTAGGCGAGCGTGAAGGGCCCGGCGCCGCGCGCCGCGTACACCACCTGGTGCGGCACCCAGCCGATCTCCAGGCGCACTTCGCCGCTGCCGAGGCCCCCGCCCCGCTGGTCGACCTTGAGCCGCCAGTGGCGGCTCGCGCTCGGCGCCACGGCGAGGTCGGCATTTGTCACCTCGGTGCCGTTGCGGCGCAGGCGGTAGAGCGTCGCGGCAGCCGCAGGGCGCCAATCCTCTTCGGTGCGGGTGCGGCGTTCCCCGCGGATCCGGTGCGTCCTGCTGCGATCCACCGTGGAAGTC
>Ga0247830_10001244_pt1 | contig 10449 bp, 5 predicted proteins | sample 12C_Control_Day5_FD_207766 | JGI IMG/M metagenome (GOLD analysis project Ga0247830, IMG submission 207766) | Soil microbial communities from agricultural site in Penn Yan, New York, United States - 12C_Control_Day5 | ecosystem: Environmental > Terrestrial > Soil > Agricultural land | place: USA...
GGACGTTGCCGGGCCAGGCGTACGCTTCCAGTGCCGCCAGCGTGGCCGGCGGAAGCCGCTTGGCGCCGTAGGCCGCCTTCGACTCCACGAAGTGCTGCGCCAGCAGCGCCACGTCCTCGCGACGCTCGCGCAGCGGCGGCAGCGAGACGGTGATCGTGTTGATCCGATAGTAGAGGTCCTGCCGGAACTCGCCCGCGCGCATGGCCTCGGCGAGATCGCGATTGGTGGCGGCCACGATGCGGATGTCCACCGTGCGCGGCCGTGTGCCGCCGACGCGGAAGAACATGCCCGTCTCCAGCGCGCGCAGGAGCTTCACCTGGCTGTCCGGCTCCATCTCGCCGATCTCGTCGAGCAGGAGCGTCCCGCCGTCGGCAAGGTCCACCAGCCCGGGCTTGGACGTCACGGCTCCGGTGAAGGCGCCCTTCTCGTGGCCGAACAGCTCGGACTCAAGCACTTCGCGCGGCAGCGCCCCACAGTGGATCGGGACGAACGGGCGCGCCGCCCGCGCGGAGCGCTCGTGGATGGCCCGCGCCACCAGCTCCTTGCCGGTGCCACTCTCGCCGAGGATCAGCACCGAGGAGTCGGTCGGCGCCACCCGCTCGATGATGCGCAGCACGTCCTGCATCTTCGGGCTCCGCGTGAGGATGCCGCCGTAGGGCTCGGCCCCCGGAGCGTGGGCGCGCAGCGCGACGTTGTCGCGCATGAGCTGGCCCTTCTCCGCCGCCTTGCGGATGATGATGTCCAGCTCCTCGATCTTCGTCGGCTTGGTCAGGTAGTCGTAGGCGCCGAGCTTCATGGCCTCCACGGCGGTGGTGACCTCCTGGAAGCCGGTCATCACGATGACTTGCGGATGCTCCGGAAACGACTGCAGATCGCGGAGCACCTCGAGGCCCTCCTTGCGCGGCATCTTCATGTCGAGGATGACCACGTCGTATTCCCGATCGCGGAGCGCGACGAGGGCGCTCTCGCCGTCGCCGACCCCCTCGATCTCGTGACCCTTGCGCGCGAGCTCGCGCACCATCAGCTCCCGCAGTCGGGTCTCGTCGTCGGCCACGAGGACTCGAATCGCCCTGCTCATGCGGGCAACACTACCCTGAAGACGGTCCCCGCCGCCAGCCGCGACTCGACCTCGATCCGGCCGCCGTGGTCGGCCACGATCGACTGCGCGATGGCGAGGCCGAGGCCGGTACCCTGACCCGGCGGCTTGGTCGTGAAGAAGGGGTCGAAGATGCGCGCCAGCACGTCGTCGGGGATGCCGGGCCCCTCGTCGGCGAACTCCACGTGGACCTCGTCGCGCACGTGCCGCGTGCGGATCGTCAGGCAGCCGCGCCCATCCATCGCCTCGAGCCCGTTCGAGGCGATTCCGAGGAAGACTTGACGGAACTGCCCCTCGTTCACCACGAGTAGCGGGAGCGCGCGATCCAGATCGGTGGTGAACCGGCTGTCCACGAAGCGCGACTGGTGGGACAGCAGCTCGATCGTCTTCTGGACGAGCGCGTTCACGTCGGTGGGAGCCCGCCGGTGGCCCGGCTCACGCACGAACTGCAGGAGGCTGCCCGTGATCTCCTTGCAGCGAAAGGCCTCCTCTTCGATCAGCTTCAGATAGCTCGAGAAGTCGGCGAGCTCGGGCCGGTCCGCTGGCGCCTGGTCCGACAGACGCGAGGCCAGCGACTCGGCGCACCCGGCGATGGTGGCCAGCGGATTGTTGAGCTCGTGCGCCACCCCCGCCGCCAGCCGGCCGGCCGTCGTCAAGCGCTCCGTCAGCAGCATCTGGCGCTCGAGGTGCTTGGCGCGGGTGACGTCGGCGACGAGCAGTACGACGTGGTCGCTCTCGCCGGCGGCGTGGAGCGGGGCCGCCGTCAAGCGAAGCATCTTCGCGTCCGGGCCGGTGCCGAGCTCCTGCTCCACGACCTCGACGGCGCCGCGCTCGAGAGCCGTGCGCACGAACCGCTCCACCTCGGCGGCGAGCGCCGCCGGCAGCATCTCGTCGAGACGCCGGCCCGTCGGCGCCTCGCAGGCCAGCGTGCGCGCGCCCTCGCGGTTGGCGCGGGCCACCCGCAGGGCGCCGTCCAGCACGAAGACACCGAGCGGCAGCGTCTCCAGGACGACCTCGACGAAGCGCTTCTGGCGATCCAGCTCGAGCGTGCGCTCGGTCACCATGCCTTCGAGGTTCTCGTACAGGCGGGCGTGCTCGATGGCGATGGCAGCCTGGTCCGCCAGCGCCAGCAGCAGCTCCTCCTCGGCCGGGCTGAAGACGTGGACGTCCTGGCGGAGGACGATGAGGGCCCCGATGGCCTTCGTCCCGACGCGCAGCGGCGCCGCCAGCACGGAACGGAAGCCGCTCGTGCGCGAGAGCTGCGGGTAGCCGGCGCGCGGATCGGTCCAGAGATCGGCGCTCTGCATCGGCCGCAGCTGCGCCACCGCGCGGCCCGCGATGCCCTGGCCTTCCTTGACGCGGACGGTGGACACCAGCTCCTGGGGCAGGTCGAGGCTGGCCACGGCCGAGAGAATGCGGGTCTCGGGATCGAGCATCATGATGCCGCACGAGTGCACGCCGAGCACGGCCCGCGCCTGCTCCATGATGACCGTGATGGTGCGGTCGCGGTCGAGGCTGGCGGTGACGGCGCGACCGGCGGCGAGCAGCGCCCGCGTCTCCCGTCCGCGCAGCACGCTCTCCTCGAAGAGCTGCGCGTTCTGCACGGCGATCCCGGCCTGCTCCGCGAACGCCTCCAGCACCCGCTGGTGGTGCGCGGTGAAGGCCGCCGGCCGCGTGGAGAACGCGGAGATGACGCCGCGGAGATTGCCGGCCACCCGCAGGGGCACGCAGAGCATCGAGCGGATGCCCTCGCGCTCGTCGACGTCGCGGCGGGCCGAGCGCGGGTCGCGGCGGACGTCGTCCACGCGCAGCGGCGCCGCCGCCTCGGCGCAGCGTCCCATGATGCCCTCGCCGACGGGCAGCGCCAGCGCGCGCCACTCCTCGCTCTTGTAGCCGTGGGCGGCCGCGTTCACGAGACGCGTCCCGTCCGGCTCCAGCAGACCGATGCCGCAGCCGGTGCTGCCGATGAGCGAGGTCACCGACCGCGCGATGCGATCGAGCACCGAGGCGACGTCGAGCCGCGAGGTGATGAGCTGGCTCGTCGTGTACAGCGCCGACAGCTCCTCGGCCCGGCGCCGGCTCTCGTCGACCAGGCGCCGCTGCTCGATGGCGGAGGCCAGTGGCCGCGCCAGCTCGGCGGCGCTCTCGACGTCGCGCTCGTCGAACGCCGCGCGGCGCGCGGCCACCAGGCTGACGGCGCCGAAGACGCCGTCGCGGCTCAGGAGCGGCACCAGGGCCGCCGAGCGCCAGCCCCGGGCGCTGAGGGTGGCACGGCTGGCTTCCGGCACCGCGGCGTCGGCGAGATCGTCCACGCGCAGGGGCGCGCCGGCCGCGATCACCTCCGCCAGCAGCGTCTTCTCCACCGGCAGCCGTCCGTCGCGGGGGACGAAGCCCGGTACGCCGCGCGTGGCCACGTCGATGACCTCGAACTCGTTTCGTTCGGCGTCGACGAGCGAGACGGCCACGGAGTCGAAGCTCACCAGCTTGGCCAGGCCCTCGGCGAACACGCGGAAGACGTCATCGAGGGAGTCGGTGGACACGAGCAGGCGCGTGAGGTCGTCCAGCACCCGCAGGCGCAGCGCCCGCCGGTGGAACTCCCAGGCCGGCTCGAGCGTCGCCCCCAGGTCGCGAGCGAGACCCGCCGGCAGCGCCGAGCGCCGCAGCGGGCGCCGCCCGACCAGCGCGATCTCGCCGACGCTGCGGCCCGGCACGCCGAGCGACAGGCGCAGGGCCCCGCGCGGCGCCGGCGCCCCGTCCATCAGGAGCGCGCGCAGCGGCCGCGCCTGGGACGCCGGCCCCACGATGGTCAGCACGGGCGCCGAGGCGCGCGGCGGGCGAAAGACGAGCGCGCCGGCGCTGGCGCCGCTGAGCGAGACCAGGCGCTTGAGTGTCTGCGCAAGCCCCGCCTCCAGCGAGCCGGCGGTGCCGAGCGGCGTGAGGAGATCGGCGACGAGACGCGCGCTCTTGGCCACGACGTTACGGCGGCGTCAGGACGCGGCCGGGAAGGCTTCCCGTGTGCTCGCCGTGCTTGATCACGAAGCGTCCGTTGACGAGGACGTGCTCGATCCCGGCCGGGTAGCGGTGGGGGTCCTGGTAGGTCGCGACATCGGCGATGCGCCGCGCGTCGAAGACGACGAGGTCGGCCCGGGCACCTTCACGGATGACACCCCGGTCGCGCAGGCGGAGGCGGCGCGCCGGCATCCCGGTCATCTTGTGCACGGCCAGCGGGAGGGAGAGCACGCGCTGCTCGCGCGCGTACTCGCCGAGCACCCGCGGGAACGTGCCGTAGCTCCGCGGGTGCGGCTTGCCTTCCGCGAGCGGCCCGTACGGCGCCAGCGACGAGCCGTCCGAGCCGATCATCACGTGCGGATGGACGAGCGCTCGGCGGAGGTCGGCCTCGTCGAGCTGGAACAGGATCATGTACGCCTTGCCGGCCTCGTCGACGATGAGCTCGAGGGCGGCGTCGAGCGGATCCATGCCCCGCGCGGCGCCGATCTCCGACAGCCGCTTGCCCTCGGCGTCCTTGCGCTTCGCGCAGTAGGAGATCATCACGTTCTCCCAGCCGATCCGGTCGAGCAGGCTCTGCCCGGTGGTGGGCGCCTCCAGCTCCTTGCGGATGCGCGCCCGCACGTCGGCGTCGGCCAGCCGCTTGATCATCGCGTCCACGCCGCCCTCGAGCGCCCAGTCGGGCAGCAGCGTGCGCAGCGTGGTGCTGGACGCCGTGTAGGGATAGACGTCGCCCATCACGTCCAGGCCCTCGGCGCGCGCGGCATCGAGCAGGGCGAGCGCGCGCTCCACCTTGCCCCAGTTCGGACGGCCGGCCGCCTTGACGTGGCTGATCTGGACGGGCACGTGGGCCTCGCGCCCGACGCGAATGGCCTCGCCGACCGCGTCGAGCAGCGTCGCGCCCTCGCCGCGGATGTGACTCGCGTAGAACCCACCCTGATGAGCGGCCACCCGCGCCACCTCCACGATCTCCTCCGTCGTGGCGTAGGACCCCGGCGCGTAGATCAGCCCCGTGGACATCCCCCAGGCCCCGTCGTTGACCGCCGCGCCCATGAGCCGCTGCATCGTCGTGAGCTCACCGGCCGTCGGCGCGCGGCGCGCGAAGCCCATGGCCGCCACGCGCAGCGTGCCGTGGCCCACGAGGTGCACGACGTTGAGCGCGGTGCCGCCCGTGTCGAGCGCGCGCAGGTAGTCGCCGAAGCTCGGCCACGCGAAGTCCATCCCCGGCGGGACGTAGAGCGCGAACCCGCGCATGTCCTCGCGGAACTCCGGCGTGACCGGTGCCGGCGAGAAGCCGCAGTTGCCCACGACCTCCGTGGTCACGCCCTGGCGGATCTTCGACTCGGCGCGCCGGTTGGTCCAGAGCCGCCAGTCGGAGTGCGAGTGCATGTCGATGAAGCCCGGCGCCAGCACCTTGCCCGATGCGTTGAGCGTCGTGCCGGCGTGCTCGCGGTTGAGGTCGCCGACCGCGACGATCCTCTCGTCGCGTACGCCGACGTCGGTTCGATTGCCCTGCGCCCCGGTGCCGTCGAGAACGGTCGCGCCCTCGATCTTGAGGTCGAGCATCAGGCGTTCGGCGGCGCCGGCATCGGCCCCAGCACCCGCTCGCACCAGGCGGCGACGCCGAGCAGCCGCGCCTCCGCCCCTGCCGCCTGCACGAGCTGCAGGGCCAGCGGGAGCCGGGAAGCGCTGCTCACCCCGCTCGGCAGGCTGATCGACGGCACGCCGGCCGAGGACCACGGCGCGCACAGCGAGGCGTCGCCTGTCCAGCCGAGCCCCTCGGGGGGCGTCGAAGGCGCCGTCGGCGACAGGAGCGCGTCGTACGCGGTCAGCAGCGGCATCACCGCCTCGCGGAACGCGAGCCGGGCGCGGTTGGCGGCGACGTAGTCGACGGCGCCGTGGCCGAGGCCGATCCGGATCAAGTCGGCGATTCCCTTGCCGTAGTCCTTCTCGTGCGCCGCGAAGGTCTCGCGGTGATACGCAGCCGCCTCCACCTCGAGCACGCGCTGGCCCACCGCGTGGATGGTGGCGAACTCCGCCGGCAGCTTCACCTCGGTGATGCTGGCGCCGGCGGCGGCGAAACGCTCGGCCAGCGTGCGGACGTGCGCCGCCAGCTCGGGCGTCGCGCGCTCGAGCAGCTCGGGGGCCAGGGCCAGGCGCGGCGCCGCCACCGGCACCGGGTCGAGGCCGTCCCCGGTCAGCACTCCCAGCAGGAGCGCGACGTCCTCCACCGAGCGCGCGAAGACGCCCACGTGGTCCAGCGACCAGGCGAGCGGGATCACGCCGTCGGCGGGCACGAGGCCGTGCGTCGGCTTGAGGCCGACGACCCCGCAGTAGGCCCCCGGACGCAGCACGGAGCCAACCGTCTGGGTGCCGAGCGCGGCCGGGATCATGCGCGCGGCCACCGCCGCCGCCGAGCCCGAGGACGAGCCGCCCGGCGTGTGGCGTGGATTCCACGGATTGCACGTCGGCGCGGCGTCGCGGTAGGCGAACTCGGTCGTGTGGGTCTTGCCGAGGATGACGGCGCCGGCGGCGCGCAGCCGCGCCACCGGGGTGGCGTCCTTCGACGGACGCGAGTGCGCGAACGGCCGTGAGCCGGCCGTGGTCGGCATTCCCTGCACGTGGAAGATGTCCTTGATGCCGACCGGCACGCCGCGCAGTGCGCCGCGGCCCTCCGTGCCCGGTGCCGCATCGATCGCGCGCGCGGCGGCGCGCGCCCCGTCCGCGTCGAGGTGAGCCCACGCAGTCAGGGTGGGCTCGAGCGCCCGCACCTTCGCCAGACACGCCTCCACCAGCGCCGTGGCCGTGATCTCCCCTGCCCGGAGCCGTGCCGCCGCCTCGCGCACGCCCAGAGCGGCGAGGGCCCTGCCGTCAATGGAGGACATCGAGCACCTCCGCCACCACCTCGAACCGGCCGAACGAGGGCATGAGGTACGCGCCCGCGTAGCGGCCGCGGACCTCGTTCACGAGTCGCTGCGCCATCTCGATGCCCGCCCGCAGCGCCGACTCGCCGGCCTGCCGCATCCGCGCCCGCACGGCGTCGGGAATCGTGATTCCCGGGACCTCGTTGTGGAGGAACTCCGCGTGGCGCGAGCTGTGGAGCGGCAGCACGCCGACCAGCACCGGCACGGGCGAGCCGCCCGCCCGCGCCAGAAACCGGTCGAGCTGCTCGAGGTCGTACACGGGCTGCGTTTGCAGCCAGCGCGCGCCCGCCTGGATCTTGCGATGCATGCGGTCGATCTCGCGCTCGACGTCGTCGGCCGCGGGATTGACGGCGGCGCCCACGCAGAAGAAGGTCGGCTCGCCGATCGAGCTGCCCGTCGCGTCGACACCCTCGTTCATGCGGCGGAGGATCTCGATGAGGCCGACGCCGTCGACATCGAAGACGGCCGTCGCGTTGGCGTAGTCACCGGCCCGCGGCGGATCGCCGGTCATGGCCAGGATGTTCCGGATGTCCAGCGCGTGGGCGCCCAGGAGGTCGCCCTGGATGCCCATGAGATTGCGATCGCGGCAGGTGAAGTGCATGTTCACGTCGAGCCCGGTGCCATCGCGCACGAGCAGCGCCGTGGCGAGCACGGACATCCGGACGCGGCCGAGCGAGCCGTCGTTGATGTCCACGATCTCGACGCCCTTTTCCTTCAGCAGCTTGGCGCCCTGCACGAGCTTGTCGACGGTGTGGCCCCGCGGCGGGTCCAGCTCCACGGTGACGACGAAGTCCCCGGCCTCCAGCCGGCGCTGCAACAGCGTCGGGCGAGGCGCGTGGGCGACGCCGGGCGCCTCGATCGCGCTCGGGCGCGGCACCACGACGCGCGGCTCGCGACGCCGCGTGCCGGGCACGAGGCGGTCGAGCGTCTCGCGCATGGCGGCCGTGTGGGGTGGCGTGGTGCCGCAGCAGCCGCCGACCAGCCGCGCCCCCGCCTCGACCATGCGGCCGGCGTACTCGGCCATGTACGCGGGCGACGACAGATAGATGAGGCGCTCGCCGATGCGGCTCGGCAGGCCGGCGTTCGGCTGGATCGCCAGCGGCAGACCGCCCGCCTCGGGCACCATCCGCTCCAGCACGTCGTACAGGGTGGAGGAGCCGACCGAGCAGTTGGCGCCGATGGCCTGGACGTCCAGGGCGCGCAGGTCGCGGGCGACCTCGCCGGGCGCGCGGCCCATGAAGGTGACCGCCTCGTCGGTGAACGCCATCTGGGCCACGATGGGCAGGTCGGTCACGGAGCGGATCGCCTCCACCGCGAGACCGATCTCGGCGACGTCGGAGAAGGTCTCGACCACGAAGGCGTCGACGCCGCCCTCAAGCAGCGCCTCGGCCTGCTCGCGAAACGCCTCCCGCGCCTCGTCGGCGGTCACGGTGCCGAGCGGCTCGAGGTACTTGCCGAGAGGTCCGATGGAGCCGAGCACCCACACGTCGCGGCCCGCCGCCTCGCGCACGTCGCGCGCGAGGCGAACGCCGCGACGGTTCACCTCGCGAACCTGCGTCTCCAGCCCGTGCACGGCGAGCTTGAACCGGTTGGCGCCGAAGGTGTTGGTCTCGATGCAGTCGGCGCCGGCGGCGATGTAATCGGCGTGGACACCCTGCACCAGCCGCGGATTGTTCAGGTTCAGGACGTCGAAGCACGCGTCGAGGGCGACCCCGCGCGCGTAGAGCACGGTGCCCATGGCGCCGTCGCACAGCAGCGGCCCCTGGCCGAGACGCTCGCTAAACGCGTGCGGCATGCGGGTCCCTGAGGGCGGCCACGACGCGGGACACGACCTGGTCGACGCCGAGACCGGCGGTGTCCACGGTGACGTGGGCGCGCGCGTAGTACGGCGCGCGCGCCCGGTAGAGCGCCTCGATGTCGGCCGGCGCGCGGTCCAGCATCGGCCGGCCGCCGATGCGCGCGGCGCGGTCGAGCAGCACCGAGAGATCGCCGCGCAGCCACACGACCGTGCCGAGCGCGCGCAGCGCCTCCATCCGCCCCTCCCGACACGGCAGTCCGCCGCCGGTGGCGATGACGTCGCCGGACTTCAGCCGGAGAGACTCGAGGGTCGCCGCCTCCAGGCGGCGAAACGCATCCTCGCCGTCCTGGCGGAAGATCTCCGGGATGGAGCGGCCGTCGCCGGAGACGATGATGTCGTCGGTCTCGACGAAGCACCGGCCCAGACGACGCGCCAGCATCCGGCCGCAGACGGACTTCCCCGCGCCCATGAACCCGACGAGGACGACGTTATCGGCGGCCATGACAGGCAATCGTACCACCGCCGGGGGGTGCGGCTGCGCCGGCCCCGGCCGCGGGGCCGGACCGGCGCAGCCACGGAAGCTCAGGCGCGGGCGCGGAGGGCCGCGAGCACGCGCTCGGGCAGCAGCGGCACCTGGCGGACGCGGGCGCCGGTGGCGGCGAAGATCGCGTTGCTGAGCGCCGGCGCCACCGTCGTCGTGCCCGGTTCGCCGAGGCCCGTCGGATACTCCGTCGACGGCACGATGTGCACCTCGACCTCGGGCACCTCGTTCATTCTCAGGACCTGGTAATCATGGAAGTTGGATTGCACGAGCGCCCCGTTGGCGATGGTCCCGCGCTCCTTGAGCGCGTTGCTGATGCCGAACAGGATCGATCCCTCGATCTGGGAGCGGGCGCCGTCGGGGTTGACCACGATGCCGCAGTCCACCGCGCAGACGATCTTCTGGATCTCCACCTTGCCGGAGGCCGTGTCCACCTGGGCCTGCACCACCGAGGCCGTCCACGTCGGGGTCTTCTTCTCCTGGGCGCTGACGCAGGCAAGGCCGCGGCCGGTGTTGGGCGGCAGCGGCGTGCCCCAGCCGGCCTTCTCCGCCGCCAGCGACAGGACGCGGGCGAGACGCGGTGTGCCGGTCAGCATCGACAGCCGGTACTGGAGCGGGTCGACGCCGGCCAGCTTCGCCAGCTCGTCCATGAACGTCTCGACGGCGAAGAACGTGTAGTTCGGCGCGACCGCACGCACGTACCCCACCGAGATGCCGGTCTCCACCGGCACCGCGCGCACGATCTGGTTGGGGATGTCGTAGACGTGATCGGCCCCGTTGAGCGCGAACTGGTCGAGGCCCTTCTTGTCGACGAAGTCGGGCCCCCAGCGCTTGCCGGGATGGGACGCGATGACGGTCTTCTCCCAGGCCACGATCTTGCCGTCGCCGCCGAGGCCCGCCTTGACGACCTGCAGCGTGGCCGAGCGATAGAAATCGCGCTTGAGGTCCTCCTCGCGAGAGCGGATGAGCTTGACCGGGCGCTTCACCTCGCGCGCGATCAGCGCCGTCTCGAGCATGATGTCGGGCTCGAGGCGACGACCGAAGCCGCCACCGAGGTACTGCTGGTGGATGCGGATCTTCGAGG
>Ga0247830_10001245_pt1 | contig 10443 bp, 10 predicted proteins | sample 12C_Control_Day5_FD_207766 | JGI IMG/M metagenome (GOLD analysis project Ga0247830, IMG submission 207766) | Soil microbial communities from agricultural site in Penn Yan, New York, United States - 12C_Control_Day5 | ecosystem: Environmental > Terrestrial > Soil > Agricultural land | place...
CAGCGGCGCTTCGATCAGACGCCCGCCCACGGGGTCCAGCCGATGCCGGAGCGCGTTGCGCACCGCGGGATAGACCTGGTCGGTCGTGACGACCTCCGCGCCCGCGGGAAAGGCCAGAGACTGCAGCACGGCATTGACGGCGGTGGTCGCATTGTCGGCGAAGACCAGGTCCTCGGCCGACGCGCCGAGCGCCTCGGCCGCGGCGGCGCGCGCCTCAGCCAACCGCGGCATCAGCCGGTGGTGATCGAAGAAGCGCGGCGGGTCCCGCTCCATCTCGCGCTTCAAGCGCGCCTGGACCGCGAGCACCGGTTTGGGCGTGAGGCCGAAGCTGCCGTGATTGAGGAAAGTGAGCTCCCGCGGCAGCGGCCACAGGCTGCGTGCACCGGCTCCCGCCGTCGCCACCCCTTCCGGCATTCGTCCCCCCTCGTGTCTCCGGCCGTCAAGCCATGGGCTCGAACTCGATGCCCTGCGCCAGCGGCAGCTTGTTGGAATAGTTGATGGTGTTGGTGGCGCGCCGCATATAGGCCTTCCAGGCGTCGGAGCCGGACTCGCGCCCGCCGCCCGTCTCCTTCTCGCCGCCGAAGGCGCCGCCGATCTCCGCCCCGCTCGGGCCGATATTCACATTGGCGATGCCGCAATCGCTGCCGTCGGGGCCGAGGAACGCCTCCGCCTCGCGCACATCGGTGGTGAAGATGCAGGAGGAGAGCCCCTGCGGCACGTCGTTATGCATCGCCATCGCTTCCGGGAAATCGCGGTAGCGCATGGCATAGAGAATTGGCGCGAAGGTCTCGGCCTTCACGATCTCGGTCTGGCCCGGCATCTCGGCGATCGCTGGCCGCACATAGAAGCCTTGCGGAAACACATTCTCCAGCACCCGCTGCCCGCCGAAGACCGTGCCGCCGTCGGCCTTGGCGCGCTCGAGCGCCCGCTGCATGCCGGCGAAGGCGTTCTCGTCGATCAGCGGCCCGACCAGCACGCCCGCTTCGAGCGGATTGCCGATCTTCACCGATTCATAGGCGCGCCTGAGCCTCGGCAGGAGAGCGTCATAGACCCGCTCCTGCACGATGAGGCGGCGCAAGCTTGTGCAGCGCTGCCCCGCGGTGCCAACGGCGCTGAACAGGATCGCGCGCACCGCAAGCTCGAGATCGGCGGAGGGCGCGACGATCATGCCGTTGTTGCCGCCCAGCTCCAAGAGGCACTTGCCGAACCGGCGCGCCACGCGCGGAGCCACCTCGCGGCCCATGCGCGTCGAGCCGGTGGCGCTCACCAGCGCCACGCGCTTGTCGTCCACGAGCATCTCGCCGATGTCACGCCCGCCGATGGCGATCTCCAGCAGGCCCGCCGGCGCATCGCCGAACTTCTTGAGCGCGCGGCGGAACAGCGCCTCGCAGGCAAGCGCGCTGAGCGGCGTCTTCTCCGACGGCTTCCACACCACCGGATCGCCGCAGACGATGGCGAGCGCGAAGTTCCAGGACCAGACCGCGACCGGGAAATTGAAGGCGCTGATGACGCCGATCACGCCGAGCGGGTGCCAGGTCTCCATCATGCGATGGCCCGGGCGTTCCGACGCGATGGTGAGGCCATAGAGCTGGCGCGAGAGGCCGAGCGCGAACTCGCAGATGTCGATCATCTCCTGGACTTCGCCCTTGCCCTCCTCGCGGATCTTGCCGGTCTCGAGCGTGACCAGTTCGCCGAGCTCCGACTTGTGCGCGCGCAGCTCCTCGCCGAACAGGCGGATCAGCTCGCCGCGGCGCGGGGCGGGAACCGTGCGCCAGGCCTCGAACGCGTTCTCCGCCCGCGCGATCTTCTGGTCGAGGTCGCGCAGGCTGGATGTGCGCACGCGGCCGAGCTCAGCGCCGTCGATGGGCGAGCGCACCGCGAAATCTCCGCCGGAGACCGCATCGTCAGCGAGGCCGAGCGCGTCGAACAGCTTGCTTGCGGACATGGCGTCCCTCATCTGCTGGTTTCGCTGGGTCTGAAGGGGGACAGCTTGGGGCCGGCGGCGGTTCGCTCGCGCGCGCGGCGCGCCTGCATGACGCCGGAGGCGAGGATGATCTCGGAAACCAGCTCCTCCTGGCGATACGCCATCACATGCACGCCGGCGACGCCCGGGATCTCACGGATCTGCTGAATCATCTCGATGCAGATGCGCTTGCCCTCGGCCTTCTGGTTGGCCGCGCCTTCAAGCCGCGCGATGACCGCGTCGGGAATATGGATGCCGGGCACGTTCGAGCGCATCCATTTGGCCGCGCGCGCGGAGGCGAGCGGCCCGACCCCGGCCAGAATGAAGCATTTCTCGTGCAGGCCGAGGTCGCGCGCTTCCGCCATGAAGCGCTGGAACAGCGGCAGGTCGAAACAGTACTGGGTCTGAATGAATTCGGCCCCCGCGGCGACCTTCTTGCCCATGTGGAGGGCGCGGTACTCGTAAGGGGGCGCGAAGGGGTTGGCGGCCGCTCCGAGGAAGACCTGCGGCGGCTTGGTGATCTTGCGCCCCGAAAGGAACCGGCGCTCCTCGCGCATGGTGCGGATCGTCTGGAGGAGCGAGATGCTGTCGAGATCGAACACGGGCTTGGCGTTGGGCTGATCGCCCGCCTGCACCCCGTCGCCGGTGAGGCACAGGATGTTGGCGACACCCATCGCCGCGGCGCCAAGCACGTCCCCTTGGATCGCGATGCGATTGCGGTCGCGGCAGGAGATCTGCATCACCACCGCGTAACCGGCGCGCGTGAGCAGGCTGCAGATGCCAACGCTCGACATATGCGTGTTGGCGCCCGAGGCGTCGGTGGCGTTGATCGCGTCGCACACCTCGGAGAGCACGAGCGCCCGCTCATAGACCTCCTCGGGGTCGGCGGAGTCGGGCGGGTTCAGCTCGGCCGTGACCGCGAACTTGCCGTCGCGCAACAGCCGCTCCAGCCGGCCGCGCGAGGAATGCCCCTCGCGCGGAGGCAGCGGCGCGCTGGGGTCGTGCAGCCCTGCCGGCTCGCGCTCATCCATGGGCGGGCGGGCTCCCGGGCAGGCCTTTCTCCAGCGCGACCCTGAGCCAGGAGGAGCGATCCCAGAGCCGGTGGTCGACCGGCGGCTGGCGGTCGAGGATCGCCGCTCCGCCCGCCATACGGCGCGAGCCCTCCCAGGCCGCGACCCAGACGCATTTCATCTCGGGCTTGACCTCGCAGTGCCCGTTCGGCCGCACGCCGCCGCAGGGGCCGTTGCGCAGGCTCTTGGGGCAATTCATCGGGCACGACATGCCGGTGTCGCTCAAGATGCACTGGCCGCACATGCGGCAATCGAACAGGGCCTGCTTGACCGCGCGCTCCACCGCCGCGAGCGGCGGCTCGGCCCGCGCCGGGCCGATCCGCCGGAACAGCGGGGCGAACGCCACGAGCGCCCGCTCGACGGCGGCATAGAGGCGCTCCAGGCCGCGCGCATGCCGGACGGACCAGTGGCGAAGGGCGTACATGATGGCTCGGGGACCCTTTCGAGGAGCCGCCGCAAAGCTCGCGCGGCCCTTGCGAATGACCCTAACCGGCCGGCCAAGAATTGCAAACCGGGCAGCAGCCTGCCCCCGGGCGAGGCTACCCAGAATCCCTCTTGCGGCAACAAAAGACATAAAGATATGTTTATGTCTGTTCAGGAGGGTCGATGGACGAGCTTCTCCAGGGGTTGCGGGCGGCGGCGGAGCGCACCAGGCTGCGCATCCTCGGGCTCTGCGCCCATGGCGAGCTGACCGTCAGCGATCTCGGCGAGATCCTCGGCCAGAGCCAGCCGCGCGTGTCGCGGCACCTCAAGCTGCTGGTCGAGGCGGGCCTTCTGGAGCGCCACCAGGAAGGAAGCTGGGCCTATTACCGGCTGGCGACGGCCGGCGACGGCGCGGAGCTCGCGCGCATGCTCATCGACCTCATGCCCGAGGACGACGCGGTGCTCGGGCTCGATCTGGAGCGGCTCCAGGCGGTGAAGGAGGCGCATGCGGTCAAGGCCGCCGCCTATTTCCGCAAGCATGCCGTCGACTGGGACCGCATCCGCGCGCTCCATATCGACCAGGCGCGCGTCGACGCGGCCTTCAAGCGCCTGTTCCGCAAGGCGCCGGCGCGGGACCTGCTCGATATCGGCACCGGCAACGGCCATGTGCTGCAGCTCCTGGGCGGGGAGGTCGAGGCGGCGATCGGAGTCGACCGCTCGCGTGACATGCTGATCGTGGCGCGCGCCAACATCCATCGCGCGGGCTTGAAGCACTGCCAGGTCCGCCAGGCCGACATGATGCATCTGCCCTTCGCGGCCGCCTCGGCCGACGCCGTCACCTTCCACATGGTGCTGCACTATGCCGAGGACCCGGCCGGCGCGATCGCCGAGGCGGCGCGCCTGCTCAGGCCCGGCGGCCGGCTGATCCTGGTCGATTTCGCTCCGCACACCGAAGAGGAGCTGCGCCGGGTGCATGCCCATCGCTGGCTCGGCTTCTCCGACGATCGCATCGAGACCTATCTCGCCGATGCGGGCCTCGTGCCCGGCGCGCCCGAGCACCTCAAAGGCAAGCCGCTCACGGTCGTGCTCTGGCACGGCACGCGGCCCGCCAACGCCGCCACCGAGACCAACGCCTCCGCAGCAACGGGATGATCGCCAGCATGTCGCGCTCTCTCTCCGTCTCGTTCGAGTTCTTCCCCCCGGCGCAGCCCGCCGCCGAGGCGCAGTTCTGGGACGGCATCGATGATCTCGCGCCGCTGACGCCTGGCTTCATCTCGCTCACCTATGGCGCGGGCGGCTCCACGCGCCAGCGCAACGACCGCTTCATCCGCGCGCTGCTGCGGCGGGGCGGCATCGACGTCGCCGCGCATGTCACCTGCGCCGGCGCCTCGCGCGCCGATCTGGAGGAGCTGGTCGGCGGATGGGCCGCGGCGGGCTTGAAGCGCATCGTCGCCCTGCGCGGCGACGCCCCCGGCCATGCCGCCGCCTTCGTGCCGCATCCTGACGGCTTCCGCAGCACGCCCGAGTTCGTGGCCGCCCTGCGGCGCCTCGGCGACTTCGACATCTCCGTCGCCGCCTATCCCGAATGCCACCCGCAGGCGGAATCGGCGGCGGCCGACCTCGACACGCTCAAACGGAAGCTGGATGCCGGCGCCGCGCGCGCGATCACCCAGTTCTTCTTCGAGCCGGACTGCTTCCTCAACTTCCGCGACCGCGCCACGGCGGCCGGGATCGACAAGCCGATCGTCCCCGGCGTGCTGCCGATCTTCGACTTCGCCAAGGTGGTCGAGTTCAGCCGCCGCTGCCGGGCCACCCTCCCCCGCTGGCTCGTCGAGCGCTTCCAGGGAGTGGCGGGCGACCGCGAAACGAGCCTCTCGCTCGCCGCCGACACCGCCGCCGAGCTGTGCCGGCGGCTGCGGGCGGAGGGCGTCGACAGCTTCCATTTCTACACCATCAACCGCGCTGGCCTGACCCTGGCGGTGTGCCGCGGCCTCGGTCTCGGCGCGGAGACGGTTGCCGCGGAGGAGGCCGCCTGAGATGCGCATGCTGAGCGAAGCGCTCGGGCGACGTGTGCTGCTCGCCGATGCACCAATCGACGGACAGCTCCGCAAGCTGTCGCTCGATACCGAGCGCGATTTCTTCGGCGCGCAAGGCTGCATGGCGGTCCTGAGCCTGACCCGCGCGCGCCTCGTCCGCGACCTGCACAAGGCGCAGCTTCTGGCCGGAGCCGATCTCGTTCGCGCGAACAGCGCGGACGGCTCGCCGCTCGAGCTGCGGCGGCACGGGCTGGAGGAGGACGCCTTCGCCATCAGCTTTGCCGCGGCCGAGTTGGCCGTCGCGGCGGTGGATGCGGTCCCCGGCGAGGGTCGCCGACGTTTCGCGGTGGGCGTGCTGCGCGACGGCGGCTGGGACGCCTCCCCCGAGGAGCTGGAATCCGCCTCGGCGCTGCACGCTTCGGCGCTGCTGGCCGGCGGGGTCGACGGGCTCGCCATCGAAGCCGCCGCCTATAGCTGCCGCGCCCCGGCGATCGTGCGAGGCGCCGAACGCGCCCGCGCCGAGGCCGGAAGCGCGGCGACGATCTTCCTGCTGCTCCGGGCCGAGGGGCCGGCGGCGATCGCTCGGTCGCATCGCGCGATCCGCTACCGGCAGATGCGGCCGCAAGAGGCGGAGGCCGCCACCCATTTCCTCGGAACCGCCGAGCTCCTCGGCGGCGTCCTGCCGGAGGACACCGCCGCGCTGGATGGGCTGCTGCGGGAGATCGCGGGCGAGGAGTTGCGCCCGGCGCTTCGAGCGGGCGAACCACGCCAGCCCGCGCCCGCGCCCGCAGCGCCGCCCGGGGAGGGGGTCGTGCTGTTCCGCGCGGGGCGGTGGAGCCGCTAGAGCTCCTTGCGCATGATGGTGAAGGTCGGGCGATCGAAGCCGCCATGCGTGCCCTCGCCGACCGCCCGGAAGCCAAGCTTCTCGAACAAGGCCCGGTTTGCGGGCAGCGCAATGCGGGCGTGCAGGGTGAGGGCGACCGCTCCCTCGGAGCGCACCAGCCGCTCCAGCTCGGCCATCAGCCTTGCGGCAAGGCCCCGACCCTGGTGCTCGGGCGCGACGGCCACCCGGCCGACATAGACGCCGCCCGCCTCCCGCGCCTGCTGGAAGAACAGACAGGCGACGATCTCTTCCCCTCCATCTGCCACCAGCGCGCGCTCCTGCAGGAGCTTGGCGCCGATCGTCTCGGCAGTTTCGCTGGAGGCGCCAGCCGGCGGCTGGAGCTTGCCCTCGTAGACAGCGAAGGCGCGGCGTATGAGAGCCGCAATGGCAGCGGCATCGGAAAACCCGCCAGCCCGGATGCGAAGCGCTGCGCGGCCTCTCATGCGCAAGCTCTGGCTGGGCGGCGGGTTACACGGCCTTGCGCATATCGATCATCACCGTCTCGGGCCGCGACTCATGCCCGTGCCGGCTCGTCTCGCGGAAGCCGAGGCGCTCGAACAGAGCGAGGTTCTGCGCCAGCACCTCGCGCACGCGCAAGGTGAGGGCGTGGACGCCCTCGCGCCGCGCCAGCTCCTCGGCCAGCGCCACCATGCGCGCCGTGATGCCGGAGCCGCGCTTTTCCGGCACGACCGAGACACGGGAGAGGAACAAGGCATCGCCCTTTCGCTCGAGGAACATGGCGCCAACCGGCGCCCCCTCGATGAAGGCGAGCGCGAGGCGGCCGCCGCGCTCCAAATGCGCGCGGACCGAGGCTTCGGTCTCCGTCAGCGCGCCCGGCGGCGGTTGCAGCTGGCCGTCATAGTCGGCGAAGGCGCGCTGCAGCACCTTCACCACCGCCGCGCGGTCGGCGGGCGAAGCCCAGCGGACGTCGATCGCCGGCGCGGCGGGCGACACCGGCGGCGGCGCGGCCTGGAGCAATTTACTTTCGAGCATAGCCGACCCTCTCCAACGATGCCCTTATTTCGTCGAGGATGGCCGGGTCGTCAATGGTCGCCGGCATGCGCCAGACCTCCGAATCGGCGATTTTTTGCATCGTGCCGCGGAGAATCTTGCCCGAGCGGGTCTTGGGCAGGCGCTTGACGACCGTGGCGGTCTTGAAGGCGGCGACCGGGCCGATCTTCTCGCGCACCAGCCTGACCGCCTCCGCCTCGATCTCGGCGGGCGGGCGCTTGACCCCCGCCTTCAGCACGAGAAAGCCCAAGGGCACCTGGCCCTTGATCGGGTCGGCGACGCCGATCACCGCGCATTCCGCGACGTCGGGGTGGGAGGCCAGCACCTCCTCCATGGCCCCGGTGGAGAGCCGGTGGCCAGCGACATTGATGATGTCGTCGGTGCGCGCCATCACATAGATGTAGCCGTCCTCGTCGATCATCCCGGCATCGGCGGTCTCGTAGAAGCCGGGGAAGCGGTCGAGATAGGACTTGCGGTAGCGCTCGTCGGCGTTCCACAGCGTCGGCAAGGTGCCGGGCGGCAGCGGCAGCTTGCAGACCAGCGCGCCGATCGCGCCCGGCGCGGCGGGCTTGCCCTCGGCGTCCAAGACGCGCACGTCCCAGCCGGGCACCGCCTTGGTCGGAGAGCCGTGCTTGACCGGCAAGGGCTCGATGCCCATGCAGTTCGCCGCGATGGCCCAGCCGGTCTCGGTCTGCCACCAGTGGTCGATCACCGGCACTTTGAGCTTCTCCTCGGCCCAGCGCAGCGTGTCGGGGTCCGAGCGCTCGCCGGCGAGGAATAGCGTGCGGAAGCGGGAGAGATCGTACTTGCCGATCTCGGCGCCTTGCGGGTCCTCGCGCTTGATCGCGCGGAAGGCGGTCGGCGCGGTGAAGAGCGCGGCCACTTTGTGCTGCGCGATCACGCGCCAGAAGGCGCCCGCGTCCGGCGTGCCGACGGGCTTGCCCTCATAGAGCACCGTCGTGCAGCCGCGCAGCAGCGGCGCATAGACGATGTAGGAGTGCCCGACGACCCAGCCGACATCGGAGGCCGCCCAGAATACCTCGCCCGCATCCACGCCATAGACCGCCTTCATGCTCCAGGTGAGCGCGACGGCATGGCCGCCCGTGTCGCGCACCACGCCCTTGGGCTGGCCGGTGGTGCCGGAGGTATAGAGGATGTAGAGCGGGTCGGTCGCCTCGACCGGCACGCAAGAGGCCGGCCTGGCGCCGGCCATCGCCTCCTCCCAGTCGAGGTCGCGACCGGGCTGCAGCTCCGCCCGCGATTGCGGCCGCTGCACGATGACGCAGCGCTCGGGCTTGGCCGAGGCAAGGCCGATCGCCTCGTCGAGCAGCGGCTTATAGGGCACGATCCGCCCGGGCTCGAGCCCGCAGGAGGCGGCGACGATCAGTTTGGGCTTGGCGTCGTCCAGCCGCGTCGCCAGCTCGCGCGCCGCAAAGCCGCCGAACACGACGGAGTGGATCGCGCCGATGCGCGCGCAAGCGAGCATGGCGATCGCCGCCTCGGGCACCATCGGCATGTAGAGGACGACGCGGTCGCCCTTAGCCACGCCGTGGGCCTTGAGCACGCCCGCGAAGCGCGCGACGAGATCCTTGAGCTGGGCGAAGGTGAAGCTGCGCACCTGCGCCGTCATCGGGCTGTCATAGATCAGTGCCGGTTGCGCGCCACGCCCCGCCTCGACATGCCGGTCGAGCGCATTGAAGCAGGTGTTGAGCCGCCCGCCGGCAAACCAGCGATAGAACGGCGCCCGGGAGGCGTCGAGCACGCGGCTCCAGCGCCGGTCCCAGTGGATCCCTTCGGCAACCTCGCCCCAGAAGCCCTCAGGGTCGCGCAAGGAGCGGGCGTGAGTCTCGGCGTAGCTGGGCATGGCTCCGCAACCTCGCAACCGGAAACCGCCGCAGTGTGCGGCGCGCGGACCTGGATGTGAAGGAGGTTTAGGGGGCGCGAGGGCCCCCACGCGCTAGGTGCGGGCGGGCGGGGCGCCGGGAGCCGGATGCGTTCCGTCCACCGCCACCTTGACCTCGCCGAACGGGCCGGTCCTTTCCTTCTCGCCGGCGGCGATCGCGCGCCACCAGTGGCAGGCGGCCTGGTGCCCCGGCTCGATCAGGTCGAGGGGCGGGATGTCCTCGGCGCAGATCGCGGTCGCATAGGGGCACCGCGTGCGGAAGACGCAGCCCGAGGGCGGCGCCAGCGGCGAGGGCAGATCGCCGGTGAGGACGAGCCGCTCCTTCTGGCGCTCGAGGTCGGGATCGGGGATCGGCACCGCCGAGACCAGCGCCTGAGTATAGGGGTGGCGCGGATTGCGATAGAGCTGGTCGCGATCGGCCAGCTCCATCACGCGCCCCAGATAGAGCACGAGGATGCGGTGGCTGATATGCCGCACGACCGAGAGATTGTGCGAGATGAAGATCAGCGACAGGTTGAACTCGCGCTGAAGGTCCATGAGAAGATTGACGATCTGCGCCTGGATCGACACATCGAGCGCGGAGACCGGCTCGTCGCAGACGATCAGGCGGGGTCTCAAGATCATCGCCCGCGCGACGCCCACACGCTGGCACTGGCCGCCGGAGAATTCGTGCGGGTAGCGATTGATCATGTGCGGCGAGAGGCCGACCTTGGCCAGCATGTCCTCCACCCGCGCGCGCACCTCCTTGCGCGAGAGCTTCGGCTGGAAGGTGCGCAAGGGCTCGGCGATGACGTCGCCGATGGTCATGCGCGGATCCAGCGAGGCGAGCGGGTCCTGGAAGATGATCTGCATATCCTCGCGCTTGGCGCGCATCGCTCCATGCGAAAGGGAGTCGAGCCGCTCGCCGAGCCAGATGACCGCGCCGTCGCTCGGCGGGATGAGCCTCAGGATGGCGCGGCCCAGCGTGGACTTCCCGCAGCCCGATTCGCCGACCACGCCCAAGGTTTCGCCGGGGTGCAAGTCGAAGCTGACCCCGTCCACCGCCTTGACCGGCACCATCTTGCCGAACAGACCACCGATCCGCACCGGGAAATGTACCTTGAGGTCGCGGACCGAGAGCAGTGCGGCCTCGCTCATGGCAGCCTCTCCAGGTG
>Ga0247830_10001248_pt1 | contig 10430 bp, 9 predicted proteins | sample 12C_Control_Day5_FD_207766 | JGI IMG/M metagenome (GOLD analysis project Ga0247830, IMG submission 207766) | Soil microbial communities from agricultural site in Penn Yan, New York, United States - 12C_Control_Day5 | ecosystem: Environmental > Terrestrial > Soil > Agricultural land | place: USA...
GCGACGACTGACTAGACTCCTCCTGCACGCAGATGAAGATGCTGGCCGCGACCGACGGCGATTCATCGTAAAACTTTGCCTGAACCCTAATGTCCGTGTCGCTACCGTCATCCTTCGTGGCGATGCCGATCGCGCCTCCAGCATACCCGGCCCGGTCCACAACTTCCTGAATGGCTGCTGTTACGTCGATCTCGATACTACCGTCTGATTCTGTCAGGATGGTGGCGGTCGATGCGCTCGTCAACGTCCGGCCTTCCACGTCGGCTACACTGGCAACCATCGATGACGCATCGGCATCATCCAGCCACGTACGCAGGCGCAGCGTTCCTCCCAGGCTGCCTGATCCGGAATGCTGAATCGTCAGCACAGCGCTAGAGACGTACTGGCCTTGCGATAGCCCTGGAACGGCGAACCTGTCCCACCTTCCCCACTGGTTCCCCGACTCATTTCCTAGTCGCTCGTTGGGCAGGCTGGTGCTGAACTGAAAACTCCCCTGCCTGTAGCGTGCATCGTCCGCGCCCGATTGAACACTGACCGTCACGCACGTGCCACTGGAACTGCTTAGCGATGAAGTAGAGGACGAGCTAAGCGAGCTGGTGGACGTGCTGGACGAGCTGCTTGAACTACTGGCGCTTGACGTGGACGTGCTGGAGCTGGAGCTGAGAGAGCTGGAGGACGATGAGCTGCTCTGGCTGCTGGTTGAGCTGGAGCTTAGCGAGCTGCTGCTGGACAGCGACGACGTGCTGCTGGATGAGCTTAGCGAGGACGTGCTCGATGACGATACGCTGCTGCTGCTAGAACTGCTGCTGCTGGAAATACTGCTCGTGCTGGATGAGGACAGCGACGACGTGCTGCTGCTGCTGCTCGTGCTGGAACTGGATGAGCTGGACTGGCTGGACGTGCTGGATGAGGAAATACTGCTGGTGCTGGAGCTGCTCGATACGTCGTCCCCGCACAGCTGGTCATACGCCAGCCCACTGCCGCTGTTGTACAGGAACGCGACTTCCTCATCGCTGAGCGGCCTGTTCCAGAATGCCACTTCATCGATCAGCCCGGACCAGTACAGCCCTTGCCGCGACGATGCTCCGATCTCAAATGTTTCCGTGCCGACGTTGATGCCGTTGGTATAAGCCTTGCTGTACTTGGTCCCGTTGACGAATAGATCGAGCGTCTCGTTGGGGATGTCCAGGCGACCGACTAGGTGATACCACGTGCCAGTCTGGGCATTTCCGAAAGTGCTGAGGATGACATCAGGTGCGCCGCCGCTGGCCACGGCAAATGCAATCGCTCCACCGCTATCGCGGTACAACGCGAACGTTGAGTTGGCATCTGCGCTGTTCTTCCACCCCTTGTTGACTGCCACCGGGAATCCAAGCGATCCGGCAAAACTATCCGCGTTGACCCAGGCTTGGACCGTCATCCCGTCATCGCCGGGCTGTAAGTCGCTGTGGCTATTGACAGAGCCGTACTCTGAATCCGTGTCGCCACCGAACACTCTGGCTCCATCCACCTTGCCGGTATCGGCCCCTACGGTGCCGCTTGTCTCCGTGGCGTCGTGGCTGTTGTGAACGTCCAGGAAATTGCCGCTGGCCTCATCCAGCGGGTAATACGCGCCCAGCCCGGTCAGCATGGCGCAGCCGCCGCTGGACGACGAACTGCTGCTGCTGATGCTTGAAGTGGAGCTTGATGAAATACTCGACGTGCTGCTGGATGAAATGCTCGACGTGCTACTGCTGGACGATGAACTGATCGAGCTTGTCGAACTGGATGACTCGCTGCTGGTGCTGCTACTGCTGGACAGCGTGCTCGTGCTGCTAGAGCTAATGCTGCTGGTGCTGCTTGAGCTAATGCTGGAGGAAGATGACGACTCGCTGCTGGTTGAGCTTGAACTGAGCGAGGACGTAGAGCTTGAGGACACGCTCGACGTGCTGCTGCTTGAGCTTAGCGAGGACGTGCTGGAGCTTGAAACGCTGGACGTTGACGATGAGGATGAACTGGATGAGGACGACTCACTGCTGGTGCTGCTGGACGATACGCTGCTGGTACTTGAACTGCTGACGCTGGACGTACTTGAGGAACTGGAGCTAGACGACGATGACTCGCTGCTGGTGCTGCTTGAGCTGATCGAGGACGTGCTGCTGCTGGACAGGCTCGACGTGGACGATGAGCTTGAGCTTGACGACGACGACTCGCTGGACGTGCTGCTTGATGAGACGCTGCTGGTGCTTGAGCTGGACGAGGATGAGGAGGATGACTCGCTGGACGTGCTGGAGCTACTAACCGATGACGTAGAGCTTGACGATACGCTGGATGTGCTGCTGCTGCTGACCGAGGACGTTGAGCTAGATTCGTCATCTACCGTAGCCGGCGACATGAGCCAATACTGCCGCCGGCGTTCGACGATCAGCGGGGCCGGTTCTGTTTGAACCGTGCCTGTCGCGGTCAGGTGATTCCCGCGTCCGCTATAGTCCCACGTGTCGCGCGAGTTCTTGATCTTATACCAGCCGTAAAGGTTGGCCGTGAACAGCGGATACCGCATGTTCCGCGACTGCGCCCACACTTCCCCGGCATCCAGTTGGCGATTGAAAACCATGACGTTGCGGACACGGCAGTCGGCCCAGTCCCCGTCATGGTCGTTGCCGATATACCATCGCGTATTGGAGGTGCCCTTTGCCGACGCCACGGACAGGTCGCGGATGCCGTTGACGTATCCGATGCCACGGTCTGCGGCCGTGGTGTTCGTGGGCCACGATGCGAGCGCGATGGTGTACCACTTGAGGAGCGTCAGCGACTGCCCGGTTGTCGATAGCGAACCCGACCACAGGTTCATGACGTGGGCAGAGCCGCCGGTCGAGTCGGCGTAAAGCTGGTCGTATAACCCGCTCGTGCCATGCCCAAACGAAAAGAACGTCTGCCCCTGATTGTTGTCGCTCATCAGCATGAACTCGCCGATGAACGTGGCTTGCCCGTTGGTGGCTAACGGGTCGGCGTCGCGACGTAGATCGTCACCAGAAGCATTAAGGCGAGCGCACTCCCACATCCCGCACCCCTTCTAGCCCGTGGCGTAGATGGGCAGGTATGTGATGGCGTGATTGCCGGCAGTGCCGTGGAGCGTGTTGGTGCCGCTGTTAAACGTGCTGGTCACCCAGAAGCCCCACTCCTGCGGCATGACGTAGTCGAACACGTACGCCAAACTTCGCGGCCCGCAGCTGTAAGTCTTGTTGGCCGTGGCGGCAGAGAGAATGTCCCGCCAGAAGTTGAGGGTGTTGCGCGTCTCGGCCGTGTGCGTCACGCCCGAATCTGAGCCGGTGTGATTCTGCGGATAGGCCGGGGTGTCGGCCACGGAGCCGTACGCCCAGAACTGGCCGAGGCCGACCTGCGCGCCGGTCGCCCCGGCCGTCAGCTTGACCACGATCGCCGCGTCCAGGTACAGGTTGCTGGTGTTGCTGATGGCCGTCGATTCGCGGCCGGCCACCAATGTGGCCGAACACGCCAGCGTGGCCAGCGTAATCGTCAGGTCGGCGCTGGCGGCGTAGGCTGTCTTGATGTCCGCGTTGGGCTTGTATTCCAGATACCAAGGGGCCTTGCCTAGCTGCTCATACTTCCGGTCGTCGTAGCCTTTAGGGATTTCTCGCTTGACGGTATAGAACTCCACGTCATGGCCTGGATGCTTGACCCTCCAGTCCGCATACGCCTGCGGGAATCGCTCTGGCGTGACGGTTTCGCGGTGCCGTCGCGGGCAGGTGTGGCACACAAAGTCCAGGTCGATCTTGACCAGCCCATTGTCTGGCAAGTGCGTCAAGCGGTGGATGACATCCAGCCGGTTCGTGAGCCTGGAGATATTTCGGTAAAGCAATCCGGACAGGACCGGCGAGGTTGCCGCACCCGCCAGTGCGCGGTTGCACTCCTCCAACTCGTGCTTGGCCTTGACGACCTCGTCCTGGATGCAAGTGCCGATCATGTCTGCTCCTCGCTTGCTTCCGGCCGCTCGATCACGCTGTACTTGAACGGCAGGTAGTGCAGGCTTTCCGGCCGCGACGTGTTGCGCACCCGCGCCGTCGCGGATTCCTGTTCGTTTCGCTCGCGTGCTATCCGGTCAGCCCCGCGCCGCGTTTCTGCGCCACAGTAAAAATTGCGCTGCCTGGATCGCTGGTTTTCTACTACGACCCAAAACGGCAATGCAGTGTCATTGTTCCCGTTCATTGCAGCATTGCCTGGAGGATGTCATTGAACGATAGGCCGCCTTCGAATGTCATTGTTGCCGGGCTGGCGGTTGATCCTGTCCCGCTGGCAAGCAGCTTCTCCGCCCGCGTCGCCTTTCGCCTTGCCACCGCCAATAGGTGCGTCCGGTTGGCTGGCGCAGGGTTCGTGCCGCCGGAGAAAATATCAGCGAACGCCTGCCGCACGTTGGGCAGCGACGGGTTGACTTCATTGGTGCCATTAAAAATTTCCCGCCATGCCGCCTGCTCACCCGCGCTCCTGGTGATGAACCCTGCGCCGGTCCAGTTGAACGTCGTTCCATCGGGGCCGACCGAGTTGACAAACTCACTCTTGGTGACGCTGGACCGCCAAACCCAGAAGTCGGGCGATGCTGGCAAGTTATAAATATCGGCGACAGCGAACGCCTTGTCGGAGTTCGTGGGATCGGCCTCCAAGGTCTGCATGGCCTGATCGGTGGCGGCTACAATGTCCGCCTTGATGGCCTGCAGTTGCGACGTTGGCAGTGTGGACACCGCCTGGAGTGCCAGCAGCTGCGATTGGGCGACCAGCAGCGGCGTGGCCTTGAGGCTTGGCGCTGGGACGCCAGCCACGAGGGCTACGACCAGCGGAATGACCGTTGCAATGACGCACACATACGTTGCTCGCTTCATGTCACTACCTCACTGTACAAAACATTCTAGCCTGGACGGCTCTCTAGTTTTCCTTCGGCAGCTCCGCGCCCACCTTGCCGGCAATGGCCGCCAGCACGTTGCGAACCCAGTGACCGAACTTGCGGTTGCCGATGATCTCCTCCTCGGCCTTGGTAAGCCGCAACTCCATCAGGGCAATTCGCTCCGTGTTGCTGACGTGCGTCTCCACTTTTTCCAGGCGGTGGCAAAACTCGTCCTGCTTCTCGGAGTGGTGCTTCTGTGTCACCTTTACCTCCGCCAGTTCGGTTTCGATCTTGGGCAAGGGCTTGAGCTGCTCGCCGATTGAACTGAGCCGATCCTTGATCAGCCAACCGACGACAGCCACGAACGTCGTCAGCACGAAGCCGATAACGCACATGACGATGCCTGCGACCCACTGCCACTCAGGACTCATGTTCGATCCTTACTTGGTCTGGTAACCGCCCGCCTTGGCCTGTCCCGTTCCGCGGCAAGCTAGGCAGGTCACCTTCTCGCCGTTTGTAATTCTGTGCCCCTTGCCGGCACACTGCCCGCACACGCCTGCGATGGACGTGGCGGGCTGCTGCATCTTGTTGGCTGGCGTCTTCATGCGCCGGTGGCCCCCACGCCCATGCCGCGGACAATGAGCATCATCTGCTCCCAGCGGTCGGTCCACTGCTTGAACTGGTCGCAATACTTGGGCTTGTCGTTGCTGTTGGACCACGGATCAAAAATCTCGCGGCCCTTGAGCGCCCCGGACTGCTGGAGCGCCTTGATCTCGTCCTTGGTCGGGACCTTCCCGCCGTCGCGCCCAGGACGGGCTTGCACCTGGATCATGCACGGGCTGGGACCGTACACCTTCTGGGCAATCTCCAGCATGATCGACACCAGCAAGTCATCGTCCAGGTCGTCGTGCTGGACGGACGGCACGTGGACGAACTTGGCGAACACCGACTTGAGCATGACGCTCTCGCTGGTGGTGGCCGCGTCGTTGATCTCTTTCAGCCGGGCCTGATCCTCCTCAAGCGGATCGTAAATTCGGATCGACTTGCGGGTGGGGTGAATGGCGATCCGCAGGCCGGGGATGTCCGGCATCTTGTTGAGGACCGAGCCCAGGTCGCGGCCCACGAACATGGATCGGGACCAGCGGCCGCGCAGGCGGAGCCGCATGTGGTCAAACGTGATGACACGCCCGCGATCATCGCCCATTTCCACCTGGAAGGGCGGCGGCAGGTTGTGCTCCTGCTGCGGTTGCGGGGTCGTGGCTGTGGCTGTGGCGTTACTCATTCCGAAAGTCTCCGCGGAAAGATAGATGCCGCCGTAAATTCGGCCGGCTGCGGCGATTCTATCCCTCGCATGGACGCTTGCGATAGCCCTTTAACCAAAGAGCGGCAGGGGAGCCGCGGAGAAGGCGTCCCCTGCCGCCAGTCTTGCAGCCGCCAGTCCCGCAGGACTGCCGGCCGCGCCACTACGCTTAGGCTTGCATCGTGCTGCTGTACGCAGCCGCGCCGCCGTCTTCCAGCTGACCACCCCACCGGGCGCGAGCCGAGATCATGAGCAGGTTCTTGCGAACCAGCGTCTGGCCCTCGGTGGTGGCCCGAACGGTGATGCCCAGCCGGCGATACATGCGATAGCGGGCCATGTTGGCGAAGAACGCCTGGGTGTTGGCCATGGCCTCCACGATGGCGTACTTGTGACCCATGAGCATGTAGTCGCCGTGGGTCATGCCGAAGATGCGGCGAGCATCCGAGGCACCGACCGCGATGGCGCGTGCCCGCTGGTAAGTCGTCTCGTTGGCGCAGAACATGATCCGGTCGGCCGGATAGCCCTGCTTGTACTTCTTCGTGACGCCGAAGAAGAACGACTCGTACACGCCGACCGTGGGCGCGGCGCTGCCGCCGGCCACGCTCGTGGTTCCGCCGGACACCGTGACGCCTTCCGGCTCCGTGGTGCCGTCGCCCACCGCGACCTGCTCATCCAGCCATGCCAGCTGGCGAATGCCGTACTGGCGATTGACCTCGCCCACGATGTCGATGGGCGAATCGCTGAGGAAGTCCAGGCCGATCTCGATCGCGCCGTCACAAACATAAATGTTGGTGTCGAACGCGGCGATGAAGCTGGTCGTGGTGAACAGCGTGATGTTGGTGTTGTCCGCGCCACCGCTGGTAAGCGTGACGTTGCCGATGGACACGCCTTCGATCCGGCGACCGCGGGCAATGGGCACGACGTTGACGGACGGGAACAGCTCGCCGTACAGGAGCGGCGTGGTGATGAGCATGTCATCAAACACGATGGGGGCCGCTTCCACGCCGCCGCTGGTCACGTCATCCAGAACAGCCTTCTGCTCCAGCTCGGTGAGCTTGCGGTTGTTAAAGCCTTCGAACTTTTCGCCCAAGGCCGTGGACTGACCGCCCCACTCCAGCTCCGCAAGCGCGAACTGGAGCAAATCCTTGTCGTGGTCCGTGAGCCGAAGCTGCGGCGGCAGACCCTTGCAGTGCTGCAAGCTGGCCTTGACGTACGCGCCGCACACCGCCGAATCGCGCTGCGAGGACTGCTGAATCACGCGCTTGAGCGGGCCTTCGCCCTCGCCCACCAGCTGGCCCGCGAACGGGTGCTTGGTGCCGCGGCTGTCCTGCATGGGATAGCGCAGCTCAGAACGCTTGTCGCTGTACCACTCGTGGGCGCGCTTGACGCGGACCACAGTGCCGGCAGCGCCTTTCTCGCCGCCTTCCGCCAGTGCCTTGCCCATGTTGGGCAGGGTGGCAGCCGCGGTGGCTGCGGCGTTCTGCTCGCCGAGCTTGGCCAGCGCGTCCAGCCCCTTCTCCAACTTGGTGGCCAAGTCGGCTTCCGGTTCGGCGGTCAGCTCCAGGAACTTCTCCTGGGTCAGCGCGTCCGTGATCAGCAGGCGCGAAGCCGCGGCCTTGGCCTGCTCGTCGGTGGCGTTGGCCGCCAAGCCGTTCTCGACCAGGAACTTCTTGAGTGCTGTGGTGATTTTCATGACAGGTTCTCCTTCGGACTTTGCGCCGCCGGTTTGTCCGGCCAGCATTCAGGAACGAAACAGCCGCTTTACTGGCGGCGCAACAGCTTCTTCATCTTGGCGGCCTTGTTGGCCGCGCGGTGTGATTTGAGGACGGTGTCAATCGCGTGCCGCACCCGCTCCAGCATGACCGGGTCTTCGCTGGACAGCAGGACTTCCGCGGCGGCCATGGGATCGGCGGCCTTGGGCTCCGCTTCCTCCGGGGCATCTTCTGCCGGGGTGGCCTCGTCCATGATCTCGGCCATGGTGCGCTTGATGCGCTCGCACATGGCCTTGGCCGGTCGGCTGAGCTCCATGGCCAGCAGCTCATCCACGTCGTCCAGGCATTCCTTGAGCCGGTTGTAATTGCGGGTGGACAGGACGCGGCCGGCCTTGATATCGACCGCGATCTCCACGGTGGCCGAGCCGACCGACTTGGTTGCCGGCACGGGCGCTTCGCGGCGCGGGCGGTAGCTGCTGCCGGCCAGTTGATTGGTGTTGATCAGCTCCCGCTGCTCATGCACCTTGGCCAGCGCCTTGACCAGGGCGTCGTCCACTTCGCCGCCGTCCTCGTCCTGGATGGTCTTGGCATAGTGGGCCAGCTCAAACAGGTGGGCACCGCTCAAGCCTTCCGTCTCGTCGGCCAGCGCATTGATGGCGTCCTCGCTGGCCCCCACCGCCCACTTGGTGAGCATCTTCACGCGCACCGCCTTGTCCGGCAGGTGGATTTCCAGCACGTCGTGGAACCGGCCGGGCCGATCCACCAGCGCCGACGGCAGCTGGTCCGGGAAGTTGGTGGTGAGGACGGTGGTGACCCCGCTGCTCTGGGACAGGCCATCCATTTCTGACTTGAGCAAGTCCACGGTGTAATCGTGGATGTAGTTGTCGATGTCCTCAAACAGAATCACCGATGGCCCCAGCTTGCGGGCCAGATCGAACGCCATGGTGAAGCAGCCGTACTGGCCGAGCTTGTAGAAGTCTTTGGCGCTCACCCAGATGTACGTGGCGTCGCACTCGTTCATCATGACGCGGGCCGACAGCGTCTTGCCGGTGCCGGGCGGGCCGGCCATGATGATCCCGCGATTGGCGGCGGCCTTGCCCTTTTCGTTGATGATCCGGGCCGTGCGCTTCAGCGCCTTCTCGTTCTTCTCGTTCAAGAACACGTCGTCCCACTTGGCCCCGGTCCGCTTTAGGAACCCGCCAGCCAGCGCGAACGCCTCGCCCTTTAACGGGTTGTTGTTTTCCAACCACGTCCAGGCGTCGTCAATCAGCTGCTGGCCCTTGGCCGCGTCCTCGGTGTACAGGATGTAATCCTGCCCATGCCATGATTCGTACGTGCGGATGACGTACTTCCAGCCGTCCGCGGCGACATAGAACCGGACGCCTTCCGTCAGGAACGTGGCCCGTTCGGTGCTCTTGATCTCCACGGTTTCATGGACGGGCGGGCGCTCGGTGCCTTGGTGGTCCAGGTTGCGTGTGTCCGCCACCTTGGCCCCGGCCGTCACGGTATCCATGGCCTTCATGAACCCGCCACGCATGGGACCGCCGGTGCCGGTGGCCAGCATCTGCAGGTCCTTCACGCCGCAGCCAATGAACCGGGCCGCCCATTCGATTTCGATGTTGGCCGGCTCCAGTCGCTCGGTGGCCACGTCGAACATTTTGCGGGTGATGTTCCGGCTGTCCTTGGCCATGCTCTTAATCACAGGCCGCGCGCCGGCCTCGTTCAGTTCCGACAGGTCGCCATCGGTGCCTTGGGTCAGCTTGAGCTCGTCGTCGGTGTACCACTGGCGAATGCCATCGCCGAACCGAACGGCATACACGGGGCCGGCATGCGTGGCAGCGATCTTGCCCTCGGCGTCCATGTCGCCCTTGCTGTTGGTAATCACCTTGACGCCATCGCCGATCTTGAACATGCCCTTGACTCCGCCGGGCTCGGTGCTGGCCGCCGGCTTGGGCAGCGACTCCACCGGGCCGGCATACTGCTGGTAAATCTCCGGTGACGCGCAGGGCATGTAGTTGCCGTTGCCAATCTGGTGGCAGCCCAGGCAGCCCAGGACTTCCCCGCGTGATTCGGCGTCAATCTCGGTGGCGAACTCGTCCCGCTTCATGGGGGCCTTGCCTGATTCTTCGGCCTTGCCGCCAGCCGGGTGGCCGCCGCAGCCGCAGTCGGCCGCCTTATTGCCGCCACAGCCGCACGGAGCGGCCTTCGGCGCGGCTTCGTCGGCCGGCTTGGCCTCCAGGGCCGCCTTGGCCTCCAGCAGCCCAGCCAGCGACGGGGCCTTGATCGTGTGGCGGTAATCGCCGATCTGCTGCGTGACGGCATACCCGCTGCGGAACCGCTTGGGCTGCAGGCTGCGCAGGTGCTTGGCATGGGCCTTGAAAACCTCGGACTTGAGCTTGCCCTTGCCAAACAGCTCCAGTTCCGCGTCCACGTTGCTGGGCACACTGACCAGCGACTCCTCCATGATTTCGTAGTTGATGACGCGGAAGCCTGGGGCGTCCTTGCGCTCTTCGAACTCCATGGCCCGGAAGCCGTGGCTGAACCG
>Ga0247830_10001250_pt1 | contig 10423 bp, 10 predicted proteins | sample 12C_Control_Day5_FD_207766 | JGI IMG/M metagenome (GOLD analysis project Ga0247830, IMG submission 207766) | Soil microbial communities from agricultural site in Penn Yan, New York, United States - 12C_Control_Day5 | ecosystem: Environmental > Terrestrial > Soil > Agricultural land | place...
TCGGTGGCGGTTGGGGCCTCACCCTGGCATGCGATTTCCGCATCGCCGCCGCCGACGCCCAGTTCTGGATCCCGGAGGTCGATCTCGGCGTCCCGCTCGGCGTCGCCTCCACCACGCGCTTCGTCCGCCTGGTCGGCCCGGCGCGCGCCAAGGAGATCATCCTCGAGTGCCGCCGGTACTCCGCCGAGGAGGCGCGCTCGATGGGGCTCGTCCACCGGGTGGTCCCGGGCGCCGAGCTCGACAAGCGCGTCAGCGAGCTCGCGGAGACGATGCTGAAGAAGCCGTTCCGGCCGCTCGCCGAGATGAAGGCGCGCATCAACGCCATCGCCCGCACCGGCATCCCCGAGGCCAACGCCATGACGGAGGGTTTTCTGGAAAGGGACTAGACTACTCGTCGTCTGTATAGTATCCATTCCGCATGGACCTCAGGCGCCGGATGGAGCTGCTGGCCGAATCCGCCGTCGCCGACCGTGACGCCGTCCCGCGCCCCCACCGTCCGGTCCCGGTCGGCCTGCGACCCCTCGCGTCGGTCGGGATCGCGGCCGTCCGGGTTCCCGGCGGCGCCACCACGAACCTCATGCGCGTCATGCAGACCAACGCGTGCTCGCTGTCATGCGGCTACTGTCCGACGTTCTGCGGCGGCAAGGTGGAGCGCGCGACCATCAGCCCGGAGGAGACGGCGCGGACGTTCATGGACGTTCACCGCCAGGGCGTCGCCCAGGGACTCTTCCTCACGTCCGGCGTTCCCGGCCGAGCGCATCGCGCCACCGACCGGATGCTTGCGACGCTCGATCTGCTGCGCCGGCGTGAAGGCTTCACGGGGTACGTTCACATCAAGCTGCTGCCCGGGGCCGAGCCCGCGCAGGTCGACGAGGCGGCGCGGCTCGCCACGCGCATCTCCGTCAATCTCGAGGCGCCGGCCGACACGTACGTACGCCGCCTCGCGCGCGAGAAGGACTTTGGCGGCGACCTGCTACCCAAGCTCGAGCGTGCCGCGCGTCAGCTCGCCTTACGGCGTCGCGAGCCAGGCGCCCTGCCCACCGCCGGTACCACCACCCAGTTCGTCGTCGGCGCCGCCGGCGAGCGCGACCGCGAGATTCTCGACGTCGTCGCGCGACTCGAGCGCCAGCGCCTGCTGCACCACGCCCACTTCAGCGCCTTCCAGCCCGTCGCCGGGACCCCGCTCGAGAACTTGCCCGCCACACCGGCGGCGCGCGAGCTCCGGCTGTACCAGGCCGAGCGCCTGCTGCGCCAGTACGGCTTCGCGTTCGACGAGCTCGCCTTCGAGGCCGACGGCAACCTCGCCCTCGAGGTCGATCCGAAGACGGCCTGGGCGCGCGCCCATCCCGAGCGGTTCCCGCTTGAGGTCACGCGCGCGCCGTACGAGGCGCTCGTGCGCGTGCCCGGCGTGGGGCCGACCACGGCGCGCCGCCTCGTGGACGGTCGCGCGCGAACGGTCCTACGCGGCCCCGATGACCTGCGGCGAGCGGGCGTCGACACCGTGCGCGCCGGCCTCTACCTCGCGCTGCACGGTCGCCGCCTCGCGATCACACCACCGCCCGAGCAGCTGCGACTGTTCGCCTCCGGCGCCCACCTCACGCAGGCGCCATACCGCACCCCGGTGCCGCCCTGCGCCTACCGCTGATCGCACGGAGGCCCGTTCCGACATCTCTAGCGCCGGCCGAAGACGTCGCGGAGCAGGTCGGTGACGCGGGCGGAGGGATTGGTGCGGATCTTCTTTTCCTCGTCGCCGACGACGAGGAAGAGACCGTCGAGGGCCTTGCCGACCACGTAGTGGTCGAGGTCGTACGGCTCGGTGTTCAGGAACGGGATGGACTGCGCGCGGCCAAGCAGCTCCTTGTACTGTCGCGTGACGCCGACCTGGCTCATGGATCGCTCGACGATCGGCCGGAACGCCGTGGTAAGCGAATCCGAGGTCTTTGCCTTGAAGTACTCCGTGGCGGCGGTGTCGCTGCCGTTGAGGATCTTCCGCGCGTCGTCGATGGTCATGGCGCCGATCGCGTCCCAGAAGATCTGCTTGGCCTGGGGCGCCGCGCGCTCCGCCGCGCGGTTCATGCCAAGCACCAGCTCGTCGACCTGACGCCCGTAGCCCACGGCACGCAGGCCGCTCTCGACGGTCTTCAGCCGCTCGGGCAGCAGGATCTTGATCAAGTGATTCTTGAAGTAGCCATCGGTCTTCCCGGTGATCGTGACGGCATTCGCGGTCCCGACCTCGAGCGCCTGCTTCAGCGCCTGACCGATCTTCACGTCGCCGATCGAGCCGTCGGATGGAAGACCAGGAATCTGTTCCGTGCCAGGTATTTGCGGGAACTGCTTCAGGATCTGGTCGAGCTGAGCGGATGCCGGCGCCGCTCCCAGCAGCGCGACCGCGGTGATGACGGCGAGCGTGCGCGCGATCATCGTCGCGAGGCCGCGTCGAGCTGTCGGGCCAGCCCGGCCACGTCGGAGACGGGCAGCTCGCACGTGTAGTTCCGGCAGACGTACGCCGTGGGCTTGGCGTCCACGGCGCCCCGGCCTTCCAGCAACGGGATCCCGCTCGATGCCTGGGGCTGTCCGTCGACCGCGCCGGCGGCGACGAGATTCGGCAGGTAGCGCCCGAACGCCTCGCGCGCGAGAGACGCGACCTCGTCGAGTGTCCGTGGCGCGACCAGGGCCAGCTCCACGCGGGGGCCGATGTGGAAGTCGAGCGCGCAGAGAAAGCGTCCGAACGCCGTCGGGTGTCGGCCCATCAGGTCGGCCATCGGCCGGAGCGCGGAGAGCGCGCGCTGCTCGTACATCGCCTCGCCGGTGAGCTCGGCCAGCCGCAGCAGCGCCTCGATGGCGACCGAGGAGCCGGAGGGCACGGCGTTGTCGTAGAGGTTGCGCGGCCTCACGATGAGCCGCTCGTGATCGGCGCCGGTGTCGTAGAAGCCGGCGAGGGCGTCGTCCCAGAAGAGGCGCAGCATCTCGTCGGCGAGCCCGCGCGCCTCGTCGAGCCAGCGCCGATCGAACGTCGCCTCGTAAAGCGCGACGAGCGCAGCCGACGTCATCGCGTAGTCCTCGAGGTAGCCCTTCAGCCGCGCCTGGCCCGCCTTCCACGTCCGCAGGAGGCGGCCGTCGCGTCGCATCGCCGACAGCACGAACTCGGCGTTGCGAACGGCCGCCGCCAGATAGTCGTCTCGGCCGAGGGCGCGGCCGGCCTCGGCCAGCGCCTGGCACATGAGCCCGTTCCACGCGGCGAGCACCTTGTCGTCGCGGCCCGGATGCACGCGGCGCTCGCGCGCCTCGTAGAGCTTGCGTCGGGCGGCCGCCATCCGATCCGGGTCCGGGGGCCCGGGCAGGTAGAGGATCGACGTCCCCTCGAAGTTCGGACCGCGGTCGACGCCCCAGTAGGCCATGGCCGCGTCGGCCTCGGCGCCGAGCACGGCGCGCATCTCCTCGGGCGTCCAGACGAAGAACTTCCCCTCGTGGCCCTCGGAGTCGGCGTCCTGCGCCGAGTAGAAGCCGCCCGCGGCGTCGGTCATCTCGCGCAGCACGTAGTCGAGGGTCTCCTCGCAGACGCGACGGCACTCCGGATCGCGGAGGGCGAGCCAGCCGTGGAGGTAGAGCGAGGCGAGCTGCGCGTTGTCGTAGAGCATCTTCTCGAAATGCGGCACCAGCCAGTGTGCGTCGACGGAGTAACGCGCGAAGCCACCGCCGAGCTGGTCGTAGATGCCGCCGCGGGCCATGCGGACGAGCGTGGTGTGGACCATGCGCGCCGCGTACTCGTTGCCGGAGCGCTTCGCGTAGCGCAGCACGAACTCCCAGATCATCGGCTGCGGGAACTTCGGAGCGCCGCCGAGCCCGCCGCGCTCCTCGTCGAACTGCGCGGAGATGCCCTGGAACGCCGAGGCCAGCACGTCGTCGGCCAGCGGCGTGCTCGCGCCACGCAGCCGCTCCGTCTGACCGAGCGATTCCGCGATCTCACGGCCGGACTGGATCACCTCGCCCTGCCGGTTCGTCCACGCGTCCGCGAGCGCGCCGAGGAGTCGCTGGAATCCCGGGAGCCCGTGCCGGTCCGTCGGCGGGAAGTAGGTACCACCGTAGAACGGCGTGCCGTCGGGCGCCAGGAACACCGTCATCGGCCAGCCGCCGTGCCCGGTCAGCGACTGTACCGCCTGCATGTAAATGTGATCGACGTCGGGCCGCTCCTCGCGGTCGACCTTGACGCTGACGAAGTGCCGGTTCATCAGGGCGGCCGTGTCGGGATCCTCGAACGACTCGCGCTCCATCACGTGACACCAGTGACACGCCGAGTAGCCGACCGACAGCAGGATCGGCTTGTTCTCGGCGCGCGCGCGGGCGAACGCCTCCTCGCCCCACGGGTACCAGTCGACGGGGTTGTGCGCGTGCTGCAGCAGGTAGGGACTGGTCTCGCGCGCCAGGCGGTTTTCGCTCATGCGGTGCTCAGCGCGGGAACGGCAGGTCGCTGACGGCGGCGCCGACCGCCCGCTCGCCGCTCTTCACCTCGACGCGGGTCCCGGGCGCGGCGTGCTGGCGTCGCACGAACGCGAGCGCGACCGGCCGCCCGAGCGCTGGCGAGCGCGTGGCGCTGGTGACGTGGCCGACGGCGGCGTCGCCCGCCCACACCTCCGCACCCACCGCCGGCGGCTCGCCGCCGTCCAGCACGAGCCCGCGCAGATGGCGATTGACGTGGCCGCGATCGCGGATTCGCACGACGACCTCCTGCCCCGGATAGCAGCCCTTGGTCTGCGACACGAGGGCGTCGAATGGGATCTCGGGGAGGAGCACGGAGGCGTCGACGTCGTGGCCGAACCGTGGCGTCCCCGCTTCGATGCGCAGCGTCTCCACGGCGCCCTGGCCGACGGCCCTCGCGCCCGCTGCCACCAGCGCGTCCCAGATCCGGGACGCGGCGTCCGCGTGCGCCATGATCCACGCCTCAGGCTCGCCCGTCTCGCCGGCACCGCGGACCAGTCGCACGTCCACGCCGTCCAGCGTGCCGGCCACGCTCGACCACGGCGGCTCCGCCGGCGCCGCACCGGCGAGTCGGCCGACGAGGACCGGCGCGTCCGGTCCGGCGACGAGCAGGAGCGCGCGCGCGGCGGTGACGTCCTCGAGGACCACCTTCTCGGCGAACAGGTACTTGTCGAGCATCTCGTAGGTGGCGGCGGCCATGCCGGGCGGCGTGACGAGCACGATCCGGTCGTCGAGCGCCCAGACGAGCAGCGTCACCTGGACCTTGCCGTGAATGTCGAGCAGCGTCGCCTGGCACCCCTGCCCCGGCGCCAGCGCCTTGACGTCGTTGCTCAGCAGCGCGTGGAGAAACGCGGCGCGGTCCCGTCCGGTCACCTCGATGACGCCGTGATCCGAGCGATCGATCACACCGGCACGCTGCCGCACCGCGCGGTACTCCAGCGCGGCGTCGCCGTAATCGAGCGGAATCTCGCGCACCGTCCCCGGCATGGCGTCATTCTACACGTGCTAGACTCCGCGCCGTGCGGAGACCGCCGGCGCTCCTCGTCGTCCGCAAGTTCCAGCGCGCGCTGCTCGCCTGGTACGCGCGGCACGGCCGCGATCTGCCGTGGCGCCGGACGCGCGTGCCGTATCGCGTGCTCGTCTCCGAGATCATGCTGCAGCAGACGCAGGTGGAGCGCGTGATTCCGAAGTATCGCCAGTTCCTGCGCACCTATCCGTCGCTGCGCGCGCTGGCGGCCGCCGACGTCGACGACGTGCGGCGCCTCTGGTATCCGCTCGGCTACAACATCCGCCCGGTGCGGCTACACGCGATCGCGCGCGAGACGGTGGCGCGCTACGGCGGACGCCTGCCCGCCGACGGCGAGGCGCTCCGCGCGCTACCCGGCATCGGCCGCTACACGGCGGGGGCGCTGCTCTCGTTCGCGTACGGCCGCGACGCCGCCATCCTCGACACCAACGTCCGGCGGGTGCTCGGCCGCGTCTTCCTCGGACCACGGCGCCTCGCCCGCACCCGCGGCGATCGTCGCTTCTGGAAGCTCGCGGAGGCGCTCGTGCCCGCCGGCCGCGCCTACGACTTCAACCAGGCCCTGATGGACTTCGGCGCCACCTGGTGCACGCCGCGCAAGCCCCGCTGCCCCCGGTGCCCGATGCGCGCGTTCTGCGCGACGGACCGCCATGCGCGCGCTTGACGGCAAGTCGGCGGTGATCGTGGGCGGCGGCACCGGCATCGGCCGCGCCACCGCGGAGCTGTTCGCGGCCGAGGGCGCGCGGGTCGTCATCTTCGGCCGCCGCTCGGCGCCGCTGGCCGAGACGGGACTGACCATCCGCGCGCATGGCGGAACCGTGCTCGAGGTCGTCGGCGACGTCGGGGTCGAGACCGACGTCGCGCGTCTGGTCGAGACGGCCGTCCGTGCGCACGGGGGGCTCGATGTCCTCGTGAACGCGGCGGCCGCCCGCGGCCCGAAGGCGCTCGAACAGATCACGCCGGCGGAGTTCGCCGAGTCGCTCCGCGTGAACCTCGTGGGGGCGTTCGCGGTGACGCGGGCGGCCGTGCCGCCGATGCGGGCGCGTGGCGGCGGCAGCATCGTCCACATCGGCTCGGCGCTCGCGACCGTGGCCACGCGCGACTTCGCGCCGTACATCGCCGCCAAGGGTGGCCTGAACGCCCTCGCCCGGGCCGCCGCCGTCGAGCTGGCCGGCGACGGCATCCGGGTCAACGTGGTGGCGCCGGGCACGATCGACACGCGCGCGGGCGCGGCCATCTCGGACTTCCGCAAGCGGATGATCGAGCGCCGCATCCCGATGGGCCGCGCCGGCCACGTCGACGACGTCGCTCACGCCTGCCTCTACCTCGCCTCCGACACCGCGCGCTACGTCACCGGCACCGTGCTGGCGATCGACGGCGGCTGGACGGCGTCCTGACGTGCCGCTCGTCATCGAGGTCACGGCCGCCCTCATCCGCGACGGCGACGGCCGCTACCTGATCACCCAGCGGCGGCGGGGCAGCCACCTGGCCGGGCTGTGGGAATTTCCGGGCGGCAAGCTGGAGGCCGGTGAGACGCCGGAGATCGGGCTGCGCCGCGAGCTCGAGGAGGAGCTGACGGCGACGTTCGAGGTCGGTCCTCTCGTGGAGACGATCCACTGGGAGTACCCGGACCGCACCATCGTGCTGCGCTTCTATCGCTGCCGTCACCTGTCGGGACCGATCGAGCCGCGCGAGGGCCAGGCGATGGCGTGGGTGGCCCCCGAGCGGCTCGGCGACTACGAGTTCCCGCCGGCAGACGGCGCGCTGATTCAACGGCTCAAGTCGCGCTAGATCTTCTCCCACATGAAGTGGCGACGGTTGCGGGTGTGGGGCCGGACCTGCGCGGGCCACCGCCCCTTCTCCACCGCGGCCGCCCACGCCGGGGTCACCAGCACGTCGGGGCTCTCGATCTCGTAGAGTGCCGTGTAGGCGGGCTCGCCGTCGATGACGATCTTCTTCCGCTCGCCGCCGATGAACATCTCGAGCTCGCGGCGCTTGAACCGCGCCACGGAGATCACGCCCGGCACCTGGAGGAGCGAGGGCACGTGCTCCTTGTCGTAGACCTCGTTGAAGATGGCGTCCGTGCCCGGCTCGACGTCCATGGCGGCGGTGAAGAGATAGCGGCTCTTGATCGGCATGATGACTCTCCTGTCTCGGGGTGAAGGTCAGTACCAGATCGCCATCGGCAAGCCGCGGGCGTCGTGTGACGGACGCGCGGGCAGACAGACGGCGCGGTCGCCCGCGATCCGCGCCGCCGACCAGCAGACGGCGTGGGCGTCGATGACGTCGTCGGCGGCGGCGCCGCGCGGCGGCCGCAACGCGGCGGCGCGGACGGCGCGGAACCGGCGCTCCAGCAGCGCGAGCCGCCGGCCGCGCCCGTCCGCCGAGCGCTTCGGCGGCAGGCCGGCGACCGCGCCCGCCATCTCGCGGAACGCCAGCTCCGGGTGCACTTCGCGCACCCGGCGCGCGAGCTCGGGCCGCCGGCCCAGCGCCGCGTCGACCTCGCGCAGCTTTCGGAACAGGCCGAAGCACTCGATCGAGATGCCGAGCCGCGCGGCCGAGGAGGCGCGGTTGACGGCCAGCGCGCGCGCGTAGGCGCGGGCCCGGAGCGCCGCCCGCACGGGCGGGGTGAAGACGCAGCACGCGCGACGGCCGAGCAGCCGTCGTGCCTGGCGATCGCACTCCCGGCCGCCCGGCGCCGCCCGGTCCAGGAGACCGATCGGCATGTCGACACCGATCACGTGCGCGCCGGCCGCCGTGTGCAAGACGTCGGCGAAGCGCGGAACCACATGCGTTGTGGCGCCGCCGGCGGAGGCGAGCACGACGACCCAGCCGGCGCGGCAGCCGTCGGCGCCGGCGACCAGTGGCGCCACGTCCGAGGTCAGGCCGGCCGCGGCGACTGCCCGGCCACCAGCGCGTCGTGCGCCATGGTCACCAGGGAGAGGATGTCGAAGACGGGGCGTCCGGTCTCGCGCTGGATGTCCGCGGTGTAGGGCGGCATGTTGGTGCACTCCAGGACGATCGCGCCCACATCCGGATGCTCGCTCACCAGACGGCGTGCCACACGGATGTGCTCCTCCCTCGCCAGGCCGACATCGAGCTCCAGCTCGTTGTCCAGGAGCGCGCGCGTGAACTCCTTCTCCGTCTCCAGCCCGACCACGGCCAGCGGCACGTCGGCGCCGATCCCGGCACCGCTCAGGTGCTCGGACGTGAGCGACGACGCGTTCACGGTCATGATGCCGACGCGCTGACCGGGCGGCAGCATGCGGTGGACGAGCGGCACGAGGAGCAGACTCGAGGTGAACACGGGCACGCGCACCGCCCGCGCCAGCTCGGCTTGGTACTTGATCAGGAACCCGCAGTTCGTGGTGATGGCGCCGACGCCCTCCCGCTCCAGCACCCTGGCCCCCTCGACGAACGCCGGCAGCAGTCCTTCCGCACCGCGGCGAACCACGAGATCGGGATCGGCGCCCGTCACCCGGTGGTAGCGCACCGGGAAGTGAAACGTCGACGCGTTGCCCATGTCGCCGTGGATGCGCGGGAAGCGCGTGTCGAGCATGAGGACACCGACCGTGAACCCGTACTGATTGAACCCGCCCCGGACGCGTCCGGTGGTCATCGCGGCCCTACTCTACCGCAGCCGAGCGCGCGCCCGCCCACGCGCTTTTTTAGGCCGGAACGGGCGCGCGAGGTCGCTATAAAAGGAACAGGGTGGCGCGCCAGCTCCGGCCGTGGCTGCACGTCGGTGTCGTGGTCGTCTTCGTTGCGCTGGTCACGGTGTTCCTCGGCCCTCGCATCTATGTCGACCAGACGATTCTCGTCGGCGACGGCACCTACTACGTCGATCCGTCGTTTCGTGCCGCCGTCCCCGCCGACGCCTACACCAGCCGGCCGCGGAACTTCCTGTCGCACGTCGACAACGCGCTGAACGGCTATCCGCGCATGCACTACGTGCAGACCACGCTTTCCGCCGGCGACATCCCGTGGTGGAACCCGTACCTCGGCCTCGGCATCCCGGGCGCCGGCACCGCCTCGGCCACCTTCGAGCCGATCGAGCTCGTCCTCGGCCGCGTGGTCTCCGTGCCCATGCTGTCGAACCTCAAGGCGGTGGCGGCGCTGGTGATCGGCGCCTACGGGATGTTCCTGCTCGTGGCAACGCTGGGGGCGTCGCCCACGGCCGCGCTGTTCGCGGGGATCGCGTTCGCGTTCAGCGGCTGGACGGTCGCCTGGCTCGGGCGCACCAACATGCTGGCCGAGATGTGGATGCCGTGGCTCTTCTGGGCGGCCGAGCGCGTGATCGGCGGCGCCTCGCCGCGCTTCGTCGGCGCCGTCGCGCTCTTCGCGGGCTTCGCCTGCCTGTCGAGCCATCCACAGACCGGCGTCCACATCCTCGCCGGGCTGGCCTGCTACGTGGCCGCGCGAATGCTCGCCAGCGGACTCCCGCGGCCGGTCGTGGCGGCACGCCTGGCCCTGATCGGAGCCGCGCTGCTCGTCGGCGTCGGCGTCGCGCTCGTGCAGCTCGTGCCGTCGGCCTCCGTGATCGCCCAGGCGGAGCTGCCGGCCCAGGGCCGGTCGCTGGCAGGGGGAGCCTCCGGCGTCCTCGGCGCCGCCTGGTCCGCCGTCATCGGCGACTGGACGATCATCCGCCGTGACTTGCCGACGGCGGTCATGAGCGTGGCGCCGCTGTTCTTCGGCACCCCGGCGACGGACACCTACTGGTGGCGTGGCTTGAACATGATGGAAGTGATGGCCTACGCGGGCCTGCTGCCGCTCTTCTTCGCCCTCCACGCGGCGGCGCGCCGGCGGGAAATCGCCGGCGTCGCCGTGTGGCTCGCGATGACGGCGGTGGCGTTCGGGGCGATGTACGCTCTGCCCCTCTTCAACGCCGTCAACTATCTGCCCGTCATCGGGCTGGCGAACAAC
>Ga0247830_10001251_pt1 | contig 10420 bp, 10 predicted proteins | sample 12C_Control_Day5_FD_207766 | JGI IMG/M metagenome (GOLD analysis project Ga0247830, IMG submission 207766) | Soil microbial communities from agricultural site in Penn Yan, New York, United States - 12C_Control_Day5 | ecosystem: Environmental > Terrestrial > Soil > Agricultural land | place...
ACTCGCGCAGCGGATACGCCATGAGCAGCCCGTAGAGGAAGTGCACGAGTCGGTCGAAGTGGTTGCGTTCCCAGCCCATCGCCTCGTTCAGGGAATGGCCGGTGAGCGCGCGCATCCAGTCGTCGTAGGGCACTTCCGAGTAGGTGTAATGCGCACCCACCGCGTGGGTACACAGGAACAGGAACACGAGGGTGTAGGACACCCGCGACATCAGGAACTTGCGATGCGAGGCCGCCATCGCCACCACGAACAGCGCCACCAGCACGTTCTCCAGCATCCAGTCGTCGCGGTGGCGCGGCTCGATGGCGAGCGCCACCCACAGCACGCCGAAGACGGCTCCAAGGAGCGCAAGGTACGCGCGGTGCGAAATCACGGGCGCATCGTACCCGACTGGCTCATGCGAACTCCTGGATGAGCCGGTTGACGAGCTGCGGGCCTTCGGCTTGCGAGGCATGGCCCAGGCCGGGCAGGCTGCGATATTCAGCGTGCGGAAACGCGGCCGCGATGTCCCTGCAGCCGGCTTCCGGGGTGACGGTGTCGGCGCTGCCGCAGGCGACTAGCACGGTGCCCGAGAAGCGCGCCGCATCCTGGCGGATGCTGCCGTTGGCTAGGCAGCAGGCGGCTTGCCGGTAGCCGTCCGGCCTTATGCGGCGGTAGTTCCAGCGCACCAGCTCGAGCGCAACGGCCGGCGCATCGGGCGAAAGCATGCCTGCCGCCCGCTGCTCCGCGAGGCCGTCGGGCCCCAGCTCGTCAAGCTGGCGCAGTCGGTCGGCGACCTTCGAGTAATCGCCGGCGTAGCCGCCTGCCGGGCTGATGAGCAGCAGCTTCCCGGGCGCGAACATACGCGCGTACGACGCGGCGACCAGGCAGCCGAGCGACTGCGCGACCAGCGTGAACGACTTCACCTGCAACGCACCGAGCAGCACGGACAGCGCCCGCGCGTAGTCCTCGGGTACCGGCTTATCGAGAAGGAACGCATCCGACTCGCCGTAGCCGGGCGCATCCCATGCTATGACGCGGTACCGTGCCGAAAGCGCCTCGAGCTGGAACAGCCAGGATGCCGAGCCCGAGCCGATGCCGTGGAGCAACGCGAGCACGGGACCTTGCCCCGCTTCCCTGAAGGCCAATCGCTTTCCGCCCACCACGACGGATTGCGATGGAAAGGCGGCGATCCGTTCCTCGAGCGCCATCAGTTCATGACATAGCCGCCATTGACGGGCAGCACCTGCCCGGTCATGAAGGCGGCATCGTCGGAAAGGAGAAACACGAGCGCTCCGCAGGCGTCTTCAGGCGCTTGCGCACGCTTGATGGCGCGACCTTCGAGATACTGGCGATGGCGCTCGGCCGGCACGTACTGCGTGGCTTCGACCTCGGTGAGGCCGGGCGCAAGGGCGTTCACCGTGATGCCGTCGGGCCCCAGCTCGCGCGCCATGCCGCGCGTCATGGCGATCACGGCTCCTTTGCTCGAAACGTAGGCGAGGAGCCTGGGCGCGCCCCACAGCGCGGTGTCCGAGGCCACGTTCACGACCTTGCCGCGGCTTCCGCGCAGCAGGGGAAGGCAGGCCTTGGTCATGAGCCATGCGCCGCGCACGTTCACCGCCATCACTCGGTCCCAGGTTTCCACGTCCAGCTCCTCCAGCGCGCGACCGCCGGAGCTGGTTATGGCTGCGTTGTTCACGAGGCCGTCGAGCCTTTCGATGCTCTCCGGGATGCGGGAGATGGCGCCGGGCGAGGCGAGATCGAGCTGCAGGAAGCGCGCGCCGATGGCACGCGCGACGTCCCGGCCCGACTCCAGGACGTCGGCAATCAGCACCTCGGCGCCGGCGCGGATCACAGCCTCGGCAAAGGCGCGGCCCAGGCCGCGCGCGCCGCCCGTGATGAGGATCTGCCGATTAGCGAGATTCATCCAGCGTGCGCGCCTGCTCGCGTGCCTGCGCCTCCAGCAGGCGGCGTACGCGCGCGAGGCCGACGTCGTGCTGGTAGAGGAACTCGCGGCTGCGCGCAGCCGGCGCCATGTTCTCGAGCAGCTCGTGGTCCTGCTCGAGCACCGCCCAGTGCAGGCCTTCGAGGCGGTTGCGGTACAGAAAGCGCCAGGCGTCGCGCTGCCAGCCCTGCACCCGACGGCAGCGCCAGAAGAACACCTGCGTGCGCTGGGCGTCGATGGGCGTGGCGAAACCGATGATGAAAAACGGGCCGCCGGGGCCGTACTTCTTCTGGTAGGGGATCGACAGGCGCATCCATTGCGCGCCCGATTCGCCCCATTCCACCCAGTCGAAGTTGACGCCCTGCTGGCTCGCCTTCTCGAACACGAGGCCGGTGGAGGTCTTCCTGAAGCGGAACTCCGCGGCCCTGTCGCCCTGCGCCATGGAATGCGACTGGGCATGGAGATAGGTTCCGTGCATCGGATCCATCACGTTGTCGATGGCATAGCGGTAGTTGCACTTCCACGCGGCGGTGCAGAGGAAGTGGGACCACTCCGCAGAAGCGAGCTGCTCGGGCAGCTCGAGCGCAGGCGGCTCCGGGTGCAGGGCGTCGCCGAAGTACACGAAGATTGCGCCGTGCAGCTCGCGCGCCGAATAGCGCTGCACCGCGGACTTGCCGACCAGCGGACAGCCTTCGATGGCCGGCACGGCGGCCACCACGCCGTCGCCCCGGACCTCGACGCCGTGATACCAGCAGGCGAGGCGATCGCCCAGGTTCCAGCCGAGGGAAAGCCGGGCGCCGCGATGAGGGCAGCGGTCTTCGAGCGCGTGGACCGCGCCTTGCCGGTCGCGCCACAGCACCAAGTGCTCGCCGAGCCGCGTGATGCCGAGCGGCCCGTCGTGCAGGCGCCAGGAGGGCAGCACCGGGTACCAGAAATTCCGTAGCCCCGTTTCGAGGAGCTGCTCGGCGGTCATGCGCCCAGTCGTCGCAGGGTTGCCTGGAAGGACGCCTCGGTCCAGGGCAGGCCGTCGGCATCGCGGCTGCCTTCGGCATTCAGCATCTCGACGACTTCGTGAAGCGCTTCGATGCCGCGGCCGAAAACCCGCTCCAGCGCGTCTCCCAGACGGTTTTCGAGCTCGGTCGGCGGCGCGGCGCGCGTCTGCCACTGGATGTTTTCCGGGATTTCGACCGAGCCGCGTTCGTCGCGGGCCCGTTCCTTCAGGAATCGGTTGTAGTCCATCACGGCACCGCCATCCCTTCAATCCATATCTCACCACTAATACCAAAAAATTAGGGGCGGACCCAGTAGCGTCCGGAGATTGTGATGCCTCGGGGTCATAACCTCTTGATCGTTTGACAGAATCGGCATCGAAAGGCGCTACCCGCGCATGCGACCGCCAGCTTAAACTGCACGCTTTCCGCCTCTATGGCACGGATGACATCGCGCGCGATCGTCGTCGGCGGCTCGCTCGGCGGGCTCCTTGCGGCCAACCTGCTCTCGGAGCTTGGCTGGGACGTCGAAGTCTACGAGCGCGTGCCCGACGACCTCGCCGCGCGCGGCGCCGGCATCGGCACCCACGAAGAGCTCCTCGCGACGCTCGGCAGGCTCGGCATCGCGATGGAGGAGCGGCTTGGCGCCCAGGTCGGCGACCGCGTGTGCCTGGATCGCGCGGGCAAGGTGGTCCATCGCACGCCGTGGGGCCACATCATGAGCGGCTGGGCCAATGTTTACCGGCCGCTCAAGGATCGATTTCCGGCCGAGCGGTATCACTTCGGAAAGGCTTTCGAGCGCTTCGAGCAGGACGAAAACCAGGTCGTGGCGCGCTTCGCCGACGGTTCCCGTGCGCGGGCCGATCTCCTCGTCGGCGCCGACGGCCTGCGCTCGGCGGTGCGCGCGCAGCTCTTCCCGGGACTTGAGCCGGCGTATGCCGGCTACGTAGCCTGGCGCGCGCTCGTCGACGAACGTACCCTTACCGCCGGGCTGCGGCGCCGGCTCGGCAACCTCTACTGGTTCGGCCTGCCCCCGGGCGAGATGTTCGTCGCCTACCCGGTGCCGTCGCGCGACGGCGTGCCGGGCCACCGTGACTGGAACATCGTCTGGTACCGCCCGATCGTCGGCGACGAGGCACTGCGCGACCTGTGCACCGACGCGGCCGGGCGCCACCACGGCCCGGCGATCCCGCCGCCGCTGGTGCGGCCCGAGGTCACCGCGACGCTGAAGCGCGATGCGCGCGCGCTGCTCGCGCCGCTCCTCGCCGAGCTCGTCGAGTGCTCACAGCCCTTCTTCCAGGCGATCTTCGACGTCGAATCGCCGCGCATCGCGGTGGGCCACGTGCTGCTGCTGGGCGACGCCGCCTTCGTCGCGCGCCCGCACGTCGGCATGGGCGTCACCAAGGCTGCGCTCGACGCGCTTTGCCTTTATCGTTCAATCGAAATGCACCCCGAAAGCGTGGCGGTGGCCTTGGCGCGCTACGACCGGCTGCGCGGTGAGTTCGGCCGGCGCTGCATCGCCCGCGCGCGGCGCCTGGGCGCCTACATCGAGGCGCGCGCGCGGCCGGGACGCGGCTGGAGCGCGCAGCAGCTCGACCAGGATCCCGAGCGGCTGCTGCGCGAGGTGGCCGCCTCACTCAAGGACATCCCTGAACTCGCGAGTGAGATCTGAATAACGGTTTATGGTTTACGCATCCGCGCCCGCACCAGGTCGATGTGCTGGCGCAGCGCGTAAAGCTCGTCGGTGTAGGAAAGCGGCACGGTGACGGCGAAGGCGCGCTGCTCCAGGCGGTCGAGCGCGGCGAGGAGGTCCTCGCGGCTTGCCTCCTTGTCCTCGAGCTGGTTCTCGATCTGCCGCAGGTGGCGGTACCAGCGGAAGATCTTCGAGCGCACGCGAAACTCGTACAGCGGGGGCAGCAGGCGCGAGAGGGGGATCAGCACGGCGATGATCGAGAAGAGCGCCACCCACATGCGGTCGATGAGGTTGGCGAGCCAGAAGGGCAGATAGCGCTGCAGGAAAGGCGGGCCGCCCTGGTAGAAGCGCTGCGCTTCCTTGGCGAGCGGATACTCGCCGGGACGATCGTTGGGGAATTCGCCGGCGCGCGCGATCCAGCCGGGCCCGCCGTGGATGCGCGAGGCGGCTTGCACGAAGAGCTGCATCAGCGCCGGATGGGTGTCCTCGCGCGATACCAGCGCCGTCGTGGTGGCGATGAGAGTGATGTCCTCGCGCGGCACGTCGCGCGACAGGTCCACCACCCCGCGCGGCAGCACCACCGGCACGAGGTAGGGAAAGCGGCGTGAGTACGCCTCGGCGTGCGCGTATTCGTAAAGGTGGATGTCGGGGGTCTGCAGCAGCATCTGCACCATCGGCGATTCCGGCGGCGACACGAACACCGCCGCGTCCAGCCGGCCCTCGAGCAGCGCAACCACTGCGGGCGTCTCGGCGAGCGCCTCGCGCGTGAGCTCGTCGCGGTCCACCAGGTTCGCTTCGAGCAGGCGCCGCGTGATCCCCGGGGTGCCGCTGCCCCGCACGCCGGTGTTGATGCGCAGCCCGCGCAGGTCGGCGAGGCGCTGCAGCGGCTTGCCGCGGCGGAAAATCCAGACCGGCTCGTAGTTCACGTTGCCGAGGGAGACGATGCCGCCGGCTTCGGCTCTTTCATCTTCATTCGAACCGCCCTGCACGAAGCCGATATCCACTGGCTCCTTCAAGTCTCGCAGCAGGCGCAGGTTTTCTCTCGCCCCCATGCTCGGCCTGAGCGCCACCTCGATGCCATAGCGCGAAAGCTCGGCGGCATAGCGCTTGCCGAGCTCAGCATACGCCGTGCCCTCGGGGCCGGTGGCGAGCACCACGCGCCGCGGCGGCGCGGGATCCAGCACGAAGTACGCTGCGACCAGCAGCGCGAGCGCGATGAGGACGAACGGGCCGGCGGTCAGGGCGAGGTCCCGGATCGAGACCAGCGCTACGCGGACCAGGCGCGGCACCTAGGCCAGGGCTTTGGTTTTTTCGGTGATGGGCGCCCTGGGGCGGGTGCTGTCGCCGGGCTCGATCTCGAACGTGAACTCGAGCCGGTAGGCATCTTCGCCGGTCTTCACGTAATCGCCGATCAGCGCGCGCGTGACGCCGAACTGGCTGTCGGTCTCCAGGTGCGGGTCGGTCGGGTCGTAGACCTGCGAGGCAATCGTCTTGTAGCCGGGCTTGTAGACCAGGAAATGCACGTGCGCCGGCCGCATGTTGTGGCGCTTCTGCGCAGCGAGCAGTGCGCCGTTGGGGCCGTCGGTGGGGACGGGATAGCCGGCCGGCTTGACGCTCACGAAGCTGAAGGAGCCGTCCGCCTCGGTGGTGAACTTGCCACGCAGGTTGAGCTCCGCCTGGGTGGGATCCTGGTTCTCGTACAGCCCCACGGGCGATGAGTGCCATACGTCGACTACGGCGCCTGCCACGGGGTTTCCCTCCAGATCCTGCACGAAGCCCGTGAAGTCCAGCCTCGGCCCGGGGGTGGGCGAGCGCAGCAGCGAAGCGCCGTTCTCCAGGTGCGGCGCGCCTTCGCGGAAGAACGGTCCGAGGTTGTTGGCCTGCGTCGGCCGCGCGCCCTTCAGCCCATTGTTGATCAGGCAGATGAGGTTCGACACGCCGAGCGCCCCGGCGATCAGCATGGCTTCGTTGTGGCTGGGGCTGGTCTTCTGGCCGATGGCGTTGATGTAGCCGATCGCCGCCTGGAACTCCTTCTCGGTCATGCGCGTTTCGCGCACGAAGGCGTGCAGGTGGCTGACCAGCGCGCTCAGCAGCTCCTTGGTCCTGGCGTCGGGCGTGCGGTGCATCTCCGCCAGCACCGCCCGGGTGACGTCGTCCTGTGTCTCGATGATCATGGACTTTCCTCGGTGTGAGGAAAGTCTAGCAAATCGCGGCAGGCGCCCTTGGGACACTCTTAAAAGCGCGGGACAGTCGTTCCCGCGAATGCGGGACCCATGTTATGCAGGAAGAAAACTGGACCCCCGCCTTCGCGGGGGCGACTTCGTCAGACGTTCCTTTCCTTAGTTGCGCCCGCGTCCGCCGCCGTGGCCGCCGCCACGCCCATGCCCGCCGTCCCGGCTGCCTTGTCGAAACCCGCCGTCTCGGCCGCCTTGCCGGAACCCGCCGTCGTGGCTGCCTTGCCGGGACTCACCCCGGCTCATCGAGCGCTGCTGGTTCACGATGTCGCCGCGGCTCTGGATGCGCGCTCCCTGGATGATCGGCTGGGCCGTCTGCGCCTGGTGCACGTGGTTGTGGATCGTCGCCCGGCTTTGAATGGGTGCCGGCCGATGGACCGGCACCGGTCGTTTCACCTGCACCGGTCGGTGGATGGGCACCGGCCGATGCGCGTGCACGCGCTGGATGTGCCGGTGGCGCCAATCGATGACCGGCCGGTGGACGTGCCGGGTGATCACCAGCGCTTGCGGGTGCCAGGGACGCCACGCGATCGGCCAGTGCGAATGCCACCACCACGGGCCATAAACGACCAGCGGGTTGTACCAGGGCACGTAGACGGCACCCGCATAGACCGGCTGCACCGTCACGTAGCTGTCGTGCTCTTGCACCGACTGGTAGCCGTCGGATTGCAGGTAGCCGGAAGCCTGCGCGCGCCTGCGGAGCACCTGCACCGTTTCCATGACTTGCGGCTCCTGCGCGATGAACGCGTAGCCGAGGTCAGTCGTCCACTGCGGGCTTTCGTCCATGCGGGCGAGGAGATCGGGGTAGGCAAGCAGCGCCTTCAGGCTGGGGTCCCAGGGCATCGGCTCCGCGGCGCGTACGGCCTCGTCGCCCCTCAGGTTCGGGTTGGCGCGTAGCCACGCGGCCGCTTCGCGCACGTCGTCCGGATAAGTAGCGGCGATCAGCACCTGCGAGAGCAGCGGGTCCGGGTAAAGCGCGATCGGCGCAAGCAGCGCGTCGAGCTCGGCCTGCTGGTAGACGCGCGGCTGCGCGTTGGCCGCGGCGGCCACTGCCAGGAGAAGGGCGGCGATGAGCGCTTTCATGGCGCCATTTAACGCCCGGCCGAAGCGCCCCGGCTGTACGAATGTGTAACCGAATGTACAGGCACGCATCCTGCAGCGAGGTACGCATGCGTGTCGCCGGCATGGCGTTCCTCCTGCTATTGATGCCATCGGCGCTCGCCGATACGGCAAATGTGGCAAAGGCGTCGGAGCTACTGGACTTCGATATCGCCAAGCCGCCGGCGGTAAAGGAAGCCGGCCTTGCCGCGCTCGACATCGACGGAGACGGCCAGATCTCCAAGGCCGAAGCCGCGGGAAATGCGGAAGTCACCGGCGGGTTCGACCGGGCGGACCGCAACCGCAACGGCAAGGTCAGCGTCGCCGAGTGGGAACGCTATGAAAAATGGCAGGAGCGCCGTGCGAAGGAGCGCGAGGCACGCCTCGCCCGTTCGAAGGCGAAGGGGTCGGCGAGCGCCGGCGGCACCGCGGCTAAGAAGCCGCGTGGTAGTGCTCCCTGACATCCCGCGCCGCGGCGGCGCGCCGCGGCAGCTCGTGGGTGGCGATGATGGCCTTGACCGGAAGGTGGTCGGACGCGAGCACGGCAAGCGGAGTACGGTGCGCCCCGAAGGCGAGTAGCGCGTGGCGTGGCCGCACCCACACCCGGTCGAGCGCGAACAGCGGCCAGCGCGAGGGAAACGTGCGCTCGGCGGGCGAGCGCCCGAACAGCGCGTTCAGCCAGCGCAGCGGCCGCCCGAGCGGCAACCATTCGTTGATGTCGCCGAGCACCACGGCGCGCTCGTAGGGCGGCGTGTCCTTCAGCAGCGACAGAAGCTTGCGCACCTGGTAGCGGCGTTCCGCCGGCTTGAGGCCGAGGTGCGTGACGATGACGCGCACCGTCTCGCCGTCGACCGCGAGGTCGACGTCCAGCGCGGTGCGCGGCTCGTGGCGCGGCCAGGTGTAGTCGTGATTTCGCACGGCGAGCACCCGTCGCCGCGTGAGCAGCGCGTTGCCCACGTGCCGGTCGTGCCACATGTGGTGCGGCCCGGCCACCGCGGTCATGTTGAGCTTGCGCTCCAGCACTTCCAGGCCGAACACCTCCTGCAAGCCGACGGTATCGCAACCGAGCTCGGTAATGACCTCGGCGATGCGCTCGGCGTCGCGTGCGCCGTCGCGGCCCACGCAGCCGTGCAGGTTGTAGGTGGCGACCCGGAGGCAGTCGGGCCCGAGTTGCTCGTCGAGGGCCCGCCAGTTAGCGAGACTGCCGGGTTGGCTCATCCATGCGTCCCGCCATCGCCGTGAACCAGCGCTTTACGGCCCAGCTGCCCGCGCCGAGCAGCGCGATGACGCCGGCGACGATCCACCAGTTGAAGCGCCCGCCCGACAGCGCGCTCTCCAGCTGGCCGCCGAAGACGGTGGTAGCCAGCGTGCCGGGCAGCATGCCGATCGCCGTGCCGACGGCAAGGTGCCACAGCTTCAGGCGCACCGCGCCCGCGACGATGCCTTCGACCGCGAACGGTGCGAGCGGCACGAGGCGCAGCAACGTCATGGCGAGAAGCCCGTACTTGCGGAGCACTTCGACCATGCGGTCGAGCCCGGCGCCGGCCAGCCGGCGCACGCTGTCGCGCCGCATGCGGCGGCCGACGTAGTAGGTAACCACGGCGGACGCGACGATGCCGGTGAGCGCGTAAACGAACCCCAGCCAGGGGCCGAAGGCGACGACCGCGGCGAGCGTGACGAGCGGCCGCGGGAACATGACGAAGCAGGCCGGCGTGTAGGCGAGCATCACCAGGAGAGGGGCCCACCACTGGCTGCCGAACTCCTTCGCCCAGGCAATCGTATTCTCGGGCGTCACGATGGCCGCAAGCGGGGTGAAGCGCCAGGTCGCGGCGAGCAGCGCGATGACGAGGACCACGGCGGCGAGCTTGCCCCACGCGGGGCGCTCGGCGAGGCGCGCTTCGGTGAAAAGCCGCTCGGTCTTCAGGATGTCGAGCGCGATGGGCTCGTCGGGATCGGCCACCGAGGCGATGCTGATGATCGCTTCGGGCCATTCCTTGATGTCTTCCAGCCGGCGCAGCGAGCGCCCCTCGTTGTGCAGCGTCGCGATGGCCGCGTGCAGCCCTTTTTCCTTCTGCAGCTCGGCTGAAAGCCGCTCGTGCGACACGCCCAGGTGCTCGGCGAGCAGCCGGTCGCGGAACTCGCGGATGGTGCGCGCCACCTGCGCATCGCCGCGCGACTCGATGAGCACGTCGCATTCGGTGTCCATGCCCATCGAGCGGTTGCACAGGTTGGCCGAGCCGACGCGCAGCGCGCTGTCGTCGATCACCATCGCCTTGGAGTGCACGTCGAGGCAGCACGAATCCGGCAGCCCCGGGATGTTCGGGTAGTACACGTGGAAGCGGCCGTAGCGATCGACCTGCCGCAGCCGCTGGATCAGCCTGGTGCGCAGCACGTGCATGGTGTGCTCCTCCAGCCAGCCGTGGCTCAGCAGGCGCAGCACCAGCACGATCTCGGGGCCGTCGGGTTCGGCGAGGCGGCTCTC
>Ga0247830_10001252_pt1 | contig 10420 bp, 9 predicted proteins | sample 12C_Control_Day5_FD_207766 | JGI IMG/M metagenome (GOLD analysis project Ga0247830, IMG submission 207766) | Soil microbial communities from agricultural site in Penn Yan, New York, United States - 12C_Control_Day5 | ecosystem: Environmental > Terrestrial > Soil > Agricultural land | place: USA...
TGGGGCCGTGTCGGGCGCTGGGGCCAAGGGCGGCCTCAAGCTCACGCAGTCTTCCCTGCGCGGAGAGGCCATCACGTTCGCGTTTCCCGCCAGTGGCGGCCGTCACCTGTTCAAGGGCACGGTGTCAGGCGACAAGATGGAAGGCAGCGTCGAGCTGGCTGGCGGCAAGGGCACGGTGAAGTGGAGCGCTACGCGCGTCAAGTCCTGACGCGCGCGAGGGATTAGGGATGAATGTGGAGGGATGACCGTCGCTCCTTGCGTCGCGACAACACCAGGTCCCTCCCTTTCACTGTCGTCCGGTCGGAAGACGAAGCTCTGAGCAGGCGCAGCGAAAGCGAGGGACTCTGAATCTCACGCGTAGCGGGGGGTCATCCCTCATCCCTCCGCCCTCATCCCCGGCGTTTCTCGTCAGTTGACGAGAAACCCTGGCGGCACCGCTTCCACCACCGCGCGTCTGTAAATCACCTGGCTGCTGGCGACATCGTGCAGCGCGCGGTTGCGCGCGTCGGTCACGATTTCGCCGTCCTTCAACAAGTCCCGGTGCAGCACCAATGGCTGCAGCATCATTGCAGAGAGCACCGTGGCGTGCTGCGGTGGCACGTAGTCGAGTGGCGCCGGCTGCGGTTCCGGCAGCGCCGTGGCGCTCGCCACGATGAAGCTGTTCACGTGCACCGCTCCCGGCCAGTTCGGGCGGTAGAGCGCAAGGTAGGGCAGCTCCGAGCGCAGCGTGGCGAGCAGATGCGCGTAGACGGTAGTGTGCTCGATGTCGGCGAAGGTGTTGAATACCGCGATGCCGCCAGGGCCGAGGCAGCGCCTGAGATCGGCGAAGAAGTCCCGCGTGAGGAGATAGTCGGGGGTGCCGTCGCCATGGAACAGGTCGACGAACACCACGTCGTAGCCGCGCCCGCAACGCTTCAGCTGCGTGCGCGCGTCGGCGAGATGAGTCTGCACGCGCGCGGTGTCGAACCCGAAATGACGGACCGCGGCGGTGAGCGAGGCCGGGTCGATCTCCACCGCTTCCACCGCCACCCCGCGCGCCGCGAGCCGCATGGGCACGATGCCCGCGCCGAGCCCCAGCGCCAGCGCCGATCCGATCCGCGGGCGATAGGTGTAAGCGAGCGCCTCGAGGGCATAGGTGTAGAACGACATCGAGCGGCCGTCCGAGCCAACCGTGTTCTGCACCAGACCGTCCTGGAAGTACAGGCGGGCGAAGCGCCCGCTTTCCTCCGGGACGCTGCGCAATATCTTGACTGTGCCGAACAGGGAGCGATAGCTCGCCTCGACCTGCCACGTGCGTCCGCCGTAGCTGGCCGGCCACATGCGCCCGATATAGGCGTCCGCTTGCCACAGCGCGAGCGCTGCGATCAACGCGGCCGCTGCGCCGGCGATTCCGACGCGGCGGCGCGCGGCGAGCGGCACCGGCGGCCGCATCACGGCCGTGCCGGTCAGGAACGCCAGCACGAGTGCCACTATCAACGTCGCCGAAAAATTGCTGACGTAGGGGATGAGCCCGAACGCGGTAGCGAAAACCCCCGCCACCGATCCGATAGTGCTGATGAAAAATACCTTGCCGGCACCGGCGTCTCCTGCCTTGCCGCCGCCGCGCGCGAGCAGCAGCGCGACGAGCAGCGGGTTCATGGCGGATGTCGCCACGAGCGGCACAAACAGGAGCACGATGCACGCCGCAAACGCCCCCAGCACGAGGTCGGCCGTGGCGAGCTTGGGGAAGAGGTAGGGGTACACCAGGCACGCGGCGACGATCGCGAATGCAGCGATGGCGGGCATCAGCGCGTAGAGCTGCGCGAGGCGCGGAACGCTGTCGGCCGTGCCGCGTGCGGCGGCCATTCTGCCACCGCCCCAGTAGCCCAGGGCGAGCGCAGCCAGCGTGATCGAGAGAATGCCGGTCCAGATGTACAGGCTTACGCCGAAGTAAGGCGTCATGATGCGCGAGGCGAGCAGCTCCAGCGCGAGAATGGCGGCGCCGGAGATGAAAAGCATGATGTAGAGCAGCATGGTTCGGGGAAATAGTCGGGTATAATTCCCGCCACTTTCTGGACTCGGAATATAACCCACCTTCGCTGCTCAGCGGAGGCGGGCTCATAAGGAATCCACCCGTGCGGTCCATATCGTGTCACGAGGCACGCCAGGCCCTGTCGTGGCCTGTCGCGATCTTCCTGCTGGCGGCATTTCCCGTCGCGCCCGCAACGGCGGCGGAGGCCCGCGTGCCGTACGTTCCGACGCCGCAGGAAGTCGTCGACCGCATGCTGGAAATCGGCAAGGTCGATTCCCGCGATTACCTGATCGACCTCGGCTCGGGCGACGGGCGCATCGTGATCACGGCGGCGAAGAAGCATGGAACGCGCGGCTTCGGCGTGGATCTCAATCCGGACCGCATCAACGAAAGCAACGAGAACGCGAAGCTCGCCGGCGTCACCGATAAGGTCGCGTTCTACCAGCGCAACCTGTTCGAAACCGATCTTTCGCAGGCCACGGTCATCACGATGTACCTCTTGCCGCGCGTAAACCTCGAGCTGCGGCCGAAGCTGCTCGCGCTGGTGCCCGGCACGCGACTGGTATCGCACGACTTCGACATGGGCGACTGGAAGCCCGACGCGCAGGCCAGCCTGGAAGTAAAGGACAAGTACGGCGGCGCCGGCGGTACGAGCGAGGTCTATTACTGGGTCGTGCCAGCGCGGGTCGCGGGCGCCTGGAACTGGCAGATTCAGGTGTCGGGCAAGCCGCAATCCTACGAGATGCGGCTGGAGCAAAAACACCAGGTCGTGACCGGTTCCGCCTCGCTTGCAGGCCGTACCGCCTCGCTCCAGGGCGTGGCTTTGCGCGGCAAGGATATCCAGTTCAGCTTCACGATCGACGTCAACGGCGCTCCCGTGAAGCACGTCTTCACCGGCAAGATCGAGGGCGACGCCATCAACGGCGCCGTCGCGCTTTCCGGAGCCCGCGTGCAGGCGCAGATCGAATGGAACGCGCGCCGGGGCTCGCGGCCCGCCGCTGCAATACCGCTGCACGTCGCGCAGTCGCGCGCCGCCGGCGCACGCCATTGATGCGCGGCCGCGTCACCATCGGGCGCGCCGCGCGGCTCGCAGCCATCCTCCTGACCGGATGGCTGGCAGCGCACGGCGCGCTCGCGCAGGACTGGGGCGACACGCCCTACGTCCAGACGCCGATCAACGTGGTCGAGCGCATGCTGGAGATCGCCAAGGTGGGGCCCGGCGACTACGTAATTGACCTCGGCTCCGGCGATGGGCGCATGGTGATCACGGCGGCAAAGAAGCGCGGGGCGCGCGGATTCGGCGTGGACCTCGATCGCAAGCTGGTCGCGCTTGCCAACCGCAATGCCGCCAAGGCCGGCGTTGCCGACCGCGCGAAGTTCTACGAGCGCGATCTTCACGTTACCGACGTCAGCCCGGCCACGGTGATGAGCATCTACCTGTTGCCGGAAGTGAACCTGATGATACGGACCCAGCTGCTGAAGACGCTGAAGCCCGGCACGCGCATCGTCTCCCACGACTACGGCATGGGATCGTGGCCGCCGGACTCCCAGGAGGAGATCGCGGCCCCGGGCAAGACGGTCGGCATCGGCGAGCGCAGCAAGATCTACTACTGGATGGTGCCGGGCCGCGCGGCCGGGCGCTGGCGCTGGAAGCTGGCGTCCGACGGCAAGCCCGTCGAATTCGATCTGGCGCTCCAGCAGAATTTCCAGGTCATCGAGGGCACGCTCGTCGCCTCGGGACGCACCGCCAAAGTCGCGAGCAGGCTGGCAGGCGAAAACATTGCTTTCGGCGCGGTCGTCAACGGCGTCAAGTACGAGTTCTCGGGCCGGATTCTCGGCAACGCCATCGAGGGCAAGGCGCGAATCGCGGCTGGCGGGACGACGCGCGAGCTGCCGTGGTCCGCGACCCGGGTCGAGACCTGGGATCCGCGGCATGCGGCGCTGACCCGGGAAGACGCACTGAAGGAGATGCATTGAGGAGGGCGTGGTTTCTCGCGCTCGCGGCCCTCGCCTGGGCGGTCTGCGGTTCTGCCGGTGCTGCCACACCCGGCTCTCCGGATGTTCCAACGCCCTATGTTCCCTCGACGACGGTTGCCGTGGACGAGATGCTGCGCCTCGCCGCGGTCGGCCCGTCCGACCTCGTGGCCGACCTGGGATCGGGAGACGGCAGGGTGGTTATCGCGGCGGCGCGCGACTACGGCGCGCGCGGGCTGGGCATCGAGCTCGACGCCAGGCTGGTCGAGCAGAGCCGCGTCCATGCCCGGGAAGCCGGGGTGGAGGAGCGAGTGAGCTTCCGCCAGGGCGACGTCCTGGTCGCAGACTACCGCGACGCGACGGTAGTCACGCTCTACCTGCTGCCCAACCTGGTGGAAAAGCTCAAGCCGCGGCTGCTCGACCTCAGGCCCGGCACCCGCATCGTCGCGCATGACTACGGCTTCTCCGACTGGAAGCCGGATCGCCGGGTCGTCATTTCCAAGTCCTACATGCTCTACGTCGTGCCGGCGAAGGTCGGCGGCAAGTGGCGGCTGGAGGCCGAGCTGCCGGGTGTCGGGCACGAGCTCGATTTCGATCTGGAACAGAGCTTCCAGGAGATCCGCGGCGGCGCGCGGGTCACGGGCGGCTACCTGCCGGCCTTCGAAGCGCGCCTCGAAGGCGACCGCATCTCGTTCGTGCTGGTGGACGGCACGGCAAGCCATCGCTTCGAGGGACGCGTCACGAGCAGCCTGGAAATGCAGGGAGAAGTGCGTTCGGGCGTTGGCCGCACGCTTGCGGCGAACCGCTGGCGCGCAACGCGCGTCATCGGTGTGGGAGAGGCCGACGACGTCAAGCCGGTGACGCAGTGACGAGGTGAAGGAGTGACGGTCACGAATCTGAATCTTGCCAACCCTTTTCGCGCTGGCCTGCTGGCGGTGGGCCTGCTGACAGCTCCTGCCGTCCCCGCCCAGGACGTCCCTTTCGTGCCGACCCCGCAGGTGACGGTGGACGAGATGCTGCGGCTCGCCGGCGTGGGGCCGCAGGACTTCGTCCTCGATCTCGGATCGGGCGACGGGCGCATCGTCATCACCGCCGCGCGCAAGTTCGGCGCGCGCGGGACCGGCGTGGATCTCGACTATCACCTGGTGATCCAGAGCGAGGAGAGCGCGCGGCAGGCCGGCGTCGAGGACAGGGTGAAGTTCCTGCAGCAGGACCTCTTCAAGACCGACCTCGGACAGGCGACCGTGATCACGATGTACCTGCTGCCGGCCGTGACGCGCAAGCTGGTGCCGAGCCTGCTCAACCTCAAGCCCGGCACCCGCATCGTGTCGCACGATTTCGATCTCGGGGACTGGAAACCGGACCGCAAGACCTACATCCGCAAGAACGTTTTCCTCTGGATCGTGCCGGCGAAGGTGGCAGGGCGTTGGCGGGCGCGTCTCGCGCTGCCGCCCATCGAGCGCCAACTCGAGCTCGAGTTCACGCAGCGCTTCCAGGAGGTGGACGCGCACGCGCGCCTGAACGGCGTGCCGATGCAGACCTGGGAGGTCAAGCTCGAAGGCGATCGCGTCTCGTTCGCGCTGGTGGACAGCGCCGACCGCGAGAACGAGGCAACGCTGTATTTCGAGGGCCGCGTGAGCGGCGACGTCATGGAGGGCAATCTCGTCCGCGGCGCCGGCTCCACCCGTGTCACTGCCCCGTGGCGCGCCGTGAGGTCCAAGTGACGGCGTGGGTACGGGCCGCGCTGCTGCTTTGCGCCGCTCTGCCGGCGCTTGCGCCGGCCGCCGAGCAGCACCAGCAGGCGGATGTCCCCTTCGTGGTGACCCCGCCGAACGTAGTGGACGCGATGCTGAAGATCGCCGGCGTCAGCGCCCGCGACTTCGTCATCGATCTCGGCTCGGGCGACGGGCGCATCCTCATCGCCGCCGCAAAGCAATACGGCGCGCGCGGGCTGGGCGTGGACATCGATCCTCATCTCGTCGATACCGCGCGCCAGCAGGCCAGGCGCGAGGGCGTGGCCGACCGCGTGCGCTTTATCGTGGAGAATCTCTTTACCACGGAGCTCGACAGCGCGACGGTGCTGACCATGTATCTTTACCCGCGGGTGATGACGCAGCTGCGGCCGCGCATGTTTGCGGAATTGAAGCCGGGCTCGCGCATCGTCTCCCACGAGTTCGACATGGAAGACTGGCCGGCGGACGGCCGGGTCACCATACCGGTCCCCGACAAGCCCTATGGGCCGCCGTCGAGCGATGTCTTTCTCTGGATCCTGCCCGCCAACGCGGCTGGCGTCTGGCGCTGGCGTGCCGCCGAGGTGGATTACGAGGTGACGCTGTCCCAGACCTTCCAGGCGCTGGAAGGCGGGGCGGTGGCCGGCGGCAGGGCGGGGCGCGTGGAACGCGGGAAGATGCAGGGCGACGAGATTCGCCTGACCCTCACCGCGGAGGTGGGCGGCCGGATGCAGCGCCAGGAGTTGAGCGGGCGCGTAAGCGGTGACTCGATCAGCGGCACGATAAAGACGGACGGTGGCGAGCGCGACTGGAAGGCTGCGCGCGCGCGGCGCGGTAACATAGACATAAAACAGTGACCGGTGACCCGTGATCGGTGACCGGATTCTTGATGCAATGGAGTCGAAATGAGGGAGCCAAAATGAAGGTGTCGATGAAGGCGGCAACACGATGGAAGGGAATGCTGGCCGCGGCGCTCATGCTGCTCGTGCCGGCGGCGGAGGCGCAGGATGGACGCGGGGACGTGGTCTACGTGCCCACGCCGCAGATTGTGGTGGACGAGATGCTGAGCATGGCGAAGGTCGGTCCCAACGACTACATCATCGACCTCGGCTCCGGCGACGGGCGCATCGTTATTACGGCCGCCAAGAGGCTCGGCGCGCGCGGCTTCGGCGTGGATCTCGATACCTATCTGCTCAAAATCGCCAACGAGACCGCGCGCAAGGAAGGCGTGGCCGATCGCGCGAATTTCGTCGAGCAGAACCTGTTTGAGACCGATCTTTCCCGTGCCACGGTCGTCAGCAGCTACCTGCTGCCGGATATGAACGCCAAGCTGCGGCCGAGGCTCCTCGCGCTCAAGCCCGGCACGCGAGTGGTGGCTCACGACTACGCCATGGGAGAGTGGGATCCCGACCAGGAAAAAGTGCTGGTAGTGCCCGAGAAAGTCGTCGGCGATCCGGGCAAGAGCTATATCTATCTGTATATCGTGCCCGCGCGGGTGGCTGGACGCTGGGAGTCGGAGATTGCCATGTCCGGGGGCAAGCCCGTGCCGTATCACTTCAGTCTCGAACAGCACTATCAGCTGGTGCATGGCACGGTACGCATTGGTGATCGAGACATGAAGCTGCCGCAGTTCCGGTTGGCGGGCGAGCAGATCGCCTTCAATCTGGCCGTGCCCGGAATGAGCGGGCCGACGCCGCACCGCTTCAGCGGCACGGTCAAGGGCGACCTCATCGACGGTTCCGTGGCCGTGGGTGAAGGGGCGAGCCGGCGCGTGCTGCCCTGGAAGGCCAAGCTCACCGCGCGCGGCGAGGCGCACATGAGCGCGCTCGGCAACAACCTGGCGGGCGCCGTCCAGTGAGCACTGGCGGCCAAGGGACGGGAGGGCAGCCGCGGCAGACGCTGTCACTCTTCGACGCGGTCACAATGATCGTCGGCTTGATCGTCGGTGCGGGCATATTCGGCACCCCCTCGATCGTCGCGGGCGCTGCCGGCAGTGAAGGCCTCCTGATCACGTACTGGATTGCGGGCGGGGTGTTCGCCGTCATCGGCGCGCTGTCCTACGCCGAGCTCTCCACCGCCTTCCCGTCGGCGGGCGGCGAATATCATTTCATTCAGCGGGCCTACGGCCGCTCGCTCGCATTTCTCTATGGCTGGGCGCGCATGACGGTTATCGTCGCGGGTTCGATCGCCGTATTCGCCTTCCTGTTCGGCGACTACATGTCGCGAGTGGTGAACCTGGGCGCCTATTCCTCCGCGATCTGGGCCGCGCTGGTGGTGATAGCGCTCACCCTCGTCAACTATCTCGGGATCCGCGAGGGCAAGGCCACCCAGAACTTCTTTACGGTGCTGGAAGTGGGCGGGCTGGTGATGATCGTGGTTGCCGGCCTCTTGCTCGCTCCTGCGCCGGCGGCAACCGTGGCTCCCGCGGCGGCAGGCTCCGGGCCGTGGTACATGGGCGCGGGCATTGGCACTGCGATGCTGTTCGTGCTGTTTACCTACGGCGGGTGGAACGATGCCGCGTACATCTCTGCCGAGGTGCGTGATCGCGACCGCAACATGGTGCGGGCCCTGCTGATCGCGATTGGCGTGGTCACGCTGCTATACATTCTCGTCAACCTGGCCTATCTCAAGGGCCTGGGCTACGCCGCCATGGCGCGGTCGGACGCCGTTGCGGCCGACCTGCTGAAAGCCGTCTGGGGCGGAGCGGGAGAGACGGTCATCTCGTTCGCGATTGCGATCGCGGCGCTGACTTCGGTGAACGGCTCGATCATCGTCGGCGCACGCTCCAACTACGCGCTCGGGCGCGACTGGCCGCTGCTGGGATTTCTCGGCCAATGGCACGAGGCCAGCGGCTCGCCGCGCACCGCCATGCTGGTGCAGGGGGGCATCGCGCTGGCGCTGGTGGGGTTCGGCGCAATCCGCAATGCCGGCTTCAAGGGCTTGGTCGAGTATTCCCTGCCGGTGTTCTGGGGCTTCTTCCTGCTGGTCGGCATCGCGGTGTTCGTGTTGAGAGCGAAGGAACCCAACGCGCCGCGGCCGTTCCGGGTGCCGGGCTATCCGGTAGTGCCGGCGATATTCGTCCTGATGTGCGCCTACCTGCTGTATTCGAGCATCGTCTATCACCGCACGCACGCGCTGTGGGGGCTGGGGGTGCTGGCCATCGGCGCCGTGGTGATGCTGTTCGCGGGAAAGAAGAAAGCCTGAGGCGGACGAAGCGGTGAAGCACGCCTCGATCGGATTCGTTTCCGCCATCCGCCCGCCGTCTGTGATGCGGTCATCCGCCATGCTCGCGAAGCGAGCCGCTGCCGTCCTGGCGACAGCGTTCCTGCTTGCCGCGCCCGCGGGCGCGCAGGAAGGTGAAGGCGACGTCGTTTACGTTCCGACGCCGCAGCACGTCGTGGACGAAATGCTGGCGATGGCCAAGATTGGCCCATCCGACACCGTCATCGACCTGGGCTCGGGCGACGGACGCATCGTCATCACCGCGGCGAAAAAGCACGGTGCCCGCGGCACTGGGGTGGATCTCGATCGCGTCCTGCTCAAGCGCGCGAACGAGAACGCGCGCAAGGAAGGGGTCGCCGATCGCGCGCGCTTCGTCGAGCAGAACCTGTTCGAGACCGATCTCGGCCCGGCAACGGTCATCACGAGCTACCTGCTGCCGGAGATGAACCTCAAGCTGCGCCCGAAACTCCTCGCTTTGAAGCCCGGCACGCGCATCGTCGCCCACGATTACGAGATCGAGGCCTGGCCGCCGGACGCCGAGAAGGTCCTGGACGTGCCCGGCAAGACGGTTGGGCATCCGGGCAAGAGCCACGTCTACCTCTACATCGTGCCGGCGCGGATGGCGGGCGAGTGGCGTTCCCAGGTCGCCCACGGCCGCGATACCGTTCCCTACGAATTCTCGTTCGAGCAGGATTTCCAGTTCGTCGAAGGTGTTGCTCGCGTCGGCAACCGGGACGGGAAGATCGCGGAATTCAAGCTGGCGGGAGACCGGCTCGAGTTCGCCACGCGGCTGAGCGTGCGCGGACAGGTCCTCGACCATCGTTTCGCCGGACTGGTAAGGGGCGACACGATCGAGGGAACCATGACGATCGGCCGTGGCGCAGCGCAGCGCACGCTGCCCTGGAGCGCCAAGCTCGCGCAGGCGCGGGACGTGACCTACGGCGCTGGCCGCGCGCCGCGGCAGTTCCGGCATCTCAAGCAGTGACGCATTGATGGCGACCGGGTTCTGATTTACGCCGGCTGCGCGCGTGCTACGATGTAGCGTTCCCGTTCCGCCTGGTTCCGTGAATTCCGATGGATTTCCGCTACGCCCACGCGAACGACAAAGACTGGCGTAAGGCCACTGCGTCGTGCATCGCGCAGCTGGGGCAGGGACCGGCGAGTCTCGGCTTCCTCTACGTGACCGACCATTTCGCCGAGCCCCTCGGCGAAATGCTGGCGGAGTTCAGGAGCAACACCGGCGTGCCGCACTGGATCGGCACCGTTGGCATTGGCGTCTGCGCCAGCGGCCGCGAGTACCTGGACGAGCCGGCAATCGCGGTCATGCTGGGTGATTTCGAGCCCGACACCTTTCGCGTGTTTTCCGGCGTGGCGAGCGCCGCCGATGTGGACAACGTTGCCCTGAAATGCGGCAGCGCCGCGCCCAATTTTGCCATCGTGCACGCCGATCCCTACAACAAGCACGTCGCCGAGCTGGTGAACA
>Ga0247830_10001254_pt1 | contig 10419 bp, 8 predicted proteins | sample 12C_Control_Day5_FD_207766 | JGI IMG/M metagenome (GOLD analysis project Ga0247830, IMG submission 207766) | Soil microbial communities from agricultural site in Penn Yan, New York, United States - 12C_Control_Day5 | ecosystem: Environmental > Terrestrial > Soil > Agricultural land | place: USA...
GGGCCACCGGCGCCGCCACCACCGCCCCCAGCACCGCCGCCGTGAGCACGATGACCTCGAGGGACCGGACGCCGAAGCGCGACGTGAGGAAGGCCCCGGTGTAGGCGCCGATCCCGATGAAGAGGGCGTGGCCGAACGACACCAGCCCCGTGTAGCCGAACAGCAGATTCAGCCCGAGGAGGACGACGCCGTAGGCCATGAACGGCAGCATCAGGAGCACGTGGTAGGTCGGCGCCACGTAGGGGACCGCGGCCACCGCGGCCACCGCCACCGCCAGCCCCAGGCGTCCTTTCATGCCGCGGTCGCCGCCGCTCCGAAGAGGCCGCGCGGCCGCAGCACGAGGACGGCGATGACGATGAGGTAGATCAGCAGCATCTCGAGCTCCGGGTACACCGAGATCGCCACCGCGCGCAGCAGGCCCACCACCAGGGCGCCGACCAGGGCGCCGCGCATCGAGCCGAGCCCGCCGATGACCACGACCGCGAAGGCCTCCACGATGAGCTCGATCCCCATCTCGCTCATGGCCGCGGTGGCCGGGATGACGAGCGCACCGCCGATCGTGCCGAGCACGGTGCCGAGCGTGAAGACCTGGGCGTAGAGCCACCGCATGTCCACCCCGAGCGCCGCCGCCATCTCCCGGTTGTCGGCGGCGGCGCGGATGATCCGACCGAAGGCGGTCCGGGTGAGCAGGGCGCCGATGCCGCCGGCGATCACCAGGCTGGCCGCGATGACGATGAGGTTGTAGACGGGCACGGCGGCGCCGAGGATGCGCACCTGCCCGTAGACGAGGTACATCCCGCCGGTGGAGAGGGGCGACGTCCCCCAGGTGAGCCGGATCACATCCTCGAGCATCAGCACCAGCGCGAAGGTGAGCAGGAGCTGGAACGTCTCGTCCCGGTCGTAGACGAAGCGCAGCAGGCCCCGCTCGATCACCACGCCGACGATCCCGACGAGGAGCCCGCCCAGCACGAGGGGCACGATGAAGAACGCCGCCGGCCCCCCGGCCGCCGCATACGCCTGCACGGCCGAGACGCCGACGTAGGCCCCGAGCGCGTAGAACGACCCGCACGCGAGGTTGAAGATCTTCTGCACCCCGAACACCACCTGCAGCCCCGCCGACACCAGGAACAGGATCGAGGCGTGGAAGATCCCGCTCATCAGGACGCTGACGACGTGCTGCGTCATCGAGGCGGCGCCGGGGCCCTCTCGCCCCTCAGATCTTCCAGCCGTTGATCCAGTCGAAGAGCTTGGCGCCCGCCGGCTTCATGGCCTGCCGGGTCGAGACCACCTCGACCGGGTTGATCGTCGCGAAGTCGTACGCGTTCTTGTGCGTGGTCAGGCCCTGGTAGAAGTTGCACATCTGGACGTGGTCCTCGCGCCAGCCCCGCTTGCCGGAGAGCGACTCGACCTCGATGCCTTCCAGCGCCTTGACCACCTGCGCCTTCGACGGCCATTGCTGGGCGGCGGCGTACGCCTTCTCGACGGCGGCCTTGTAGGACTCGGCGTTGAAGTAGGCGTGGTCGCACTCGTAGGGTGGGTACTCGTTGTACCGGGCCTTGTACTCGCGCACGAACTCCTTCAGCAGCGGCGAGCCCTTGGGGTCGTCGAAGTACATCGTGTTGTAGCCGAGCAGTAGCCCCTCCGGCGTGAACTCCTTCTTGAGCGAGTCGTGCACGCCGCCGGCCGTGGTGAACACGCCCTTCATGGTCTTGAAGAGCCCGACCGCGGCCGCCTGCTTCATGATGATGGTCGCGTCGCCCGACCAGAACGAGCACATCAGCAGATCGGCCTTCGACTGCTGGATGGCCGCGATGTGCGAGGTGAAATCGGTCACGCCGAGCTTGGGAAAGAGCTCGAGCACGAACTTCACGTCGGGGACGTAGCGCTTGAGCACCGCCTGGTACGACTGCCAGCAGTCGTGCCCGTAGGAATAGTCGTTGCCGATGCCGGCCACGGTCTTGACGCCCTTGAAGTACTTCGGCGTCAGGATGCCGGCCACGATCGCCTCCACCTCGTTGTCGACGCTCTTGAAGGCCCACCGGGGGTTCGGCATCGTCTCGTCCACGCCCTTCTGCGTGGTGCCGTCCCACGAGAGCCACGGCGTGGCCAGATCCTCGGCGACCGGGCCCAGCGCCAGGGTGACGCCGGTCGAGATGCCGCCCAGCACGACCTCGACCTTCTCCTGGAGCACCAGCTTGCGGTAGCGCTCGACGGTGTCCTTGGGGTTCGACTCCTCCTCGACCACGAGCTGGACCTTCCGGCCGAGGATGCCCCCGGCCTTGTTGACCCGCTCCGCCCACCACTCGGTGCCGCGCAGCCCGGCGGTTCCCACCGGCGCCGCGATGCCCGCCCGGATGGCGAGCACGCCGATCTTCACCGGATCGGACGGCACTCCCTTGCGCCCCTGCGCGCTGACGATCGCGGGCGCCCCCGCGGCGGCCACCGCGGCCGCGCCGATGCCCTTCAGGAACTCACGCCGGCTGCCAGTCATAGGCCCCCTCCGTCGATGTGGAACCGCCGTCACCCTCGCCCCGTCAGCTCACCGCGGACGACGCGCACCCCGGCCACCAGCCGCTTCAGCTTCTCGAACGCCACCCAGCGCGGCACCGGGAAGAAGCCGCAGTCGGGCACGAGCGAGAGCTTCTCGAGCGGGACGTACCGCAGGCAGAGCCGCACGCGGTCGGCCACGTCCTCGGGAGTCTCCATGTAGAAGGACTTCACGTCAACCACGCCGCACGCCACCTCGCGGTCGACGCCGACGTCCTGCCACATCTCGATCTCGGCCATCTCCCGGTTGGCGTACTCGAAGACGAACTGGTCGCAGCGACAGCCGAGGAGGGCCGGGAACATCCAGCGGTAGGCGCGCTTGCCGCGCGGCCGCGAGAGCAGGTTGCCGAAGCACACGTGGTAGCCGATCTTCGCCCCCACGCCCTCGACGCAGGCGTTGAACATCCGCACGTACTCGTCGATCTGACCCGGCACGATGGCCGCCGACGGCTCGTCGACCTGGATCCACGCGGCGCCGGCCGCCGCCAGCGCCTTCAGCTCGGCGTTGACGGCCGGGACCATGTCCCAGCAGAGCGCGAGCCGGTCGTTGTTGTAGACACCGTCGCCCGGGCGGGTCTGGATGTGGATCGAGAGCGTGACCGGCCCCGGGCACGTGGCCTTCACCGGCCGGTCGGTCTGCGTCGTCAGGTACTGGAACTCCGCCACGGTGCCGAGGCCGCCGGGGACGGTGATGCGGCGGGTGGCCCGGTAGCGGGGTACGCTGTCGTAGGCGTAGAGGCCGGTCTTGCGCAGCGGCTCCAGCGTCTCCAGCCCCTCCATGCGCCCGTAGAAGCTCTGCACGAAGAAGAACCGGCGCATCTCGCCGTCGCAGATCACGTCGATGCCGGCCCGCTCCTGGTCGCGGATGGCGAGCTGGGTCGCGTCGTCGAACGCCTCCTTGACGTCGGTCTGGCCGTAGTCGCCGGCCTTGATCCGGTCGAGCGCGGTCCAGAACCAGCCGGGGAAGCCGTGGCTTCCCATGACGTGCGTGGGGAGCGGCGGAAGCGCAGCCGTCATGCCGGACGATCCTTTCCGGGAGCAGTCACAGGGGCAGGCGCCTGGCGATGATCTCGCGCATCACCTCCGAGGTCCCGGAGGCGATCGTCCACAGGCGCACGTCGCGGAAGAAGCGCTCGACGGGAAACTCCCGCATGTAGCCGTAGCCGCCGTGGAGCTGGACGGCCTGGTAGGCGACGCGGTTGGCGACCTCGGTGGCGAACAGCTTGGCCATCGACACCTCGGTCACGCACTCCTCGCCGCCGGCGTAGAGCTCGGCCGCGTGGTAGACGAGCCGCCGGGCCGCCTCCAGCTCGGTGGCCATGTCGGCCACGCGGTGGCGCAGCGCTTGCCGCACCGCCAGCGGCTCGCCGAACGCCGTGCGCTGGCCCAGATAGGTGACGGTGTCGTCGAGGGCCTGGCCGGCGCCGGCCAGCGCGAGCACGGCCGCCATGATCCGCTCGCGCTGCAGGCCGGCGGCGAGCTGCTGGAAACCGCGCCCCTCGACGCCGAGCAGGTTGTCGACGGGCACCGGGCACTCGTGGAAGACGAGCTCGGCGGTGTCCGAGGCGCGCATGCCCATCTTGTCGAGCTTGCGGCTGACCGTGAAGCCGGGGCGGCCCCGCTCGACCAGGAACATCGAGATGCCGTCGTGACGCCGCTCGGCGGTGCCGGGGCCCGTGCGCGCGGCCACGAAGTAGAGGTCGCCGTAGACGCCGTTGGTGATGAAGATCTTGCTGCCGGTCAGGACGTAGTGCGTGCCGCTGCGCACCGCCCGGGTCGTGAGCGCGGCCATGTCGGAGCCGGTGCCGGGCTCGGTGATCCCCAGCGCACAGACCGTCTCCCCCCGGATGATGCCGGGCAGGTACGCGCGCTTCTGGGCCTCGGTGCCGTAGCAGGTGAGCCAGGGCGAGGACATGTCGGTGTGCACGAGCACGCTGAAGGCGACGCCGCCCGAGCGGCAACGGGCCATCTCCTCGCCGAGCACGACGCTCGCCAGGAAGTCGCTGCCTCCGCCCCCGTACTCCGCCGGGAACTCGAGCCCGAGGAACCCGAGCTGACCCAGCCGCCGCCAGAACGACTTCGGGATCTGCCCGGCCTCTTCCCAGGCGCCGACGTGCGGCGTGACCTCCTTCTCGACGAACGCGCGCAGGGTCCGCCGCAGCATCTCGTGCTCGTCCGAGAAGGGCCCGCGCCTCATGCGGCTCGCATCTTAGCAGTCGTCAGCGGTCGAAGGGGTAATGGCGGCGCTCGGTCTGCAGGCTCACCCAGCGGATCTCGGTGAAGGCCTCGATGGCGGCGCGGCCGCCGTGGCGGCCCAGGCCGGAGCCCTTGATGCCCCCGAAGGGGGCGTGGGGCTCGTCGTGCACGGTGGAGTCGTTCACGTGCACGATCCCCGACTGGATCCGCCCGGCCAGCGCCATCCCCCGCTCGGGATCGCGGGTGATGATCGCGGCCGAGAGCCCGTAGCTCGTATCATTGGCCAGGCGCACGGCCTCGTCGGCGTTCTTCACCGCAGTCAACGCCACCACCGGCCCGAAGGTCTCCTCGTGGTAGCAGCGCATCTGGGGCGTCACGCCGGTCAGCAGCGTCGGCTCGAAGTACGGGCCGCGGCGGTGGCCGCCGATCAGGACCTTGGCGCCCTTGGCCACGGCGTCGTCCACGTGAGCCTGGATCTTCTCGAGCTGGGTCGGGCTGGTGATGGGGCCGATGGCCGTCTGTGGATCGCTCGGGTCGCCCATCTTCAGGGTGCCGAGCTTGTCCACGAGCTGGGAGGCGAGCGCGCCGGCCAGCGAGTGCTCCACGATGATCCGGGTGGCGGCCATGCAGATCTGTCCCTGGTGGAAGAAGCCCCCGAAGGCGGCGGCGCTCACGGCGAGATCGAGGTCGGCGTCCTCGAGCACGATGATCGGGCTCTTGCCGCCCAGCTCCAGCACGATGCGCTTGAGGTGGCGGCCCGCCTTCTCGGCCAGCACGCGGCCCGTCGCGGTCGAGCCGGTGAAGCTCACCACCCCGACGGCCGGATGCGTGACCATGACGTCGCCGACCTCGGCGACCTCCGAGCGCGCACAGGTGATCACGTTGAGCACGCCGGGCGGCACCCCGGCCTCCTCGAAGACCTCGCCCACCAGCAGGCCGCCGGCCAGCGGGGTCTCCTCCGACGGCTTGAGCACGACGGCGTTGCCCAGCGCCAGCGCCGGCGCGACGGCGCGCAGGGTGAGGATGTAGGGGAAGTTCCACGGCGAGATGACGGACACGACGCCGACCGGCTTGCGCATGAAGTAGTTGATCTTGCCGGCCACGTTCGAGGGCGCCACTTCCCCGCTCGCCTGGTAGGTGAGGGCGGCCGCCTGGCGGATCAGCTCCGTGCAGTAGCCGACCTCGAAGCCCGTCTTGGCGCGGACGGCGCCGGTCTCGGTGGTCAGCATCCGCTGCAGATCGTCGCTCCGCCGCTCCCAGATCTGGGCGGCCTTGAGCACGATGCCGGCGCGCACCGCCGGCAGCAGCTCGCCCCACTCGGCACGCGCGCGCTCGGCCGCCTCCACCGCGCGACGGGCCATGGCGGCGTCGGCCGCCGCGATGCGCGTGAAGGTCTCACCGGTGGCGGGATTGACATCGGGGAACGTCCGTCTGCCCGGGACGTCCTGCCACTCGCCGTCGACGAAGAGCTGGTACTGTCGCCGCATCGCAAACCTCCGGGGAATCCGCCGCGCGATGGCCCAGCGCAGGCGGCGGCCGAGCTCTTCGGTCCGCGCCTCGGCCCGCCAGCCCATGAGGCCGTGGGGCAGGCCGAGCACGACCAGGATGAGCACGCTGCCGAGGACGATCATGTAGAGATAGCGGAACTGGAGCAGGAACACCTCGGACAGGAGCCCGAGGAACAGCGCGCCCACCACGGGGCCGGCCGGCCGGCCCACGCCGCCCAGCAGCGCCATGATGATGACCTGGAACGAGATGAGCGGGTTGAACGCGATGTGGGGATCGAGGTAGGTCCAGCGCGGCGCGATGGCCGCGCCCGTCGCGCCCATCAGCCCGGCCGACAGCGCGAAGACGGCGACCTTCACCCCGGTGGGGCGGATGCCGAGCACCTCGGCCCGCTCCTCGTCGCCGCCGATCGCCGCCAGCGCCAGCCCCCAGCGCGAGCGTCGTACCAGGATCGCCGAGGCCACCGCCGCCACCGCGATGACCAGCAGCCCCCAGTAGAGCGTCCGCCGCTCGAGCGGCAGCACGAGCACGCGTCCCACCGTGCCGGTGACGTTGGACTCGTACCAGATCACGGTGTGACGGACCAGCTCGCTGAGCCCGAAGGTGAGGATCGCGAAGTACGGCCCGCGCAGCCGGAGTGCCAGCAGGCCGACCGGCAGCGAGAGCAGCGCGCCGGCGGCAGCACCGGCCACGATCGGCGCCGGCCACGCCGCACGGGCCCCGAGGAGCGCGGTGACGTAGGCGCCCACCCCGTAGAACGCCGCGGCGGCGAGCGAGAGGTAGCGGGTGGGACCCGAGAAGAGCGTCCACGCCGAGGCCATCGCCACGTCGGCCAGCAGCGCCAGGCCGAGCGCGACGTGGTAGGCGGACGCCACCGTCGGGAAGACGACCAGCGCCGCCAGGAGCGCCGCCGCCCACACCCAGGCGCGCCGGCCCCGCAGCGCGCGCCGCCCCCGGTGCCAGAGCCGGCCCGGCCCTCCCCGCAATCCCATCGCGCCTTACCCCCGCTCGGCCTGGCCGGGCCGGCGGGCCATGGGGTTGAAGAGCCCGTAGGGTCGCAGGACCAGCACGAGGGCCAGCACGCCGTAGCTGATCACCATGCGCAGGTCGGGCGCCGTGAAGTAGACGCCGAGCGCCTCCACCACGCCGAGGATCAGGCCGCCGAGCAGGCTGCCGCCGACGCTGCCGAGCCCGCCCAGGATGATGACGACGAGCGCGGTGATGGTGTACGGCAGCCCCACGAAGGGCGTGAGCTCGAACAGCATGCTGAGCAGCGAGCCGCTCACCGCGGCCAGCCCCGCCCCGAGCCCGAAGCACAGCGCGTGCAGGCGCGGCACCCGCACGCCGATCAGCCGGGCGCCGACGGGATCCTGCATGAGCGCGCGCACGGCGGCGCCGGTCAGCGTGTGGCGAAGGAACAGGAGCAGCAGCGCCGTCACCAGGGCGGCGGTGGTGAAGGCAACGACCCGGTTGGTCGGGAAGACGGTGCCGAGCAGGCGCAGCGGCCGGTCCAGGTACTCGTAACCGCGGATGTCGGCGCTGAAGAGCAGCAGCGCGCCGTTCTGCAGGATGAAGAGGAGACCGAACGAGATCAGCAGCGAGTTGGCCTCCAGCTCCTCGCGCGAGCGCTCCTGGCGCAGGAGCCGCCGGTAGAGGAGCGCGTGCACCGCCACCCCGGCCGCGAAGACCACCGGCGCGCTCACGAGGAGCGAGAGCAGTGGGTCCATCCCGAGATTCACGTGCAGCAGGTACGTCAGGTAGCCGCCCAGCATCAGGAACTCGCCGTGGGCCACGTTGAGCACGCGCATGAGCCCGTACTGCAGATTGAGGCCCACCGCGATGAGGGCGTAGAGGCCTCCGAGCAGGAGGCCTCCCGCCGCCACGTCGGCCAGCAGCGCCAGGTTCACGCGGCCCCCGTCACTCCCACTTCGGCTTCGGCACGGCGGCCTTCGCGGTCATCCGCTCCGGCGGCCACACCACCTCGAACTCGCCCTTCTGCCACTGCCCCACCATGCCCGGCGTCGTCACGTTGACGCCCTTGGCGAACTTGACCGGGCCGACCACCGTCCTGAACTCGGTGGCGTCGATATGGGCCTTGATCTTGGCCCGGTCGAGGCCGACCTTGGCGATGCTCTCCTCGAGGATCTGCAGCGTGGCGTAGGCGAAGGCGCTGGCCCAGCGGTCCGGCTCCTTCTTGTGCTTGGCCACGTGGGCGTCGAAGTAGGCCTTGGCGCCGGGGAAATTGACCTTGGGATTCCAGGCGCCCACGCCCATCACGCCCTCGGCACCGCCCTTGAAGCGGTCGCGGTAGAACGGAAACGCCGTCCCCACTGCCGTGTAGAAGATGGCCGGGTTGAAGTCCACGGCCTTGGCCTGCGTGGTGGCCAGGATGGTGTCGGGCGGATAGCTGAGCCCGACGAGGATCTCGGCGTTCTTGGCCTTGATGCCCTTGAGCACGTCGCTGAGGTCCTTCACGCCGAGCGGATAGCTCTTGACCTCGACCACGTCGAAGTCGCCGTCCTTCAGGAGCGGCATCAGCGCGCCGTGGTGCTCGATGCCGAACAGGTCGTTGACGTAGATGACGGCCACCCGGTTGAGCTTCTGCTGCCGCTTGGCCTCCTTGAGGAAGTTGGCCAGCGACAGCATCATCGCGTCGGGCTGGGCCAGGATCGCGTAGAAGTACGGCAGGTTCAGATCCTTGAGCTTCAGCGAGCCGACGGTGGGGCCGATCATCGGGTAGCCGTGCTTGTTGGCGATGGGCGCCACCGCGAAGTTCGCGGCGGTGCCCCACGGCGGCAGGACCAGGTCGACCTTGTCGTCGGTGACCATCTTCTCGTAGAGGCGAACGATCGTCTCGATCTCGCTGCGGTCGTCGTGGTCCACGAACTGGATGGGCCGCCGGCCGCCCCCCGCCACCGCCAGCCCGCCCTTGGCGTTCACCTGGTCGAGCCACAGGTCGTAGTTCGGCCGCTGGGTGATGCCGGCGCCGACCGCGTAGGGGCCGGTGGCCGACAGTGTGAAGCCGATGCGAATCGGTCCCTGCGCGCCGGCGGGGCGCGGCAGCACGCCGGCCGCGGCGGTCCCGCCGGCGATCTTCAGAAAGCTCCTGCGCCCGATCACTGCGCCCATGTCCCTGCCCTCCTTAGAGTCCCAGGTACGCGCGCTTCACCTTGGGGTGCTCGACCAGGTCGGCCCCCGGCCCTTCCAGCACGATGCGCCCGTTCTCCAGCACGTAGCCTCGGTCCGCCAGCGCCAGCGCCCGGCGGACGTTCTGTTCGACGAGCAGCACGCTCACGCCCGCCGCGCGGATGCGCGCCACCAGGTCGAACACGACACCCACCATGCGCGGGGCCAGCCCGACCGACGGCTCGTCGAGCATCAGGAGCGTCGGTCGCTGCATGAGCGCCCGCCCGATGGCCAGCAGCTGCTGCTCGCCGCCCGACAGCGTGCCGGCCAGCTGCCGCGACCGCTCGCGCAGGAACGGCAGCATCTCGAGCACCTGCTCGAAGGTCTCGCGCGCCCGGCTGCGCGAGGGCAGCCGGTAGCCTCCCAGTCGCAGGTTCTCGCGCACGGTGAGCCCCGGAAACAGGTGCCGCCCCTCCGGCACGTGCGCGATGCCTCGGGTCACGATCTGGGCGGGATCGAGGCCGTCGAGGCCCTCGCCGCGGAAGCGCACGGCGCCGCGCGTGACTGTCAGGAAGCCCTCGCGCAGGCCCGAGAACACGCGCAACAGCGTCGTCTTGCCGGCACCGTTGGATCCCACCAGCGCCACGATCTCGCCCGCGCCCACTCCGAGCGAGACCTCCCAGATCACGGGGACGTCCCGGTACTCGGCCTGGATCCGCTCGACCTCGAGCAGGGCGCCGACGCCTCGCTGGTCGTTCAGGCGACGCGCTCCCCCAGGTAGGCGTCGAGCACCCGCGGATCCTCGGCCACCGCACCCGGCGGGCCCTCGGCGATCTTCTCGCCGTGGTGCAGGACGACCACGCGATCGGCCACACCCATGATCGCCTCCATGACGTGCTCCACCCAGAAGACGGCCGCTCCGCGCTCGTCGCGGATGCGGCGGATCAGGCGCATGGCGAACTGCACCTCGCCGGGGTTGAGCCCGGCCATCAGCTCATCGAGCATCAGCACCCGCGGGCGCGCGGCCAGCACCATTGCCAGCTC